>JAEIGA010018074.1_pt1 | contig 10739 bp, 11 predicted proteins | sample 9270691 | NCBI WGS metagenome assembly JAEIGA01 (sample SAMN17057246, study PRJNA624740) | gut metagenome | biome: biome; isolation source: fecal sample | host: Bos grunniens | place: China: Xizang | collected 2019 | reverse complement strand
GCCTCCTTGCCTGCTCGCAGCACGGTAACCTCATCGGCAGCGCAAATGCTGCGCATGAGTTTTACGCCTCTTATCTTGTCAAGATACAGTTCGTGAACCTCCTCGCCATCTATCTTTACAATGATGTCGCCATCCTCAAAGCCAATCTCCTTTGCCTTTTCATTGAATGTGAAACCATGCTCAATCTTGTGCAGGTCTACATATCTGTCGCCCCAGGTAAATAGCACCATTGAATAGATGAAGAGTGCCAGGATAAGGTTGAACATGACACCGCCAACAATGATGAGCAGGCGTTGCCATGCCGGTTTTGAACGGTATTCCCACTTCTCGGCAGGTTTGTTCATCTGCTCAGTGTCCATTGACTCGTCAATCATTCCGGCAATCTTGCAGTAACCTCCAAGGGGTATCCAGCCGATGCCATACTCGGTATCACTGTTTTTGGGTTTCCATTTGAAAAGCGAGAACTTCCAGTCAAAGAAGAGATAGAACTTCTCTACCTTCACCTTGAATATTCTTGCAAAAAGAAAGTGACCGAACTCATGAACAAGCACCAGCAGGCTCAAGGCCAAAATCAACTGCAGTGCACGTATCAAAAATATTTCCATAATGTGTTATTTGTTTTTTTGTTTCTGTTTTATGTCGATGTTGTCGAACCCTCGGTTTTAATCACACTTCGTGCGATTGAACCTCGGCTTTAAGGCGACCTTGTCGCACTCCTTTGTAAACCTAAAGGTTCAGTCGTCGCAAACAACGCTAGCCCGCGTTGTCGTTGCGATTGAAAATAAATTTTCACTCACTCGCTTGCACGAGCTTTCACCTTTCCGTTTTATTTAAATCCACGACTTGACTATCGCTCTTATCTCCTTGTCTGTCTCAAGGTAGTCATCGAGTGTGGGTTTCAGTATATATGTTGCCTTTTCCATTGCGCGTTCAATGAGTCTTGGCATATCGGTGAACTTTATGCGCTCCTCAAGGAAGGCTGCTACACAAATCTCATTTGCGGCATTCACTACGCACGGAATATTTCCGCCCTCAGCCAAAGCTGTGTAGGCATGGCGCAGGTTGGGGAACAGTTCAAGGTCGGGCTTCTCAAAAGTCAGTTCTTTCAGGGTGTTCCAGTCTATGCGCTCGAATGATGATGACAGACGTACCGGGTAGGTGAGTGCATACATGATTGGCAATCGCATATCGGGGGTACCCAGTTGCGCCTTGATTGCACCGTCGCCGAACTGTACCATTGAGTGGATTACCGATTGCGGGTGAACTACCACCTCGATATCCTCTGCCCCCACGCCAAAGAGCCACTTTGCCTCCATTACCTCAAAGCCCTTGTTCATCATTGATGCCGAGTCAATGGTAATCTTTGCTCCCATACTCCAGTTGGGGTGCTTGAGAGCCTGCTCACGTGTCACGTGCTCAAGCTGCTCCTTCGTGAATGTGCGGAACGGACCGCCCGATGCTGTCAGTATCAGTTTCTCAACCTTGTTGTGCATCTCTCCGGCCAGGCACTGGAAAATGGCCGAGTGCTCCGAGTCGACAGGCAATATCGGTGTCTGGTGTTTCATTGCCAGTTCGTTTATCATCTCTCCGGCCACCACCATTGTCTCCTTGTTGGCAAGGGCAATGGCTTTGCCGGCCTTTATGGCATTGATTGTAGGGCGCAGACCCGAGAATCCCACCATTGCTGTAACCACAATGTCAATGGGTTTCGACTCGACAATCTGGCATATCGACTCATATCCGCCATATACCTTTATGGGCAGGTCGGCAAGCGCCTCTTTCAGTTTGGGGTATTTGCTCTCGTCGGCAATCACCACCGCCTCGGGCAGGAACTTGCGTGCCTGCTCAATAAGTTCGTCAACACGTGTGTTTGCTGTGATTGCATAGACCTCGAACTTGTCGGGGTGCTCCTCTACTACCTGCAGTGTCTGTGTTCCAATTGAGCCTGTAGAGCCCAGAATGGCTATGCACCTTTTCTTTATCTCGTTCATTTTTGTTTGCCGTTAGAATGGTATATAAATGTTAGGGTCGAGTGGCTTGGTCCTGTGCCAGAGTTCAAGGTGCAGGAATTTCCTCTCTTTCACATCCGATTTGCCCGAACCGTCGCTGAGCGTGCCAATCACCTCGCCGCCGTAGACCTTGTCGCCAACCTGCTTGAGCAGACGGTAGCAGTTGCGGTATATTGAAATCAGGTTCTCGCGGTGCTGCAGTACAATGGTGTAGCCGTCGTTTGCAGTGTAGTCGCTGAAAACTACAACACCGTCGTGGATAGCCACAATGTTCTCGCCGGCAACATCGGCAATGTCAACGCCGTAATGCTCCTTGCTTGGGTCAAACTCCTTTATAATCTCTCCTTTGGTGGGGCGGAACAGGTTCAGTTCCTGCAGGGCTGCAACACTGGCAGCCTGTGATGTCAGGTTATACTTTTCGCGCTCCTCCCAATTCTTTACAAATTCGGTCTCAAGCGCAGTTGTCTCCACCGAGTAATCCTTGTTCGATACCGGTTGGGGTGAATTCTTCAGCGAATCGAGCGTTATGTCGCCGTTCATTATCGCGCGTATGTTAGCCAGGTAGGCATCCTGCTTTTCAATCTCATGCATCAGTGAATCCACGCGCAGGCTGTTGCTCACAATCTTGTCCTTCTCGCCTTTGTTTACAAATCCGGGCAGCATACTCCCCACCGGCGTGAAAACTATCACCAGATATAGTACGCCCACTACCAGCAACAGTGCCACCAGCAGCGATAATATAATCCTCAAGGGTGATATGTAGAAACCGCGAACATCGTCAAGTTTGCTCTCGTTGTGTATTGTCAGGCGGTATTTGCGCAGCAACCTGCTGCCAAAACTTCTCTTTTTCATATCTCTTCTTGTTTAAAGGGAGACAAGCCCCTGCGGCAGGTCAAAAACAATTGTCTGCCCGTCGTGGTCAATGTCTGCAATAAACTCTTCCTGTGCCGGAATAAGTATCTCCTCGCCATCCTTCTCCAACACGAACAGGGTGTTCATTGTGCTGTCGTCGATATCTACAATCTCGCCAATGTCGCCCAATCTCCTGTCGGTGGCGGTGAATCCTATAAAGTATCCCAATGAAACCTCTTCGCTATCCTCGACCCATTTGCGTGGTATGAACGCCTCACGGTTTGTAAGATAACGCACCTCCTCGGCCGTTGCCATGCGCTCAACCTTTACAATCAGCGTGTCGTTGCTTTTTGAACGCACCGATTCAAAGAAGAACGGTACCAGTATGCCGTCAATGTCGCAGGCAACAAAGTCGCATCCCTCGCCAAGCGCAAAGGTGTCGCCCTGCAGTCCAATCTCTCCTTTAGTGCCGTGTGGCTTAAGGAACTTGCCGAAGTACACAAAATCCTCTTTCTTGAGCATATCTTATGAACGTGTTATTTTTGCACCAATCTGGTTAAGTCTCTCCTCAAGGTTCTGGTAACCCCTGTCAATCTGCTCGATGTTGTCGATGCGGCTTACACCGTCAGCGCTCATCGCGGCAATGAGCAGGGCAATACCAGCTCTGATGTCGGGTGAACTCATTGCGCGTGGTTTCAGGGTAAAACGCCTGTCGTGACCGATGACCACAGCGCGGTGCGGGTCGCAAAGGATAATCTGTGCGCCCATGTCAATGAGCTTGTCAACAAAGAACAGGCGGCTCTCGAACATCTTCTGGTGGATGAGCACGCTTCCCTTTGCTTGTATTGCCGTTACCAACAGCACGCTCAGCAGGTCGGGGGTGAGTCCCGGCCAGGGGGCGTCGCTTATGTTCATGATTGAACCGTCGATGAACGAGTCAATCTCATAGTGTTCCTGTGACGGGATGTAAATGTCATCACCCCTCTGCTCGAACTTTATGCCCAGGCGGCGGAAACTCTCGGGGATGATTCCGAGGTTCTCGAACGAGACGTTCTTTATCGTCAGTTCGCTCTGTGTCATGGCTGCCATTCCAATGAAACTGCCCACCTCAATCATGTCGGGCAGTGCGCGGTGTGTGCAGCCTCCAAGTTCCTTCACTCCCTCAATGGTGATGAGGTTGCTTGCTATGCCCGAAATCCTGGCACCCATCTTGTTGAGCATCTTGCACAACTGTTGGATGTATGGCTCACAGGCCGCGTTGTATATTGTTGTCGTGCCCTCGGCAAGCACCGCAGCCATAATTATGTTGGCAGTGCCGGTCACCGAAGCCTCGTCAAGCAGCATCGAACAACCCTTGAGCCTGTCGGCACTCATGCGGTACACACGTTTCCCGGTGTCGAACGAGAACTGTGCACCCAATTTCTGCAATCCCAGGATGTGTGTGTCCAGTCGGCGGCGTCCAATTTTGTCGCCTCCGGGCTCCGACATTGTAGCCTTGCCATATCGTCCCAGGAGCGGACCAATGAACATTACCGAGCCGCGCAGCCTTGAGCAGCCGTTGATGTACTCCTCACTCTCGATGTAGTCAAGGTTGATATTGTCGGCTTGGAAGGTGAAACAGCCTACTCCGTTGCGTGTAACTGTAACACCCATGTTCATGAGCTGGTTGATGAGGTTGTTCACATCTGCAATGTCGGGGATGTTCTCTATTGTCACCTTCTCGTTTGTGAGCAGTGTGGCGCATATCTCCTGCAGTACCTCGTTCTTTGCACCCTGTGGCGTAATCTCGCCGTGAAGTCTGTGTCCGCCCTCTATGATGAATGATGCCATAATGTACCTGTGTTAGAATTTGCGTTTGAAGTTCTTCTTGTTATTGTTGCTGCGCTTGTTTGTAAAGTGGCGTGCGTTGTTGCTTTGGTTAATCCTAATCTCCCTGCCGGTGACATCGATAGCGCCGCCGGTGTAGAATTTGAGGTCCTCTATGATTTTTTTGTCTTCCACACCGTCCTTGTTCCAGGCTGTGTAGTTCTTCTTCATCTGTATCAGAATAAGGTTTACGAAGTACTCTTTTTCTTCGCCATCTTCCAACGTGAGTGCGTGGGCAATCATCTCCTCTACAATGCGGCCATAGTGTCTGTTTCTTATCTCGCTGTTACGGTATGACAGGTTCTGTGGCGCCACGTGGAACTCCTCGGGCTTGATTACCTCGCAGGGGTAGTCTATGTCAAGTTTGAAATCAGACATAATCGCCAGGTGGTCCCACAACTTGCGCTCCTGGTCTGGCAGATCGGGGAACATACTCCTCATAATGCGCACGATGGTCTCGGCACATCTTTGGCGTTCTTCTCTGTTCTCGATGGTGAGCGCATGGTCCACCATCTTCTGCACCGAGCGTCCGTATTCGGGCAACGGAAGTCTCTTCTGTTTGGTATTGTATTCCATCATAGCGGTATGTGGTTTAATTGTTCTTCAAAAGTTCTTTAGGCTTGGTCGCAACAAAATTCTTCAGGTAAAAAGGCTCAAAATAGGCGATATCCTCGAATTTCTCGTCGAACCAGGCTTTCTCGGCCAAAGGCATCATATTCTTTGCCAGCGGGTCGCTGTGCCCGGTGAGGAAACGTGCATTGGGGTGGGTGATGATCTTGCTGCACTTCTCGGCGCCGTTGCCAAAGAAATATACCGGCTGCTTGTCAAGCAGTTCTTTGTAACTCTCCTCGGTTACCACCTCGGCATGTGTAGGCCTAATGACCCCCAGTGCACGGTTATAGACTGTTGCGTACACCTCGTTGCGGCGTGCGTCAATCATTGGGCATAACAGCGCATTCTCGTCAATGTCATCTCGGAACAGTACCGGAACGCTCATCACTGCCGTCGTGGGTATTGCAATGAGCGGGATGTTGCGTCCGTAGCACACGCCCTTTGCCGTTGACGATGCAATGCGCAGGCTGGTGTATGAACCCGGGCCGCAACTTATCGCTACTGCGTTTATTTCTGCACCCTGCTCGTCGGCAGTCTGCAGCGCCTCCTCTACAAACGGAGCAAGCACTTTCGCGTGTGACATCTCCTCGTGATTCACTCTCTCGAAGAATATTCGGCCGTCCTGGCTCAAAGCAACAGAGCATACGCTAGTCGACGCCTCAATGTGTAGTATTATAGTCGTTGTCATAATTCCGGTCTTTACATGTGCCGCATAAGCGGCGGTGTTAGGGTAATTAAATGCAAAAATACAAATTAATTGTTAGAATAACTAATAAATATAATATTTTAAATAAGTTTTACATTAACCGAACAAAAAAGGCTTTTTAGAGCGCTCAATTCCGAATATTTGACTAAATTTGCCAAATTAGAAACTTGTTTTGATAAATGTTTAATGGCATGTGGCGTCAGCCGCCGCAGCAAGATTGTGAAAATATGATATATTCAATGACCGGTTATGGCAAGTCTGTAACCATTTTTCAAGATAGGAAAATCTGTGTAGAGGTGCGTTCGCTCAATGGCAAGGCTATGGATTTGTCAACGCGCATTGCCCCCCAGTTCAAGGGGCGGGAGATGGAGATACGCACTCTTTTGACAAACGTGCTCGAGCGCGGAAAGGTTGACTTTGCGTTGTGGGTGGAGCAGGGTGAGAAGGCCGATACCCCTTCAATCAACAGTGCTGTCATGCAAGGTTATATAGAGCAGATGACCGCTATCTCAGGTGGCAGCGGCATTGCTCTGCCCGACAATCTCTTCGAGGTGCTTCTCAAGATGCCCGAGGTTATTGCCCGCAAGGAGGTTTATGAGGTGACCGACGAGGAGTGGACTGTGGTGCTCGAAGGTATAAAGACCGCACTTGCCGACCTTGTGGCCTTCCGCAAGCAGGAGGGTGAGGCGTTGGCTCTCAAATTCCAAAGCAAGATATCGAACATCTCGCAGTTGCTGGCGTCGGTAGAACCGTTTGAGAAAGAACGTGTAGAGAAAATCCGTGCTCGCATCGAGGAATCGCTCGCAAAGTTTGCGGGTGTCGACTATGATCGTAACCGTCTGGAGCAGGAGATGATTTTCTACATTGAAAAACTCGATGTCAATGAAGAAAAACAGCGTCTTGCCAATCATCTGCAGTACTTTGTTGAGACGATGGGCGATACTCAAGGACAAGGCAAGAAACTCGGTTTCATTGCTCAAGAGATGGGGCGTGAGATAAACACTCTTGGCAGCAAGAGCAATCATGCCGAGATGCAGAAGATTGTCGTTCGCATGAAGGACGAATTGGAGCAAATCAAAGAACAGGTGTTGAACGTAATGTAAAGAAATATGAAAAAGGGTAAAGTCGTTATCTTTTCGGCGCCGTCGGGTTCAGGCAAGTCTACCCTGGTGCATTTTCTGATGAAACAGGATTCTTCTTTCGGTTTTTCGGTTTCGGCTACAAGCCGTCCGCCTCGTGGCGAGGAGAAACATGGCGTCGACTACTATTTCTTCACAGCCGACGAGTTCCGTGCACGCATCGCTGCCGACGAGTTCGTGGAGTACGAAGAGGTCTATCCCGGACGCTTTTACGGCACATTGAAATCGCAAGTAGAGCAGCAGCTTGAAGTTCAGAATATCCTTTTTGATGTTGATGTCAAGGGCGGCTGCAGTCTCAAGCGGTATTATGGTGAGCGTGCTCTTTTCATCTTTGTGCAGGCACCGTCGGTAGAGGTCCTGCGCCAGCGCCTCATAGGTCGTGGCGACACATCTTTGGAGGAGATTGAAAAACGTGTCGGCAAGGCCGAGTATGAGATGACTTTTGCCAAGTTTGCCGATAGGGTAATCATCAACGATGACCTTGAGAAAGCAAAGCAGGATTTGATGACTGTTGTTGAAAAATTTCTTAACGAGTAACACTTAACGCTCTCATTGTTTATGCCCAAGACAAAAGTTGCCGTTTTCGGTGGCAGTTTCGATCCTATACATAATGGACATCTTGCCCTGGCCGGTGAGGTCCTCCTTCGTGGGCTTGCCAATGAGGTGTGGTTTATGGTCACTCCGCAGAATCCGCACAAGCAGGATTGCCTGTTGAGTGACGAGCGTTTGCGTTTTCGGATGGTGCAGATGGCCGTTGATGGCAAGGTCGGGGTGAAGGCCAGTGATTTTGAATTTGCACTGCCACGCCCGTCATACACGCTGAACACCCTCAACGCACTCGATGAGGCTTTCCCGGGTTGCGAGTTTTCGCTGCTCATAGGTGCCGACAACTGGGAAAAGTTCGACCGTTGGTACAAGGGGGATGAAATACTTTCGCGCTACGGTGTAATTATCTATCCGCGTGGCAATGAAAGTATACCGGTCTTGCCTCCGGGGGTACAGTGGTTGCCGGCAAAACTGTATGATATAAGTTCTACAATGGTACGTGCGGCCGTTGGTGACGGCAAGGAGGTGACAGACCTTGTGCCTGCCGCTGTCGCGCAATTCATTAAAGACAATAAAATGTATAAAAAATGAGAAATGCCCTTTTTGCTGTTCTCCTTCTCTTTGCTATGCCTATAGCGGCACAGGAGAATCCTGGACTATATGATGAGATGTGCGACCCTTTGCAGGCCGTTTTCTGCGATTATGTAAAGAATCACTCGCAGACAAACTACATATCCGGTGCGGCCGGTGAGTATGTGGGTACGCTCATTGACCACAAGTTCTATGGCTGGGGATTTTTCCGTTCCTCGACAGGTGTCGAGTCCTATGGGCAGTACCGTGACGGCAAACTGCTCTTTGGCCTGCTCATCAACAGCGATGTGGTAAGGGTGGGCAGTGACGAGCACTATGTCATCTATGACCTCACGACAGGCGAGATAATGCGCCTGCACACAAAGGAGGGCGACGCTCCGTTGGAGTACCCGCTTGCAGCCTCGCCCGATGGCAAGCCCTCACCATACACATTCAAAAAAGAGACCTACAAGAACGGCGATGTCTATTTCGGGGAGTTCTACAACGGTCGCCGTCATGGATACGGTGTCTACCGTTGGACAAACGGCGACCTGTGGTATGGCTACTATCGTGGCGGGTACCGCGACGGTTATGGTATGCTCGTGAAGTCCGACCATCACGTATACTATGGCAAGTGGGTCGGTGACACCAAAGTCGAATAAAACAATAATTTTAAATGATATTCATTATGAGAAAAGGATTTCAATGGATGCTTTTGGCTGCAGCGCTGCTGCAGGTAGCACCGTCGATTGCACAGGATGAGAGTGTCGTTACCCTGTCTGCCAATGCGTATGTGACCGCAGCGTCAGAGGGTGCCGATACAAAAAATGTCTTTATAGACGAACACCATTGTGCATTGCGCAACTGGGACAGCACTGATGATGTTGTCAGTTTTTATTTCAAAACAGAAAAGAGTGGCAAGATGAAGGTTGCGCTCCTGGCAAAAGGACACTCTAAGATTGAGGTGTCGCTTTTGGGTAAAAAGAGAAAAATCAGGCTCGACAGCGACACTTTGTCACGTGTCGAGGTTGGCACATTCAAGGTAAAGGAACCCGGCTATGTCAAGATGGATATTCGCGGTGTCAAAATAAAAGAGGGTGTTGATTTTGGCAATGTAGCAACAGTACTTGTGGGCGGCGATGTTGCTCCGGTCGTTTGCGTCGCCCCCGATTTCAGTACTCATTTCGGTCGCCGTGGACCATCGGTACACATGGGCTACGCTCTCCCGAAAGAGGATGTAGAGTGGTTTTATAATGAGGTAGTCGTGCCCGAGGAAGGAGATATTCCCAGCAGTTATTATATGGCCTGCGGTTTTGGCCAAGGCTATTTTGGAATGCAGAACAATTCTCCTTACCCAAGAAGAGTACTCTTCTCGGTGTGGAGTCCATTTGAGACTGACAACCCTGCGGATATTCCCGATTCCTTGCGGGTACAACTCGTAAAAAAAGGAGAAAATGTAAAGATAAACGATTTTGGTAATGAAGGCTCGGGAGGTCAAAGTTATATGCACTATGACTGGAAGGCCGGCGAGCGTTGCCGGTTCCTGATGGGTGTACACCCTGACAGTGATAACAGCACGGTTTATACAGCCTACTTCTACGACAACCATCAGGACAAATGGGTGCTTGTGGCATCGTGGCGTCGTCCAAAAACCACAACCTGGTACACAAATGCGCACTCTTTCCTAGAGAACTTCAACCCTGTGATGGGCTACATCAACCGCAAGGCATACTATTGCAATCAGTGGGCACGTACAGCCGATGGCCGTTGGATTCCTTTGTCACGCGGCCGTTTCACTTGTGACACGACAGGTCATTACAGACACCGTCTCGACTATACAGGTGGTGTCGAAGGCGAGGGTTTCTTCCTTTCAATGGGCGGTTTCTTCGATGACTTCATGACTTCCGGCACCTGGTTTGAGCGTGAAGGCAATCTCTCCGAGGTTCCCGATATTGATTTTTCAACGCTTGAATAATTGTGACAGGCTTTTAAAAGTCAAAAAAATACCTGATTATTTGTGAAATAATATTATTGTCACTATCTTTGTGATTACGATTAGTAAAAGCAAACCTTCGGGTTGCAATAGTAGTCGATAATTAAGATGACAAAACACAATCAATACTAATTAACTAATTAACTGTAATTATGAATTTGAAGAAATTTTTTGGTGCAGCCCTTGTTGCAGTGATGGCATTTGCCGGCACAACCGCACAGGCTCAGTCACTTTCTCCCTCTACAAAATGGCATTGGGACAAAGGTACTATCGTAGTTGAGACACCAGAGCGTCCTGCAGGTCAGGAGCACGTTCTTAACCTTGCTGTTGCTCCAATCAAGACAGTTCGCGTAGCGTTCGTTGGTCTTGGTATGCGTGGCGACGGTGCTGTTATCCGTTTCTGCCGTATCCCCGGTGTTGAGATTGTTGCTCTTTGCGACTATGAG
>JAEIGA010018073.1_pt1 | contig 10740 bp, 6 predicted proteins | sample 9270691 | NCBI WGS metagenome assembly JAEIGA01 (sample SAMN17057246, study PRJNA624740) | gut metagenome | biome: biome; isolation source: fecal sample | host: Bos grunniens | place: China: Xizang | collected 2019 | reverse complement strand
AGATTCCAAAATATCCACAAGAGTTTGGAGCCAAAGTGTTTAAAATTGCACGCGACCCACAGGGTAACCGCCTTACCTATGTAAAGGTAACAGGTGGAAGTTTAAAAGTGAAAACGTTATTGGAACATCCAGATTGGGAAGAAAAAGTAGAACAGATTCGTGTTTATTCAGGCGAAAAATTTGAATTGGTGCAGGAAGCCAAGGCAGGTATGGTGTGTGCGTTGACTGGACTTACAAAAACCTATCCTGGTTTGGCATTAGGAACAGAGAAGGCATCGCAGATGCCTGTGTTAGAACCTGTGTTGACCTATCAGATTTGTCTTCCAGAAGGCTGTGACGCACATCAGACATTGTTAAAACTGCGTCAGCTAGAAGAGGAAGAACCTCTTTTGCATATTGTGTGGAATGAAGTTTTGGGGGAAATTCATGCAAAAGTAATGGGCGTGGTACAGATTGAAGTGTTAAAGACTTTGATGAAAGAACGTTATGGGATTGATGCGGAATTTGGTTCTGGAAGCATTATTTATAAAGAAACCATTGCAACTGCGGTGGAAGGTGTGGGACATTATGAACCGCTGCGCCATTATGCGGAGGTACATTTGCTGTTAGAACCTGGAGAACAAGGAAGTGGTCTGGAGTTTGCTACGGATTGCAGTGAAGATATTTTAGATAAAAACTGGCAGCGTCTGATTTTGACTCATTTAGAGGAAAAGGAACATTTGGGTGTGCTGACAGGTTCTGCGATTACCGATATGAAAATTACGTTGGTAACAGGAAGAGCCCACTTAAAGCATACAGAGGGTGGAGATTTTCGTCAAGCGACGTATCGTGCCGTGCGTCATGGACTTCGAAAAGCGGAAAGTGTTCTTTTGGAACCATTTTATGAATTTCGATTGGAAGTGCCTTCGGACTTGATTGGTCGAGGGATGACAGATATTCAGAAAATGAATGGAAGTTTTGAAGCACCTTGGATTGAAGGGGAGACTGCTGTTTTGACAGGGATTGCTCCTGTTGTGAAGATGAGTGACTATCAGAATGAAGTCATTGCCTATACAAGAGGCAGAGGGCATTTATTCTGTGCCCTGAAGGGATATTATCCTTGCCATAACGCGGAAGAAGTGATTTTAGCGAAGGGATATGACCCAGAGGCAGACCTTGAAAATCCAACAAGTTCTGTTTTCTGCGCACATGGGGCAGGTTTTGTGGTAAATTGGGAAGAGGTAGAAGATTATATGCATTTGGAAAGCCCTCTTCATTTAGAACCTGTGGTAAAAAAACAACCTGAATTTGTTGCACCAGCGAGCAATCTGAGTTGGAAAGAAGAACAGGAAAAGTTTTTTGCTTCAGAAAAAGAATTGGAAGAAATTTTTGCCCGCACTTATGGTTCTGGAAAAAATAATGATGAACGCAGAGAGAAAAAGGGCTGGCGAAAGAGTCGAGAGGAAAAAGAATTTCAGCGCCAAAGGATGAGTAGTAGTGATTCCTATACGCCAAAGAAATCGAAAGTGGTAACACCAGAGAAAGAATATCTTCTCGTAGATGGATATAATATTATTTTTGCCTGGGAAACATTAAAAAGTTTGGCGGAGACGAATCTAGATGCTGCCAGAGATAAGCTGATCGATATCTTGTGCGATTATCAAGGATATAAAAATTGTACGCTGATTTTAGTGTTTGATGCCTATAAAGTACAGGGTGGACAAGGCAGTGTGCAAAAAATAAATAATATTTATGTTGTATTTACAAAAGAAGCTGAGACAGCGGACCAATACATTGAGAAAACAGTGCATGAGATGGGGACTCGATATCGCGTGACGGTTGCTACCTCGGACCGCTTAGAGCAAATAATTATTATGGGTCAGGGTGCTTCTCGTATGACGGCAAAGGAACTAGAAAAAGACGTAGAGGCGATGAAGCAGATGATTCGAGATGATGTTGAAGCTAGAAGAATGCAACAAGGGAAAAATTATCTTTTTGACCAATTAGATGATGAAATGGCCAAGTATATGGAAGAGATTCGTCTTGGAAAAAGAGAGACGTAATCAATAAAGAAATGATAATAAAAGGATTAGAAAAACATGAAATTTTATTTGGCACCATTAGAAGAATTGACAGGATTTATTTATCGAAATGCATATCATGATTTTTTTCATCCGATGGATAAATATTTTGCCCCTTTCATTGCGGCAAAACAAAATGAAGGGAAACAATTTTGCTATAAAGAAAAAAAGGATATTTTGCCAGAAAATAACAAACACCTGTACCTTGTTCCACAGATTCTTACCAATTCAAGTGAGGATTTTATAAGAACGGCAAAGGCAATTCGTGAGTTTGGATACGAAGAAGTGAATTTAAATCTTGGATGTCCGTCAAAACCTGTGGTAAATCGTGGCAGAGGTTCTGGATTTTTGGCAAAACGAGAAGAATTACTTCGATTTTTAGATGCAATCTTTTCGAGTCTTGATATGAAAATTTCTATCAAGACTCGTATTGGGCGTTATGACCCAGAGGAAATTGGTCCGCTGATGGAGATTTATAATCAGTTTCCGCTTGAAGAGTTGATTGTGCATCCAAGAGTGCAGAAAGAATTTTATAGTGGAACACCACACAAGGAGGCATTTTTGACGGCATACCAGATGCGCAAACAGCCTCTTGGATATAATGGTGATATTTTTCAGAAGGAAGATTATGAAAAGATTCTGCAGGAATTTCCGATGATTGACAGCGTGATGCTTGGGCGAGGTGTTTTGGTCAATCCAGGACTTTTGGGAACCATCTGCGGTGAGGAAGAGGTTTCGATTGCTGTTTGGAAAGCTTTTTTGGAACGCGTGTGTGCGGACTATATGGAATTGCATCAGGATCCGCAACGAGCTTTGCATAAAATGAAGGAGCTTTGGTGTTATATTCGCTTTTCGTTTTTTGAATCGGATATCTGGAATGAAAAGATGAAATATGTGACCTCTTTAGAAGAATATCGCGAAATCGTAGAAGAATTTCTGGAACAGTATCCGACAGCGCCAAAGAGCACATTTGTGGGAAATTATAAGCAGAGAGGCATTTCTGTAAAGTGATAGAACTTGAATCTTTACTTTAGGGGCAGAATGGAGTAAAATCAAGATAATGAATGATAAAGAGGTGGAGTTGTGGGAGAACGTCTTACAAAACAGGATGTAGAAAAAATAGAAAAAGAAATTGAACACCGCACATTGGTAGTGCGTAAGGAAGCGATTGAGGCGGTAAAGGAAGCTCGTGCACAGGGCGACTTGAGTGAAAATTTTGAGTATTATGCGGCAAAACGAGAAAAAAACATCAACGAAAGCAGAATCCGCTATCTGGAACGTATTTTAAAGACGGCAACGATTATTTCGGAGGAGTCCAAAGACGATGAAGTTGGTCTGAATAATACCGTTACAGTTTATATTGAGGATGATGACGAGGAAGAAACCTATCGTTTGGTAACTTCGATTCGAGGAAATTCCTTGGCAGGTCTGATTAGTACAGAATCTCCGATTGGAAAAGCACTGCTGGGTCATAAAGTAGGAGACCGAGTATGGATTCAGGTAAATGACCAGTATGGATATTACGTGGAGATACGTGCCATTGAGAAAACTCAGGATGAAGAACATGATAAAATAAGAGCTTTTTAAATACATTTATAAAGGGAGGTCTTTGATATGAGAATTTTAGTTACAGGTGGAGCTGGATATATTGGAAGTCATACTTGCGTAGAACTTTTGAATGCAGGATATGAAGTGGTTGTAGTAGACAATCTTTACAATTCTAGCGAAAAAGCATTAGACAGAGTAGAACAGATTACTGGAAAGAACATTACATTTTATAATGCAGACATTCGCGATAAAGAAGCGATGGATGTGATTTTTGAAAAAGAAGGTGTGGAAGCAGTCATTCATTTTGCTGGTTTAAAAGCAGTTGGAGAATCTGTATCGAAACCAACAGAATATTATGATAATAATATCAATGGTACACTGAATCTGGTAAATTCCATGAAAAAATATGGTGTAAAAAATATTATTTTCAGTTCTTCTGCAACGGTTTATGGCGATCCTGCATTTATTCCTATTACAGAGGAATGTCCAAAAGGAATTTGTACCAATCCATATGGCTGGACAAAATGGATGTTGGAACAGATTTTGACTGACGTTCATACTTCTGACCCAGAGTGGAATGTCATTTTGCTTCGTTATTTTAATCCAATCGGGGCTCATAAGAGTGGTATGATTGGAGAAGACCCAAAAGGTATTCCAAATAACTTGCTTCCATATATTGCGCAGGTTGCAATTGGAAAACGTGAATTTTTGGGCGTATTTGGTAACGACTATGATACACCAGATGGCACAGGCGTGCGTGACTACATTCATGTTGTGGATTTGGCAGATGGTCATGTAAAAGCTCTGAAAAAATTGGACAAAAACGGTGGCGTGTATGTATACAATCTGGGAACAGGAAATGGATACAGCGTTATGGAAGTTTTACATGCGTTTGAAAAAGCGTGTGGTCACGAATTGCCATACAAAATAATGCCAAGAAGAGCTGGGGATATTGCAATGTGCTATTGCGCACCTGAAAAAGCAAAAGCAGAGCTTGGATGGGAAGCACAGTATGGAATTGAAGAAATGTGTCAGGACTCCTGGAGATGGCAGAGCCAGAATCCAGATGGATATGCAACAAAATAAAGAATAAAAAAAGTGAGTTTCCAACGAGGTTGTGCTGGAAACTCACTTTTGTATTGTATTTAGTCAGTACATGTATTTTGTTTAGTGGAACAAACTTTTTCGTTCGTATCTTGGTTCGGATGTCAGATGAATACCTAATCTTTGGAAAGTACGCACGTCTACCTGAGATAAGAGTACCGTAGTGTGGACTTCGCACCCCTTTAATTTTGGAAGCTGTTCGAGTGCTAACTGTGCATCTTTGCTTGTGGCAGCACTGCTAGAGAGCGCAATCAAAATCTCGTCTGTGTGAAGTCTTGGGTTCTTGCCACCAAGATATTCGGTCTTTAAGGTTTGAATTGGTTCGATGGCAGCAGGTGAAATTACATGCATTTCGTGGTCGATACCAGCTAATTCTTTCAGTGCATTTAATAACACTGCAGCGGAAGCTCCCAGTAAATCAGAAGTTTTTCCTGTCACGATGTTTCCGTTTGGAAGTTCCAAAGCAGCAGCAGGTGCGCCTGTTTCTTTTTCGCGGGCTAATGCAGCTGGAACTACCCTGCGGTCTTCAGGGGAAATATGAGCCTGTTTCATTAAAAGCTCAATCTTATAGGCTTCTTCTTCTTTTCTGGTGCCGTTTGCCAAACCGTCTTTTGCCTGATAGTATCTACGGATGATTTCTTGATAAGATGCTTCTCTGCAGGCTTCATCGTCAAAAATACAGTTTCCTACCATGTTCACACCCATATCCGTAGGAGATTTGTATGGAGACTGTCCAAAAATTCGTTCAAACATTGCTTCAAGAACTGGGAAAATCTCAACGTCTCGGTTGTAATTGACGGTGGTTTCTCCATAGGCTTCTAAGTGGAATGGGTCAATCATATTTACGTCATTTAAATCGGCAGTGGCTGCTTCGTATGCAAGATTGACAGGATGTTTTAATGGAATGTTCCAAATTGGGAATGTCTCAAATTTTGCATATCCTGCACGAATGCCACGTTTTTGTTCGTGGTAAAGCTGGGAAAGACAGGTTGCCATCTTACCGCTTCCAGGTCCAGGAGCAGTAATTACCACAAGAGGACGGCTTGTTTCGATGTAATCGTTTCTTCCAAAACCATCATCGCTTACAATGTGTGGAATATTGTTTGGATAGCCGTCGATGGTATAGAGTTTGTATACAGGGATGCCTGTTTTTTCTAATTTGTTTTTGAAGGTGTTAACACTATCCTGCCAATTGTACTGCTGGATTGCAACACTTCCTACATAAAATCCTAAGTCACGATATACGTCAATCAAGCGAAGCACCTCGGTGTCGTAGGTGATGCCTAAATCACTTCTCATTTTATTTTTTTCGATATCTTTTGCATTGATAACGATAACAATTTCTGCCTGGTCAGAAAGCTGCTTTAACATCTGTAATTTACTGTCAGGCGCAAATCCAGGAAGTACACGGGACGCATGGAAATCGTCAAACAACTTTCCACCAAATTCCAAATAAAGTTTGTTGTCAAATTTATTGATGCGTTCACGAATATGCTCTGATTGCATGGAAAGATACTTTTGGTTATCAAATCCTAATTTCATTCAACATGTCCTCCGATGTGTTTTTATTAAAAAACCTAATCACTAGTATACTACAAATTGTACCCAGAAAGCTACAAAAAATATGAATTTTTTGTGAAAAAGTTATTTTATATTTGGGAAAGATGTGAAAAGTGTTGATTTATTTTAGAAAACTTCTTATAATTAGAAAGTATTGTTAAGGAGGAGAGTATGGAACAAAGACCGAATAATCAGAATAATGGTGGACCAAACGGTCCAAACAATAATGGAGGACCAAATGGTCCGAAAAAAAGACCGTCTCTGTTATTTTTCCTTATCAGTGTGCTGGGTGCGCTGATGCTGTGGAGTTTATTTAACAATTTATTTGACGGAAAAACCTCAAAAGACATCACCTACGACAAGTTTTTGGAGATGTTAGAGGAAGGAAACGTAACTTCTGTTCAGCTACAGGGCAATATCATTACGATTGTCCCAAAAGAACAAAAACAGGAGGGTGTAGAGTATAAGTATTCTACACGTGCGATGGAGGATTCTACAACGTTAACAGCACGTCTGGTAGAAGCTGAGAAAAAACATGGGCTTCAGATTACGTTTAACGAAATAGCACCAGATAATACAGGTTCTATTATTTATTCTATCGCGTCATTTTTGTTGTCATTCCTTGTAATTATGCTTGCGATGAGCTGGCTGATGCGTAAAATGGGAGGCGCTGGTGGTATCGGCGGAATCGGAAAGAGCAAAGCAAAAGCCTATGTGCAGAAAGAAACAGGTGTAACATTTAAAGATGTTGCAGGGGAAGACGAAGCGAAGGAATCCTTGCAGGAAGTAGTAGATTTTCTTCATAACCCAGAAAAATATGTAAAAATTGGTGCCAAATTGCCAAAGGGAGCTCTGCTTGTAGGACCTCCTGGAACAGGTAAAACATTGCTTGCCAAAGCAGTTGCAGGCGAAGCACATGTACCATTTTTCTCATTGTCAGGTTCTGACTTTGTAGAAATGTTCGTTGGTGTTGGTGCGTCCCGAGTAAGAGATTTGTTTGAAGAAGCAAAGAAGAATGCACCATGCATTATCTTTATTGATGAGGTAGATGCGATTGGTAAGAGTCGTGACAGCCGTTTTGGTGGTGGAAATGACGAACGTGAACAGACATTAAACCAGTTGCTGGCTGAAATGGACGGATTTGATTCCTCTAAGGGAATTTTGATTCTTGCGGCAACAAACCGCCCAGAGATTTTAGACCCAGCGCTTTTAAGACCAGGCCGTTTTGACCGTCGTATCGTTGTAGAACGCCCTGACTTAAAAGGTCGTGTGGCAATTTTGAAAGTACATGCTAAGGAAGTTGCATTAGACGAAACTGTTGATTTTGATGCGATTGCACTTGCTACTTCAGGCGCTGTAGGTTCTGACTTGGCAAACATGATTAATGAAGCTGCGATTTTGGCAGTAAAGCATGGAAGAAATGCAGTGTCTCAGACCGATTTGTATGAAGCTGTAGAAGTTGTTTTGGTTGGTAAAGAAAAGAAAGACCGTATTCTTAGTGAAGAAGAAAGAAAGATTGTTTCTTATCACGAAGTTGGTCATGCATTGGTAAGCGCGCTTCAGAAAGACGCAGAACCTGTGCAAAAGATTACCATTGTTCCAAGAACGATGGGAGCTTTGGGATATGTTATGCATGTGCCAGAAGAAGAAAAATATTTGAATACCAAGACAGAATTAGAGGCTATGTTAGTTGGTCTGTTGGCTGGTCGTGCAGCGGAAGAATTGGTATTTGGAAATATTACAACAGGTGCGGCAAACGATATTGAAAAAGCAACCCGTATTGCAAGAGCGATGATTACGCAGTATGGTATGTCTGAAAAATTTGGTTTGATGGGACTTGCAACCGTAGAACACCAGTATTTGAGTGGTCAGGCTACCTTAAATTGTGGTGATGCAACTGCGACAGAGATTGACATGGAAGTTATGCGTATGTTGAAACTGTTCTATGAACAGGCTAAAACTTTGTTGAAAGACCATAGAGATACCATGGATCAGATTGCAGCATTCTTAATTGAAAAAGAAACGATTACAGGTAAGGAATTTATGCAGATTTTCCGCAAGGCAGAAGGTATTCCAGAACCTATCGATTTGGGAATTGACCCAGTTGTATTATAATAAAAAGTACTGCATAAGAGAAAGGAAATGGCTGATCAAATGGTTGATCGGGTCATTTCCTTTTTTAGAATAAAAAAACTTGGAATTGGAGAAGATTATGTTTGATATTCAGGAAGAATTAAAGAAACTCCCTGATAAACCAGGGGTTTATCTGATGCACGATGAAAAAGATGTCATCATTTACGTGGGAAAAGCCGTCAATTTGAAAAATCGTGTCCGCCAGTATTTTCAAAAGAGCCGTAACCTTGGTATTAAGAAAGAGCAGATGGTAGAACAGATTGTACGATTTGAGTATATTATTACGGATTCGGAATTAGAAGCACTTGTGTTAGAGTGTAACTTAATCAAAGAACATCGTCCGAAATATAATACCATGTTAAAAGATGATAAAAGTTATCCGTTTCTTAAGGTAACGGTTCAAGAAGACTATCCACGCGTATTGCTTGCCAGAAGCATGCAAAAGGACAGAGCGAAATATTTTGGTCCCTATACGAGTGTGAGTGCGGTAAAGGATTCATTGGATTTGTTACGAAAATTGTATCATATTCGTACCTGTAACCGTAACTTGCCAAAAGATATAGGAAAAGAACGCCCTTGTCTTTACTATCATATCAAACAGTGTAAAGCTCCATGCCAGGGATACATTTCGGCCGAGGAATATCAAGAGCAGGTAGAAGGGGTTTTGGATTTTTTAAATGGTGACTATAAGAAAAAAATAAAGGAACTAGAAACAAAAATGTTGGAAGCTTCGGAAGAAATGCGCTTTGAAGAAGCAGCAGAATATCGTGATTTGTTGCAAAGTGTTCAAAAAATTGGGGAACGTCAAAAAATTACAGCAAGTAAGGGCTTAAATCGCGATATCATTGCGATGGCGTCTGATACAGAGGATGCGGTAGTTCAGGTATTTTTTGTGCGCGATGGAAAAATGATTGGGCGAGAACATTTTTATTTGCGCATTACGGCAGATACAGAGGATGCGCAGGTATTGGCAGATTTTATAAAGCAGTTTTATTCGGGGACCCCATTTATTCCAAGTGAATTGATGGTACAAAAAGAAATTGACGAAATAGCTGTTTTGGAAGAGTGGTTAAGTAAAAAACGAGGACAAAAAGTTCGCATAGCAGTTCCGAAAAAAGGAAGCAAAGAAAAAATGGTGGAGCTTGCTGCCCAGAATGCTCGTATGGTTTTAAAACAAGACAAAGAAAAATTAAAGAGAGAAGAAGGAAGAACGATAGGGGCAGTAAAAGAATTGGCATCCTGGTTAGGTTTAGAAGAAATCCAACGTATGGAATCGTATGACATTTCCAATATCAGCGGTTATGAGTCGGTAGGGTCTATGGTGGTTTATGAAAAGGGAAAACCAAAGAAAAATGATTATCGTAAATTTAAAATAAAATCAGTGCAGGGACCAGATGACTATGCAAGTATGCATGAAGTACTTTCTAGAAGATTTTTGCGAGGTTTACGTGAACAAGAAACGTTAGAAGAAATCAGTGGATTTTCTCAATTTCCAGATTTGATTTTAATGGACGGTGGGAAAGGACAGGTTCATGTTGCAGAACAAGTCTTAGATGCCTTGGGGATAGATATTCCTGTTTGTGGTATGGTGAAAGATGAGCATCATCGAACGAGAGCTTTATACTTTGAGGAGCAGGAAATTGCAATTGATACATCGACGGAAGGGTTTAAACTTTTGACTAGAATCCAGGATGAAGTGCACCGATTCGCAATCGAATATCACCGTCTGCTAAGAAGCAAAGGTCAGGTACATTCGATTTTAGATGATATCGAAGGCATTGGACCGACAAGAAGAAAAGCGTTAATGAAAGCCTTTCCTTCCATAGAAGAAATTCGAGGAGCTTCGGAGGAGGAATTATCGAAGGTTCCGTCGATGAATCTTGCGTCTGCAAAAAAAGTATATCAGTTTTTTCATCCTTGAAAATTCGTTTTATTGCGGTTCTCCCATACGTGTGTTACAATAGAGGGCAGAAAGAGAAACGAAAAACATAAAAATGAAATGGAGGGGTACTATGAAGGCAGTAAAACTGACAAAAGTGGTGGAGGAGATGAATTTAAAAAATCTGACTCCAGAGATTGATATGGAAAAAGTTCGAGTGACGGTTCCAGATATCAATCGACCTGCGCTTCAGCTGACGGGATATTTTGACCATTTTGCTTCCGAACGCATTCAGGTGATTGGATATGTTGAATTTACGTATCTGATGCAGTTGGCAAGAGAAGAAAGAAATTCCCGTTTTGAAGCATTTATTTCTAAGAAAATACCATGTGTAATTTTTACAACTATGACAGAACCAGATGAGGATATGTTAAAATTAGCAAATCAATATGGAGT
>JAEIGA010018072.1_pt1 | contig 10740 bp, 9 predicted proteins | sample 9270691 | NCBI WGS metagenome assembly JAEIGA01 (sample SAMN17057246, study PRJNA624740) | gut metagenome | biome: biome; isolation source: fecal sample | host: Bos grunniens | place: China: Xizang | collected 2019 | reverse complement strand
TCCTTGGCAATAGCCTTTAGCGTACGCGAGATGAGCGACACCTCCTGCTCACGGTTACCGCGTGTTTCAGGTGTTGCTGCGGTCATAAGCTGCAGGTAGTCGATGATGATAAGTTGTATGTCGTGCTGCGTCTTTAGACGACGAGCCTTAGAGCGGAACTCATATACCGAGAGGGCTGGGGTGTCATCCACAAAGAGTGGCGCACGACCAAGGTCTACAGTATTTGCCTCAAGATGCTTCCACTGCTCAGCTGTAAGGTTACCCGTACGCAAATCCTTAGAGTTAAGCTGTGTCTCGGCAACAATAAGACGGTTCATAAGCTGCACAGAGGACATCTCCAATGAGAAGAAGGCTACAGGGGTCTTGAACTCTACCGCCATATTACGCGCCATAGTAAGCACAAAGGCGGTCTTACCCATAGATGGTCGCGCTGCGATGATGATAAGGTCGGAAGGCTGCCAACCGAGTGTAACACTATCAATATCGGTAAAGCCTGAGCGAACACCATTGTACTCACCCGCTGTCTTTGCTGCCTCCTCAATCTGCAACAACGCCTTACGCAAAATATCGGATGCCGACTGCACAGAACGCTTAACATTACCCTCCGATACGCGGAATATCTCACGCTCAGCAAAACCAATAAGTTCATTAACATCAATCTCCTCGTCGTAGGAGCGACGCTGAATCTCTGTTGCTGAGTGTATCAACTCACGCTGCACATACTTCTGCGCGATAATCTTAGCGTGGAAATCTATATGTGCTGCAGAGGCTACCTTCTGCGTAAGTTCTGCCATATATGTAGCACCACCCACCTTCTGCAAAAGCTTCTGCGCCTTGAGACGGTCGGTAACGGTGAAGAGGTCGATAGCCTTCATCTCTATCGACAACTCCTGAATAGCCTTGAAGATTATGCGGTGCTCCTCAAGATAGAAGGACTCTGTTTTAAGATACTCCTGAACCTCTATAATAGCATCCTTTTCGAGCATCAAAGCACCCAATACCGCCTGCTCAAGTTCCACGGCCTGAGGTGGTACGGTGGCATCCAAACCTGTAAGTTCGGCAAATGCTGCACTATTATTTTCCGAAGGTTTTTTATATTGTTTTGCCATAGTCAGTCACACGAATTATGAAAACATCCACAAAATTAACTATTTTTCCGAGAACATCCCATATTTTACACCCACAATTTATTATTAGTTGTTACGAGTTATAAACATATGATTGTTGATAATATGGATATAACCTTCCAACTTTAGAAAAAAATTACTACCTTTGCTAAAACTTATAGAGGTAAAAATGAATATAAAAATCTTTTCAAAAAGTGTAACAAATATCGTATTGGCACTACTTATAATGGTGGTGGCTATGCCGCAGCGCGCTGCGGCGAGCGAGCCTTATACCAACGCCCTAAAAATCACATTCCTATCGTGGTCAACAGGTAGTACAAAGATATCATACGAAAAGGCACTACCTCAACTTAAGCAGAGTGCCGAGATTTGCACAAGTCTTATATCGGCAGGATATGACAAATATAAGAACGACCCTCTTGGCTTCACACTTCGCTATAGCCACAAATTCTTTGTTGGAAACTACGATGTGAATAAACCACTGCAGGGCGCATATCTAAGACCAGAGATTATCTACTCCGACTACCAATATACCCACTCCGTAACAGGCCACCGCACACCTGCGCGTATGTGTGCCCTGCTCGGTAGTGTAGGCTATCAGCACTGCTTCGGACACTTTGTCTTGGATGGATGGGTAGGTGGTGGATATGCCTTTGGCAAGGCCTCAGAGACGGGTTATCACCACGGCTTCCAACTTTGGAAATGGCTCGGTAAGAGAAACGATAATATCGCGCTAAGTTTCAGTATCAGAATTGGTTATATTTGGTAAAATATTTTTATTATGGACTTTTTAAAGACTCTTGGAGCATCTTTGCTCGCTTGGTTTATTGGCTTTGGTATCTTGATAGTTGGCTCAATAGTTATCTTGGTAGGTGCTGTGGTGTCGATGATACCAGAGGATAAGGTTACAACTGATAGTGAGAGTGTGCTATACTTCGACCTTAGCTCACCTATTATCGATGCACCTATGGCCTCGATATTCTCCTCTATGCAGTTCTCGATTGATGGCACAGAGCCTGTGACAATGCTTAAGACCTTGGCTGCCTTGGAGTATGCTGCAAAGGATGATAACATCAAGGGTATCTGCATAAGTGTAGGTAATAGCGCTGCCATCTCATTAGCAAATATCGAGGAGCTACGCATCGCACTTGAGCAATTTAAGCTATCGGGCAAGTTTATCGTTGCCTTCGATGACACCTATACACAGTCGGACTACTACCTAAGTAGTGTCGCTGATAAGATTATCCTCAACCCTGAGGGTGGCTTGGAGTGGCGCGGCGCAGGTATGAGCAATATCTTCTACAAAAACTTGTTCGACAAACTCGGTATTGGTGTAGATATCTTCCGCCCTACAGAGTGTAAGTATAAGAGTGCCGTAGAGCCATTCTTCCTCACAAAGATGTCAGCTGCCAACCGCAAGCAGAGCGAGGAGCTTGTAAACTCTATCTGGGATAGTATCTGCAGTGATGTTGCCAAAAGCCGCGGTTTGAATGCTACAACACTCAAGGAGTATGCTAAAAATCGCTCTATAGCACTTCCTGAGGATGCTCTAAATGCTGGCTTGGTAGATATGCTTGGCTATGAGGATGACCTCTATAATATATATAAGGAGTATGGGGTAAAGACAAATGATAAGGGTTTGGTCAACACAATCTCGTTTGGTGATTATGTAACTACTCTTGCCATTCCAACTTTTACTGCTACGGTAAATAATAACAACTACTCACATATAAGCTCGCCGATGGTGGCTATCATCTATGCCGATGGTGAGATTGTGGATGGCAATAATTATGAGGATGGCTCGGTATATGGCAACCGCCTTGCACACGAACTTCGTGCCGCACGCCTCGACGAGCAGACTAAGGCTGTAGTTGTAAGAGTCAACTCACCTGGTGGCTCAGCCCTCGCCTCAGAGATTGCTTGGCGTGAGATGACACTTCTTCAGGAGTCTAAGCCTGTGGTTATCTCTATGGGTGATATGGCTGCAAGTGGTGGTTACTATATCTCTGCTCCTGCTGATTATATCTTTGCTGACCGCTCGACACTCACTGGCTCTATAGGTGTCTTTGGCATAATCCCAAATGTTGGTGGTATGCTCGAAAAGAGACTCGGCATAACATTCGACTCTGCAGCTACCTCACCTGCGGCATCTGGTCTTGCAGGCATCACACCACTAAGTGCTGAGGAGAGAAAATCTATCAGCAAGGGTGTAGATAGAGTATATACCACCTTTACAGAGCATGTTGCTGAGGGTCGTAACCTCGATTTGAAGTATGTCTATACCATTGCTGAGGGTAGAGTATGGAGTGGCGCTATGGCTAAAGAGATAGGTCTTGTTGATGAGATTGGTGGTATTAATATGGCTATTGCTAAGGCTACTCAGTTGGCAGACATATCTTCAGACTTCAAACTTTACGAGTTTGTAGCACCAACATCTTCATTCGAGCAGTGGATAAACTCTATGAGTATGGTCTATGCTGAGCGTTGGGGTGTAGATTATGCAATCTTTGGTGATGATATTCGTGATATTATCATGGAACTACCTATGATAACATCTATGGATGGTATTAAGACACAGCTTTACGGAGATATAAAGATTGAATTTTAATTGAAAATAGTATAAGAGATGAATGAACAGTTAGAGGCTCTACTACGCCAGATTATGCACCCTGAGACAGGGCAAAACATTGTAGATAGCGGTTTTGTGGATCGTGCCGACTTGGGTGAGGATGGCTCTGTGGCTATCACACTACGCTTTCAGAAAGCGCGCGACCCCTTTGCACAGAAGATTAAGCGTCAGGTGGAGCAACTTATGGAGAGCAGCTTCCCTGAGAGCAAGGTTATGGTTATCATCCGTGAGGCAGCACCTAAACCACGCCGTCAGGAGAACCCAACAACCACATCTGATATATGTCGTATTATTGCTATCGCTTCGGGTAAGGGTGGTGTAGGTAAGTCTACCGTCACTGCAAATCTTGCTGTGGCATTGCGCCAGAGAGGATATAATGTAGGTATCGTGGATGCTGATATCTATGGTCCTTCACAGACTAAGATGTTCGGTGTGGAGGGTTATGTACCAGATGCTGAGCGCGATGAGAATGGTAACGACTTTATCATACCAGCACAGTCGTATGGTATTAAGATTATGTCTATAGGCTTCTTTATCCGTCCTACTGATGCCCTTATGTGGCGTGGTGGTATGGCAGTGAATGCACTCCATCAGCTTATACACCAGACTCGCTGGGGTAAGTTGGACTACCTCTTGGTGGATCTTCCTCCAGGAACAGGTGATATTCACCTATCTATTATCAACGAACTCAAGATTTCGGGTGCTGTTATAGTCTCTACACCTCAGCAGATTGCTGTTGCTGATGTGGTACGCGGTGTTGAGATGTTCCGTCACCAGCAGGTTAATATCCCTGTATTGGGTATTGTGGAGAATATGGCGTGGTTTACACCTGAGGAGCTACCAAACAACAAGTATTATATCTTTGGCAAGGGTGGTGCAAAGAGATATGCTGAGCAGGTAGGTGTTGATTTGCTTGGTGAGGTGCCAATCATTCAATCTATTATGGAGGGTGGTGATGAGGGTCGCCCTGCAGGTAACTTCGATCCACGAGTTGAGAAATACTATGCTGAGATTGCCGCTACCATTGTTGAAAAACTCCCTGCAGAGTGTTAATAGTGGTGTTAAAAAATGTTGAGCAATTTTTGAAAAATAGATTTGCAAGTTTGGAAACGGTCGTTGTATATACGGCCGTTTCTTTTTTGCAAGCAAAAGACAATAATTATATATCAACAGCTAAAACATATATTTCGCCACGATTATAAACCACCACTGTTAATAATTATTTACTGTTGATATGTTAATACTGTTATTAACATATGTTTATTTCTATTATTATTCTATTGATTTTAAGCAATTTAAATAACAATAATAATAAACAAAATATAATATCAAATGTTAATAAAACCAACCATCAACACTTATTAACACTATCAACAGAGATTATTATTATTTAATTTTTATTTAATATATATAAAGTATAAAAAAAAATAAAAATATATTGTTGACAAGTCGGTGGGGGTGCGAGGGGTGTTGTCCAAACAACACTATATGCGAGAGAGTATCCATAGCAATGTTGCTACACGGCATAAGAGTCTATTATTATTAATAATAGATTATGCCCTACATATTAAAAAAAAATAGTATATTTGCATAATTTTAGGCTAAACATTGTTTTTATGCAAATAGCTAATAATAAAATAGAGGAGCTTAGAACTTTGCTCCAAACACCAAAGAATATCGTCATCCTCTCTCATACTAACCCCGATGGTGATGCTATTGGTTCTTCGTTGGCGTGGGCAGAGATTCTTAAAAGTAAGGGGCACATTGCCACCTGTGTAGTGCCTAACAAATATCCATATTACCTCGACTTTATGCCTAACACATCCTCAATGTTGTTCTATAAGGACGACACTGAGGGTAGAGTGAAGAGTGCCTTAAAGAGCGCAGATATCATCTTCTGTCTCGACTTCCATACTATGACTCGCTTGGATGGACTGGGTGATATAATCGACGAAAATCAGCACGCAAAGCGTGTGCTTATCGACCACCACTTGGATCCTAACGATGATTTCGACCTTATGATTTCATATCCTGAGGCATCGAGCACTTGTTACCTTGTGGCACTACTTATCGAAGCTCTCTATGGCACTGAGGCTATAACAAAGAGTATGGCTGAGAATATCTTTGTGGGTATGATGACAGATACCGGTAACTTCGCCTTCTCAACAATCACGGCCGATGTGTTCCGTATTGTGTCGGTGTTGGCGGCTACAGGTATAGAGATTCCTACTATCCATAACCATGTCTATAACTCATTTAGCGAGGGTCGTGCCCGTCTGTTTGGTTATGTGATAAATCGTAAAATGAAGATTTTTCACAATGGTACAGTAGCCTATATGTCACTTAAGAGTGATGAGTTAAAGCGTTTCTGGTTCCAGCAGGGAGACTCTGAGGGCTTTGTGAACTATCCTCTTACAATTAAGAAGATGAAGATATCGGCTATGTTCACCGAGCATACCGACCATATCAGAGTGTCGTTGCGCTCGCGTGGTAATATAGATGTAAATGTCTTTGCTCAGCGCTACTTCAATGGTGGTGGCCATAAGAATGCTGCAGGAGGTAAGTCATTTATGTCGATGGAGGAGACTCTAAAACACTTTGAGGCGTCGATAAAGGAGTATAGCCGCGAGGGTAATATTTAGTTTTACCTACGGTTATATGACTTTAGGGTATAGAGAGTTTAGAAAAAAGTAAAAGAATAATATAATGTTTAAAACATACTTCCGACTTCTTGGTTTTGCTAAGCCTTTAAGTCGTTACACCATACCATATTTTGTATTTGCAGCGCTTCATGCGTTGTTCAACACATTTAACTATGCGATGATCATCCCTATCCTAAACGCAATGTTTAATTCGGATGGCGGGTTTGTATTTACTCCAATATATATTCTTCCTGAGATTACTTTAGATGAGAGTGGTCTAAATACAGTGTTGTCGTATATCTATACACATACCTTCGGTGAGGAGTTTGTGCAGATGAAGTTCCTCGCTATGCTTGGTGGTGTATTGGTGAGTATGAACTTCTTTAGTAACCTCTTCCGTTATGCTGCTGCGATGACTGTGGAGAACTTAAGAATCAATACTTTGCGCCGTATGCGTAACGAGATGTTTGCGCGAGTGGCTAATATGAATGTAGGCTACTTCAGCAACCAGCGTAAGGGTGATATTATGTCGAAGATTACTCAGGATGTAATGGTAGTACAGTATTGTATTACCAACACTCTTCAGGTGGCCTTCCGTGACCCACTTCTTATCATCGGCTATATGACATTGATGATAGGTATCTCTTGGCAGTTATCCCTGTTTGCTGTTCTATTCTTACCTATTGTAGGTCTTGTGATTGGTCGTATCGTGAAGCGTTTGCGCCACCCTGCAAAGCGTGGTCAGGAGCGTATGGCTGACTTGGTATCTGTGGTTGAGGAGTCGTTGTCGGGAATTAAGATTGTTAAGGGTTACAACGCCACAAACTTCATCGTGGATAAGTTTAAGAAGATAAATCTTGATATGTCTCAATTGATACTCTCTATGGCGCGCCGTCAGCAGTTGGCATCGCCAATGAGTGAGTTCTTGGGTCTAACGGCTGTAGCTATAATATTGGTATTTGGTGGCTCTCTTGTGGAGCACGGTATGGTCACAGGTGCTGGATTTATAGCCTTCGTAGCGGCCTTCTCGCAGATTACACGCCCATTGCGCTCGTTTATCGACCAGTTTGCTAATATCAACCAGGGTGTGGCAGCAGGTGAGCGTATCTTTACAATCATAGATGCAGAGAATGAGGTTAAGGATAAACCTAATGCACGAGAGTTTGATGGTTTGAAGGACTCTATCGAGTTAAGAAATGTGAAGTTCTCATACGATAGCGATAGAGAGATTATCAAGGGTGTAAATATCAAGATTAAGCGTGGTGAGACCATAGCCTTGGTAGGCCCATCGGGAGGTGGTAAGTCTACACTTAGTGAGCTTATACCTCGTTTCTACGATGTGAACGGTGGTGAGGTATTGTTCGATGGTGTGCCTGTTCAGGAGTATAGTCAGGAGTCGTTGCGCGCTAAGATGAGCATCGTATCTCAGGAGACAGTGCTCTTCAACGATAGCATCGAGGGCAATATCCTTATGGGTCGCCCTACGGCTACTCACGACGAAGTTGTTGAGGCTTCGAAGGTGGCTAATGCGCACGGCTTTATTATGGATAGCACCGAGGGTTACGACACAAATATCGGTGACCGTGGTACAAAACTTTCGGGTGGCCAGCGTCAGCGAATTAGCATCGCCCGTGCGGTGTTGAAGAACCCAGAGATTTTAATTCTTGATGAGGCTACATCGGCACTCGATACTGAGAGCGAGAAACTCGTTCAGGATGCCCTTACAAACCTATTGAAGGGTCGTACATCTATAGTCATTGCTCACCGTCTAAGCACCATCTACAATGCCGACAGAATATATGTTATTGACGATGGTCGCGTTGTAGAGGAGGGTAAGCATAAGGAGTTGTTGGAGAAGGGTGGTATCTATGCCCACCTTATCGAGATGCAGAGTTTCTCATAATAGAGGTGATGAAGAAGGCAATTATCATAGGAGCATCGTCGGGTATTGGTCGTGCTGTGGCCTCTCTGCTTGTGGAGCGTGGCTGGCGTGTGGCAGTTACAGCACGCCGTAGCGAGGCTTTGGACGAATTGAGGGTTATGTATGGCGCTGATAGAGTAACAACAATGCCTATGGATGTAACCAAGGATGATGCCACAAAACAACTTGATACTCTTATTGAGGAGTTTGGTGCTCCAGATTTGTTCTTCTACGCCTCGGGTATAGGTGGTCAAAACCCTGAGCTCGATATCGAGAAGGAGTTGGATATCATTCGTACCAATTGTGAAGGTATGGTGCGTGTGGTTGACCACTTTGTGAACTATGTGCGTCGTAGTGAGGAGTATGACAAGCGCCATAAGGCACATATTGCTGTTATAACCTCTGTGGCTGGTACACGAGGTATAGGTACTGCTGCGGCATACTCTGCCTCTAAGGCTATGCAGAGCGAGTATATAACTGCTCTGTCGCAGTTGTGCTCTATGGAGCGTATTCCTGCTCGCTTTACCGATATACGCCCAGGATTTGTTAAGACAGCTATACTAAACCCAGAGAAACACTACCCTATGCTTATAAGTGTTGAGCGCGCAGCACAACATATCCTACGCGGTCTAAAGCATCGAAGAAGGGTGTTAATCTTTGATTGGCGATTTAGGCTTCTTGTACTATTCTGGCACCTTATCCCGCGATTTGTGTGGGAGAGATTAAGGGTTAAGAACTAACAATAAGAGTTTCTAAGGCTCGAAATTACATCTTAAGGCTATAGGCGCAGGCTTATTAGCCTTAATTTTTGCTATCATACCATCGAGGTATCTCTGAATATCGTCGCGCAGTTGCTTATATAGAGGTGAGTCGGTATAGTTCTCGTTATCGAGCAGTACATCCTTTATCGAACGAAGTGTGTTGGTGTAGTTTTGCAACTCATTTTTTAGTGCTATACCCTCAACCTTCGAACTATTTATCTTGGCAATGGATAGTTGTCGTAGTTTATCGCAGACAGATGTTAGCAGCGGCATCACAACATTATCCATCAGGGTGTGTCCGTGCATATAGAGATAGCAATTATCACGGCTTACACCACGACCCTCAAGCTGCTTTGCAAGGCTCTCCAATCTCTCTACGACATCGGCGTTATCTCTGGTGAGTGCCTCACAACGGCGCTCTACATTGCGCTGTAGCCACGATAATGTGTACTCACCATTGTGGCGTATGTCGACATAGTTAAGGCGCACAGAGGCCTTAAATTCGGCAAGCGTAAAGCGATTCTCTGTATGGTGCTGTGCCGAGTAGACATACCATAAAAAGAGTGGATAAATAATCTTTGAATACTCTGCCATAAAGCGGACAAAATCAAAGATACGCATATCGTTCTTTGTGGCTTTCACGCACACATTGTGTAGTGATGGTGCATAGCAGAGGTAGTTCTCCGTGGCATAGGTGTATGTATGGAACATATTATTTGCACCAAGCACCTTTGCCGACTGCTCCGTAGCACCATTAAAGAGATAGTCGAAATCCGAATCTACACACAACAGAGTATCTTCACCGTTATATTGCTCCAACATAGATAGAAGCACCTGCTTACCTTTAGGCAGATCCTCACGATTGGGTACAGATATCTCGAAGCGCAGATATGGGTTTTTGAAATGGTCGAATATAGACCTCCAGAAGGCAACATCCTCGTAGCCCTCAACAAAGACATGCACCAAGTACCTATCATCCTCCGGAGGGAGGATATTGGGTAGATTATCGGGGTTATACCTCGTTAGATCTTTGACTCTTCTATGTTGTTTCTTTGTATTCACGATGGTAAAGTTACAAAATTTTTATAACTTTGACCAATAAATAATAAAAATATATGGCATCAGACTGGAAAGATAGATTGGGTGTAGTGTTCTCTACCAATCCTAATTTTGAATATGACACTGCCTCTGACGAGGGCGAAACTACCTTAGCACCTAACAAGCAAAACCTCAAAGTGTGGTTGGATAGGCTCAAGGGTGGCCGTGTAGCTACTGTAGTGCGCGGTTTTGTTGGCTCTCAGGATGACCTTGCGGAGTTGGGCAAAGAGCTTAAGAAGAGTTGTGGCGTAGGAGGTACTGCCAAGGATGGTGAGATAATTATTCAGGGTGACCACCGCGATAGAGTCATAGAGTTGCTAACCAAAGCGGGTTATAAATGTAAAAAGGCTGGCGGATAATAAAATAAGTGCTGTTCAACATATCGTGAACAGCACTTATTATCTTCGTACAATATATTTATTCGAAGTAGGTCTCCTGGCTACCACTATGGCGACCGTCGATATAGATATCTACGCTATATGTTCCCTTCTCGAAGTGTGAGCCATCGTAGAAGATGCTTACAGGTACTGATTGATTCTCGTAGTCTACCTTGCGGACGGCT
>JAEIGA010018071.1_pt1 | contig 10741 bp, 6 predicted proteins | sample 9270691 | NCBI WGS metagenome assembly JAEIGA01 (sample SAMN17057246, study PRJNA624740) | gut metagenome | biome: biome; isolation source: fecal sample | host: Bos grunniens | place: China: Xizang | collected 2019 | reverse complement strand
CGTCAAACACACAGCGTCCCAACCCCTTGGCTGCGCACTGGCCACAGGCAGCACAACCGCGTATGGGTTTGTTCCCAATCCATACGATTTCGCTCTCAATGCCCTCTTTATCCAGTTGTTTAGCCACCTCGGCCAACGCTGTAGCTGTGTTTCCCTCCTTTCGGGGACTTCCGTTTATAAGCAGTACTTTCATAGACCTTATATTTTGTTACTTTAGAGTTTTTCCATCGGCAAAAGCATTGCCCACCCGTTTGCCCAGCTCCACATAACCATGATGGATAGGCTCATAAGTTATGAGTTGCATCTTCTCAACATCAGGCTTGCCGTCCTCGCCAATGTAAGCCTCATCGACAAGGATATTGACAATCTCGGCAACAATATAATACCCCTCCTCGCTCTCGTCAATCTTGCGCAGAATGCGACACTCCATGGTCATGGGGAAATCGGTGAACACGGGTGCGTTCACATTCTCGGCCTTCGTGGCAGTCCACCCCGTCTTCTGCATCTTCGCGGGGTCCTTCTTTGCACTTACAATACCCACATAATCCGCTGCCACCATCGTATCCTTTGTGGCAAAAGCAACAGTAAATTCACCACAACGGGCAAGGTTCTCCGTGGTAGCATGCGAGCCCATGCTAATCATTATCTCTTTACCGTCCCATTGACCGCCCCATGCAGCATTCATGGCATTGGGAGTTCCGTCACTGTTGTATGTACCTATAATCAGTACCGGCTGTGGAAGCATCCACGCCTTCTGTCCAAAACTTTTCATAAGAATATCTATTGTTACAGCACAAATATATGGGTATAAATCCAATTATAGAAAACAATCGTGGATAAAAAGTTGCTCACGCTCACTGTAAAAGTTCAAGCACAGAATCGGCTTTAACCGCACTTTGCAACAAAATCTTTAATTGTCCCTCTGTCTTAGGGGGACGAGAAATTACGTGAGTAATTTCGGAGGGGGTACTTTTAACCACACTTCTTGTGCTTGAACCTACTCCCGCTTGGCCGTGTGGTTGTCATGCCGACCGTAGTGGAGACATCTAAAAAGATACTTCGACTACGCTCAGTATGACATTTCGCGCGGTTATCATGTCGACCGCAGTGGAGACATATAAAAGAGATACTTCGACTACGCTTTAACCTTTCCGTTTTCCGTTTTCACCTCTAAGTTTAACTCTCCCCGCCTCTGTCATCAGCCCGCGCGCTTCAAGTGAGGCACAGCGGTCCATGTTAAGTTGTGTCCAATGGCTTTTGGGCCGGCGTGGCGACAAGCGCTGTACCAAGCGCCCATCGGGCAACCGTTTTAGCGTACTGTCAATCCACCCGAAGCAGAGCGCCTCCTCCACCACCTCAACATACGGCACAGCCGGCCACTGCGGCGCGCACTTGCTACGGTAAGTCACCACCCAACAACACTTCTCCTTGTCGTGGTTCTCCATGAGCCACCGGCGAAGCTCATCGCGAGAAGAGAGATGCAATAGATTGATTATTTCCATTAGACAGCGTTGGTTTGACTAAATCACTTTTTAATCTTTGCCTTTAGTTCTTCTACAGTAAGCACCCTACCCCCTTTTCCACGATGCAACATCGCGTGACAGTTTGGGCAAACAGGAACCAAATCCGTCACAGGATCAACTTTATAACTTTCTCCAATACTAGATATTGGGACAATGTGATGTACATGAATAAAACCACGTCCTATATCGCCATATGTAGATTCAAAATCAATACCACAAACTTTACAACGACAACCATTTTTTTCAATACACTTCTGACGAGCTATTTGGTTACGTTCGTATTGATTTACTGTTATAGTCTTCTTTGCGCCCTCATATACCGTGACATCACCACCCAGTTCCGCAGGATCACCCCACTCCTCATTATCACGCATAAATGACTCAATAAAGGACAATAGTTCACTCGAAACCCTCTGCTTACCCTGAGGACGCACCGACAAACCATTTTTAAGTAAATTTTCAAGTGATAGTTGCTCCGAATCAACTGATGCAATCAACTTTAAACGACAATACTTCTTCGATATTTCATTCTCTACGCCCCAGAAATCTTCGTCATTTATAGTTTGTTCGTAAGGAATGTCAACTGCTACAACTTGCAAATAATAACATATCCTTTGCTCTGGTTTAGAACCATAGATATAGACATTGTCACCGGGATGAATTTTATAATTTCCTTGTTTCCAATCCACAATATCATATTTCTCAAAATATTCATGCAAATAGTATTGCTTGGGGTTCCAAGGAAAAATCCAACTATTGTTCATCATAACTATTCAATTTTTACGCATATCACAAAGTTAATTGCTATCCAAACCGAGTGTAGCAAAAATATAATAAACACACGACATATCCAAACACCCAGTTCCAAGAGGTTTTCGCAACACAAATAGGCTATTGTATTTTAGACAGAAGAACAGAAGAATTACTTGTCATCGAAAAAGCTGCTATTAAGATATGCCAATCGCATAACGAAGCTACGCGACAATGAATAATGTTAAAATGCGTCAATGTGAAAACAAGTTCTCACCTTGACGCATTTCCACACTATTCGTATTTTGGAAAAATTCCAAACACATATCAATTCGTGAGGTTCGCTCACGAGTTTCTGCTATATAAAAGTTGTTTACTTCTAAATTTCACATTTGACCACCCACTTACCATTACGTCGGCCATTCTCTCTTTCGAGAAGGCCTCGCTCAACCAGAGCTGGTGTCAGACGTTTAACGGTTCTCTCGGATTTACCAATATGTTTTGCAATCTCAATCTGAGTGGCATCAGGGTTTTCTTTTACATATCGTAAAAGTGCCAACTCATCAAGATTACAATTCAAAGTGCCATTCAAAGTGCCATTTTGGCTCTTTGAAATTTCTTGTGTGGCACTATGGGGATCACCTGCCAACATTGCGCGGTTGCTCAACTTGTTCTGCTCACCAAACAAAAGGTTTCTGAAAAACAATTCAAGGAACTCGGATGTCGCAAAAATTCGCTTCGGGATATTGTTGTAATTTGCCCGGACAAGAGCATTTCTGAAATACCACGAATTATCCTTGAATATATCGTTATCAACACCAAATCCGAATGTCTGCAACCACTTCATCGTAAACACTGCGGTGGTGCGGGTGTTACCCTCTCTGAAGGGATGTATCTGCCAAATACCCGACACGAACCGGCAAATCTGCTTCACCGCCATATCGGCATTCAGCACAGAGTAATCGGTCTTTTTCTCCTGTCCGAAGTCGTATTCGAGCGTCTCACGTAGCATATCGTAATTCGAATAGAGCACCGTGTCGCCATTCAGCACCCATTCCTTTTTGGTGATATTGACATCGCGCAACCGGCCGGCGTGCCTGTATATACCCTCAAACAATCGACGGTGAATCCTCAACAGATAGTCAGGGGTGAATGAGAACGACTGCTCGGACAAAATCTCAGTTATGCGTGCCGAGACTTTGTCAGCCTCCTCGGTGCGCTCGTCATCAAGTTGCTCACGAACACCTTTGGTCTGATAGTAGGTGTCGAGCATATCCTTGACCTGGTCGATAGTAATATCGCCCTCGATATGCTGCACCGCAGTCTTGATAAGATATTCCGACGGCTTCAGACCATCGACATCTTGAAGACCTATCGCCGTCTGCCACGCATTAGCTTTTGCCTTCTTGTCCGGCTCACCTTGAACTATATATTTATCAAATTCGCTCATAATACAAAGTTAACACTTTCCATGCAGTTACCCAAACCGGGTGTAGCAAAAATATAATAAACACGCGAGATATACAAACGCCCGCCCCAAGAGGTTTTCGCAACACAAATAGGCTATTGTATTTTAGACAGAAGAACAGAAGATCAGAAGAATTACTTGTCATCGAAAAAGCTGCTATTAAGATATGTTTGTCGCATAGTGGAACTACGCGACAATGAAAAGTATGAAGCTGCGGCAAAGGGGAAACAAGTTCTCACCTTGACGCATTTTCACACTATTCTTATTTTGGGAAATTTCCCAAATACATATCAAATAGCAGAAAGCTTATCTTATGTAACCAACGTATGTTGGTTTATGTACTTATGTCTTCATAATTAAGAGCAATATAACAAGTATAAAATCCAAGAAAAAGAGTATCTTCGTGGCATGGCAGACAGAATGACCACAGAGCAACGGCATAAGTGCATGTCGCGCATCAAGAGCAAGGATACAAATACTGCGCCCCTGCCCGAGGGGAGCTGTCGGTTTGCCGACTGAGGGGAGGGAGTCTGATTGTGCGCCGTTACCTCCATGCCCACGGCTACCGCTACCGCATAAACGTCAAACGCCTGCCCGGCACCCCCGACATAGTACTGCGCAAGTACAAGACAGTCATATTCATCAACGGCTACTTCTGGCACGGTCACGAAGGCTGCAAATACTTTGTAACGCCCAAGAGCAATAGCCAATTCTGGCAGAGAAAGATCGACCGCAACAAGAAACGCGACATCGAAAAGCGCATCCAACTACGCCGCCTCGGTTGGCACACAATCATCATTTGGGGGTGTGAACTCCTACCAAAGAAGCGACTCACCACCCTGCAGGCTCTTGAACAGACACTGAACAAGATATTCCTATTGAACAACGGTGCAAAAGTAACAGCGGAGTATTTTAATGAAGAAGAGAGGATTGGAATGGTGGCGGAAGAGTAAAAATACTATTTTAAAAAAACATTATTATTAGCCTAAATTTCTACAGGAAAGACATTTCGCAATATGCCTTTAGCTTTGTCAGATTTATTTAAAAAATCTAATGCTTTCTGGCTATATGAAGAAATCCCAAAATATTTCTCTAATACAGAATGGAGACCTTTATTATTATATAACATAATAGCTTGGGCGTAATCTTTTCTATTAATAATGTCTCTCAATTTACCTGTTCGTTCTATATGCCACTCTGCAATCTTTATCTGAGATATAAAATCATTAAATTGGGTAGAAACTTCAAATTCTGTTTTTCCTTTTTTTACATGTGACTCATTGAATATATGATTAATTTTATGAGTTACATAAAATGAAGATTGTTGTTCAATATTATGTTCAAATTTCTTTAAAATTTCATTCTTTATATCATCAATATCACAATATTCTTTTTTGTAATCAGCAAAAGCTAAAATAAACTCTTCAATTAAAAATAGATTTTCAATTTCTGCTACATTATATGAAAATATTTTTTCTGCTTTTAATTTATCTAACTCTTCTATTGTTCTAAAATCCCTGTCTATAATTCCAATAGCTTCAGAGTATTTATTCCTGATTTTATTAAAGGCTCTTGTGTAATTAATGACTTCTTTGCATGAAGCAACAGGTGTAATAGTATAATTCGGAAACAATCCTTCAAAAATTTGAAAATCCTTACTATTTTGTTTGCCTTCACAAAATAAGATTTTCTTTCTACTACCTAGTACCTTCATTAGCAAAGTTTCAGGAATGTCATTATCAGAGATTGGTTCTAAATCCCAATCTTCTATGATATCAGAAGAATATGATTTCAACCAACGTTTTTGGGCAACTCTAGTAGATGCAAATTCTATATCGTGTGTTAAATATATAAACATACAATCACTTCTTTTGAGTTCTAATGTATCCCAAAGTTTATTCAAGATAGCTTTATGAAGATGAAGTTCTGGTTCATCTATGATAATAAGAGATGAGGGGTTCGAAAGTAGAACCTTTCCTACAACATAAAAAATCTCACGTTCTCCATCACTCATCATATAAGCTGGATACTCTTTTACTTCTTCGTCTTTTTGATATTTGATTTTGAGATTTCCAGAATTGTCACAGAACAATTCTCTATGCTGGATCAAGTTGTTCCATATACATATAACATCATCTAAATTACTTCTAAACCTTCTAATATCTACAACATCACCATCTTGTATTGATGAGCAGTATTCATCTCTCCGCGCTATTCTCTCTCCCAATAATGCAGATACCAAAATTTTCATTTCCGAACCATATTTTTTCGTCAAATCATATGGGATATCATCACTCTTGCTTGCATTGAATGTCTGCTTATCATTTAATATTTCTTTCTGACGACTCTGATATATTGATTGAGCAGACTTAAATGTTGGAATATAATCGTATGTTGGGAAAATTAATATTTTTTGAGCAGGGATCACAATACCATTATCTGTACTTTCTATTTTTTCTCTTATAGAATTAGCAAATGTCGTTTTTCCACTTCCATTTGCACCAATAATAACAACATTAGAGTTGATAAAACCGATTGATTTAAGTAAATAATATGTTTTCATAACAAATAAACTATCAAACATAATTTTATCGCATTGTTTTTGATATAATGCAAAATTATGTTGATTGTTGTAAATATTTGTCAGTTTTATAAGTCCTTCAATATTTAATGTATCTAACAACTTTGAAATACGCTCATATAGAGATTCTGGGATTAAATCTTTAGATAAATCTTGTAATATATCATTCAAAAGATTTATCAATTCATCTTTACACTTATATGTATTCTCTTCTTGATATTTACATAAAAAAGTTCTTATAAACGAAACTAAAGAATTGATTCTTTCTAACAAATTTTGCTTATTCATAATTTATATTTCTAATTATCTTACAAAAAAGTGCTGTTTAAACCAATAAACACAAATATAATCTTAGAATGATTTTCATAAGACATTACACACTATATGCAACCACAATCCATTAAAATCTAATCTCTGAACAGTTGTATAGTCACAATAAATACTTTTACAAATTTTCAACGATTTTATTAAGATTTTAAGTTATTAATTTAGCATCAATTTTAAGCGAAGTACTAAATACATCTTTCCACAAAGCTATAAAACTTTATTGAATATAATTCACAAAGAGAAACAGAAAATAGAACTATGTTGATAATTTAGTTGTTATTTAGCAAAATAAAGCACCTTTACCTCATTATCGTATATCAAACCAGTCATTATACGTGCATATAATCATGTTGGCAATATCGCCCAAGAGATGGAGGACCTGCAGTCACAATGTCAACAAATTATATCACATCGGCCAAACTAACCCGTGAGGGCACAGATTCATGTACTACATCTCTCCTAATATCACAAAATCCTCAGATATCTTAATCGAATTAAGAATTTTATTCTTATCTTTGCTCAAATAAACATACAGGAAGCACATTAAGACACACATATGAGCAGATTGTAGTAGTTTTTGAAAAGACCTCCAACATAACTTATCATAATTTAACATATAGAGGATATATGCTTAAGGAGAATCTAAGTTATCAATACTACCAAAGTAATAAATACAACAATGAATGTTGATAGCGAACAAATAACACTCGACAAGAATCTTATCATTGCTCAAGATCAGCCTTTGTCAGACAGGCAACTTCAAGAATGCCTAATCAGCACTCTTGGCAAACTGAAGTGCAGGATTATTAAAGTGCCTGCAAGGAAGTGGGTGTTAGAGTATATTGACAACGGAAATGTCTACCACCTCCTGGTAAGAGTATGCACCTATCTGGGAAATCCTCATCCAATATACAAAAAAAGAGTTCAGTTGCCCGCCTGGTTTAACGAATACACATACTCCACCAATGCGCAGGCCCCCGACATTGACATCCGTTATATTGGTGTATACCATTATGGTGACAGACATCATGGTGACAATATTATATTCATTGATTTTAAGAAAGATACATACCTAACCAAACACACCCACAACTCATCTGCCCATATTTACACCAACGATTTGTTTCAAGCAATGACTTATGGTGTTTTTACAAAGGAAGATTATTCTGGCAACACAATATCCGCAATACGCAAAGACAAGTTTTGTGATTATATCGCAAACAGGACCGGCGAGACAAACTCCCTATTTGACCTGTTCAAGAAATTCAATAACGAGTTTTCCTTTGGCCAATGGCTTAGAGCCCTAGACGCAATAAAGGAGATGCACAAGAACAAATGGCAACAGTGGAAGCAGACTGAATGGGCTGGATGGTTCCTAGAGTATAAGTTCAACAAGTTCACGATAGAGAACAACATGACAAATCAGATGCGTTATGTGGGCAGTTCCTTGAAACACAAGGAAGACCTTGATTTTGACATACGCTTTGATGAAGAGAATTTCTATGGCGACCTAAAGGCGAGTGACATAACCAAGAAAGAGACTCCCGGTAATGATCAGGAGAACCTCATAGAGTGCATATACCAATTCGACAAGTTCTGGTATGTCATATACGAGCATGAGACATTGAAAGATAGCATTACAACAGGTTTTGAAGCCACTAAAGAAAGGAACAGGTACATAAAAGGTATAGACCCGTCCTACGATAAAGACGAAATGTCATACTATAAACGCATGAAACATTCAGTCAAGTTCCTCAAGATGTCAATTATTGAACTTAACCGAGTTAATTTTCGTGAGGCACTAACAAATTTCAACCAAGGCCGCCAACCAGATGGCAATGTAAGAAAACCAAAATTTAATATTAATAAGAAAGTAATGGAAAACGACAACTTTGTTGTTTTTCGTTATACATACGATAAATAATGGAACCATTTAAATTTATAGATTTATTCTGTGGTATTGGCGGTTTTCATCAAGCCATGACTTCACTTGGAGGAAAGTGCGTCTTTGCTAGTGACATTGATGAGGACTGTCGAAAAACATACGAAGCGAACTATGGAATAACACCTGCAGGAGACATAACAAAGATTGATGCAGCGAACATTCCTGCACACGATGTTCTATGTGGCGGTTTTCCATGTCAAGCATTCTCAAAAGCCGGAAATCGCCTTGGTTTCGACGACTTAACAAAGGGTACTTTGTTTTTTGACATATGCCGTATTATAGAATATCACCGCCCACGATATGTCTTGTTGGAAAATGTCCGCAACTTAGCAAGCCACGACAAAGGAAACACATGGAGAGTGATTCACGGCAAGTTGGAGAAACTAGGATACAACCTTCTTCCCAAACCTGTAATATTCAGTCCTCACTATATTGGCATACCACAACATCGTGAACGCGTTTACATCATGTGTATTCGTAAAGATATTGACAATGTCCCAGTTTTTGAATTTACAAAAGAGCAAATAATACCATGTTCTATTGATTCGATTCTTCAAGATGACAATGAGATTCCAAACATTGAAGAGTATCGTATTTCTACTGACATGGAGAAACTGATTGACCTTTGGAACGAGTTCATTCAAAACATAAACGTACAAAGATTACCAGGTTTCCCAATATGGTCTGACAGATTGTGTGACCTTGACCCAAATGAAGACTTATCACAATATCCAGCATGGAAAAGAAACTTTATTATTAAAAATAATGAGTTGTATTTAAGCAATCGCAAGTTTATAGATGAATGGCACGAACGCGCTAAACAAAACCCATTATTTTTCGGAGCAAAAGCAAAGTTAGAATGGCAAGCAGGGCAAACCAAACAGCCAAATATCTGGAACCAAATTTTCCAGTTGCGTCCTTCAGGCATCCGAGTAAAGGTAAATACATATTTCCCTGCCCTTGTAGCAATTGTACAGACCTCAATAATTGGTTCTAAAAAACGATTCCTGACGCCAAAAGAGTGCGCTCGTCTTCAGAGTTTCCCATCTGATTTTCAACCAGATGTAAAGCAGCAGCAGGCATACAAGCAATTTGGAAATGCTGTGAATGTTGAGTGCGTAAAACTATTTGCAAAACATATGTTCAACATATAAAAATACGACTATGGTACCCTTCAAAGAAACCATCAACACAAAAGAAGACCTTATAAAAGCATGCAAAAAAGGGTTTGAAGACTATTCTAACAACTTAATATCAAAAAATGACTTTTGTATGTTTTTTGGATTCACTCATGGTGATGCTATAACAAGATTTTACCCCAGAAGCTATGAACAACTCTTAATTGACGGTGGTTTTAATGCCGGAAGTAGTGCTTATTTTTCAGCAGGTGTTAATGCCTGGAAGAATCTTCGAGACGGCAAATATCAATTTCCGCAGTTCATCAAAGAGCATTCAAATAGTTATACCACAAGTTCTTCACAATCAGTTGCTACAACACAGTTTTCCATCAAATCCATAATTGAATCCATCAACGAAACCGGCCTACTCTATTCACCTTCTCTGATAAAGAGATTTGCTTTTTCGCTGATGGCGAAGCGTTTCCTAATTCTCAGCGGCCTGGCTGGTTCCGGCAAGACACAACTTGCATTGGCTTTTGCCAAAGCTTTGGTTGAAGACAAGGAGAAGCAGATGTGTGTGGTTAGCGTTGGCGCAGACTGGACAAACCGCGAACCGTTACTTGGATATCCCAATGCATTGAGACCCGGAGAATATATAAAGCCCGAAAACGGAGTATTGGATTTGTTGATAGAGGCAAACAAACCACAGAATGCAAGCAAGCCATTCTTCCTCATTCTGGATGAAATGAACATGAGTTATGTTGAGCGCTACTTTGCCGATTTTCTTTCGGCAATGGAAAGCCACGAGGCTATAGCATTGTGGAAGGAGTGCAACAACGAATGTGAAAGTTGCGAATGTGAGGTGCCTGAAAGAATTGGCTTGCCCGATAATCTCTTTATCATTGGAACAATAAATGTTGATGAAACAACATATATGTTCTCACCAAAGGTGCTTGACCGTGCAAATGTAATTGAGTTCAAGATATCAATAGATGAAATGACGGAATTCCTTGACGGCATCAGACAAGT
>JAEIGA010018070.1_pt1 | contig 10741 bp, 7 predicted proteins | sample 9270691 | NCBI WGS metagenome assembly JAEIGA01 (sample SAMN17057246, study PRJNA624740) | gut metagenome | biome: biome; isolation source: fecal sample | host: Bos grunniens | place: China: Xizang | collected 2019 | reverse complement strand
CCGCTGAAAGATATGTAAAACCCTAGCTTTACAGCTTCTTTTATTAATTCTTGATTCAAAGGACAACAATGAAAAATTCCTTTTTTTTCCACAGGATTTTTTCTCAAAATTTCTAAAGTTTCTTGCCAAGCATCTCGTGTATGAATTACGATTGGTAATTTTAAGAAATTGGCTATTTCAAGCTGTTTTTCGAATATTTTTTTTTGCATTTCTTTGTTATTTTTGTTCCAATAATAGTCTAAACCAATTTCTCCGATTGCAACAACCTTATTTTTTGTACCTAGTTTTTTTATCATTTCTACTTTTTCATCTGAAAAATCCTCTGTATCATTTGGAGATATTCCACATGTAGCATAAACAAAGTCATATTTGCTCGCAATCTCTACAGCCATCTCACTTTTCTCAACATTGTATCCTGCACATACAATTTTAGTTACATTATTGTTAAAAATATCTTTTAAAAGTTCTTCTCTATCCTCATCAAACTTTTCATCGTTATAATGAGCATGTGTATCAAAATATTCCATCTAATTCTCCTTAATTATTGCAGTTACATATGCAACTGCATATTCTTTACAGTGTGAAAGTGATATTTCTATACTCTCTAACCCTTTAATTTCAAAGCTTAAATTTACTTTAGGCTTTCCTTTATCTTCATTTACTACTTCAAAATCAGTCCAACTATATTTTTCAGGCATATATTCACTCAAAGCCTTATAAATAGCCTCTTTTGCAGCAAATCTTGCAGCATAACTTTGATATTTTGAAACTTTTCTTGCTTCACAATATTCTATTTCACGAAGCGTGAAAATCGATTTTAAGGCATTTTTATCTTTTGAGTCGACTAATTTCATTACTCTATTTATTTCTATAATATCTGTCCCTACTAAAACTCTCATTTAGCCTCCTTTACAATAAAAACGCGACCTTTAGGACCGCGTTTTCATGAATTTTTATGATAACAAGTACATTAAAAATATAATGTTTATTGTGTTGAAAATTAGCGAGAAAATCAACAAAATTACGATTACTGAATAGTATACATTATTCTTCTCGATATTTAAGTCCTTATATATTACTTCATATTTATTTTGAATTTCTAGATATAAATCATCTAAAACTAGCGTTCTATTTAAAGTTTTATAATATAAAGATCCTGTATCATCTAACGTAACCTCTTTATTCCATAATAATTTAGTAAATTTTATAAACTTTTCTCTCATTTTTACTATCTTATCATATTCTTTAAAATCGTTATTTAGCTTCATTAAGAACAATTTCTTATATAATGATAATATATATAAGTAGAAATATTGATTTTCATACTCATATGGAAGCTTTGTATAGTTGTAAGTATCTATACCAGAGCACATTATATTAGAACTTGTATTTGATAACGTAGTTTTTACATATTTAAGCTTCTCTATTATATGAAGATTATGCTCTAAATTAGCTCTATTAAAATCTGAGTTATAGTTACTAGGAAGTACGTTTGCGAACTTTAAAAAGTCATTTTCTATATTAATAAAATCTGTTTTTTCATTCCAATTACTAGTCTCAACACATACATAAGAATAAGTATAAAATTGAGAGTTTATAACGCTCTCTTCCTTATTTCCCTTATGTTTTGAGGAAATACCTGTAATTTGATTAATAAGTTCTGCTAAGTCTCTCATATCTTTAAAAGTATCAGTCTGAATTTTTATATTTTCATAATCTTTAAGTGATGCAAATTCAGAATTTATACCTTTAAATCTATAGTTAAAATCTAGTAAATCTATAAATTTATTAGTGTTTTCAAGGTGTGTTTTCATTGTAAAGAAACATATACCAGTATCAAAACAAATAATTTCTATTCCTTCTATCTTAAAGAATATACCATTCTCTTGTCCTACTTTCCCTTGTATATCTTCCGCTAAATCATATGAAAAACATGCTACATGATCTTTTAAAATAACCTTTAGTTTTTCATCTTCATTCATCTTCTCAAAGTTTCTAAGCTGCTCACCCCTAAGATCAAACGTTGGGAACAAAAACTTTCTAATGTTTGGTAAAAAGAAGTTATAGATGTCTAAATCCTTCTCTTTTTCAAATATCTTAAATGAACATTTCTTATCTTTTAGAAGTTTCAAAAGGTATTTATCATATTTACTTTCTTCTATAATATACGGATGAATAAAATACGTATATTGATATTTTGTCATTAGTTCCAAGACTATTTACCACCTTTTTCTTTTGTTATTTTGTATATGCGTTTAATTTAATATCACTGTGTCTATGCCAATCAGAAATAAAGTCTATATATAAATATGAGCTTAAGTCTCTAGTTGGCTCTACAACTACTGTCCCGTCTGATTTTAAAGCACCCCATTTTCCGTCTTTATTAACAGCACAGTAACCAAATTTATTTTGTTCTTTTGCATCATCATAGATACAATCTACTATTCTATCACCATTTTTATTTTCATAGCCATATTTTCCATTTTCTTTTATTAAGAATAATGTATTTGTAGCTAAAGCTTCTTTATTTGTTTTTTCTTCAAATTTAAAATTATAATATTTATAGTCATTTCCTTGTCTAACTCTAATGTAACCATTATCTATATTTAAATCTGAAACTATTACTTTTTCTAGTACTTTCACAACATTTCTATCATAAATATCTGTTGTATAATCTTCATTTTCACATTGTATAAAATCAGCTTTTTCTATATAAGAAATATTTTCATAATTAAAATCTAATACAGTGTTTTCTGTAATGTCTACAATGCCATATTTACCATCTTTTTTAGCTATATAATAGTTATTAAAAGCGTATTTCATATCGTCATATTCACATTTAATAACTTCTGTTCCATTTGTTGATATAACTCCATATTTTCCAGCTTTTACAACTAAAAATCTTTCTGTTTGCATATCTACAATTGAATCAAATCCTTGATTCAAAATCACTTCACCTTTTTTATTTACAACCGCAAGCTTTTCATCTTCTACAACAGCGTAAAAATTGTTTTTTGTAACTTTCTTAATTTCAGTGTATTTTTCTTCTAAAATTTTTGATTTATCTGATCCTATTAAACCATATTTTCCTTCATCATTTTTAACGATATAACCATCTTCATAAGATTTTGAAATATTTGTTACTTCTTGATATTCAACAGGTACAACGATTTCTTTTGTTTTAGAATTAATTACACCTTTTTTACCATCTTTTTCTAGTATTAAGCTTTTTTCTATACCTTCAATTGCATATATATTGTCATATATTGGTTCAACAATTTCTTTTCCTGAAAAATCAATCAATCCGTATTTTCCATTCTCCATATATCTTAATACATTTTCTTCATACCAAACTGTTTTACCATCAGTATTTTCAAGAGCTTCAACCATTTCATAATCTGTTAAAATTCTATTTCCTTCTGCATTTATAACTTTAGTTTTATATGTTTCATTATTATAATCAACATCATATATACAAATAAATAAACCTTCATTCTCATCTGGTATGATTATCATTTCTTCATACGACGGTTTAATTATGTTATTCCCTTTATTATCTATTACTCCCCACATTTCATCACTATATACAGGTATATAGGTCAATAATGTAGATACATCTTTTGTTTTATTTTCACTCAAAATAATGTTCTTCAAAGATATTCCGATCATCATAATAACAATAATTGTTAATATAGTCGCCAAAACCTTCTTCTTGTTAAGTTTCGGGGTATCATCGTATCTTCTTCCACTTCTTCTACTCATAAAACCTCCTGAAAATAATTAAATTATTCCATTATTACATACATAATATATCATTTTAAGCTTTAAAATACAATATTTTTAAGAATTTTTTTAATAAAAAAAGAAGACTTTTAAAACAGCCTTCTTTACTATATTTTACTTAATTTATTTGTCTAAAAATATTTTGTAAATTTCGTTCTTATTAACTCCTCTATCTTTAGCAATTTTTTTAATTATCTCTTTTTTATCAAACCCTTGATTTTCATACATTTTATAATGTTCTTCAACACTTAAATTATTCAAATTATCAAGTTCAATATCCTTTTTAGAAACTTCACTACCTTCAACTAAAATTACAAACTCACCTTTTATGTTTTCAATGTCATTTAATATATTTTCAACATTATCTCTTATAAATGTTTCATGAATTTTAGTTAACTCTTTTGCAAGAACGATCTTTCTATTACCTAAAACCTCTAAAACACTCTCTAGCATCGATTTTAACTTATGTGGAGCTTCATAAAAAATTAGTGTTTTAGTCTCATATTTTAACTCTTCTAATTTGTCTTTTCTATCTTTTTTCTCTGCAGATAAAAATCCTATAAAAGAAAACTCTCTAGTTGAGAAACCAGAAGCAATTAAGGCATTTACAAATGCACACGCACCTGGTATCGGAACAATTTCTATTCCATTTTCTATACACACTTTAACAATCTCTTCTCCAGGATCTGAAATACCTGGGGTTCCAGCATCTGAAACCACCGCTATATTTTGTCCTTCTAATAGTTTACTTATAAGTATCTCGCTTTTTGACTTTTCATTTTGTTTATAATAACTAATTAGTGGTTTTGAAATATTAAAATGATTTAATAAACCTAGAGTATGTCTTGTATCTTCTGCCGCGATCAAATCAACACTTTCAAGCACTTTTAACGCTCTAAAAGTAATATCCTCTAAATTACCAATTGGTGTTGCAACTAAATATAATTTTCCCTTCATTCTTAATCCCTTTTCTTCCCATAAATTTCATATATTTCATTTGTATAATTTCCATCTTCACCATAGATTACTAATGGCTTATCTATCTTTAAAAATTCCTTAGCACATTTAACCGCTTTAACTAGCACAAGATTAGGCTTATCACCAATCTTTGAATGTACAAATCTAATATTTTTAGGTTCTAATTTATATTTTCTTAAAGTAATAAAAATATCAACTATTCTTTCTGCTCTATGTACCATATAAAACTCACCTAAATCCTTTAATAAAAGACTTGCATTCTTCACAACATCTTCTAATGTACATTCAACCTCATGTCTTGATATAAGTTGTCTTTTTTCAATATTTTTAACACCTGTATCATGCTTTTTATATGGTGGGTTTGTAACAACCACATCTACCTTATTTTTTTCTAATACAGAAAAGACATCTTTAATGTTAATATTTAAGACTTCCATCTTGTCTTCTAAAGAGTTAAGTTTTACACTTCTTTTAGCCATTTCAGCTACATCTTCTTGTATTTCTATACCATATATTTTTTTCAAATTTGTCTTTGCACAAAGTAAGATTGAAACAATCCCTGTTCCTGTACCAATATCAACTACAGTTGTACCTTTTTTTATATTTTTTGCATAATCTGATAATAATACAGCATCTACTCCAAAACAAAAACCGTTCTTGTTTTGAATTAATTTTAAACCTTTATATTCAAGATCATCTATTCTTTCATCTTCATTTAGATTAATATTATCCATAAAAAATCCTTTGTTTTTATAAATTTTACTAATCTATAATACCATATTTTTCAGTATTTTACAACTCATTAGAATTTACTAGCAATACTACATTTTCTACTTCATTAAATTGTTTTAAAGAATCATTTAAAACTTTCTTAATTTCATCTATATTAACATTCTCATCTAATAATCTCGTATCTCCTTTAAAATCAACCTTTACAGTACCATTATCAAATGTTACCTCTGGATAAATACAATTTTCTGGAAATACAGATACTAAATTTTCATCTTCATGGTCATTAATTAACATAGTCAGAATTTCATTATAAGGGTCTTTAATTAATTTTTTAGAATCAATTAGTATATTTACCTTATCAATCAAATTTGATTGCTTATTTTTGAAATATAAGCTTACATTTGTTTTTCTTAATGATTCACTCGATGCTTCAACCTCTGGAACATACTCTGTCTCAATCTCCATATTAAAAACTATTACTGTTGTAAGCATTGCAAGAACTACTACAACTGTTAAAATAATCCATTTTTGCATACTTTTTGTCCTCCTTAAAACTATTCTTATTCAAGTGCTTTTCCTTTATGATAAATTTTATAAAAATATTAATCTCCAAAATCATTGTGTTACTTGTGTTTTATTGACTTTTAGGCTATTTTGTAGTATTATAATAACGTAAATTTTGAAAGGAACAAAAGTCTATGGCAAAAGTTAGAGACTTAGTGAGCGGATTAACACATTGTATAGCTGCAAGTCTTTCATTAGTTGGATTAGTAATGCTTATCGTATTCGCATCTATCTATGGAAATGCTTACCATGTTGTAACGTTCACTATCTACGGATCAAGTTTGTTTTTATTATATTTGTTTAGCACCTTGTATCACTGGTTAAAAATACGTGACAATGCTTTATCTGTATTTAGAAAATTTGATAATATAATGCTATACATATTTATAGCTGCTTCATATACAACTATATGCCTAATTCCATTAAGAGGACCTTGGGGTTGGAGTATATTCGGAGTTGAATGGGGATTAGCTTTAACTGGTATTTTATTTACGGCAATTTGGACCAAAGTACCAAAAGCTATAACAACAAGCATCTATCTAACAATGAGTTTTTTAATATTAATTATAATTTACCCATTAATTAAAGCTCTATCTATGTATAATCTAATTAACTCTATCTGGTGGCTATTTGCCGGAGGACTTTTTTATATATTAGGTGGAATTAAATATGGTCTTAAGTTTCCTAAAATAAATCTAAAACATTTTAAGGATCACGATATATTCCATATATTTATTATTCTTGGTAGTGCTTGTCATTACTGGTTCGTAATATTCTACCTACTAAAAATTTCTTAATTTAAATACAATCAAAAAGAATGATGTATATCATTCTTTTTTTGTTGATTTGTTAATTTTGTTAATATTTAGTTAACAATTCTAATATATATTATGCATGTTAACGCTTATAAAAAAGCGTTTCAAATTAAAGGAGATAATATGAAAAACACATTACATGTAGGACTAGATATTGGTTCAACAACCGTAAAAATAGTAATTTTAAACGACAAAAAAGAAACTGTATATTCTAATTATGAAAGACATTTTTCAGATACAAAATCAACATTATACAATGTCTTAACAAAATTTATTAAAGATTATCCAAATAGCACATTTACCCTATCCTTAACAGGATCTGGTGCATTAGAAATATCTAAAATTTTAGATGTAGATTTTATACAAGAAGTTATTGCTTGCAAATCTGCCGTAGAAGCTCTAATACCACAAACCGATGTTGTTATAGAACTTGGTGGTGAAGATGCTAAAATTATATATTTTGATAAATTTATAGAACAAAGAATGAATGGTACTTGCGCTGGTGGAACTGGAGCATTTTTAGATCAAATGTCATCACTTTTAAATACTGACACTGCAGGTCTAAATGAATTATCAAAATCTTTTGAAACTATATATCCTATAGCTTCTAGATGTGGAGTTTTTGCTAAAACAGATATCCAACCATTGTTAAATGAAGGTGCTAGAAAAGAAGACATTGCTGCTTCAATTTTTCAAGCAGTTGTTAATCAAACAATTAGTGGTTTAGCACAAGGAAGACCTATCAAAGGAAAGGTTGCTTTTCTAGGAGGTCCACTTAACTATTTATCAGAATTAAGAGCTAGATTCATAGATACATTAAAACTTACTGATGAAAGAATAATAATACCTGAAAATGCACATTTATTAGTTGCTACAGGTGCGGCTTTTTCATCAATCGAATCAAAAAGAATTACATCAAATGAATTAGAAACTAGATTAAAAAACTTCAAAAAAGCAAAATTTACATCTGGTGCAACTCTTCCAGCTTTATTCGAGTCAAAAAAAGATTTAGAAGAATTTAATGAAAGACATAACAAAGATAAAGTTGAAAGAAAAGATTTAAAAACATATAAAGGTGACGCTTTTATTGGTATAGATGCAGGTTCAACAACAACAAAACTTGTTTTAATAGATAATGAAGGAGCTCTTCTATACTCTCTATATGAAAACAATAAAGGCAATCCCTTAAAAAGTGTTATTGGAATGCTAAAAAAACTATATAAAGAACTTTCTAACGACGTTATAATTCGTTATAGCGGTGTAACAGGTTATGGTGAAAAACTAATTCAAACAGCATTAAATATTGATTTAAATGAAATTGAAACTATAGCTCATTACACAGCAGCAAAAAAATTCCTACCAAAAGTTACTAGTATCATTGATATTGGTGGCCAAGATATGAAATACATTAAACTTAAAAACAATACTATAGACAATATAATGCTAAATGAAGCTTGTTCTTCAGGATGTGGCTCATTCTTAGAAACATTTGCCAAAAGTTTAGATTTAACAATCGAAGAATTTGTTAAGGAAGCTATAAATTCAAAGGCTCCTGTTGATTTAGGATCTAGATGCACTGTATTTATGAATTCTAAAATAAAACAAGCACAAAAAGAAGGACATTCAGTTGGAGATATTTCTAGTGGATTATCGTATTCTATTATAAAAAATGCTATTCAAAAAGTAATGAAAGTTAGAGATGTAAAAACACTAGGAAAAAATATAGTTGTACAAGGTGGTACATTCTATAACGACGCTGTTTTACGTGCTTTTGAATTAGTTGTTGGAAGAAATGTAGTTAGACCAGATATAGCTGGTTTAATGGGTGCATATGGTGCTGCATTATTAGCTCAAGAGCAATATAATAGCAATTTAGATATGGGATATAGATCAACAATATTAAAATCAGATGCTTTAGACTTATTAAATATTAAAATTAGCCATGTTCGTTGTAAAGGCTGTGAAAATAAATGTTTATTAACAATAAATACATTTGAAAACGGCAAAAAATTCATTTCTGGAAATAGATGTGAAAAAGGTGCAGGTGATTCTTCCGAAGTAAAAGATCTACCTAACATATATAAATACAAACATGATAGATTATTTAGCTATATACCTTTAACAGAGGACGTTGCTACTCGTGGAACAATCGGAATCCCTAGGGTTTTAAACATGTATGAAGACTATCCATTCTGGTTCACATTCTTAACAAAATTAGGATTTAGAGTAATACTTTCTGAAAAAAGTAATCGTAAAACATATGAAAAAGGAATGGAATCTATGCCTTCCGAATCAGTTTGCTATCCTGCGAAACTTGCACATGGACATGTAGTTAGTTTATTAAAACAAGGTATAAAAACTATTTTCTATCCTTGTATACCATACAATAGACAAGAATATTCTCAATCAGATAATCATTATAATTGCCCTATTGTAATCTCATATTCTGAAGTAATAAAAAACAATATTGAAGAACTAAGAAGTCCTGATATCAAATATTTAAACCCATTCTTACCTATCGATAATATAAAAAATCTTGTTCAAATCATATATGAAGATGAGAACTTTAAAGAATATAACTTTACTAAAAAAGAACTATTATCCGCAGCAAAAGAAGCAGAATTAGAATATCAAAATTTTAAAAATGATATAAGAAATAAAGGAAAAGAAACTGTAGAATACATACAAAAAAATAATTTAAGAGGTATTGTATTAGCTGGTAGACCTTACCATATTGATCCAGAAATAAACCATGGAATAGATACATTAATCACATCATTAGGTTTATGCGTATTATCTGAAGACAGTATCTGTGAACCAGAAAAAGGCGTAAATAAAAAACTAAGAGTTGTAGATCAATGGGTATATCATTCTAGATTATATGCAGCAGCAGAATTTGTAGGTCAACACGACTACTTAGAAATGATACAATTAAACTCATTTGGTTGTGGCGTTGATGCTGTTACAACAGATCAAGTTGAAGAAATATTAAAAAGCTATAATAACATGTATACACTTATAAAAATTGATGAAATAAACAATCTTGGAGCGATAAGAATTCGTATAAGATCACTACTTGCTAGTATGAATAAACGTATAGCTCAAAAAGAAGAACTTGAAAAAGAAAATATGCATGATCCTTCAAAATCCTTAGGAGATTATGAAGTAAATAGAATTCCTTTTACAACTGAAATGAAAGAAAAAGGATATACAATACTACTTCCCCAAATGATTCCAATTCATTTTGAATTATTTGAATCAGCAATAAATTCATTAGGTTATAATATAAAATTACTACGCGAATGTACAGAAAAAACAGTTGAAACTGGATTAAGATATGTAAATAATGACGCATGTTATCCATCTATATTAACAACAGGCCAATTTATAGAAGCATTACAATCGGGTGAATATGATATAAACAAAACAGCTTTAATAATGTCACAAACAGGCGGTGGATGTAGAGCAACAAATTATATAGGATTTATAAGAAAAGCTTTAAAAGATGCCGGTTTTGGAAATGTTCCTGTTATATCATTTAACGTACAAGGATTAGAAAAAGCTACAGGTTTTAAAATAACACCAACTATGGTTACAAGCCTTTTAAAATCAATTTTTTACGGTGACTTACTACAAAAATTATTATTAAGAAATAGACCATATGAAATTAATAAAGGCGAGACACAAGAATTATATGAAAAATGGCTTGAAAAATGTAAAAAATTAGCTGCAAAATCTAATTTAATAGAATTTAAACAAACAATAAAAGATATGATAAAAGATTTTGAAAATATAAAAATTGATACTAATATAGAAAAACCTAAAGTTGGTATTGTTGGAGAAGTATTAATTAAATATCACCCATTTGG
>JAEIGA010018069.1_pt1 | contig 10742 bp, 9 predicted proteins | sample 9270691 | NCBI WGS metagenome assembly JAEIGA01 (sample SAMN17057246, study PRJNA624740) | gut metagenome | biome: biome; isolation source: fecal sample | host: Bos grunniens | place: China: Xizang | collected 2019 | reverse complement strand
CTTCACCACGTTTGACTCGGGGATGCTGAGGTACTCGGCAAAGGCTCCGTCGCGGTTAACACCCACGCCAATGCTGTTCTCGCAGATATGCTGCAGGCCACGGCGGCAGTTGCGGCAGTGTCCGCAAGCGATATGTCCCTCACCGGTAACACGGTCGCCCACCTTGATGTTGCGTACACCAGGGCCAACCTCGGCTACTACGCCTACATACTCGTGACCGATGGTCATAGGAGTCTTGATGGTCTTCTGGCTCCACTCGTCCCACTTGTAGATGTGCAGGTCGGTGCCGCAGATGGCGGTCTTCTTGATTTTGATGAGTACATCGTTTACGCCTACCTCAGGCATAGGAACGTCTTCCATCCAAATGCCCTTTCCGGGCTGTTTCTTTACTAACGCTTTCATTTTTGTGTATCTTTTTAATAGGTAAAAAAGGTTCGATTGTATATTCTGATTGCAAAGATACTTTTTTCTTGGATATGTTGATAAGCTATGGTTGATTTATTACAAAAAAAAGGAAGTTCGTGTGAACTTCCTTCCAGTGATTCGCTTGGGGCTCGAACCCAAGACCCCATCCTTAAAAGGGATGTGCTCTACCTGCTGAGCTAGCGAATCGACCTTAATTGCCGTTAAGCGGGTGCAAAGATAGGAAGTTTTTGCGGAACTACAAATTTTTTCCTTACTCTTTTTACCTATTGGGCCTCTTTTTCTTCAGTTTGGGCTGTCATTGTCGCCTGTTCTCTCTCTGCAGCTTCCTGATTGCGCAGAAACTGGCGGTAGTAGGAAAGTATCAGCGAGGTGGCAGGCAGGGCGATAATCATACCCACGAGGCCGAGCAAGCTACCCCAAATGGAGAGCGACAGCAGGATGACGGCGGGGTGGAGTCCTATGGCCTTGTTCATGATGCGGGGGATGAGGATGGTTTCCTGGATGACCTGCACCACCAGCATGACGATGCCTGCTGCGATAAGTATCCACCAGAAGTTCTCGCCGGTATTGGCTGCCTTCACCAAAGCCAGGAAGATCATCGGGATAATGGAGGTAATCTGCAGATAGGGCACGATATTGAGCATACCCACAAAAAGGCCGAAACCAATGGCCATGGGGAAGTCGATGATGAGGAAACCGATGCTGAAGAGGATACCTACGCAGAGTGCGATGAGCGACTGGCCGCGGAAGTAGTTGCTCATGCTCTCCTCCACATCGTCGCAGAGTGTCACCACGCGCTCACGATACTTTCTGGGGATGAGGCGTATCCAGCCACGCTCAAGCGACTCGTAGTCGTTGAGGATGAAGAAGATATACACCAACACCATAAAGGCGGCTACCACGATGCCTACCACATTGAACGACTGAGTCACCACATTCCATATCTTGGGCAGGGCGCTCTTGATGAGCTCGCCTATACGGTCGGCCGAGAAGTAGGCCTCGACCTGACGCATATCGATATGCTCGCGGATAAACTCATTGACCACAGCGGGGATGGTGCTGTTGTTTCCTCCCGAGGTGAGATAGTTGGCGATAAACTCCTTGAGCATGACAAACTCCTCGACAATGGGCGGCACTATGGCAAAGCAGATGCCTACGATAAGGGCCACGAAGAGGAGCAGCACCGCAAAGATGGAGAGTGCACGACTCTTAAATCTGAGCTTGTACTGAAAGAATTTTACTATCGGGTATACCAGGTAGCAAAACAACCATGCGATGAGGAAGGGCAGCAAGGCTCCGCTCAGGCGGCTTATGAGAAGATAAGCTATCACACATCCAGCTATGGCGATAAGCCCTCGGATGAAGCGGTCAAAGGTTATTTCTTTGGTCATAGGGTTGATGGTTGAGGAAATTAAAAATTGAAAATTGGAAATGCCATCCGGGTGGCAATTTATCCATTGTCAATTGTCCATTGTCCTTTGTCAATTGCCTTCCTTGCTTGCCATCGCTTTTTCATAACATACGCGGCAAAGCGGTTCATACTCCATCTTCTCGCCCAGGAGTACACGCTTGTCATTGTCAACGGTGCGATGCGAGACGTAGGCCAGGTTGCCACAGCGCACACAGATGGCATGCACCTTGCTCACCTCGTCAGCAACAGCCAGCAATGCCGGCATAGGGCCGAAGGGTACGCACTTATAGTCCATGTCAAGTCCGGCCACGATGACACGCACACCACGTTTTGCCAGTTCATTGCATACATCCACCAAACCATCATCAAAGAACTGAGCTTCGTCGATGCCCACAACTTCAATGTCTGTAGATAGAAGCAGTATGCTGGCTGAGGAGTCGACGGGTGTGGAGGCTATGGAGTTGCTGTCGTGTGACACCACTTCCTCGATAGAGTAGCGGGTATCGATAGCAGGTTTGAATATCTCTACTTTTTGTCGTGCGAATTGTGCGCGCTTCATCCTGCGGATGAGTTCTTCGGTCTTGCCCGAAAACATCGAACCGCATATCACCTCAATGCGCCCACGGCGCTGTGTCTCTATCACTTTGTCTTCTGAAAAATCTGCCATAGATGTATATTGATTTATTTGGTCGGGCAAAAATAAAGCATTCGTGTCAGACAAGCAAGCAAATCGGGATATTTTCTTTTTTCTCAATCTTTTGTTTTAATATCTTAAATCTTATCAGTAAATTTGCATTCGTTAGAAAATAAAAGGACACGCTTATGCCTGTAGGACGATTGTATGTGGTGCCCACTCCTGTGGGAAATTTGGAGGATATGACCTTCCGTGCTATTCGTGTGCTCAAGGAGGCAGATCTTATCTTGGCGGAGGATACTCGCACAAGCGGTATCCTGCTCAAGCATTATGAAATAAAGAATACGTTGCAGTCGCACCACAAGTTCAATGAGCACAAGACCATTGAACCTCTTGTACAACGTATGCTGGCTGGCGAGACGGTGGCGCTCGTGTCCGATGCAGGTACGCCCGCTATCAGCGACCCCGGGTTCCTTCTTGTGCGTGAGTGTGTGCGCAATAATATAGAGGTGCAGTGCCTGCCTGGTGCAACAGCTTTTGTGCCCGCCCTTGTGTCGTCAGGCTTGCCCAACGACAGGTTCTGCTTTGAGGGGTTTTTGCCTCAGAAGAAGGGACGTCAGACCCGTCTGCAGGCTTTGCAGATGGAGCATCGCACGATGATTTTCTATGAGTCGCCCTACCGCTTGGTGAAGACGCTGACGCAATTTTCCGAGAACTTCGGCCCTGATCGCGAGGTGGCTGTTTGCCGCGAAATCTCGAAACTTCACGAGGAAACTGTGCGTGGCACGCTTGCCGAGGTTATTGCCCACTTCGTAGCTACGGAACCGCGTGGCGAGATAGTCATCATTCTTGCCGGTTGCCCCGAAGGGAAAGTGGTAAAGAATGATGAACATAAGAAAAATAAATAGAGTTGTAATTATAAAAAAGATGTAACGTATGAAAAGATTTCTTTGTTTGACTCTCTGTGTAGCTGCTCTTGCGGGCTGCACCAATGTGAAGCGTGAGAAGGAACTCGCGGCTCAGAATGATTCGCTCACTGTAGCACTCAGCGAGAAGAATATGGCTTTAGATCAGGCAATGCAGGCGATTGCTGATATTCAGGAAGGATTCCGTGCTATCAATGAGGCTGAGGGACGTGTATCTGTGCAGTCGCAAGGTGGCGAAGGCATCACCGATGCAGAGCGCTTGAAGGAGGATATTCTCTTCATTCAGCAAAAGATGGAGGCCAACCGCAAGCAGATAGCTGAGTTGGAGAAAAAACTCAAGGCGGGAGGCGCTGAGACCGCCAACCTGCGCAAAGTGTTGGCCAACCTGCAGCAAGAACTCAATGATAAGGTTGCCAGCATTGCTGCCCTGCAGGGTGAGTTGGCTCGCAAGAATATCCGTATTGCAGAGCTCGATAGTGCCGTGGTAATACTCACAGGTGATGTAAATGCCCTTCAAGAGATTACCGAGGTGCAGCAGGAAGTAATAGAACAACAGGTAGACCAACTTAATACCGCTTGGTATGTGTATGGCACTACCAAGGAACTCAAGGAACAGAATATCTTGAATAAGGGTGAGGTGCTCACTTCTACTGAGTACAACAAGAACTACTTCACCGAGATTGATATCCGCGACGACAAGGTATTCCCTCTTTATGCCAAGCGGGCCAAACTACTCACCACCCACCCGGCAGGCTCTTATGAGTTTACTAAGGATGACGACAAGCAACTAACTCTTTGCGTGCTCGATCCTGAAACCTTCTGGAGCGTGTCGCGTTATTTGGTCATCCAAGTCCGTTGACGCCTCGTGAAGCGCTATACTACTCTCTTTATAGACCTTGACAATACGCTGTATGACTTCTCGGGCAATTCCCGGGAGGCCTACAGCATTGTATATACGCTGCTTGGGTACGACCGTTGGTTCGATAGTTTCGAACATTACTATACTATCTACGAGGAATATAACCTGCAGCTGTGGGCTCTCTATGCTGAGGGCAAGATTACCAAGGATCGGCTCAATGCCGAACGTTATGCCCATCCACTACGTGTGGTAGGTGTGCCTGATGCCGATGCAGTAAGTGCCCGTTTCTGGGATGAGGCAATGAAGCGTCTTCCCCTTGGCCAGCGTTTGATGCCTTATGCTCGTGAGGTACTCGAATATTTACGCCCACGGTACAAACTCTATATCCTCTCCAATGGCTTCACTGAGCTACAGGCACGAAAGATGCGGAGTGCGGGCATCGACCACTATTTTGACGGAGTGGTGCTGTCTGAGGATATCGGGGTCAACAAACCCAATCCTGCTATCTTCGAGCATGCTCTGCGTGTGGCGGATGTCAGTGCAGCTGAAGCCTTGATGATAGGCGACAATTTCGAGGTCGATATTGAGGGGGCACAACGGGTAGGTATTGATCAGGTGTATTATGACGTGGCACATCTGCCCTTGGACGGGAAGCACTGCCATCCTCCTACCTATACCATAGGCTCACTTTTAGAGTTGAAGGATATATTATAATAAATAAAGGATGCCCGCGGGCATCCTTTATTCAATTCTTTTTGCTGTATCTTATTCCGGATGAATAGCCTCAGAGGGACAAGCATCGGCGCAAGTGCCACAATCAACACAAGCTGCAGGATCGATTACATACTTGGTATCGCCTTCTGAAATAGCCTCAGAGGGACACTCATCAACACAGGTACCGCACTTGATACAGTCGTCATTAATTACGTAAGCCATAATACTATTGTTTAAAGTTATTCGTACTAACAATACAAAGGTAAGGCTTTTCTCCGCCCGATGTTCTACTTGTCAGCACTTTTTTGCTCTATTTGTATCTCGTCTAAATAATAAACGCGTGTTACAGCCGTTATATAGGGGTATGGATACGAGAAGATACGTCAGCCGTTCGTGCATTATTGGAATAGTGGCATTGATCGTCCTGAGCATTTGCCCGCAGCACCACTTTGCGCAAGAGCGTAAGGTGCAGAACCGCCCGTATATTGATATGCGTCGTTGGCATTACGGTTTTCTCTTTGGACTTCATATGCAAGACCTTGAATTTACCAACAATGGCTACATACACACATTGGAGGATGGCACTCAAGAGTCTTGGTTCACCGATGTGGCAGCCTATAATCCAGGGTTCTCGGTAGGTGTATTGGGCGAGTTGTATCTCACCGAGCACCTTTCGCTACGTATTATCCCTACGATGCATTTTGGCGACAAGATGATTTATTTTCGTGAGCAACTCAGCGGAGCTGTAGAGAAGCAGAACATCAAATCCACCTATCTCTCCGTGCCCGTCGATGTGAAATATGCTGCTCAGCGCTTCAATAACTACCGTCCTTACGTGGTGGCTGGCATTGCTCCGATGCTCGACCTTACGGTGAAAAAGCAGAAGGCACTGCTCACTCAGCGTTTTGACCTCGCTTTGGAGTTGGGTTTAGGCTGTGACTTCTATCTCCCCTTCTTCAAGCTTATTCCTGAATTGAAGTTCTGCTTTGGCCTTACCGATTTGTTGGTGAAAGATCGTCGCGATCTCATCGACAAGAACCTGCTCAAGTATACTTATGCGCTTGATGGAGCATCAAGTCGTATGATAATACTTACTCTCTATTTTGAATAGAATCCAATAGACTTTATCCTATTTCTTCGCGCCTTCGGAGATGAGTAGCAGCTTGTCGCCTACTTGAAGATGTAGTGAACCGTTGGGCACGAGGAACTCGGTGCCGCGTTTGACAATCATTACAAGGGCGCCTTCGGGGAGTTCCACCTCTTTCAGCGTGTCGCCATCGGCAAGCATGGCGGAGGTAACAGTGAGGTCGGTGAGATCGGTGTCAATCTCATCGGGTAACTCTACACCGAAGTCGTTGCCTGTCTTCTCTAACGGGGCTGAGAGCCCGAGCTTACGGGCAAAGAAGGGTAGGGTGGTACCCTGTAGGATGAGCGAGAGAATGGTGATGAAGAATACGATGTTGAATATCTGGTCAGCTCCTTCAACGTCGGCTACTACGGGGTAGGTGGCGAAAATGATGGGTACGGCACCGCGTAGGCCTACCCAAGAGATGTAGAGTTTGGAACGGGCAGTAATCTTGCGGAAGGGGAGCAGGCTGATGGCTACACTGAGCGGACGGCCGATGAGTATCATGAAGGCTGCCACGAGGATAGCTACGAGGGCTACATCGAACATTTCACGCGGATTGACAAGCAGTCCAAGGAGTATGAACATGATAATCTGGAAGAGCCAGGTGAGACCATCGAAAAAGGTTGATATCTCCTTGCGGTTGGCAATCTTGGAGTTACCGATCATCATGCCTGAGATGTATACGGCAAGGTATCCGTTACCTTTGAAGAGATCGCACACGGAGAAAGTGAAGAATACCACGGCGAGCATGAAGATAGGGTAGAGGGCCTTGTTGTCGAGGTTGAGCTTGTTGATGATGTATACGGCGAACTTACCAGTGCCGTAGCCGATGAGAGCGCCGAAGACGAACTGCTGCAGGAAGGAGATGATGATGGCACCAGCACCATTAACCTCATTGTTTATGAATTGGATGAGTACGATGGTAAGCATATAGGCCATGGGGTCGTTAGAACCGCTTTCCAACTCAAGCATGGGGCGGAGATTGTGCTTGAGGTTCATCTTCTGCTGGCGCAGGATGGCAAATACGGAGGCCGAGTCGGTTGACGACATAGTGGAAGCCAACAGCAGGGAGGGAAGGAAGGCGAAGTAGATGTTGCTCCACTCCATGCCTGAGAGCCACCAGATGAAGAGTCCAGTGAAGATGGCGGTAAGCAGTACGCCCACAGTGGAGAGTACAAGCCCCGGTGCCAGCACAGGCTTAATTTCTTGGAACTTGGTGTCCATGCCGCCCGAGAACAGAATGATACATAGGGCTATCATGCCAACGAATTGGGCATCCTTCATGTCGTTGAACTGGATGCCGAGGCCGTCGCTACCGAAGAGCATCCCTACAAAAAGGAACAGCAAAAGGGTGGGGACACCGAATCGGGCACTGGTCTTGCTCACTGCTATACTCACGAAGAGTAAGATGGAGCCTACGAGGAGGATATTTCCGGAGGTAATCATTGGATTCCTTTTGTTTATCTTGTGTGTATTTTTTATGCAGTAGAAATTCTATGCTATAGCACTTAAGTTCGTTATAGGTTAGCCTTCGCGGACAAAGTCGAGCATTTCGAGAATCTCTTCTCGGGTGGCAGTGCGGTTGATGCGTATGTCGCCGATGCCGCCGAGGAGAGTGAAATGTATCTCGCCCGCTACGTTCTTCTTGTCGTGTTGCATTAGCTCGTAGAGTTCGTCGTAATCGTTGCAGCCGAAGAGTGGTGTACCGTATACCTCTTTAATGTAAGAGAGCATCTGGCGCAGTTTGTCGGCTGGGAACTCTTCGCGGAGGTGCGACAGGTATAGTTCACCGATGAGGCCCCACGCTACGGCATAGCCGTGCAGACAAGGAGTGCCGCGACGCATGGCCAGCGTCTCATAAGCGTGTCCGAGGGTGTGTCCTAGGTTGAGTGCTTTGCGGATGTGCTGCTCCGTGGGGTCCTGCTCCACGATATGTTCTTTGGTATGAATCGATTCCATGATGAGCAACTGCAGTTCCTCTAGGTCAGGTTTGTTGAGATCAAAGCGCATCAGTTGTGCCCAATGTTCCTCGGTGCTGATGAGTCCGTGCTTGAGCATCTCGGCAAAGCCCGAAACGAGGTTGGCCGTATCGAGCGTCTGCAGGAACGTAGAACATATCACTACGGTATCGGCGGGGTAGAAGGCTCCAATCTCGTTTTTCAGCGAGTGGAGGTTGATGCCCGTTTTGCCGCCTACGGCTGCATCGACCATCGATAATAGCGTGGTGGGCATATTGATGTAGTGTATGCCGCGCTTGTAGGTGGCTGCAGCAAAGCCGCCAAGGTCGGTCACCATGCCTCCACCTACATTGATGAGCAGTGAGTGCCGTGTGGCACCATGGTTTGACAGCTCTTCCCACACGTGGCACAGCGTGTCGATATGTTTGTTGTCATCACCAGCAGGGATGGTGATATGATATCCTTCGCTGAGGGCTTGCTCTATGAGCGGGTAGCACAGTTGGGCGGTGTGCTCGTCGGTAAGGACGAACAGACGGTCGTAGTTCAGCTCGCTGAGTAGCTCAGCTAATGTCTCGCTCAAGTGACTGGTGCTGATGATGCGTTGTTTAGTCATCTTTCTTGGAAATTTTTGCAAAATTAGTGTATTTTTTTGGGTAGAGGGATATGCCGTTTCGCTTTTATGCGTATTTTTAAACCTTTTTTGTGAATCAAAGTCATATTACTGTTGATTGTAAAATAAGTAAATATAATATATAGGATAAAGGTATGAAGAAATTGCTGCTCCTGTTTGCCGTAACGCTGTGGAGCGTGAGTGGTTCAATGGCACAGGATAGAAAGGTGAAAGTGACGGGTAATGTTGCTGATTATGAGACATCCGATCCGGTGATAGCGGCTACCGTGCAGTTATTGGCATTGCCCGACAGTAGTTTCCAGGCGGGTGCCACGACGGATACTAAGGGACGTTTCGAGATGGAGGAGCGCCTCAGATTAGGTGACTATTTGTTGAAGGTGTCATTCGTGGGTTATGGCGATGAATATCGTAATTTTGCTGTGATTAATGAGACACGCCGTGTGCGCTTAGACTCTATTCGCCTCAAGACAGATGCTCTGCTGCTTAAAGAAGCCGTCATAGAGGCTCAGATGGCACAGGTGCAGGTAGTAGACGATACGGTGGTGTTCAATGCCGAGGCGTTTCGTGTGCCCGAAGGCTCCATGCTTGAGGAACTTATCCGTAAGCTTCCAGGCTATGAGGTGGGCGATGATGGCACCGTGACCTATAATGGACAGACGGTGAGCAAGATATTGGTAGATGGCAAGGAGTTCTTTTCCAACGACAAGTCCATTGCAATGAAGAACCTGCCAGCTAATATGGTGAAGAAAATCAAGAGCTACGAGAAGAAGAGCGACTTGGCCGAGGTGACAGGTATTGATGATGGCGAGGAGGAACTGGTACTTGACCTGACGGTGAAGGATGATGCCAAGAAGGGTTGGTTCTCGAATATCGATTTGGGGTATGGACGTCCTACGCAAGAGACAGCCTACGATATCAATAATCTGTATACCGTGAAGGGTAGCGTGAACCGCTTCAAGGAGAATGAGTTCTATTCAGTGATTCTTTCTACGAACAACGTGAACGACAATGGCTTCCCTGGTGGCGGTGGTCGTGGCGGTCGTGGCGGTGGCAATGGTATAAACCAGAGCTCAATGGGTGGTTTCACCATGGCACGCAACTTCGGTGAAGAGGTGAAGAAAAATAAGACCCGCTATTCATTGGGAGGTAATGTGCGCTTCTCGCATAGAAACTCCGATTCGCAGAGCCAAACAGCCTCGGAGACATTCTTGACACAGGGTAGTGCCAACTCATTCTCCAATAGCCAGAGTAAGTCGTTGAATAAAAACTTGACATTGAATGCCGATATGCGTTTTGAATGGAACCCCGACTCAATGACCAATATCGTGTTTCGTCCCGGTGTGTCGCACTCTAACTCAGCAAACTCTTCGGAGAATCTCTCGGCTACCTTCAATCGGGATCCTTATGCTACGCTCAATGACTTGGATAATGAAGCGTATGACGATCCTCTGGATGATGCTTGGGTGGATACACTCTATGATAGCCGTATCAATTACAACAGTCGCCAGTCGGCAGGCGGAAGTGAGAACACCTCGGTGAATGGTAATATCCAGTTTAACCGTCGCTTCGGTAATAGAGGCCGTAACCTTACTTTGCGCGTAGCAGGAGGTTACAATACGAGCGAGAGCTATTCAAATTCCACCTCTTTTACTCGTTTCTATCAGCGTAATGATAGCACATCGACCATTAACCGTTACAACACTACGCCGTCGAAGAGCTATAACTACAATGCGCGTGCTATGTGGAGCGAGCCGCTATGGGATGCTACTTTCTTGCAGTTGAGCTATCAGTTTGACTATCGCTACAACGACAGCAAACGCTCAACTTTTGACTTGCCCGATAATTTGGAAGATTGGCAACTTCCCGATTGGGTTCTTCCCGATGACTATGAGCGCTATTTGAGTGAGGAACTTAGCCGTTTTGCCACTTATGAGAACTTCGACCACGATATTACAGCTCAGCTTCGTCTCATCCGCGAGAAATATAATATGAATGTGGGCTTCTCATTGCTCCCTCAGCGCAGCAAGATGAATTATCAGTATATGGGGTACGAT
>JAEIGA010018068.1_pt1 | contig 10742 bp, 3 predicted proteins | sample 9270691 | NCBI WGS metagenome assembly JAEIGA01 (sample SAMN17057246, study PRJNA624740) | gut metagenome | biome: biome; isolation source: fecal sample | host: Bos grunniens | place: China: Xizang | collected 2019 | reverse complement strand
GGTACCCTACCCTCTGGCAAGGACATCTGCCAGAAGCAACTCTACCGTGTCATAGACGACATCGAACGCGTTGATGTCATGGAAGAGGAGATTGCCGATGTCATGCCCGAAGTGGTACGCCGTTGGGAGTGGCTCGACAAGGAGGAACTCATCAAGCGTATCGTAAGCCGTGAGTTCGGACGCTTCCTTGCCTACTATGCCGACGCACCAGAGATAGAGGAGGTGCAGGAGAGCAAGGGCGGCAATGGTGCCGACCGTTCAAAACGCGGCGGCAAGGGTCCACGCCAGGCAGAAGAGGGCTATACCCGCCTGTTCATCAATGTAGGAAAAATAGACGGATTCTATGCCAAGGAGGTCATCGGACTCATAAACCGCAGCACCAAGGGCATGCAGGTGGAGGTTGGCAAGATAGACCTCATGAAGAGTTTCACCTTCGTGGAGGTTGCATCGGAGCAGGCGCAGGATGTTATCAAGGCCATGAAGCACGGAGTTACCGTAAAGGGCCGCAGCGTAGTGTGCGACGTTGCCGACAAGACTGAGAACGACAAAGACAAACGGAAAACGGAGAACAGAGAACAGAGAACAGAGTACAGAGAACAGAGTACGGAGAACAGAGTACAGAGAAAAGGCGAGGGCAGAAGCAAAGTAGGGACGCTGCGTGCAGCGTCCGAAAGACAGGAGCAGACCAAAGACCGCAAAGCGGGATTAAAACGTAAAAAAGAAAACTCCGCTAATCGCTCATCCGCTCACCGCTCACCGTTAAATCCCTCTCAGCATCACTACACCAAGGATGACTGGATGAAGTTCCTACACCCCGACACCTCTCCCCTCAAAGGCGATATGCCCGACTTTGCCGAAGAAGGCTGGGCCCGCCGCAAACCAAAGAAGAAAAAGTAAGCAATCAGTTAACCCAAATTGGTCATTAGGCTGTTATGCGCTAATGACCAATTTACGTTTACTTGGCCCACCGCAAACCAAAGAAGAAATAACCCGAAGTGCGTATATAGAGACAAAACACTTGTACATCTCAAAACTTTGACGTACATTTGCGGACGTTTACGTTAAGTCAGAAGAGCAGACCAAACCGACGCAGGAGTGAGTGCAGAATCAAGTTTACTTGAATTATGCCGAGCGACAAGGAGGAAAACAATAGTTAACCTTGCTTGATGTCTGCCTTGACGAGTAAAGGTAGGATTATCCTACGATTAACGTAGTATGGACACATCTATCTACGTTCAGCAACGTGTATTCCAGAACACCACGTAAAAAACAGGAAATATGAAACAGCAAGTATCAATTTTGTTTATGCTGTTGGCAGTAGTTTTTGTAGTCTGCCTGATTACAGCAAATCTCCTTGAGACAAAGGTTCTCGATTTTTTCGGCATTACCACCATTACAGCAGGAATGCTGGTTTTCCCCGTTTCCTACATCATCAACGACTGTATTGCCGAGGTATGGGGATTCCGCAGAATTTCACTCGTTATCTGGACGGGCTTTGCCATGAACTTCTTTGTGGCAATAGTGGGTCTGTTGGCTGTTGCCCTCCCTGCAGCACCGTATTGGGATGGTGAGGAACATTTCAATTTCATCTTCGGACTGACTCCACGAATAGTGCTTGCCAGCCTTTTGGCATTCTTGCTTGGTTCGTTTACCAACGCATATACCATGAGCAAGATGAAAATAGCGCACAAGGGGAAGCATTTCTCTTTGCGTGCAATACTTTCCACTTTTGCCGGTGAGACTGTCGATTCCATCATCTTTTTCCCTATAGCCTTCGGTGGACTGATTGCCTTGCCAGACCTGTTTATGCTTATGCTAACGCAGATTATATTGAAGTCCATGTACGAAGTAATAGTGCTTCCTGTCACCATACGGGTCGTAAATAAACTGAAAAACATGGAAGGTACAGATGTCTTCGACGAAAACATTTCCTACAACATTTTGAAGTTCTGGAAATGAACGATGAACAATGAATTCCAAACTCCATTCGTTACCCCCAAAAGCAACATGTCCCAACTGCAAGACCAACTAACTTTGCTTGGCAACACTACCCAATATCGCCAAGACTATGCCCCCGAGGTGCTTGAAGCCTTCGACAACAAGCACCCCGAGCACGACTACTGGGTACAGTTCAACTGTCCCGAGTTCACAAGTCTCTGTCCTATCACTGGGCAGCCCGACTTTGCCGAGATACGCATCTGCTACATCCCCGACATCAAGATGGTTGAAAGCAAGAGTCTCAAGCTCTACCTTTTTAGTTTCCGCAACCATGGCGCCTTTCACGAGGACTGTGTCAACATCATCATGAAGGACCTTATCCGCCTGATGGATCCCAAGTATATCGAAGTAACAGGCATCTTCCTTCCACGTGGAGGTATTTCCATCTATCCCTATGCCAATTATGGCCGTCCTGGCACCAAATACGAACAAATGGCATTAGAACGATTGATGAAAAGGTAGATGGGACGTTTGCTCCCCCCAAAAAAGAATAAGGGTACCCCTAAGCAGTTGCTGACGGGGTACCCTTATTTTCTTTACCAGTTCGAACCCAAATCATAACTTCGGCTTAGTGACGTCCCAGCTTCAGAACAAAACGAGGAAGCACCTTTGCTGGCGCCTCCTCGCTATATGATAATGCAGGGCACGAAGAATTACTTTATCACAGTCTTCTTGCCGTTGACAATGTAAATGCCAGGCTTGCCGGGCTTCAGCACGCGTCGGCCCTGAAGGTCGAAGATGACAGGTTTTTCACCCTCGGTATATCCGTCTTCAGTCTCTGCTATATCAGTCTCGACACCGTCATCGTCGAAGTTGAAGGCAAGGAATGCATCTCTAACCTCTCCATTTGTTTCAGAAACCTGCAGATAAGCCTTGTTGGCAGCATTGGAGAACTTGGAGTTGTCACCACCGAGAACAGCCTGGTAGAAGCCAACCTCGGGATTGGAGACATCGTCATCTGTAGTGTCGGCATACGAAAGCACATAGTATTTGCTATCATCCTTCTTGTCCATTGTCTGCTTGTACAGTGTGCCGCTGAGTATGGCTGTGAGCCTATTGGAATTTGTGGTCTCGGCCAGGGCGAAATTATACGTGCCTGCATTGCCTCTAAGGACAACACCTGTGCGTGCAGGAATGGGGCTTTCCACCTCCTGCATCATCAGCATGTTGTCCTGGATGGTTCCAACCTCGTAGGCCGTCACTTCATCGGGGATGCTCACCGGATAGTTCAGGTAGAGGGTAGAGTAGCCAACGCTGCTAATTGTGACTTTATGACAGATATCTTCAACATTGGCTTCTTCAATTGTCCAGGTTGAAGCATTGCCAACTGTAGCACCCCAACTTACAATACAATCATTGTCATCTTGAGCGTGCATTGGATCTGCATTACCAATCTTAAGTGTTACCTGTCCATCAGCTATACCTGCAATTTTCACAACCTGCGCCTCCTCAGCGCTACCCAAATGGTCAGCATTCTTACCAAACGACTTCACATAAAGACCTGTGTGCAGGTTCTTCATCTTATACTCGCCCTGTGTAGCAGTAGTTTCGAACTGGAACACAGCAAGAGCCTTGGTTGCTATGTCATTGTAATTGTGATATACAAGATCTTTGTGATCATAGTTGTTGTGCGACGGTTGCACTTCGTAATATGTATGCACGTATTGTCCTTTACAATAGGCGTTGGTTGCAGCAGATACAATGTAGTACAGCTTTGCAGGGTCTGCAACGTTGTAGCTGAGTCCTTCGTTTGCCGTACGCAAAGCCTTGTAGGCATTGTGGCACTCCTTGCTGTCGCTTGTATTGCCTGCTGATATAAGAGCCGCAGCTACTGTATAAGCTTCGCGATACTCCTTGCCACCGGTGTAAAGACCTACACTTGTACCACCATAGATATTCGTACCATCAACAGTCGTAGAGGCTTTAAAATCGCTCAATTGATAAAAGCGAGGATTGTCTTCGGGGAATTCAACTTCTACAAACTTGAAGAGCGAACCACCGTCGGTATTAGCTTCTTTACTCCAGAATCCCATCTTGTTATTTACCCCACCATTATTACTGAAGTAGTTAGACTTGTCATGTGCTTGAATGTTATAGTATCCATCACTTTGAGGTACAAACAACCATTCAAAGAAAGATTTCTCACCCTTCTCTACAGCCCAAACCTTAGCAGGAGCATCACTCGTATTATCAGCGCTAAGCACCTTGCCATCTGCATTGTAGGGGTGGATAGTGATACCATTTGCTTCACCCATAAAATACCAAGCTTGCCAAGAACAGTTGTCAGCCTTATCAGCTACTGCAACCATCTTGCTTGTTTCATCGTAATGAAGCACCTTAGAACCGTCATTTGCACGCTTGATAATAATCTTATGGAGTACAGGATTGTTCTCGTCAAGTGTAAACTTAACAGAAGTAACATCCTTAATCATTGCTTCAAGTTCGGTGTACGCAGTTTGAAGAGTTTTTAACGCTTTTTCAACTTCATCAGCAGTAGTTGCATGATTAAACACATAGATAGCATCAATCAGAACATCGTACTTCTCTGCGGCATAATCTGCTGTAAGTCCTGTGCCTACAAAGTGTTTGTGCAAGGTGGCAGAAGAAGTCAACTTGAAGAGGTCGAACTTCGCCATGTGGAAATAGATACGATTAGTTCCAGTAGTAACCACAAACTTGAGATAAGGATACTTCATGGTTGCTGTTATATCCTGTGACTCCCATGCAGCACCTGCAGTTTGCGTAATATTATCCACAGTCGCGATGACTTCCCATGCATTCTTGTCTGGGCTACCCAAAATCTCAATCTTCTTAGGTTTATCGTTACCGACATTCTTACGGTGCTTACCTGCAATTTTGATATGATTCAATCCATTGCCTTTACCCAACTCAACTTGCAAGAAGTCATTAGTTGCTGACACATTAGTGTAATCTGTATGGAGGTATGTATCATCGTTTTCATCCAACAAAGCTGCGACACCACCAGCAGCATCATTACCACTATCATGGGGGTTGCTACACCATATATAATAAGGTTCTGCTGGTGCGGTTGATTGCATGTCAATCTCAGTAGCCTTACCAACAGGATTATAAGTAGCCACCTGTGCTGTCAAGCTCTTCATCTTATCAATGAGTACAGCGAGTTCTCGACGGTCAGCACCCTTAGCCTTACCTTCAGGTGAACAAACAAGCACATCGCTTGAATTGTAAAGGTCACCTTCACCGTTCACATAGTAGTTCGCACAATCACCGTCAAAGGCAATCTTGTCAAGGTTTGAACAACCGCTGAAGGGGTTTGACTCTGCTGTCTTATCAATCTTAACATTTGCAGTTATCGCAGCCTGAACGTTCGTACACAGTTGCTTGATATCTTGAATAGTACAATCTGTAAATACAATAGGTTCTAGCTTACCGTTGTGGTTGGTTGCATTTGTTCCATCAGCTTTCAATACATTTACCGACAATTGTTGTGCTCCATTGTATTCAATAATTACAGTGAATTTCTCTTCTTGATATACATCATCAAAGTACCAATTGTCATCAACTTGAGTCTTGGTTTTAATAATTAACTTATCACGAGCAGCACCTTTTTCTGTACATTGAAGATAGAATTGGAAACCTTCTGCGTAGTTACTTCCGTCAGGTTTTGCAGGATTGCTACCAGACGCAAGCAAACAAGCCCCCCAACCAGTAAGCGTACCTGTTCTTTCTACATCCATGGTAATGCGCCAACCTTCATTATTCTTGATGTCAACATCAAAGGTCTGTGTATTACCATTACCTGTAAGCGTATGGTTGAAGAGCGCCTTTTCACTCAAAAACTCCATGCTCTGAGGCATTGTAATAGACCACAAATCCTTGTTGTTATTGAACACACCATTGTCGAAACCTACAATCTTGCATTGTTCACCCAAAATATCTACAGTTTCGGGAATCACAAGGTCATTGTTGCCGCTCTCACGCACGTTAGTGAAGATAACTACATCGGGAGTGGATACTTCTGTAAATATATAGTCATTACACCAAGAACCATTATTTACTGAAACACTATTCTTGTTGAACGCAGAACCATCGAATTTTGTAACCATCCATTTGCTACCGGTATAACCATCTGAAACATTTGTCAAAGCGACACCAGTTCCCGCATTAGCTGTCTCAAAAGCATATTTTGCTGGTGTAGCACCAATGCTCAAATAATAATTCCCGTCATTGGCAAGATATTTTCCACTTTCATTCAGAAACGAATACGTACCATCTTCATTAATGATACAGGTCCATAAATAATTACTGCCATTTACTGATGTGGCAGTTTTAAGTGCACTGCCGTTATCATAGAGATAGTGTGAAACGAAAGAACCGTCACTTTGTTTTGCATCAGCTGCAATATAGTACTTCTTACCGTTTACGGGTTTTTCACCTTTTGCAAGTTTGTTTGTGACGATTTCGCTGCCAGGCTGAGTGCGATACTCAATATTCCAGCCATCGATTTCGAGGAACTTGCGGAACTTAGCGGTGTAAGTTGCGTCTTCACGAGCCTTCATTGAATATGCAAGTTCTGTAGTGAGCAAGCGGCCGTAGTGGTCGTACCAACCGAGGAACTCAACATCTTCGCTGGTCTTTTCGGCAGCAATGTTGAAATCAACACCCTTAGTTACATTCCATTCGGTTGCCGTAATGTCTGCAGGAGTTTCATTCGTCCACACCTTTACAGTACCCCATGCCTCGTTATTGGTCTCTACATTGATAGTAGCGGCCTTATCAGAGAACTCGGTTACATTGATAATAAGTTCATAGCACATGCGGTTAAGTTGCGCCTTTGCATCATATGCCTTTGTTGAAGCATCAAAATTCTGAGTTTTCCATCCACCATCGAAACGCAATCGCATGTGAGTGATACCAAGAGGCGCATCGTAAGGCAACAGAACATTAATCTTGCCTTCACATACTGAAAGGTTGTTGCTTCCATTATTTTCCAATTCAGGAGTACGCTTACCCTTTGTTTCTAAAAGTTCGAAAACGCCGTCTCCATCATAGTCATAATATGCACTTAAATAACAATATTTCAATCCATTATTATTATCATCACTCCAAGAAATGCCGAAACTTGCACCTTGGGGGACATTGATAATCTGTGGAATCGTATTGAAGAGATTTTCAGGAGCAACTGATGCTTCATAGATTGTCTCTGGTTCACGATTGTGATAAGCAAAAGTAATCTGGTTTACAAACGATGTCTGTACAGTTGTATTACTCCAGTCGCTCTTATCTTCTGTAGGTACACCCCATTTATCCTGAATAAAGTTAGCAGTAAACGTAGCAGCTTCCTTACCATAATAAATGAAAGGGTTGTCGTTGCTAACAACATTACCAGCAGCGTCGGTCCAGTTCTCAAAGTTGTAACCCGTATTGGCTGTAGCCGTAATCTTCACCGCTTCGGTGTTGGTGATTGAGAGTTCGTTTGTACCTTCAATTGCTACAGAACCATTCGCGCCAGCAACAGCAGTTACGGTACGCGCATCTGTAATATCTTCTACGAGGGCGAGGTTGAAGGTGATGTCTGTGCCGTCGCTATATACTACTTGTGCGGTAGTCTTACCAATCGTAGCATCAGCGGGGATTGTCACCTTAGAGCCATCGGTTACTTCAAGATTTTCGTTATTGCTTGGAGCACCGTCGTTGTTGAGGTCCACCCATACGCTCGTGATGGTAACTTTCTTACCAATGATAAGCGGAAGTTCCACAATCTTTCCACGATACACTTCGGGTATTACACCGTACTTTGTAGCGTTCGTTGTTACGCCCATGGGGAAGATGTAATTCTTCGTAGCGCCCTTTACACGACCGAAATACTTCGCAAAGGTCTCAGCAGCCTTTTCGGTTGCGGTCATATCGTCAGGGATATTAATCTCAGAATAATCGTAATCTGTGAAGTTTACTGTCCAAGGGCGTTCAAAACCACTATACCAATCGCCATTAGGCGCACCACCATTATTCTCAAAGAAATACTTCCAGCGTTCATAGTGGAAATCCTTAATCAGACCAGACCAACAACGGTTAGAATAGTCATTGAGAGGATCTTTTTTTCCAGCCCAAACGGTCACCTGCGTACGCGCATTCCATTCGAGCCAGTTACGGTCATTTATTGTTGTACCAGTGACTTCGTTTGCTATATTGCGTGCAAGACTTGTCCAACGCTCAAGTTTGAAACCTTCATCATAAGAAAGCATCGTGTCAAGGTCGAGCATCAACTGCAAGTAGAGTTGGTACAAACGAGTATATTCGGTATTATCACCTTTGTCATGCGCCGCTTTGATCAGGGGAAGCAACTGTGCTGCATAGTCCACCATAGACTGACGTATAACGTCGATGAAGTCGTAGTCGTAGTTGGCGATACCGTCCTGACCGCCCTTTTCTGTTACAATATCCTTAATGGCAGATAGTTCGTCTGCCGCCTGCAATACATCCTGTGTATCCCAGTAGATAGCAGATGTACTCCAAGATGAAACGCTACCTACCGTCCATTTTGGACGTGCAAGAATTACGGCTTCAGAAGTACCCTGTTGGTCCGTAGGACATGCCCAAACAGACTTCTTCAAGTTCTTCAATGCCTCAAGCGCCTGAGGAGCTGTTTCGTTATCAACACCATAACGTGCATGAGCATATTGAGCCAACCACTCATCAGCAGTAGGACGATTGTTGGGATCCATCCATGGAAGTTCGAAGAGCATGTCATAAAGGATGGGGTTAGTTTCACTACCTTCAGGAGTTGCACCGATACCTTGGCAGTTATTGTTCTTGGCAAGAGCACGGAAATAGTCGTTCATTGTGCTCTCCAGACGACCGTGCATACCGCTACGACCACCGAAGTTGTGGAGCATACAGAAGATATAGGGACGACCTTGATAATATGTACCATTCCATTGAGCCTTACCAGGTGCATCCGCGAAGAGGTCAAGACCAATGAAACGGTCGCCATAACCGCTCATTGCACTAAACGCACCACTTACAGGTGTTCCTTGCCACTGCTGAACAATCCATTTAGGCTGAGCAGGAGCATTAAATCTTGCTCTATCCTCATCACTTTCCAACGCATAACAACGATCGAGATGAGCCATAATACCAGGGTAAAGAACATTTGGAGACACAGGAGCAGACATCTCGTGGAAGGGGTCAATGCTATAGAACTCCGAAATACCCATCACATCATGAAGATGCTTGTAGTATATATCGGCTAGATTCTTGTAACTATCAGTCGAAGGATTAACAACACCGGGGTGTGTAAAGCCACCGCCCCAACTACCAGCGTTTACAATATCGCCTTTATTAAAACCAGTAATAGTTGTATAATTATTAAGTGCGTAAGGCACCTGGCCACTGAAGCCAGGAATAACGGGTTGCATACCCAATTCGCGCATGCGTTGCATCATGTCACGGCAAAGCTGCTCCTGACGGGTATACCACCAATCGGGGTTACCATTCATGGTTACATCTTTAGCGTTGATGGTACTTCCCCAACCCTCTAGGTTATTCATGGCAAACCAAGCCATAAAGCCAGGACCTGCGATGTAATTATCAATATCGGTCTCGCTTACGCCGAGTTCTTCAAGGAACTTACGCGTAACGACTTCAAGACCCACGAGGTTCAAGGGCGCATTGATACCGTGGAGCGCCATCCAGTCGATTTCCTTCTGCCAACGTTCCCATGTCCAGAATGCCATAGAATACGAGAAAGTACATGTGTTGAAGTCGTAACGGTACTTAGCGCTGGACACATGCGTCTCTTCACCAGCAGGAACGGGAAGTGTCACCTGTGACAAATCCGTTGTGAGGTTGTTCCAAGTGAGGTTGATGTGTGCATGGTGATTCAAGTACCAGTTGATACCTGTTGCCACCGACAACTGTGTGTTACCCTTGATACAGGGTTTGCCGTTCTGAGACGTGATGACAAACACATCCTTGCCGTTCTCGGCGAGGCTGGCATCAATCACAATCTCGAACTTGTCAGCTGCACCATTGCCACCTATACGGTTGAGCAATGCCGTTACTGCCTCCTCCGCTGTAGCAACGGGAGCCTGTGCCCATACCGAGACTGTTCCCAGCAAGGTAAGGAGAAGAGAAAGTAGAAAAGTCTTTTTCATGTTATATGTTTTAGTTTGTTCATTATTGCACATACTACGCACCAAAGTTAGTGTTTTATGGCTTATTTCCCAAAGAATTAGGAATACAAATACATAAAAACAGTTCCGAGTGCCCATAATAGACACATTTTGTCTATCCGGACACTCGGAACTATATTCCAAAGAATGATATATCAAAGAATATTGAGTATTTCCCTGAGGTCGTGTATCTCGTAATTAACCGCCTCAGTTGCCTTGTTCTCCTCGGAATGAGGATTGAACCACATGACATCAAGTCCGGCACCTTTGGCACCGAGGATGTCTGTCTGGAAATTGTCGCCAATCATAAGGGTGGTTTCGGGTTTGGCACCAGTCATGCGGAAGGCATAATCAAAATAGAGTGGCGAGGGTTTGTTGGCACCGGCATCTTCCGACAGCACTATCGTATCGAAATAGTCCTTCATTCCACAGGCCTTCAGTTTGCGGTACTGCACCTCGTGAAAACCGTTGCTGCACATGTGCAGGCCATAGCCACGGGACTTGAGATAGTCCATCACCTCGTGCGCTCCGTCTACAACACCGGGCTTCACGGCACAAAGTTCCAGAAAACGGTCGCTTACCTTGAGG
>JAEIGA010018067.1_pt1 | contig 10742 bp, 10 predicted proteins | sample 9270691 | NCBI WGS metagenome assembly JAEIGA01 (sample SAMN17057246, study PRJNA624740) | gut metagenome | biome: biome; isolation source: fecal sample | host: Bos grunniens | place: China: Xizang | collected 2019 | reverse complement strand
CTGCGCCTACCTCAACAGTCTTGGCATTGAGACTCTGGAGTACAAATCTGCCAACGGTACCGATCTGCGCGTTGGCATGATTGAGGACGCCCTCTTTATGGGTGGCGCCGAGGCCGCTCAGGGTAGCGGTATCATCTTCAACCCCAACATCCCCTCCGAGGAGGCATTTATCTCCCCCAAGAAGGGCGTTGCAGAGGGAATCGTCTACTCCTCCAGACCTTTGTCCTACCGCGGAGAGCTGATTGAGAACTTCTCGGTTCGCTTTGAGGAGGGCAAGGCCGTTGAGGTCCATGCCGAAAAGGGTGAGGCACTCCTGAAGGAGATGATCTCTATGGATGAGGGGGCCGCCTATCTTGGTGAGTGTGCCCTGGTGCCCTATGATAGCCCCATCCGCAAGTCGGGCCTGATGTTCTACAACACCCTCTTTGACGAGAACGCTGCTTGCCATCTGGCTCTTGGTCGCGGCTTTACCAACGTGCTCAAGGACTATGAGCGCCTGACCCTGAAGGAATGCTATGAGAAGGGCATTAACGAGTCGATGATCCACGTGGACTTTATGATCGGTACCGAGGATCTTTCCGTGGTAGGTGTGACCCGCGACGGCAAGCGTGTGCAGATCTTCAAGGAAGGCAACTGGGCTTTTTGATTCTTTGATCAACAAAACAGAGGTAGAATATGAACGTCATTGAACGCTTTTTAAAATACGTCAGCTTTGACACTCGCTCGGATGAGAATTCCGAGACGGTACCTTCCACCGAAAGTCAAAAGGTCCTGGGAGCCTATATCACTCAGGAACTGAAAGGTCTTGGTCTTGTTGACGCTCGGATGGACGAAAAGGGCTACGTCTATGCCTCCTTACCCGCGACGCCCGGATACGAGACCCTGCCCGTGATGGGCTTGATCGCCCATATGGACACCTCTCCAGACGTCAGCGGAGCGGACGTCAAACCTTCTATCGTAACCTATGAGGGAGGAGATCTGCCCCTTGCCAATGGGGACTGCCTTTCGCTTGCGTCCTTCCCCTTCCTGGAGAAATACCTGGGTCAGGAGCTGATCGTTACCGACGGAAACACTCTTTTGGGGGCCGATGATAAGGCGGGTATTGCCGAGATCGTCAGTGCCTGCGCCTATCTGATTGCTCATCCTGAGATCCCTCACGGGGAAATTGCGGTGGGTATCACCCCTGACGAGGAGGTCGGACGGGGTGCCGATCACTTTGACGTTGCCGGCTTTGGCGCTGCCTATGCCTATACGGTAGATGGAGGAGAGCTTGGAGAGATCGAGTACGAGAATTTCAACGCCGCCTCCGCAAAAATCACCGTCAAGGGTGTCAACATTCATCCCGGCTCTGCAAAGAATCGGATGAAGAACGCCATTCTTATGGCCAACGAGTTTCTTTCTATGATGCCTCCCAGTGAGATTCCTGCCCACACTGAGGGCTACGAGGGCTTTTATCACGTTAATAGCTTCCACGGAGACGAGTGCGGAGTTCAGTTTGGCATGATCATCCGTGATCACGATCGGGCCAAATTTGAGGAGCGCAAGGTGTTTTTGCAGCGTTTGACCGACTACCTCAACGGCAAGTGGGGAGAAGGCTCCTTTATTCTGGAGACGCGGGACAGCTACTACAATATGAAGGAGAAGATCCTGCCCCATATGGAGCTGATTGAGAATGCCAAGGCGGCCATGTTGGCCTGTGGCGTGGAGCCCTTGGTGGTGCCCATCCGCGGCGGAACCGACGGTGCCCGTCTGTCCTATATGGGCCTGCCGTGCCCCAATCTCTCCACCGGTGGCGCGAATTTCCATGGAGTACACGAGTTTGTTCCCGTGGAGTCTATGAAGAAGATGGTAGACGTTCTGGTTTGCTTGATGACCGCAACGAAATAGGCTTTTTAGGATCCGTTCTCCTATGAGGCGAGCGGATCCTTTCGCTTTTTTTCAAAAAGGCCTTAAAAATTATTGTTCGGTTTACGAAACCGGTGTATCATAAAGAGCAGGAAAGGAGTGATCGATATTAAGCAATGGCTTTTTCGTATGGGACAGCGCGTGTCGCGCTTTATGTACGGAAGATACGGAAGCGATCAGCTAAACCGCTTTTTGACGTACACGTCCTTGGTTTTAATGATTCTTTCTCTCATTCCCCGTCTGTGGCTTTTGTGGATTCCCGCCCTGGTGCTCCTCATTTGGAGCTACTGTCGCACCTTTTCCCGCAAGATCTACCAGCGGAGACGAGAGAACGAGATCTTTTTAAAGGTCAACAGACCCTTGACCAATTGGCTTCGGTTGCAAAAAAACAAGCACCGGGATCGCAAGACTCACCGCTATTTTCGGTGTTCGCATTGCAGGGCGGTGTTGCGAGTGCCAAGGGGGAAGGGAAAAATTGACGTGACCTGTCCAAAATGCAAGACGATCACGGTCAAAAAGACCTGACGGCAAAAAGGGAGTCAAACGCAAAAGGCGTTTGACTCCCTTTTGATTATCATTCCGCATAGACCGGAAGGTCCATCGCATTAAAATCTCTTTCGGAATCCCGCTCCTTGGCGTAGTCATTTAACCAAGTATAGCTTTGCGGGAGCAGCTCCTCTGTAATGAAATAGATCTCATTAAAGTAACGCTTCTCGGAAGTGAAGCCCGAAAGCTCCAAGTCAAAGTAGGAATGCTTTGTTTCGTTGAGCAAAAGCTTTTCCTTGACCATTGGGGAGGCGTTGGCGTATTCCGCCTCAAAAACAGCGTAAAACTCCGATAGGTCTTTGTTGTTGAAGCTGTAATAACGGCCGCCATCTTTGGAAAATCCTGCATAACTCAGTCGCTCCAAAGGAGGGAACTGTTTTTTCAAGGATTGATAAGTGGCATTTTGCTCCAGGATCTTTTTGAGCTGTCCCAGCTGCTCCTGAGATAGGTAGATCTCCCGTGTCACGGTACGTCCGCTTTTGAGGGTGATCTCAAAGGGAATCAGCATGCGGCCGCTGGGAGTCTTCAAGTTCTTTTCCCATACGTAGATCACGCGATTATATTGCTTACCTGTCTCATGAAATTGTTCAAACAGCTCCAACAGAGCGGGATCGTCAAAGGCGCAATCTGAAATGAGCGCGCCGCTGTACCCTTTGGGCAGATCCAGGGGGGCAGATCCTCCGCGGATCGTGACCTGCTCAATCTTCTCCGCCCGCCAGGTCTCGTGGAGGATCGCTGCGCGGATGCCGAAAAAGGAGAGAGAAAAGACCAGGCAGATTCCAATCACCGTAAGTAGATGGGGGATGGCGCGAATGAGATTGCGGGGACGCTTGGTGGTAATGAGCTCATAGAGGAAATAGGCAACCAGAATGACCACCAACCAGATATAGATCTCATCTCCCGAGGTGTGGTTGGCTCCCTGTATAAGGATTCCGTGGGTAAAGAAGAGGGCAAAGGGAAGGGTAAAGAGGCAACGGAACAGGATCTGAAGCCGTCTGCCCGTTACGGCGTTCCCTGCGCTCTCACTTCCGCGCTTGATAAAGGCCAGGCAGGCCAGGAAGCCGAGGAGGAGAAGGGCAAGGAGGGAATAGAGCAGCACCGCGGCCTTTGGGGGCTCGTTATCAAAGAAAAGCCGCAAGGGAAGACACCACTCGTCGCTAAAGAAGCCTCCCAGATAGGTGGATACCGAAATGCTGCTGACGGTAGACTCCAGCAGATCTCCCATCAGGAACAGCGTCCATCGGGGCAGAATCGCAAACACGGCAAAATTGATCAGGGCGGATACCAAATTTCCGCACAGGGAGACGGCAAGCAGGGCAAAGGCCGCCACCAGGCAGGAGGACAAAAGGGACGACAGAGTCAGTAGTAAGAGGTTTTTTACCAGCAAGACCCGATAGGGGTTGGCGATCCAAAGCACTCCCGCTATCAGGGCGGACAAAAGGGTGATGCAAAGGATCCAAACCAGCACCGCACAGGCAAAGCTGAGGAACAGGCATCTGCGCCGATAGGGGAGGGAGTGGTAAAAATCCGACTCATTCCGACTAAACAAAAAGGAGAAGAGTACCCAAACAAACAGGGGAGAGCTCAGAGGGATCAGGTAGTTGAGAGCCGGATTGAGGTTTGAATAACGGACAACAGACGATCCCAAATAGTCATAGACATAGGCAGAACCCATATGGGAAACGGAGCTGCCGATGTTGGAGGAATAGTAATCCTCCTCAGTAAAGTAGAAATCGGTCGTGTAGTCCTTGGGCTCGAATGTTTGCGTATTCATCCAATTGACAACGGGAACCGAGACCGAAATGGCCAGGGCGATGATCAGGACACCCAGGCCCACAACGCGTAGACGCTTGAGTCCCTCCCAAAAGAGGTGAGGGCTGAACCAATCGGTTCTAACACAGGGATGCTTTTTCATTGCTCAGAGCCTCCTTCCTTTTTTGGGGGTGTAAAGGTGTAGCCCAGGGCCTCGGTCTCATACAAAAAGACCTCCTCCAGATTCAAGGGCAAAAACTCACAAAGCAGAGGCTCGGTGCTCCAAAGATACGTCTCGGTGCTTTCCCGCTCGCCTCTCAAAATCATACTGCAAACGCTGCCCGTCTGCTCGTAGGAGAGGATCTGAAGGGAGGAGAACTTCTCCTTGGAAAAAGGCACACCGTAGGCCAATTGAACCTTAAAGAGCTCGGTCTTCAGGCTCTGCAGATCCGACTCAAATACCACGCCTCCCTCATGCAAAAGTGCCAGCTGATCGCAGGTATCCTCCAGCTCCCGCAGGGAGTGAGAGGTAATGATGGTGGTGCTGTTTCGTTCCAGAATGTCGTTGTACAGAATCTTTTTAACCAGATCCCGCATCACGGGATCCAGGCCGTCAAAGGTCTCGTCAAACAGCAGATACTGTGCCATGGTGGAAAGTCCCAGCACGGTTGCCGCCTGCCGCCGCATTCCCTTGGAGAAGCGGTTGAGGGGGACCTTTTCATCAAGGGGAAAGACCTCTAAGAGCTCCCGATAACGCTCCATAGAGAAGGCGGGATACAGGGATTGGTAGAACTTTGCCATAGTCCGCAGATTGGCCTGGGGAAGAAAATAAAGCTCGTCGCTGACGTAGACCGTCTTTTCCTTAGCAGTGGGATTTTCCCAAACGACCTCTCCGTCGATCAGGACGTTTCCGGAGGTGGGGCGGTAGACACCCGAGATCAGACGGAGCAGGGTGGATTTACCCGCACCGTTGGCTCCAACAAGGCCGTAGATACTACCGTCGGGAATGGTACAGTTCAGATCCTTCAGTGCCCGGAAGGGCTCCTTCATATCTGCTGTACGGAAGGTCATGGATAGGTTTTCTGCCTTGATCACGGCTCATTACCTCCTTTTTGCGTTGCGTTTTTGCGATAGGCTTTGTGAATGATCTCCAAAAGCAGGTCCTCCTCAATTCCGGAGAGGGCCAGACTTGCGGCAAGGGCCTCCAGCTTTTCCAGGGATGTCATTGCCGACCGGCGGATCCTTTCGGGTGCCTCGGGAGAGACGTAGCAGCCGCTGCCCGGAGAGGGGCATAGGATGCCGCGGCGGGTCAGGTCCGCATAGCTCTTTTGAATGGTATTGGGATTGACGCCCAGACTGACTGAGAGCTCCCGCAAGGAGGGGACCTGGGTGCCTACAGGATAGATCCCAAGTAAGATATTGCGCTCGATCCCCTCAATCACCTGCTCGTAGATTGGCTTTGAGGATAGCTTATCGATAAAAAACATTGGGTTTTCTCCCTTCTCATAAGTGCACTATTGCACATAGTGCACTTTAATGATAGCATGGGGAAAAGAGTTTGTCAAGGGGGATAAAAAAATTTTTTCTTTTTTTCAAACCCCTTTGCAAATAGCTTTTGAGTATGGTATAATAATATGGATACTGTTTGTTACCAATCTCTTTTTTGGAGGTATTTCTATGCCAAAATATGAGGCTCTGTCCCCTGAAATAACCGCGCGCATTCAACAGGATCGCGAAAATGGGATTTCCACGGGAATGGCATTTCCTTCCGAGGCCGTCATTCGTAGGCAGACGATTGCCAAGGATAAGGGCTCGGTCTGGCGTCCTACCTTTGTACATGACATTGATAAGATCATGCACTGTCCCTTTTACAATCGATATACCGACAAGACTCAGGTCTTTTCTCTGTGCAAAAATGATGATATTACCCGCCGCAGTCTGCACGTGCAGCTGGTCTCCCGCATTTCCCGTACCATCGGTACCGCGCTGGGGCTGAATCTTGATTTGATCGAGGCCATAGCCCTGGGGCACGATATTGGACATCCTCCCTTTGCCCATACGGGTGAGGCCTATCTGGATGAGATCCACTACCGTCACACAGGACGGCATTTCTTCCACAATATCCACTCTGTGCGGGTGTTGGACGGGATCTACCCCTACAACATCAGTCTGCAGACTCTCAACGGCATTGCCAGTCACAATGGAGAGCTGGAGTGCGAGGAATACCATCCCGAGCCTCTGGGGAGCTTTGAGGAGTTTGACCGGATGATCGAGCGATGCTATACCGATGCCGACTATACGCAAAAGCTAATGCCCTGCACCCTTGAGGGCGCGGTGGTACGCCTGGCCGATATCATTGCCTACCTTGGCAAGGACCGTCAGGATGCCATGCGGGCAAAGATCGCCCAGGAGAGTATGTTTGTCAATGAGGATATCGGCTCCATCAACGCCGAGATCATTAACAATCTGGTGGTCAATGTCATCGAGAACAGCTATGCAAAGCCCTATATCAAGCTGGACAGCAAGCACTTTAAGGCTCTTCGCAAGTCTCGCATTGACAACTATAAAATGATCTATAACAATGCCGCCTCCTTTGCGGGACTCGACCGAACGGTCAAGCCCATGATGGAGCAGCTTTACGGACAGCTTTTGGATGATCTCAGGAGCGGATGCAAGTCCTCTCCCATCTTTGGGCACCACGTGGATTACGTCAATTCTGTCTACTATAAGAGACGCACCCCCTATGAGGATTCCGATCCCAATCAGATCGTGGTGGACTATATTGCCAGCATGACCGACAACTACTTCATTGAGCTCTACGGTTATCTCTTCCCTGAAAGTGATCTTCGGGTAGAGTACAGGGGCTACTTTGATGATTGAGAAATGAGGAAACTATGTTTGAACGCATTTTAGAGCTGATCAAAGCACACAACACGGTGATCATTCACCGCCATAGCAATCCCGATGGAGACGCCCTGGGCTCGCAGATCGGTCTGAAGCATATTCTGAAGGACAGCTTCCCCCAAAAGCGGATCCTGGCGGTGGGAGATATGACACCCCGATATGCTGTTATGGAGGATACGGTGATGGACGAGGTAGCAGATGAGGATTACGGGGATGCTTTGGCTATTATTTGGATACCTCTGCAAAATCTTTGATCAGCGATACTCGCTATACCTTAGCCAAGAGCACCGCACGCATTGATCACCACATCTTTTGTGAGACCATTGCACAGGTTGAGGTTACCGATACCTCCTATGAGAGCTGCTGCGGTCTGATCACCGCCTTTGCCGTAGAGTCGGGACTTACCGTATCTCCTCCGGCGGCAAAATCCCTCTATACGGGGATGATCACCGATTCGGGACGCTTCCGCTACGACTCCACCAATGCCAATACCTTCCGTATGGCATCCTTTTTGATGGAGCGGAAATTCAGCACCACCGACATCTACCGCAATCTCTACGCCGACGATTATTCCTTTATCAAGCTACGCGCACAGTTTGTTTTGAAGATCCAATTCACAAACCATCGTGTGGCCTATATCTACACAACCCGTGAGGAAGCCGAGAGCTACGATGCGGATCAGTTTACCATCTCCCGCGGAATGGTCAACGTAATGTCCGATATTCGTGGGATCGATACCTGGGTCAACTTTACCGAGACCGAGGCAGGGGTCCTTTGCGAGATCCGTTCCTCTGTACATAATATTAACCCCATTGCCAAGAAATACGGCGGCGGAGGACACGCCAAGGCAAGCGGTGCGACCTTGAAGAACCGAGAGGAAGCGATGCTTCTTTTGGAGGATCTGAATCAACTGACTGAGGTGACGATATGAATCGAAAGGCTATGGAACAAATTCTGAATAAGATTAAGGAATATGACCGGATCATCATTTTCCGCCACAAGAGACCCGATGGGGATGCCGTAGGCTCGACTCTGGGCCTGAGAGAGATCCTGCACGAGACCTACCCCCAAAAGGAGATTTTGGTCATTAACAGTGATTACTCCGACTATATGAGCTTTCTTGGCAAGGAGGACGAGGACCGTTCTGACGCGTTCTATGCTGAGGCTCTTGGTATTGTGATTGACACGGCTACGGCAGAACGCATCTCCAATCCTAAATATACCCTGTGCCGTGAGCTCTGCAAGATCGATCACCACATTGACATCAAGCCCTACGGCGACTACTGTTGGATCGAGGAGGAGCGTTCCTCGGCTTGTGAGATGATCGCTGCCTTTTACGATGCGTTCCGAGAGGAACTCAAGATCAACAAGTCTGCCGCCACCTACGTCTATACCGGAATGGTGACCGATTCGGGACGCTTCCGATTCCGCTCGGTATCCGGAGAAACCATGCGTCTGGCAGGAATGCTATTGGATCTTGACGTGGATCTGGATACCCTTTATGCTCATCTGTATATGAAGGAATTCAACACCTTTAAGTTCCAGGCGTACGTTTATAAGAAAATGAAGCAGACACCTTCGGGTGTGACATACATTACGGTGGATCGCGCTATGCAGAAGCGCTTTGGTTTATCAAGCGAGCAGGCCAGCGCTGTCATCTCCTATCTGGATTCCATCAAGGATAGTCTGATCTGGATCGCCTTTATCGAAAGCTATGACAAGACTATCCGCGTGCGTCTGCGCTCTCGATTTGTCACCGTAAATAAGATTGCCGAGCAATACCGCGGCGGCGGACACGCCTGTGCCTGCGGTGCCACGGTCTATAACAAGAAGGAGATCAAGGCCCTCCTGGCCGATGCCGATGCTCTTTTGAAGGAATACAAGGAAAGCAACGAGGGTTGGCTATGAGGATTTTGATCACCAATGACGACGGCATTGCCTCTCCCGCCCTTCCTCGCCTGGCCGCTTGGGCCAAAGCTCGCTTTGATGAGGTGGTTGTGGTAGCTCCCAAGCGAGAACAGAGCGGAAAGAGCCAATCCATTGATTTTACTCACCTGATCGAGATCAAAAAGGTAGCACTTTTGGATGGGGTTGAGGCCTATGCACTGGATTCCACTCCGGCCGATTGTGTACGCTTTGCCATGCTGGAGCTTGCGAAGAAGGGAAAATTCGATCTGGCCTTTTCCGGGGTCAACAGAGGCTTTAATCTCGGCCACGACATTGCCTATTCGGGCACAGTTGGCGCCATTATGGAGGTCTCACGATTTGGAGTTCCTGCCATTGCTCTCTCGGCAGACATGGGTGAGGGAGGCTTTGACGAGGCCTTTTTGCGCCTGGATGCGGTTTGGGAGTATTTGCAGACCAAGAATCTGCTCTCTCATTGCTCTCTTTACAACGTCAATATTCCTCTGCAAAGTCGAGAAATCCGCATTACCAGACGGGGAGGTCCCTTCTATCATGATCACTTTGTACACAAGGGGAACGATCTCTATGCTCAGGAAGGAGAGCCTAAGCGGAACGAGACCGATCTTTCCTTTGATACCGCCGCGGTCTGGAATCACTTCATCTCCATCACTCCTATGACCGCCGATAAGACCGATCTTGGAGTCTATGAGGCGTTGAAGCGCCAAGGACTTTAATAGAAGCGAAAAATGCAAACGGAACGCCGATCCTTTTTGGATCGGCGTTCTTGTTTTCCTGATCATAAAAATGAGGGGCTGAGTCTATGACTCAGCCCCTTTTGGGTGGATCTTATTTTACAAACTCGATGGTGCAGAGATTAGCAACGTACTGGGTCTTGCCCACATTAGCTGCATTGTCACCGGTGATGTACTTGGTCTCAGAGGATCTGAGGTCGGTCTTGTCACCGTAGGTACCCAGGTAGTAGGACTTTTCACCAAAGGTAGCAACGTAGGTCTTCAGGGTTGCATCGTAGGTGTAAACACCGGTGGGCTCAGCGGTGAGTCTGAGGTTGATATAGGTGCCGTTCTGGTAGATATCCAGGTAGGTCTTTACGCCATCCTTCATAAAGTAGAAGCGAACGCCGCCGGTAACCTCCTCGAGGTAAACGTCAACAGCCATAGCAGCGTTGTCGGTGGTGCCGAAGTAGTAGCCTGCGGTCTCACCGTTGAAGTAGAGGTACTTGCCAAGGGTTGCCTGGTAGAGTGCCAGCTTGTAGCCCTTGCCTGCCTCAATGGTCTCGGTGAAGGAGGGGAGATACAGATCGGTGGACTTGCAATCAACCTTAATGGTAAAGGTCTGGGTCTTGGTCTCGTTGCCGCAGGTAGCGGTCAGAGTCAGGGTAACGGTAGCAGCCTCATCGGGAAGAGTAACGGTCAGCTTGCCGGTTGCTGCGTCAAGAACTGCGCAAGCGTTGTCAACAGTCCAAGCGAATTTAACATCGCTGTAGGTGGAGCCGGTCAGAGGCAGATCGATAACGGTATCCTTGGTTACCTTATCCACAACGGTTACGTTGCCGATCTCCATCTCGGCCTTCTCAGCATCACTTCTCTGGGGAAGTGCCAGTCCGGTAAAGACGTCAACGGTTGCGGGAATGAGATAGAAGCTTCCGCTATACAGGGATACGATACCGGTTACGTCACCGACGTAGCCGAACTTCTCGGTATGGGTGGTCT
>JAEIGA010018066.1_pt1 | contig 10742 bp, 8 predicted proteins | sample 9270691 | NCBI WGS metagenome assembly JAEIGA01 (sample SAMN17057246, study PRJNA624740) | gut metagenome | biome: biome; isolation source: fecal sample | host: Bos grunniens | place: China: Xizang | collected 2019 | reverse complement strand
CTTCTATAATTCTGCCCCATATACCCATTGTATCTATTGAACTATGTGTATGAGTAGAAGAAATATTTATAGATGCAATGTTGTTTTCAGCACAAAAATCTGCTAATCTCTGACGTATAATTCTTATACATCTGTTAGAAAGACCGATACAGTCAACTGCCGCAAAAACTGTAAGTTCACCGGTTGTTGTACCAAGACAAATCGCACGGACTCTTATATCGTCAAGCACACCTGTAGGAAATCTTGCAGGAAGACGAGTAACACCGCCTATGCAATATTCTCTTGTTAAAATATCATCCGGAAGTATACTCTTCTGACTGTAACCTAAAACCCATTTTGAATTTTTTGTTGCTTCTGTTATTAAATCTTTCTGAGTTACAGATGAAACATCATCTGCCTCACTGTTTACAACAGGTTCAGGAAGTCCGTTTGAAAATTTGCTTATAGCCTTAACAAAATTTCTTGAGAACATATCTGCACGTTCTTTATTTGGCATTTTATAAAGTTTCACACCTGCACCAACTGCCGCAGCACCTAATGCTAATTTTAAAAATTTGCCCATAAATTAAACCTCTTCTGCTTTCTTCACAATTTCATCAAAGCGTTTTGTTATTTCATCCGCTTCGGTACGGTCCTTTATAATAGTATTATTAAATAACTTGTTTACTTCTTCAACAGATTTTAAAATTGAATTTTTAATATCCTCCGGTAAATCCTTTTCAAGTAATTCATTTACCTTAGGAAGAAGTCTGTATTTTATTCTGAACACATCTCTTGAACCGTTGAATTGCGGGAATCGTGGGTCTGAATAAACATCTGTGAAATTCTTGTTTGTCAGAATTTCTTTACAGAGAAGAAGTGCAACATCATTATAAGCAGTATCGTCGTGTACTTGTTTTCTGAAACAGAAAGTAGAGTCAGGGAAAATTGCTGTACCTAAATCTACCGTACCCTCCGGAGAAATGTGGTTATGCTCTCTGTTTTGACATCTGTCATAAACAGGCTCGTAGTCTTCGGGCAATTTTTCGTCTGCACCAACAGAGTAACCGCCGAGAGAAGCAGATTTAAAATCTACGATTGTATCTGAGTTGAGATTTTTAATACCCGCAAATGGTAAAAGCGGTAAATCGTAACCGCAGATTGAGAAAAACTTTGTACCTTGTTTTTCTATGCCTATTAAAATCTCGCGAAGATTACTTTGTGCCTTATAGAATCTGTCAGTTTTTTCTCTTAAAACTTTATATTCGTCACCAACTAAATATGCATCTCTCATTGACTCATATTTTTCTTTCGGAACTACCGCCCACATACCTGGGCAATTTTTTAAGAATGTTTCTAAGATACCATCTACAAACGCATTCACTATATTTTTTGCAGTATCATCTTTAAATCTTTTTAATATCTTTGTGAATGTGTCAACTGTACCCGAATCTAAAAACATAGCAAGCAACGAAACGGGATTTGACAAGTCAATATTTTTAGAAAATGCATCTGCAATTAAGGTTGAACCGTTTGTTGCAGGTACAAAGTAACAAACTCTGTTCACATCGTTTTTACTGCCATAAGCATCAAAATAAGCAGTTGCTATTGAACCGCCCAATGAAACAGGGATTAAATTAACCTTATCGTGACCTGTTTCTTTTTTTACATTCTGAATGTATTCGTCGAGCCTTTTCGCAGTTTCGTAAGGCTGTCCGAATGAATGGTAAGCAAAGAAATAAAGATGGTCTTCGCCTATTACCTCTGCAAGAGTTTCCATTGGAACCATTTTATATATGTATCTTTTTTCGTCAGCATTGCAGTCTTTTAACGAGTGACCTGAATAATCAACAATGTGAAGATTTTCTGTCGGCACACCCTCTTTGTTAACTCTTAAAGGTGTTACCATTTCTGACACTGCATTTTTGAGTGCTTTGCAGAATGCTTTATCTCTTTTTGTTATTAAAAGTCCTAACGCCGATGGAATTATCTTTTTAACAAAGGCTTTTGTATCAACATCTAAAGGCCATGCACATTTAATTCTTTTATTATCCCCCGAATATAAATCAACCTTTGACTGACCTATGCCGGGAACAATAATAGTAGGACAATATTCACAAGTACACTTACTCATAAAAATAAAACCTTTCAGGAATTTTTTCGTACCTTTTATTTTAACACATTATTTCTTTTAAGGCAATATCAAAGATATTAGTTATATTTACCAAAATACTACTTATAACTTTGTAAAGTTTAAAATCACAATTTGATTGAAATAGATTTATAGTTAGTGTAAAATTATTTTTACTATACCATTATATATAGAGGTTTTTTATGAGCGATTACGTTTACACTTTTCAAAAAGGGTTTAACTACTCGCAGGATGGACCCGGTAACAGACTTGTTTACCACTTGTCCGGTTGCAACTTGTTTTGCCCGTGGTGTTCAAATCCCGAAGGATTAAAACGGACTGAAAACACAAAAAAATATACAGTACAAGAAATTTTCAATGAAATAACATCCTCACGAATGATGTTTTTTGAAAACGGCGGTGTCACCTTTACAGGTGGCGAAGTATCTTTACAAGCGGATGCTATCTGCAAACTTTTCAAAATGCTAAAAAAAGAAAACATTTCAACTTGTATCGAAACAAACGCATCGTTAAAAGAAACTGAAAAATTAATTGATATTGTAGATTTTATGATTGCAGATTTTAAATCGCCTGATAAAGAAAAGTTAAAATCTGTAACCGGTGCAGATATTGATATTATAAAAGACAACATATTAAAAAGAGCTTTGTCTAAAAAGTATTTGCTTATAAGAATTCCTTTGATAAACAACTTTAATACTGGTTACGAAAATGCTAAAGGCTTCTGTGAATTTTTCAAAGAGCTTACAGAGAAAAACAATAGTGAAAATATATTCATAGAAATTCTTACCTATCACGAATATGGTAAAGATAAATACGAAAAAGAAAATTTAAACTATAAATTTTCTGATGGTTTTGTAACCACTGAACAAATAAATATTTTAAAAAATGAATTAGAAAAAAACAATTTAAAAATAATTAAAACCTAAGGTGATATTATGTACGAGTTTAATGCAAAAAATTTAACTGCTTTAGCAAATAATTTATTTAAAGAGGAAAGAGAAATAAACAATCTTACCGGTTGGTTTATAATCAAAGAAACCGAAAGCAAATTCGAAGAAGAATATAAAAATTATTCTCCTATGAAAAAAGCAGCTTTAAAATTCAGAGAAGCGATAAAAGTTCTACCACTTTCAATAAGTGACAACGCAGTTTTTGCAGGTACTCAGCGTGACGCATTTGCAAGAAGTTACGCACTTATAAACCCTACTTTTAAAGTAGAAACTTTTGCGGGCTACTGCGACCCTACTGCTGTTTATGATGATATTACAGTAACAGATGTATTCACAAAAGAAAGAATTGAAACTTTAAGAGAACTTGACAAAAAGACACCTTATGTAAAAGAACTTACTGCAGTTTATAACTCCTGTGAGAATTTAACCGGTGAAGTTGCTTTCTTTATTGAACAGGTTACAGGCCATTTAATTCCTGATATGAGAGCAGTGTTAAAATATGGTATTAAAAAACTTATTAAAGATATTGATGAAAAATTAACTGAATGTAGTGATGACAAAAAAGAAAATTACGAAGCTATGAAAATATCTTTAGAAACTGCCAATTTACTTGCAGAAAGATACAAAAAACTTGCAGAAGAAAAGGCGGAAAATGCCGACGTAGATAAAAAAGAAAGATTTTTGCTTATTGCAGATACATTAGGCAAAGTACCTTTTGAACCGGCGGAAAGTTTATATGAAGCGATTCAGAGTTACATTATATTATGGCAGACAATGTGTCTTGAACAAGCACCAAACCCGTTTGCATTTTCCGTTGGTAATGCAGACAGAATTTTTGAGCCATACAGAGAAATGAGCGGTCTTGACAGGGACACTACTGCTGCACTTTTAAAACATTTTCTTGTTTTCTTTAATGTTGGTGACAGAAGTTGGGCAATTTCACAAAACTTAATTGTAAGTGGTCGCGACAAGGACGGAAACGACTTAACAAACGACACAACATACGCACTTTTGGATGCTTATTACGATATGAATTTGCCACAACCTATCCTTTCGGTTAAATTACATAAAAACACCCCAGATAAATTATATCAGGAGTTAGGCAGATTTTTATTTACCCCCGGTTGCCTTACACCATCACTCTTCAATGACGATTCTCTTTATGAGGTTCTTTCTAAATCAGGTGTTGACATTGATGATATCGCAGACACATCAATTGCAGGTTGTCAGGAACCGCTTATTATGGGTAAAGATAATGCCAACACAACTAATAGCTGGTTCAATTTAGGCAAAATTTTAGAACTCACTTTAAACGATGGTGTCTCAACAGTAACTGGTAAAAAAATCTGTGATTTACCATCTGGTAACGCGGATGCATTAACTCTTTTAAAAACTGTTCGTGAAAGATTTTATAAAAATGCAGAATTTTTCTGCGAAGAAATGGTTAAAGCAGCAAATGGTGCTTCATGTGCAATTTCAAATTTACCTGTACCATTTTTAAGCACTGTAATGGGTGGTATTGAAACAGGTTACGATGTAAGAGATATTAAAAATCAGGGTACAAAATATAACGGTAGCGGTTGCCTTATTCACGGCACAAGCGTTGTTGCAGATTCATTCGTTGCGATTGATAAATTGTTATCAGAACGCCCACAGGATGCAGAAAGACTTTTAATTGCGTTAAAAAATAATTTTGAGGATGACGAAGAATTAAGACAATTTTTACTCTCCGCACCAAAATTCGGTAATAATAATGAAACTGCAGATAATGAAGCGGTTGAAATTACTAACAAAATTGCAGATATGGTAAGAAGTAAGAAGAATTACCTTGGTAATAATTTCAGACCAGACTTCTCCACACCATCAACACACTTACTTTATGGTTACTGGGTTGGTGCCTTGCCTTGCGGCAGAAAATCAAGAGATATGTTAAACTATGGTGTTGACCCGCTTTATGGCGAAGCACAGAATGGTTTAGGCTTCAGAACATTATCATTAATGAAATTACCATTCCAAAAAATGTGCGGTGGTTATGCTTCACACTTTGGTATTGACCCTAAATATTTCACTTCTTCCTCTTACGAAGAAAAAGGTATTGAATTCAAAAACAAGGTTATGAAACCACTTTTCTTTAATGAACTTAACAAAAATGTTGCACCATTCTATTTATATGTTAATGTTACAACTGCAGAAATTTTAAGAAAAGTTTTGGCAGAAGCAAAGAAATATGCTCCGAGTGGTGTTTACATTATGAGAATTCATGGTACTTTTGTAAACTTCCTTGATTTATCCCCTGCTATTCAACAAGACATTATTACAAGACTTGACCCACAATCAACTGCAATTTGTTAAGATTGAGAGGAATAAAAATGAGCATTTTAGGTATTGATATTGGTACAACTACAATTACCGCACTTCTTTTAGATGAAAAACACGGTAAAATTATCAATAAATCGACATTAAAAAACGAATCGTTTATTGAGTCAAATTATGATTTCGAAAAAATACAGGACCCCCAAATTATTATTGAAACAGTAAAAAAAGCAATAAATGAAATAACAGATGGTAGCGATATTTCTTCAATAGGTGTTACAGGTCAAATGCACGGTATTCTTTATCTTGACAGTGAGAATTACCCTGTTTCTCCGCTCTACACCTGGCAGGATTTAAGAGGTAACGAAAATTATAAAGGCAATTTCTCTTATGCCGAGTTTTTGACAGAAACAACGGATTATAAATCTGCAACAGGTTTTGGACTTACAACTCATTTTTATAATATTAAAAATCACCTTGTTCCTAAACGGGCTGTAAAACTTTCAACAATCCACGATTATCTTGTAAGTGTTTTAACTAACCAATCACCCATCACTCACACAAGTGATGCGGCTAGTCTTGGTTTCTTTGATTTAAGACATCACCACTTTGATAATATAGGGCTTTTAGAAGCGGGAATCGACCCTGAAATTTTACCAAAAGTTATAAGTAAAACTTCAATTGCCGGTACTACAAACTGTGACTTTTTGCCGGACGGAATTCCTGTTGCAGTTGCTATTGGTGATAATCAGGCAAGTTTTATAGGTTCTATGACAAACCCTGATAATTCAATTCTGGTTAATGTTGGTACAGGTAGTCAGGTTTCTTTTATAACTTCACACATTAAATCAACTACTACCGGCGAAATAAGACCTTTAACTGATAACGAATACATTTTTGTTGGTTCTTCCCTCTGTGGTGGCAGAGCTTACCAGATTTTAAGAAATTTCTTTAAAGATTGTCAGGATGCTTTCGGCGGAAATGGTGATAATCTTTACGAAAAGATGGATGAGCTTTCCGAAAACATTGAAAAAATAAAAGACCCGTTAAAAATTAATTGTGAATTTGCAGGTACAAGGTCACACCCTGAAAAGCGCGGTTCAATTGAAAATATATCAATAAAAAACTTCACACCAACAAATTTAATATGTGGTGTTCTTGTGGGTGTTGCAGACGAATTGAAAGAAATGTATGAAGAAGCTAAAGACTTACTTGAATTCAGACCACGCACCCTTGTCGGTTCGGGTAACGGTATAAGAAAAAGTAAAGTATGGCGTTACATTTTCACAAAAGAATTTGAACTTGAATTAAAATTACCAAAACACCCTGAAGAAGCAGCAGTTGGTGCTTGTATTTTCGCTTCTGTTGCAAACGGTAATTACAGAAACATAAGAGAAGCACAAAAAATACTTTTAGGAGAATAAATTTATGGATTACAAAGAGTATGCTAAAAACCCGATATTTTTCGAAAAAAACCGAGTTTTCAGAGTTTATTTAGGCGGTAAACTTTTTTCTGAGTTTTTCGGCGATAACAGTGAAGACTGCTTCTACCCTGAAGAATGGGTTTGTTCATCAACAAAAGCATTAAACGAGGGAAGTACCGATGAATTTGAAGGAATATCTAAAATCAAAGATTCTGATATTTATTTCAACCAGTTAATCGAACAGGAAAAGGATTTAATGTTGGGTGACAGAAACGGACTTGATGTTCTTGTAAAAGCACTTGACGCCGCTATTCGTTTACCTGTTCAGGCTCATCCTGACAAAGAATACTCAAGAAAGCACTTTAATTCCGAATTCGGTAAGGCAGAGGCATGGCTTATACTCGCAACAAGACCGGATGCACACATCTATTTCGGTTTTAAAGATGGTGTAACTAAAGAAGATTTCCATAAAGCAGTAAACGATAGTGAAACTGATAAAATGGCAATGGAAGTACTGCTTAATAAAATCCCTGTTAAACCTGGGGACGTTTATTTCATTCCTGCAAAGGCAGTTCACGCAATCGGTGCAGGTTGTCTTATATTAGAAATTCAGGAACCAACTGATTTCACAATTCAACCTGAAAGATACTGTGGGGATTACAAACTTTCTGATAATCAGATGTACCTTGATTTAGATAAGCAGACTGCCCTTTCAGTCTTTGATTATTCTTACAATTTTGAAAGAGTAAAAAATGAATGTCGAAAAACACCGACCGTTCTTTCAAAAGAAAACAATTGTGTTAAAACAGTGCTTATCAGCAAAGAAGATACACCTTGTTTTTCACTTGAAAGATACGAAATCAATAATGGAAAAACAGAAATGCTCTCAGCTCCTGTTATTTATGTTGTTACTGAGGGTAGTGGTGTTCTCACGAATAATAATAAAGATATTCCTCTTAAAAAGGGCGACTACTTCTTTATGCCTTATTCATGCAATAACGAGTACTGCGTAAAATCTGATAGTAGCTTAACACTTGCTGCTTGCATACCACCGGAAAGGAACTAAAGATATGTTCAGTGACCTTTTAGCTTTAAAAGAATGGAAAACTGAAAACATTGCAGACTTCTACAACCGATTATCAATCTTTTCAAATGAAATCAAGTGCGATTACACAGTTTCTGTTGCTAATGAACTTATTAGGAAAAATAGCATTCACCACTACAAAGTTGCAGAAGAAATTTTAATAAATGCAATCAGAAATTATTTTGAAGTAGAAGATTTAAATTATAAAGCAAAAATATATTTTTCTTTAGGTTATCTTTATGAAATTCAAAAAAAATATATAAATAGTTTTACCTATTACGAAAAATATAAAATAAATAATAATATTTACGAAGGTGCAAATTCTATTCTTTTAAAAATAATTATTTTGAGAGATAAATTTAAATATTCAGAAGATTTAGAAGATTTATTTTTAAAAGCAACAGGCGAATATAATTTAGGTCTTCGCAACGACAGAATTTATGAAGATATTGCCGAATATTTAATTTTATTAAATAAAAATAAATTCGAAAAAGCAGAAGAAAAAAAGAAAGATTTAAAAGCATTAGTCAAATATGGTCAGTTACCACTTTTAGACATAGTGCTCAGAAAAGACAGTGTTTTCAATGCCCTGAGCGTCCCAGAAGAAGTAATTGAGTTTATAGAAAAATTATAAAAAATTTTAAAAAATAAAAACCAAAAATAAAACGATGTACTTAACATCGTTTTATTTTTATTGATTTTAAATAATTAAACTCCTAAAGGTTTAAACTTCAATTATTTTTGAGAATTTATTAGGATGTTTATTTTTAAGTTTTATTGCACAATTTTCTTTTGTGATTTCAATCTATAAATTTAATGTTTTGTTTTTTAATTTTGTCTTATTATTTTTAAAATTTTCGTGTTCTATTTTTTTGCGTTTTATTTTTTGTGTTTTAGTTTTATTTTTGGTTTTAGTTTTTGTTTATTTAAAAAATCTTTTTATTCAATTTTTAAATCACAAAAATTATCCTCGCACTCCAATTTTATTTTTGAATGAAAAAATAAAAAATACTGATTCGCAAATTTCAAAAAACATCCCAAAAAATTCAACAATAAATGCAATTAATTTTTAATATAAAAAAGTAAATACAAATAAATTAAAACACAAATCAAATTTTCTTTGCAAAATTTTAATAAATAAAACAATTACAAATCATCTCTACAGAAAATTAAAATGGATGCACTCTGTTTAAGTAAGCATCCATTTTTTATATTTTTAAGCTATTTTATTATAATTATTTTATTTTAAATTATTTAATCTTTCCCTTGCCTGTGCATAACCCTGACGGTCAGCCAAACCATAGCATTCACGGGCTTTAGCAGTGTTTCCGGTCACTTCATAAAATACACCTAAATTATATGACGCTTTAAATGAACCACAACCAACAACACCATTATTATTTTCTCCTATTTTCAAACATTTTAAATATGATTTTTCAATTTCCGTAAAATAACTCATGTATTTATTTACATCTGATAAAACCGCTTTCATATAAAACATTCCACACGCAAAATAAAAATCTGCAGAATCATTTAAATTATTTTTTTCATTTTCAATCAATTTAATTCCGTAATCAATTTTCTTTAATTCTAATAAATTATAAATATAAGATGTAATTCCAATTCTTCTATAATCAGCTTTCACATTTTTCGAATTATTATAAAATCTTTCAAAATAATTATCAGCCTCATTAAATCTTTTTAATAACCAAAGTGTTTTTGCAATTTGATATAAAACATACGGATTATTTTCATCATCATTTAATTCTTTTAATAAAATCTCTAAATTTCGTTCACCCTTTCCGTCTTGCATATAACCATCATGGTCAAAAGTGAGAGGTAATGCAACACCAACTAAATCTGAATCAACTTGTTCGTGAATTGCTCCACGATATTTAACCCCTTTAGGAATGATTCTTGGTATATTAACTCTACTTTTGCTTATTTCTCCGTCATCTTCTTTATAGGCATCTATTCTGCTTATGTAACCTATTCGCGGTTCTCCAGCTAAAAACCTCTCAATATCCTTTCTTTTTCCACTAATTAAGTACTCATCTGCATCCAACACTAAATTCCAATCGCATTTTGATTGTTATAATGAAAAATTACGCGCCGCACCAAAGTCATTTATCCACTCAAAATGAGAAATATGAGCATTGAATTTTTTTGCGATTTCTACAGTTTTATCAGTAGAGCCTGTATCTGTAATGTAAATCTCATCAACAAGATTTCTCACTGCTTTAAGACACTTTTCAAGACATCGCTCTTCATTTTTTACTATCATTACTAAGCCTAAAGTTTTTTTAGTTGACATACCCAATTCTCCTCGTCGATTATTTGCGACCTTGTAAATACTTCTCCGCTTTTAAAATTACAGTCTGTGTTTTGGAGTCTTTTATTTCGCCATTCATAACTTTTTCCACAGCTTCAGTAAGTGGCATTTCAATTACATTGATAAATTCATCTTCATCTAAATCTTGCTCACCACTTACTAAATCAGTAGCAAGATACAAATGTATTATTTCATCTATTAAAGCAGGAGTTGTGTACATTTCGCCTAAATAGACTATATTTTTCGCAGTAAGTCCTGTTTCTTCACGGAGCTCGCGTTTTGCGGCATCTAAAGGTATTTCTCCTTTATCTAATTTTCCCGCAGGTGCTTCAAGAGTAACTTTGTTGAATGCATATCTGAACTGATTTACAAATATAACGTTGCCATCATCTTTTATCGGCAATACACAAACAGCACCGGGATGTCTTATAACCTCTCTTACCCCTTTTTTGCCATTTGGTAATAATATTTCATCACGATACAAGTGAATAGCCACTCCATCAAAAAT
>JAEIGA010018065.1_pt1 | contig 10742 bp, 12 predicted proteins | sample 9270691 | NCBI WGS metagenome assembly JAEIGA01 (sample SAMN17057246, study PRJNA624740) | gut metagenome | biome: biome; isolation source: fecal sample | host: Bos grunniens | place: China: Xizang | collected 2019 | reverse complement strand
GGAGAAAATGCAGTATTCTCATCAGGTCCTCTAATCGAAAAAATTGTAGCCTCAGCATCTGTCCCTATCTTTCTTACCCCAAAAGAGATTGACGGCAAAGTATATGTCGATGGTGGCATATTCAACAACATGCCAGCATCGCTCATTCGCTCACAATGCAAATTCTTGATTGGATGCCACGTCAACCCTATCCGCTATGACGATACGGTACACTCTACCACACAAATCATCGAACGTGTTTACAATTTATCAATTCAATCAAGCACTGTTCCCGAAAAGAAAATATGCAACCTCGTACTCGAACCCGACAAAGCAAAACAATACGGCATGTTCGACACCGACCACTTCGAAGACATATTCAACATCGGCTATGAACATACAATGGAAACTCTCCTAAATACAAAAATAGAATTGCCTCTATAAAGAAGCAATTCTATTTTTTTGTATTTTACAAATTCAATAAACTATATTTACGCAGCCCACTAAAAATTTATACTATTCACAACTGAAAAACTTTCATTATTTTATTTGACTATTCAAAAAAATGTTGTACCTTTGCAACTTACAAATAAAAAGAAAAAATCACTGACATTTATGGAAAACAGAAGTTCAGTTCTTTTAATATTTACTGGTGGAACCATCAGTATGGGCGAAAATAGCTCAAATCATTCACTCGCTCCACTTGATACAAAACAAGTTTTAAGTTTTATACCTGAATTGCAGATGCTCAACGTAAACATTGCTTCTGTATCATTCTCCCCACTTATAGATTCAAGCGACATTCAACCATCCAATTGGATTGAAATCGGCCACCATATAGAAACACACTACAACAATTTTGATGGCTTTGTAGTCCTTCACGGCACAGATACTATGGCTTATTCTGCTGCTGCATTGTCATTCATGCTTGATGGCTTACGCAAACCTGTTATTTTCACTGGTTCTCAATTGCCAGTTGGTGTACTTCGTAGCGATGCTAAAGAAAACCTTATCACTGCAATCGAACTTGCTGCAGCAAAAAATGACAAGGGAGAAGCTATGGTTCCTGAAGTAGCTTTAATGTTTGAAGGAAAATTGATGCGTGGCAATCGTACAACAAAACGTAACGCTGAAGATTTTGATGCTTTTGCTTCATTTAATTATCCTGAATTAGTACGTGCTGGTGTGCACCTAAAATATTATGACCACAATATCCATCGCGAAGCAAGCGATGCTCAACTCTCAGTCGTAAATCATTTTGACGACAATATTGTAGTCCTAAAAATGTTCCCTGGCATCCGTCCTGAAACTGTAAAAGCTATATATTCTATTAAAGGATTACGCGCCGTTGTATTAGAAACATTCGGCTCTGGCAATGCTCCTACAGCCCAATGGCTATGCGATATCATTAGCGAAGCTACTGCCTCTGGCATCGTTACCATAAACGTAACTCAATGCCGTGCAGGTTCAGTAGAAATGGGCCATTACGAAGCAAGCGTAAACCTTATTAAAGCTGGTGTTGTATCAGGTCATGACATGACATTAGAAGCTGCCGTAGCCAAATTGATGTTCTTACTAGGTAAATACAATTCTGCAGAAGATGTAAAACGCGAAATGGCTATACCTCTACGTGGCGAAATGACAATCTAAATTGAACAATTAAAATATATTCAATGAATCCTAATCTAATGAAATATTCGCGAGGACAACAAATTATATTTGTTATCCTCGCATGTTTTATTATAGGATTCTTTATTATAGATTGGAGAATTAATAAATTTCATTCTCATAAAAATCATAGCTTCAACCCTGATTCAACAACAATCATTAAAATCAAAAACTTTGAAACGAAACTTGACTCTCTTGAATGGCAACACCAGCACGAATTTTCTAATAAGAGTCCAATAAAATTACCCCATGAAAAATTTGAATTTGACCCAAATACAATTGATAGTATAGATATTATCAAACTCGGGTTTCAACCTTATATGGCTCATAATTGGCTACAATATCGTAGACATAAAGGTAAAATTTATACATATAAAAAATTACGAACAATATACGGAATTGATACTTTATTAGTTGACTCATTAAAAGAATTTATAGTTTTTCATTCTCTCAAACCTACAATTCAAGATAGTTCAACCACCTATAGACCCAAAGAATTTTTTACGTTTGAAATCAATAAAGCAGACACTGCTTTATTAAGCAAATTACCTGGCATAGGAAAAAGTCGCGCAGCCATGATAGTAGCCTATAGAAAAGATTTAGGCGGTTTTTATTCAGCAAAACAACTACAAGAAATTGAAAATATTCCAGACTCAATAATTGATAAACTAATTCCTTACATTAATATTGAATATGACTCAATCAAAAAAATAAATATTAATTATTCAGGAATAAAACGACTACACAAACATCCCTATATTAGTTATTATCAAGCCAAAGCAATATACAATTTAAGATGGGATAAAAAACATAATGGCAGAATTAAAGATTTAAATGAATTACTAAAATTAAAAGAATTCAATGAAGAAGATTTTGAAAAAATAAAACCTTATTTAGAAATAAATTAGCCCAATGAATCAAAACCGATTAATTGGGCTAATTTTATATTAACTACGCATTCTTAAACGAATAGCCGTAAGAACCTTTTTTGTATAAAGGGGAAAATCTCCATTCATCATCCAAGAATAATAAGACGGCTCTTCTCTAAAAACTTTTTCTACTGATTTACCCTTATGTTTCCCAAAATTAAATACTTCAATTCCATCACTATCTAATACTATACGACCAGCGTAATCAACATTACGATTAAATTTAGTAAACTTAGAAAGAAATTCCACATCATTTTGAAGTTCAGGATAACAATCAAGTTGAGCCATTAAAACCTCATATGTAGCACGAGTATCGGCATTAGCACTATGCGCATCAATAAGTTCAGCATTACAATAAAACCTATATGCAGCCTCAAGTGTTCGCTTCTCCATTTTATGAAACACAACTTGCACATCAATAAAACGACTATTAGCAAAATCAAAGTCCACATCAGCTCTCAAAAATTCTTCAGCTAAAAATGGAACATCAAAACTATTAGAATTATACCCCGCTATATCACAACCCTTAAAATCATTAGCAATAGATTGCGCTACTTGCTTAAAAGTTGGACAATCTTTAACATCTTCATCTGTAATACCATGCACCTCCGACGACTCAATAGGAATAGGCATATCAGGATTAATACGCAACGTTTTTGACTCTTCATTACCATTAGGATATACCTTAAGATAGGCAATTTCAACAATACGGTCCGTCATAATATTCAATCCTGTAGTTTCAAGGTCAAAAAATATCAATGGTTTACGAATATTTAATTTCATAAAGTAATATGCTCTGCAATAATTGGTTGATTAAGAAAAATAGATGCTGAAGAAGCAAATTTCTCAACAGATTCAGTTGTAAGGAAACGAATTGACCCTCCACAAGAACAAAGAGAAGCTATTTCAGTATGACGATTAAGATAATCTTCAAGCGAAGCTGCAACTATATCTCCTTGAGTCAATACCCTAACCCCAGCAGGCACTGCCTTTTCAATTTGACTCAACAACAAAGGATAATGTGTACAACCTAAAATTAAAGTGTCAATATTATCATTTTTCAAAAAAAGAGCATCAATATACTTATGCACGAAATAACTAGCCCCTAGTGTATTATGCTCATTACTTTCTATAAGAGGAACCCACATTGGGCACGCCTGACTAACAACCTCTATATCCGAAAATAGTTTTACCACTTCAAGTGGATATGAGTTACTTTGAATTGTACCCTCTGTAGCAACAAGCCCAACACAACGCGTTTTAGTTATTTCTCCTATAGCTTCAACCGTAGGTCGTATTACACCTAATACTCGACGTTCTGGAGCAATACATGGCAAATCGTTTTGCTGAATAGTACGTAAAGCCTTGGCAGATGCCGTGTTACATGCAAGTATAACTAATTGACAATCTTCATCAAAAAGTTTCTTTACGCATTCAAGTGTATATTGATACACAACTTCAAATGAACGAGAACCATACGGAGTACGAGCATTATCTCCAAAATAGATATAATCATACTGAGGCAAACGAGCACGTATTTTCTCCAAAATGGTCAACCCGCCATAACCCGAATCAAAAATCCCAATTTTCATAAACCTAACTCAGCCTTTACTAAAGATGTTAAATCAACACACTGAGCCGACATATAAAGAGGTTGTCCTTGATCAAAAAGAATAGTTATTTGCTCTCGCTCACAAACACGACGAATAGCATTATCTATATATTCATTTATTGGAGCATACAACTCATTACGCTGTTTATCAAGCTCTTCTTGATAACGTTTTTTATACATTGCCATTCTAGCTTCCAATTCCGTGATTTCTGTTTGACGTGCAAGCTTAATAGGCTCTGACATCTGCTTGTTGCGTTCAAGATACGATTTAACCTTACCCTCATACTCCTTTGTCATCTTCACAAATTCAGCTTCATAATCATTTTTTAATTGAGACAACAATTTTTCGATAGTTTCAACTTGAGGTACAACAGCCTCAATTGAACTACGATTAAGATATGCAATACGCACAACTGCAGAATTTGACTGGACAATAGAGAGGTTATCTTGCGAATAAAGTGCTACCCCCAATAACAGAGATAACACTATTATTAAAACTATTTTTTTCATATTTCAACCCATGAAACTAGTTAAACCAGAATTCTAGTCGAACTAGAAAAAATTGTAAGAAATTAAAGAATTCCCAATTCTTTTTTCACAGCAGGAGTGATATCAATAGCAGCTTCACTTTTATAAAGAATTGCACCTGACATCATATCGTAAACCATTGTCAAACCTTGTTTTTTACTAACAGTTTCAATAGCTAAACGAAGCTTTTCTTGCAATGGTTGAATAAGTTCTGCTTGTTTTTTTTGACCCTCTTGCTGCAACGCTTGATAAGTTGTTTGAAGACGTTGTTGTAGACCCATCAACTCTTCTTCTTGCACCTTACGGATAGCGTCAGTCATATTATCTTTTTCCTGCTCATACTTCACATATTTATCTTGGATCTCTTTTTCCATATCTTGCAAATACTTCATATTCTTTTCATTGAAGTCTGCCAATTGTTTTTCAACTTCATTAACCTCTGGCATCATCATCATCACCTCCTGTGAATTGATATAACCAAGTTTAACCGATTGAGCCATCGCAAAAAGTGGCAACACTGTAGCCACTAAAAAAAGTGTGATTTTCTTTAACATAATTTTATTAGTTATTAATTATTAATGATTAGTTTATTAGTGTTTTTATAATTGCTATAATCGCTATAGTTGCTATAACAAATATTACTTAGAATAACCAAGTTTTTCAAGTAGTTCATCACTAATATCAAGTTTTGGCGATGCAAAAATAAGATTATTAGTGGTTGATTTATCCAACACGACCTGATAACCCTGCTGTTCACAAATCTCTTGAACTGCATTATAAATTTCATCTTGTATTGGTTTCACCAAAGCTTCACGTTTTTTAAACAATTCACCATCAGGAGCAAAATACTTACGCTTCAAATCATTTGCCTCTTTCTCTTTTGCAATAATTTCATCCTCCCTTTTCTTCTTCATATCATCCGAAAGAAACACAAGCTCCGTTTGATAATTCTTATACATAGTTTGCACCTCTATCAAAATAGCTTCAACCTCTTTTTGCCACTTTTTTGATATCTGATCAAGTTGCTCATTCGCTGTCTCGTATGCAGGTATAGCACTCATTACATAATCCATATCAACAAGCACAACTTGTTCCCCTTTTGCTGCAAGATCAAATGTTATCATCACAGCACACAACATTACAAATAACTTTTTCATATCACTTATTCTTTTATTATTTTAGACCTTTAATATCTAATTTAGTTTAATTCCCTATCCATCAACACCCTAATTCCTACTCCTTATTCCCTATTTAAAACTCCTGACCAAGTATAAAGTGGAATTGACTACCACCACGACGACCTGTTTGATCAAGATCAAAACCATACGCCCAATCAATACCAAGAAGTCCAAACATAGGCAAATAAACACGTACACCCACACCTGCCGAACGCTTCAAATCAAAAGGATTAAAGTCTTTAAATTCACTCCAAGCATTACCTGCTTCAACAAAAGCTAAAGCCCAAATATTAGTTGACTGATTAAGCAACAATGGATAACGCAACTCAACCGTAAGTTTTGTATATAAATTACCATTATACCCATAATAACCAGAACCCGAATAAGGAGTCAAAGAGCCAGCTTCATAACCACGAAGACCCACCGTTTCAGTTCCTGCAGTAGTATACCCCGACATACCATCACCACCAACATAAAATTTACCAAACGGAGAACGCTTATCCTTATTATAGTACCCCAAAAAACCATAATCAGCACGAGCCATCAACACCAATTTATTATCCGAAGTAAGTGGCACAAAAAACTTAGCATTAAACTTCCACTTATGATATTCAATCCATTTACTACGCTCTGCCAACGACATCGATGCATAATCAACATCCTTTTCCAACAACGAATACGGAAAAGTCGCTGAAGCTGACAACGAAATAGAAGACCCTCGACGCGTATAAATCGGATTATCAATAGAATTACGAGAAAGAGTCACACCAAGCGAAAGATCATTTGTCACACCCGACTCAAATCCATAATAACTCTTAAACCAATTCTTCAAATGATAACGTTGATACGACACATTAGCATACAACGTAAAATAGTCATCAGGCCATTTCAAACGTGTACCATATCCCACCGATGCACCAATAGTCCTCATAAACACATTCTTATCATATTCCGTGCCATAATTATTCGTACCATAATAATAATCATTACCATAATAATTGTTATAATAATTATTATAATAGTTGTACATATAATTATAGTTTTCGTAATAACGATTACTCAAACCCGTTTGCACCGAATAAAAGAAACTAACCGAAAAAGAATTAGGTCGCTTACCACCCAACCAAGGATCAAAAAATGATATACTATAATTCTGATAATACATACCATTAGCTTGAGCCTTCAAACTCAACGTCTGACCCTCACCTTGAGGCACAATACGATAAGTTTCTGGTTTGAAAAGATTCTGAATAGCAAAATTCGAAAATTTCAAACCTACCGAAAGCACAATACCCGATTGTCCCCAACCCGCAGAAAACTCTACTTGATCACTCGATTTTGTTTCCAAATTATAAGCAATATCAACAGTTCCATCCTCCGGATTTGGCTGCAAATCCACACCCGTAAATATCTTCTCCTCGTCAAACTGCTTCAACTGAGCCAACTCTCGCAACGTACGAATCAAATCACTCTGACTATAAAGCGAACCTGGCTTAGTACGCATCTCTCGACGAACAACATGCTCATAAACACGAGTATTACCATTAATAACAACCTTATTAATCGTAGCCTGCTGACCCTCATAAATACGCATCTCAAAATTAATCGAATCTCCCTCAATACCCACCTCAACAGGATCTATATTCATAAAAAGATAACCATTATCCTTATACAATGCCGACACCGCATCCTCATCCTCAAACAAACGCTTATTCAAATCCTTAAGATTATAAACCTCCCCCTTCGCCACATTAAGCATATGATCAAGATACTCACTCGGATACAACGTATTACCCAACCATTTAATATCTCCAAAATAATACTTCTTACCCTCATCAACCTCAAGATAAACATCAACCTTACCATCATCACGCTTAACCACAGTATCACTCACAATAACCGCATCACGATAACCTATCTCATTATACTTCTCAATCAAAACCTTTTTATCATTAACATACTCCTTCTCAACAAACTTCTTCGCACGAAACATATTCGCAATCTTACCCGCACGATTAGTCTTCTTCATCGCACGATCAATCTTCGCAATCGTCATCGCCTCATTACCAACAACAATAATATCATTTACCCTAACCTTCTCTCGCTTATCAACACTTATATCAACCACAACATTACCATCCACCATAGGATCATTTTTCTGATAAACCAACACCTCTGCATTATGAAAACCCTTCTCCGACAAAAACTTACGAATCGCAATCTTAGTCCTATCTATAGCATCCGCATTAAGCTGCTTACCCTTCTGAACCTCTATCGTCTTTTCCAAATCCTCTATCTCCCCCTTCTTCAAACCATAAAAATTAATATTCGACACACGAGGCAACTGTTTCAATGCTATCGTAAGCCAAACACTATCATTCTCAACCTTATCAGCCAAAATCTTAACATCCGAAAAGAACCCCTGCTTCCAAAACCTCTTAACCACATTAGTCAAATCAGCCCCAGGAATACGAATTCTCTCTCCCTTATTAAGACCCGAAAAACCAATAAGCACATAATCCTCATACGACGATGCACCCGTAATCTTAATATCAGCAATAGTAACCTCCTTAGGTGTAAGCGTATAATCAAACCCAAAACGACCCTCTTCCGAATCATCTTGAGCAAATAAAACCACAACAAAAAGAGATAAAACAAATATGTAAAATAACCTTTTCAAATCAAAAACAAAAAAAATAATTAAACAAGTTGTTCACTAGTTTTACCAAAACGACGTTCACGCTTTTGATAATCAATAATAGCCTCATAAAGACTCTCTTCACGAAAATCAGGCCACAAAGTATCAGTAAAATAAAGCTCAGTATAAGCCAACTGCCACAACAAATAATTCGACAACCTCAACTCCCCACTCGTACGAATCAACAACTCAGGATCAGGAATACCCGCAGTAGTCAAACTATCCGAAACAACCGAATCATCAATATCATCAACACTCAACTCCCCATTCTTAACCCTCATCGCAATCCTACGCACAGCATCCGTAATCTCCCAACGAGAAGAATAACTCAACGCCAAAACCAAAGTCAAACCACTATTCAACGCAGTATCCGCAATACACTCCTCAAGCTTACGCAAAGCCCTTTCAGGCAACAACGAATTATCACCAATCGTCGTAAAACGAACATTATGCTTATGAAAAGTAGGAGTCTCCTTAACAATATTTTCCACCAAAAGCTCCATCAACCCATCAACCTCCTCCTTAGGTCGATTCCAATTCTCAGTCGAAAACGTATATAAAGTCAAATACTTAACACCCAAGCCAACCGACGCCTCAAGCACAGCCCTCACAGACTCAACACCATTATAATGACCATACAAACGCTCTTTCCCATGCCGTTTAGCCCAACGACCATTACCATCCATAATAACAGCTATATGCTGTGGCAAACGAGCCATATCAATTTTATCCTTCAATGTAATCATCTCTTACTCTTAACTTTAACCCCATTACGACATGGAGCACATATTTTATAAAAATTAAACGACAAAAACACCTGAGCAGTAGAATACCAATCCTGATTATTCCAAAACCTCCCATAAAACCCATTCGGATTCGACATATTATCCATCCTATCAGAAAAAGCCTTAGCAACAGTCCAATAAAAACCCACATTCGCCCGATTACTCAACTTAAACTTCATACCAACACCAATAGGCAACGTCATCGTAAACTTAGGCTTACCTCCCAAATCAAACAACACAACACCAAGCCCCCCAACCAAACACGGAGAAAACCAAGAATAATTAGCCTCCCACCTCTTCACAGCATAATTAAAAAAATTAAACTCACCCAAAGCCTGAAGACCAACATAACCATAATCCAAACCATCACCATAACCCAAAACACCCCCATCCAACTGCAAACGACCCTCCCAACGACCATTAAATTTATATTTTGCATACAATCCACCCAAAGGTTGAGAATATTGAAACAAAAAATCATTCCTATCACCCAACACAAAACCACATCCTCCAGTAAGACCAACCTCACCATAGAACGTATCCTGAGCCCTCGCTATATTAACTGAAAAACAGATAGTTACAAACAATAAGAAAACTTTCCTTAACTCCATTTCTATACAAAAAAAACACCATTATTCATATAAACGCAAAAGACCCCCAAAAATTGCTACAAATTTACAAAAATTATCTCATATCTCACACATTTTTAACCACACAAACACACTTTTTTGACAAAAAATAACATTAAACCAATTTTTTTTGTAAATTTGCACCCAAAACAAACTCAAACAAAACACAATCCACACCCAACCTACAACATACCATAAATATACTATAAACATACTATAAATATACTATAAACATACTATAAAGCAACCCACACAAAAAAAACAAAAACACAACCAAATGAACATACTCGAAGTCAAAAACGTATACAAACAATACGCCAATCACCTAGCACTCAACAACGTAAGCATAAACGTACCACAAGGCACCATATTCGGACTACTCGGACCAAACGGCGCAGGCAAAACCACACTAATCCGCATAATAAACTCAATCACTGCCCCAGACAAAGGAGAAGTCCTCCTAAACGGCACACCACTATCCCTAAAAAACACAGCCAAAATCGGATACCTCCCCGAAGAACGCGGACTATACAAAAAAATGAAAGTCGGAGAACAAGCCCTATACCTATGCCAACTAAAAGGACTATCTAAATCCGAAACCACAAAACGCCTAAAATACTGGTTCGAAAAATTCGAAATCGAATCATGGTGGGACAAAAAAGTAGAAGACCTATCAAAAGGAATGGCCCAAAAAATCCAATTCATCACCACCGTGCTCCACGAACCAGAACTACTC
>JAEIGA010018064.1_pt1 | contig 10743 bp, 9 predicted proteins | sample 9270691 | NCBI WGS metagenome assembly JAEIGA01 (sample SAMN17057246, study PRJNA624740) | gut metagenome | biome: biome; isolation source: fecal sample | host: Bos grunniens | place: China: Xizang | collected 2019 | reverse complement strand
TGGATGTCCAGCGATTGTTGCAAGGTTTCCATGAACTTCGATTTCCTGTCCACCAAATGGATAAATACCATCTGGCATACCAGCTGCTCTTAAAGAGTCAGAAATCAGCACCATACGTTTTGGCGTGAACAACTGGAATGTTGCACGAACAGTAGCTGGGTGAATGTGTACACCGTCACAAATCAGTTCTACTTTTGCATGAGGAGCATCAAAAGCTGCACCGATTACGCTTGGTTCACGATGATGAAGTCCTGGCATACCGTTGTAAAGGTGTGTTGCATGGCTTGCACCAGCTTTGTAAGCAGCAGAAGCTACTTCATAAGAAGCTACTGTGTGTCCAATGGAAACTGTGATACCATCTTTTACTGCTTCTTTTACAAATTCGATACCGTTTGGTTCTTCTGGAGCTACTGTTACCAATTTTACGCATCCTTCGGCTGCATCCTGCAGACGACGAAGCATATCAATATCAGGAGTATGAAGGAAATCTGCGTTCTGAGCACCTTTCTTTGCATAGCAAAGGAATGGTCCTTCTAAGTGTGCGCCAACTACTTCAGCACCTGTTGTTTCTTTTGCACGATGTGCAGCTACGTTTTTACAGATGTCTGTCAGCTGTTCTTCAGACAGAGTCATACCAGCTGGACAAATGTATGTAACACCTTCGGAAAGTTCGAAATCAGCGATTTTCTGAAGTCCTTCAGCTGTTGCATCACTGAAATCTTCTCCTACAGCACCATGGAAATGAACATCTACAAGACCTGGAATTACATAGCAGTCAGCTGCATCGATTTCTACATCGTCTGCACTGTTTTCTGCAATGTACATACCATCTGTACAAAGTTCACGAGCTACAAATCCATTTTCTAAATCAAAAACAAGTCCGTTTTTAATTTTCATAAATATCCCTCCTAAGACAAGTGAGTTCTATTAGTTTTTATTAGTTCAATTCTGGCAAGCTTGCTACAGCCATGGACTGACCTACACGACGGAAGTATTCATCTGGCAGAGTTAACTGGAATTTAGCTGCTACTTCTGGATATTCTTCATTCAGAACTTTCTGGCAGTATTCAATTAACAAATCTCCACCTTTTCCACTCATTACACGACCCAGTAACAATACATAACGGAATCCGTATGTCTGGTAGTAATATGGAAGTGTATGTCCTAAATAAACACCGATAGACTGATAAATTTTAGCTGCTCTTGGATCGTCAGCTTCCATCAGTTTCTGAACTGCTTTCAGTTTCTGAGCTGGAGCTGCAGATTCATCTAATTCAATACCAGCTGCTGGAGCTAATTTGATTACGGAGTCCTGAGAGAAGTATTTAACACCACATCCGATATCTCCAGACCATTCGTCCTGCATAGCGTTTGGATTCGCATCTACTGGAGCGAAAGCTTCTTCGTTCAGCCATCCTGTGATACGGCCTTCTCCATCAACATAACCAACCGCTTCACTTGTACCCATAGCGATACCTAAAACGTTGTTATCTTTCAAGCTTAATGTTCCAGCCAAAGCGGATACGTCACCGTCATTTGCTACAGAGTATGGAACATCGCCAAATGTGTCTTTTACGGCACGAATATAAATATCTTTTACTTTTTCTTCAAATAAATCCTTTGGTACGCTGTTGAACAAAGATGCAACCATTGTACGGTCGTTGATATAAATACCTGCAGAAGAAATACCAACTGCATCTACTCTTGGCATATGAGCTGCTGCTGCTTTGAAAGCAGAAACGATACCATTGTAGTGGTAATCTGGGTCAGCAGTGATTTTTGGATACCAAACAACTTCTTCAGAGAATACGGTTTCTCCATCGATTACAGCAGATACTTTACGGTCACTTCCACCAGCATCGAAACCGATACGGCATCCGTCTAAGTGTCCACCCATTGCTTTAGGGTCATCTTTTGCTTCTGGAACCTGGTCACAGAATACAACTTCAACTTCGTGTTCATAAACTCTTGCCATGAACTCCCAGTCAAATGCACGAGAACCTTCTGCACTGTAAGCAGCTTTCAGATAATCATAAACATCTTTATCTCCAGCTACAAAAATACGGAAACCACCTTTTAACCACAGTAAGTTTTTAACCATACGGTCGATATAATAGCAGTTTGCATCTTTCATATCAGCTGTTTCATAAATTTTTGTGTGGCAAGTAGCCATCTGTCCATCTGCACGTTCTACTGCGATAGAAACAGGTTTTGTTGCATTTTTTTCAAATTCCTCATTGAACTTCACCATTGGCATAAAGTCAGGGTCCAATACAGGTTTGTTTTTAAGGTTTACGGAAATGTTATAACGTTCCATAAATAAATCCTCCTCCTCAACATTTTTCTTAAGTTTATCATTTTTTCATCAAAAGTGCAACCCAATAGCCATTTGTTATATCACAAAACTTTTTATTTTATAAGAGAATCTAATTTCTCATAAAGTGCCTTTGTTTCTTCTTCATTTTCCCCGCTGAGAACCAAAATGCTATTTCCCATTTCTACTACGATACAAGCATCGCATTTCGCATAAGAATATCTTGTATAAGAGCCAAATTCCTGATTTTGGAACGCCCCCATCAAAAGTTTCGCACTTCCAAATCCACCTGTTCTACTTCCCACATCATCTGTTTCGCGGTATTCTAAGTTTGTGATTCTTTCATATTTAATGCTCATATCAGTCCAATAGGAAGCTTTGATATTCAAAGAACTTTCCCCAGCTTCATACTCAATCTTTCCAGTAAATAAAATGACGCACACAAATGCAAAAATAACAACAAACATAACTTTATAAAGTCTCTTGTATGGAAGGTTCACTGGAGTCAGGATGGCAGTTCCCTCTTTACACTGTTTCTTGTAGTACCAATAAGAATAACACACAGGAATGATTGCAATAACAAGAATAGCACCTAACAAAATGGTTACCTCATATGATTCTGGTAAAAACACGCCAGCCATCAACAAAACGCCACCAACTACCCACACTTTTCCAGCAAAACGATGGGTTGCATTCCAGTTTTCTTCATTTTCCAATGTCCATTTTATCTTGATACCTAACGTATAGTTATGTCTGCATTTTGGTAAATAGTTTCCAATTGCCACAAAAGTCAATCCCATCAAAACAGATACAATCAAAATTACATTCATGGTCTTCCCAAATGCTGCTGTATACGTCGCACCATTTACCAAAACAGAGGTCACAGGCATCATCCAATAAACCAGTTTCAGCGCTTTGGCATTTTGTTTTTGATTTTTGTTATCAAGGAAAGTACACAAAATACACAGCCAATGCACCAACAATAACATAACAGGCATAGAAAACACAGCCACAGCTTTACTTGACCAACCATTTGCCTCTCCATTTCCTCCCCAATGTGTTGCCATCTGTTCTGGAAGTTGATTCCAAAATAAGACTCCAATTAAAATAGGAAGTAAGGTTACAATAGAAGATAATAAAATATCTTTCTTATCTCGTTTTAATATTTCTTTTATTTTTTCTACTTTATTGTTCATCCACACTCTCTCCTTTCAAATCTGCAATCCAAAGCATAATCTCCTCCAAAACAGAGGCATTCAATTCATAATAAATAAATTTCCCTTCTCTCGTATCCCTTATCAAATCTGCCTCTTTCAATACCGACAGATGTCGCGAAATCGATGCACCTGTAACAGTGAAATGGTCTACAATCTCACCAGCCGAGAGCCTTCCTCCCTTTAACAGGTTCAAAATTTCACGACGGATAGGGTCCGCAAGAGCTTTTAATGTGTTTTGAATACTCAAATGCATCCCTCCTTATTTAACATTTAACCTAATTGTTAAATATATTATAAAAAAGAACTTCTCCGCTGTCAATGGGAGAATTAAAAAAGATGTGCAAACCACATCGATTTGCACACCTTCTTTTTATAACTGAAGTATATTAACTTATGATTTCACGAACCTACACTTCGAATTATTCTTCTACTGGCATTGTTTTATATTTTGCTGTTTTCTTTAAGAAGAATCCTAAGAAACCAACTGCTGCCAAAATACCAACTACAACTGCGATTGGATAGTATGTTGCCATTTCAACTCCCAATGCGCTCCACAGAAGGCCAAGACATTCGCCAGCTGCTGTGAAGTATGTAAGAGAAACTGCAGACATGAATGCTGCTGGAATTGCACAAATCCAGAAGTTTTTGTGCTGTTTTGCCAGATAAACTGCTGCTGCCCAAAGAGCAATCATAGCCAATGTCTGGTTAGACCAAGAGAAGTAACGCCATACCATGGAGTAATCCATGTGACAGATAACTGCACCAACTCCTAACAGAGGTACTGTAAGAAGCAGACGTTTTACCCAATTTTTCTGATCCAGTTTGAACCAGTCAGCCAGAGTCAGACGAGCAGAACGGTATGCTGTATCACCAGAAGAAATAGGACAAACAACTACACCGATAAGAGCTAAAGCTCCACCAACTTTACCCATTGTGGACTGACAAATCATGTAAACAACTGTACTGTTTCCGCCACCTGCTTCTAAGAGTGCCTGAGAGCTTTCGAAACATGTAACACCAGCTGCACACCATACCAGAGCGATGATACCTTCTGCTACCATTGCACCGTAGAATACTTTCTGTCCATGTTTTTCAGATTTACAGCAACGAGCCATCATAGGAGACTGTGTTGCATGGAAACCAGAGATAGCACCACAAGCGATGGAAATGAACATGAAGGACCAGATTGGAGTTCCTTTTGCATGCATATGTCCGAAGTTGTCCCAAAGTTCAGGCATTGTCCAGTTACCAGAGAATAACATGGAACCACTTACACCAATCGCCATAACAATCAGACAGATACCAAATACTGGGTAGATTTTACCAATAACTTTGTCGATTGGAACGAATGTTGCAACCATGTAGTAAACCATAACTACCCACAGCCAGAATGTAGAATCCAGTTTTTCTGGTGTTAACAGAGCTAACAATCCAGCAGGACCTGTTGTAAATACAACCCCACACATTACCAGCAGAATAACAGAGAACACACGCATAACCTGAAGCATGCCTTTGCCCAAGTATCTTCCTGTAAGCTCAGAAATACTTGCACCTTTGTTTCTCATAGACAACATACCGCACATGTAGTCATGTACAGCACCGGCAAAAATATTACCGAAGATGATCCAGAGGTAAGCTACTGGACCGAATGCAGCACCACCAAGTGCTCCAAAGATAGGACCTGTTCCAGCAATGTTGAGCAACTGGATTAAGAATACTTTCCAAGTTGGCATTGGAACATAGTCAACGCCATCGTTGATGGCTGTTGCAGGTGTTTCGCGGTCGTCTGGACCGAAAACGTTAGCTACGAACTTACCATAAACTAAGTAACCTACAACTAAGAACGCTACGCAGATCAAAAAACTAATCATAAATTTACCCCCTTTTTTTTGTTTTTTGTCTTGACTCTATACTACTCCCTTTCGTCAAATTATTCAAGTTTTTTCTCTATGCATTTACTTTTTTGTTTATTTATGACATATTTTATGGTGTTTTTTGACATTTTTATCAAAAGAAAAGGAAGCCAACTTAGCACTCGTCAGCTTCCTTTTCTTTGTTATTCATTCACTCTTTTTAATTCTTTAATCATCGTAAGGATATTTCCCTTATCTTCTGTCTTTACGGTCACAAAGTTTAACGTATTGTCATCTGTAAATTCAATTTCGATATATTCATCGTCATTACGCTGACCAACGGTATCGTAAGAATACAAACGATTGTATCTCATTTCATAGTAACAATCAAAAGACATTTCATCAAATCGCATCGCTTCCAAAGCAGCATTAGACATGCTTTTTACAAGTTCATCCAAATCCATATTGGATTTTTCCAAAAATTCTTCCACTGTCAATCCAAGTTCGCTTTCTTTTAATACAGCTTCAAAATAATCATACATACTCTGCTTAATTCCTACAAAGAAAGCATCAAAACTTTCAGATAAGGTAGCTTCATCGACTTCTAATTTCATCATGGAATTTTCATTAAAGGTAAAGAAAAATTTCATTTTGAAATCAGAAATATTGATAAATTCTCCCATAGACTCATCAGAAGCAAAAATCTCTTTCATGGTTTCTGTCATGTCAACATTTGCTTCCCATTTTCCAATGATTAAGTTCTTGTTTACCATAGCTTCGTTATTTTCATTCTCATTTGCACCCGAACCAGAACATGCCGTCAGTCCAGCCAACATAAAAAATGCACACAATAACATTACAAATATTTTTTTCATTCAAAGTTCCTCCACATTTTGTACTTGATTCTTCTTGTTCAAATAAGTTTCTGAACATTACCTAACTTACAGTATAACATAGATTCCGAGGTTGTGTCATTATTTTTTTAGACTTGATTTTTTAGAAAAATCGTTTTATACCTATATGTGAACCAATGACCATTTTATTTAAGAGGAATTATTATGAAAAAATCACTTGTTTTTTTATTGCTTACAGCTTTTTTATCTGGCTGTTCAAAACTTCCTAACGATGCCTGTGATTTCTTAATCCACGCCAACTGGGAAGGAAATGACACGCAATGTGTCAATGTCATTAACTTTAAAGAAGACAATGGTTTTAGTAACTGGTGCTACTGTGGCTCTCCAGTAGGAGATGGTGATGTCAGCGAGGAATTTCGCTACGATGCTTCTAACCATTCCATCCTTTTACTAGACTGCGACAAAGAAATTATCGAAAAAGGAACCATTCTCTATGTCGATGACTGGTACTTCATCGTTGATTTATGGGAACGATGCTATGTGTATGAAAACACAGACAAAGAACGCCCACTTCCACACTCATGCGCTCTGGAATACACGCAAACAGAGGAAATGACCAAACCACTCTTATACGTTTTAGATTATGAAGACGGAATGTTAACCGTTTCTTCTCATGATTATGATGGGGATGCCGCTGCTGACTTTGACGTATGGACACTTCCTATCAGTGAAGATTTTTCCTGTTCTTCTGTCAGTGTCACCATAGACCAGGGAAACGAATCCGTAGAAGTGGTAACGCTTACCGAAGATGATTTTGAATACATGGGCGAGTACTACACTGGTGGATATGTAGAGATGAATCGAGATGGCGAAGTTGCCAGTATTGTTTTTTATGGTGAATTGATTATTTGGTAAAGAAAAAAAAGTACCAATCAGTGTTTTTTCCTGACTGGTACTTTTTTACGGAGATGAAGGGATTTGAACCCTTGCGCCAGTTGCCCGACCTACCGCATTTCGAGTGCGGACCCTTCAACCACTTGGGTACATCTCCATATATGATTCTGTCAAATTCGTTCTTTATTATACTTCCCTATTTTTCATCCGTCAACCTCTGTTTTGGATTCTTTTTTTAGTTTCTTTTTCAAAACTCTCAGTTCTTTAAAAAAATTCGTCAGCATCTGACTACATTCTTCCTCTAAGACTCCACGTGTTACATCTACCTGATGATTAAATTCTTCCATCTCCAAAAGATTCAAAATGGAACCTGCACACCCTGCTTTTGGATTCATGCTTCCAATCACCACACGTGTTACGCGAGCCTGTACAATTGCTCCTGCACACATCTGACAAGGTTCCAGAGTGATATACATCGTACACCCTTCCAATCTCCAGTCCCCAAGTTTCTTGCTTGCCTTACGAATGGCATTCATTTCTGCATGAGAAATCGTATTTTTATCCGTATTTCTTCGATTATACCCTCTCGCAATAACTTTATCCTCATACACAATCACACAACCGATAGGTACTTCCATCAAAGCGGCAGCCTTTTTTGCCTGTGTTAGAGCCTGACGCATATATTTTTTATCTTTTTTCTGTTGTTCCACACTCAATTCCATCTGCTGTTCCATCTTTATCCCCCATCCAAGTTCTATTTTTTCTCCTGTGTGCATATCATTTCATAGAAATCTGCAAGTAAGGAAGTGTCTCTTTTGGCTGACTATCAACGTTTCGTTTCCTATTTATATGAATATCAAAATAATACAAAAACCAAAAACTGTGGGTTTTGCCGTACCGAACTCAGAGACCACCACTGTCGTCTGGAAGTCCACTTAAAACTTCCACTCTATCCCTTTGCTCCCACACTAAAAGTCTACGCATTTGTTCCATCCAAAGAAAAATTATATGGAATTTTCCTTGGAAATGCAAGCTATCAGCAAGGAAATGTATCAGGAACTTTTCTTTTCTCCGAAAAAAATATCATGGATTCCTCCTATCATTTTTCGCAACTTGGTGGAATATTCCTACAATCCGATACAGGCTTATGTTTTGCAAGTGCATGGAAAGACATCGTAATCCATCCAGAACATCTTTGTATCGATACACCCAAAGAGTACGAAATCAACTGCTGTTTGCCCTCTACCCCTGAAGAAATTACGACAAGTGAACCTGAGCTTAAATCAGACCAGCCGACGGCTCCGAGCATACCTGCCTTGTCGCCCGAAGCTGAAAACGTATCTGACCTTTCCGAAACACTACATAAGCCTTCTCAAGAAGAAATAGCACCCACTCTCCTCGCAGCTTCTACCGAAGCTACCACCATGCAACCCCCACCCCCAAATAATGTCTGGGAGGATATTTTGAAAAGTTATCCACAATGCTACCCATTTTTTGATGATGAAATTCACATTTGCGTTCAACTTTCACAAACAGATATCCACAAACTTGAGGACTTCGGATACCCGATTTCCAACAACATGTTTTTTCGACACAATTGCCAGTATTTTGGACACTTTCTAATAGGAAGAAACGAGTCACACTATCTTCTTGCGGTACCTGGTATCTATCATCCCAAAGAACAATACATTGCTTCCATGTTTGGCTTCCCACATTTTAAGCCCGCACAACATCCACGTCACCGAAATTCTAGTTGGGGCTATTGGTATCGCATCATTCCTGAACATTGGAATACTTGCAAATCCTAAAAGTCAGAGACCTCGTATCTGCACATCCGAAATGTATTCAGATAAAAGTTCTCGAAATACCTCTAACTCTTCTCTTGTATAAGCAGAAAATACTGGAGAAATAACTTGCGAAGACTCCTGATATCCCTGCAAAAAATAACGTTTGCACCCAGCAATCCATTCCCCAATCTGTCGAAATTCCACTTCGGTGTGCAACTGCCTTGTAACGGTGGTTCGAAATTCATAATATACGGCTTCTGACAACAAAAATTCCACCGATTCTTTAACAGCCTGAAGATTCAAATGTGATACTCCTGCCGTTTCAGCATAACGGCAAGGAGCATTTTTGATATCCATAGCAACATAATCAATAAACTTTCGTTCTACCAATTCTTTGATAACTTGTGGATGTGAGCCATTTGTGTCTAATTTAACCGCATACCCCAATTGCTTGATTTGTGAAATAAAATCAGGCAAATCAGGATGCAACGTAGGTTCTCCACCCGTAATGCAGACTCCGTCCAAAATCCCCTGTCTCTTTTTTAATACCTTCAAGACCTCTTCCGTCGGAATTACTGGTTCCTTGTCTGGATTTAGCACCAAACCTCCATTTTGGCAAAACGGACATCGAAAATTGCAGTGTCCAAGAAAAATCGTCGCAGCCATTTTCCCTGGATAATCCAACAACGTCAATTTGTTAAAACCATGAATCTTCATTTTTTATTTCCACTTTTCTTCCCAAAATTTTTCAATCATTTCCTGTGTCGAAATTACAGAACCTTGCACGAAAAATGGTTTTCCGCCTCCACGACCATGAAGCGTTCCATTCATTTCTTTCACGAAACCACGCAAATCACCATTTTTTTCACCAATCGCATAGCGATAACCCTCTTCGTCATTTCCACAAAATACCGCACAAACACCACCACAAACTTCCATCACATCTACGGCTAATTTACGGGCATTTTCTGGTGACAACTGATTTTCAAATAATATTACATTTCCAGCACCCGTTTTCTCTTTCACAATCGTAGCAATTCTTTCATATTCTATGCCAATCATACGAAACTTCATCTGCTGATAGTCCTTTTGCAGTTTTTCAACTGCCATCGCCACCTCTTTCCATTTTGCTGAAAGAAGTTGAGAAATCTTACGGTTTTGTGCTTGAAGCTGATGCAGATATTCCTGTGTTCTCTTTCCACAAATCATCTCTATGCGTACCCCGCCTTTAAAACGCTGAGAAGATAAAAATACAACCTGACCGATCTCACCTGAATGTTTTACATGAACTCCACAGCAGGCACAAATATCAGCTCCTGGCCAAGTCACAATGCGAACTGCCCCCGAAAGTTCTTTCTTGCTTCGATAAGGAATACTCTGCAATTCATCTTGAGATGGCCATGCCACATCAATCGGATGATTTTCCCAAATATACTGATTCACCTTATCTTCGATTTCACGAAGTTCCTGTTCTGGAATTTCCCCATCAAAATCAATGGTAATCGTTTCTGCTCCCATATGAAATCCCACATTGTGATAGCCATACTTCGCATGAATCATTCCACTGACAATATGCTCGCCTGAATGTTGCTGCATCAAATCAAATCTTCTATTCCAATCAATCGTTGCCTCTACCTGCGTACCAACTTCCAACGCTTCCTTCGTATAATGCCAGATTTCATCTTCTTTCTCTTGTACTTCCAAAACACGAACCTGATTCAAATATCCAGTATCATAAGGTTGTCCACCTCCCTCTGGATAAAATACAGTTCTATCTAATCGAATTTCAAAACCATTTTTTCCTGTTCTACATTCCAAAACCGT
>JAEIGA010018063.1_pt1 | contig 10743 bp, 10 predicted proteins | sample 9270691 | NCBI WGS metagenome assembly JAEIGA01 (sample SAMN17057246, study PRJNA624740) | gut metagenome | biome: biome; isolation source: fecal sample | host: Bos grunniens | place: China: Xizang | collected 2019 | reverse complement strand
TGTTTTCAAGCAAGAATATATACTAACTCTATCTTTTGTAGATTTTGTTAATACTATTATATCATAATCATCGTTACTTAATTGATAAATACCTTCAAGATGATTACAATTAGTTATAAATCTAGTTGTAGATTTGTTTCTATTAGGAAAATATATTTTGATATTATATATACCTTGTCTATCTCTTCCTAAAATATATCCATAACATGGATCTTTTTCTGAATAATAATATTTTGGTTCAGGATTTGATTTTCTATTTATATAGAATTGTTCTATCGGATATATAAAATTAATATTTAGAGATTGTAAATCAACTCCAAATTGTTTCCAATATTGTTCATCATAATCGTTCCATTCTCTAATTACTAATTCTATGATTTGTTTATCTTTCTTAATTTTAGAAAGTGTTTCTTGAATATTTTTTGATATTAGTGGGTCTTTAGCATCACCATAAAAAATATCTTTAAAAGTAAATGTAATATGTTTTAATACTTCAAAGAAACCTTGTTTGCTATTAACATCTAGATTTTTATATTTTGGCATATTAGAAATAACATATGCAACAGCATCGAAGCAATCTCCCCAAAAATATCCTGCAAAATCTTTAAATTTTAATTTACCTCGATTATCATATCTAAATCCACAAGTAGGATGTACATCTAATCTTATAGGAGAATGTATAAATTCGCCTGTATCTATACAATATTGTATAGTTTCTATGGGTAAATTAAAATATATACTAAAAATAGTTATTTGGTCAACTTTCGATAATATATAATTTTTAGTTAATTTAAAAGTAATATTTCTACCCATAAGATAAAAAAAGGACTATGAATAAACATAATATTTACTCATAGTCCATAATACGTATCAATTATTTTTGTTATTTTATAACTTAAAACTCAGGCATATCTTCTGTAATTCCACCGCTAGCAAATGGATCAAATCCTCCAGACATTTCAGTACCAAGATTTACAGCAGCAGCACCCATGCTTGGCATATTAGGAGCCTGTGGTTTCTTAGAATCAATATCCTTTGGAGTAATACATTCAGTAGTTACATTAAGTTTAATAGCTGGCATCTCATTTGGTTTGAAGATTTCAACACAGCCTTCTCCAACAAATGTTGGGAATACCAAATCTCCATTCTGAAGAGCTGTCCAACCATTCTTCTTAGTCTTATTATAACGAATAAGCTTAATCCATGTAGGAATAAACTTATTATCTGCAGTCTTATAATAAGGCTTTCCATCCTTTCCTCTATTAAAGTCATTCTCAACATTATTGAAAAGCTGAGTCCAAGCTTCAATAACAGTTTCAGATGCTACAGGAACATATTGACCATCTTCATCTACATCAATAAAAGAAAGAGCAAGTTTGTCTGCTTCCTCTTCTGTAAACTCTCTACCTTTAAGAATAAAGGTTTTATAAAGATGAAGAAGCCAATCAAATACAACACTAACTTTCCAAGCTGATTTACCATTTTCATAAGTATCAGCATTAGATTCAACTGCTGTAAATGAAAGAACTGCATGCTTACGCTTAGCTTCATCTACTTCATTAGATGTAAAATAGAATGAAATTCTAGGAATTTCAAGACCATTAAAAGATGGCATTCCTGTACTTTCTTCTCCAATCTTAATCATCTTAACTTCTACATTGTCAAGATGTGCAAGGAAAAGACCATTCTGTTTTGCGTCAGTATGATTAAATTTAAGTCTTTGAGTACCTCTTGCTGTAGCAATACCTCTTCTTGCTACTTTAGGTGTTGGTGTATTATTAACTTCAGCCATATAAATTTTTAATTTTTATTTTTATTTTAGATAATGAAAAATAAAGTGGGAAATATGAGTTTATGTTCTCATATCCCCACTTATTATATAAGCTGTGAGTTAATATTACTCCTCATCAGACTCAGCAGTACCACGAGTAGCAGGAGCCTTATCAGTATAATCTCCAAGTGGAATGATAGTTACCTTAACATCCTCATAACCATTGTTGAGCATGATAGTTTCAACATCATCAACAAGGAGAGTAAATGTTCTGTTAATCTTAGTAGGCTCTTCTACACCAACCTTAAGCTGATTCCAAACATTAGAATCTGTAAAGTTAAGGTTAAGACCAACACCTGTCATACCTGAAGGATTAGCTGACTTAGAACCATGATACTTAGGAACCTCACGACCCTCTACAACATTTGTAAGAAGTTCAACCTGCTCCTCATAAGTAATACCATCACGTGAAAGTGCTGAAACAAGTTCATCATTGTCAGAAGCCATAGCTGATGCAAGAATCTCATCAAAATTAGCCTTTACAATAGCTTCCTTATCCTTCATAGAAAGACGCTCCTTAGTCATAAGAGCAACACCCTTAGGAGAATAAAGAGCATAACCCTTACAAACAGCCCACTGATCAAACTCCTTATGTAGAGCAATAGCAAGTTCTGCACTTCCAAGCTCAAGACCTGCCTCTTTTGCAAAAGCAACTACTTCAGGAGTATTTGCTGCAATAGCTTCATCAATTCGGTCTACATTAGATACAAAACCAACATTGTCACCAGGTGCAATACCAAGAATCTTAGTAGCTGGACCAGTAAGTCTAAATCCACCAAGAGTAGAAAGTGCTACAAGCTGTGGCTCTGATGCTACATTTCTCTGACCTGCGTTTACTGCTGCAAAACCAAATGCAGACTTCTTTGCGATTGTTTTCATAACTTTTAAAAGTTTTAAAGATTGATTAATTAAAAAATTGTTATAACTAACCTCATTACGAGGCTTAATTGTTTTGATTTATTAAAGAACTTGTTCATCCACTAAATCACTATCGGATAAATCAACTCGATTAGCAATTTTAATTTCAGTGGTTTCTTGTACACCAAAAAGTACATCAGAAGCAATATCTCTAGCTGCTAGAGTAAATGCTCTATGACCAATGAGGATTCGTGGATATTTTTTGTATGTATCTTTCTCAAACATATCTGCTTGTTGAGCTTCTCTAAGAGAGAACTTGCCAACACATTCTACACAGACATTATTAACTATTCTTCTAAGTCTATACCTAGTAATATAATTAACAGGTTGAGCAGGGATACGAATTACAGGTGTTTTACCTTGTTTAGTAATTTCTGCAATTTGTTGCTTATTAAGAGCAACTGCAAATTTACTAGGAATGAGCTGATAATCTCTATAAATATTTCCTACAGCATCTTTATAAAATTTCACAGGATATACATAGATTTTATCATCACTACCTTCTTTTTCTGATTTAGCTTTGGCTTCATCAGCAGATTTACATCTTACAAGATAGTCAGGAAATTCTCCATCAACATAAGCATTTATGCCATCTGTATATTCATACAGAGGTGTATAATCATCAATGCACTCCCAAGTTACACCTGCCTTTGACAACAACGCTTTAATAATATGAATATCTAAACCAGTTTTACCATTAATAACGTGAATATGTTCAATACATGAACTAAAAGGTAGATTTAAATCTTGGGCTCTCATAAGAATAGCAAGTCCATCATTAACTGATTTAACACCACCTTTATCACTTCTCATTATCTTAGTAATAAAGTTTTCAGCAGCCACTAATTGTTTATCATCAAAAAGATTAATGGCACTTAGTGAACGAGGATTAATAGTAGCAACTTGTTTAGATGTTTCATTTTCATTTGATACAGTAGGAGTTTTAACTGTATCATTATCATTTACAACTTCTATAACTTTATCCATTACTATTTTAGTTATTTCAATGAACTTATACTGCTAACGCGATACAAAAGTAATAATTAAATTGTAATTTACAAATATACTGCACCATTATTTTCATCTATTGTGATATTTTTTTCTTCCTCAATGATTTTAACATTGTTAGTTAATGTGCGATTATTCAATTTGTTATTCTCAATAGTATTATCACAATAAATTACAAATGTTTTAAGTGGATTATCTATAAAACTAATATCTTCAAATCTTTCAATAAATTCATTAGGTGCGAAACATAATGGAGAGGTGAAGATGATTAAATTAATAGCTGTTTTTAGCTCTGAATCGGCTGAATTTTTTATAGATAATAGATTGATAGACACCGATTTATCGCTTGAATTAAAGCGATTTAATGACTGAGTGGATAATGCTCTACTCTTAAAAAGTTTTCTTTTACCTTTATTTTCTCCACTTTTATAAGTAATATATTCTCCATTTTCATCTAATAAATATTGTTCAGGAATACAATCATGATATTCTCCACATAGTAATTCAGTATTCTCATTAATATAATTAGCTACAACATTAGCGAATTCTCCTCGTTTATTAACAATCAATATTTTTTTATCAGGATTTTGTCTAATAATTTCTACAATTTTTTCTAGTTTAGATTTATTGTCAGTAACTAAATTTGTTCTTTCTCTAATAATATTGTATAAAGTATTTGCTCTTTCAAATAATGCGTTAGGGTTATAAACATCATCAATTTGTTTATTAAATTCAATAGATGTATCTAAAGTTTCAGACCATCCATTTTCTTTTGCAAGTTGGTATCTAAATTCTCCAGCAGAAATATTTAATTTTAAATCACCAACTCTACATTTATCAGCATTTTCAAAATTACCAAATATACTCATAGATACACTGATATATTCATCATATTTATCTGATAATTCTCTATCATCATCAGAAATAGATACAGGACAGTGCATTTCCTCTACGGGGTATTTAAAACGATCTTTTACTAAATCATTTGTTGTAATATTAGTTTTAATTACAGGTAGATTATTATTTACCCAATTATTAAAAACTCCATGACTACAATATTCTGTAAAAATAGCAAAAGTAAATTTACTTTGTTTAGTTAAATATGATAAAAATGCATAATTGTCATTTACACCTATTATAAATGTAAAATGATAATTATAATTATAATTAAGATTAATGTAAGATTTAGACAATATGGTAACATTTTCAGATATGTTAAGATTATCTAATAATTCTTTAACTTTTAATCTTTCTTCATAATCTTTTACAACAATTAATATATTTGTATCTGTTCGTTTTCTTCTATGAGTATAAATAAATGCTCCAACAATAACTTCAGGTCTTAATGGTTTATATGCATAACAACTAGCTTTACCTTTTTGTTGTTGAAAACCTTGCATTAATTGACCTATAAGTTTTTCTTCATTACTATTCATTATCTTCAAATAAACTTAAATATTGACCACTATATTTTTTAATAAGTGATTTTCCAGATTTAGTTTTCTTTTGAGCATTAGCTTTTAAATTAGGAGATATATTTAATTTAATAGGATCGATAATTTTCATACATTCATCATAATAATATTGATAATTAATTTTTCTTAATTCAATTCTATCATCATCTAATGTATTTAATATTTTTACTTTATATCCAGCACATAAATTATTTTTTGCTTCAGTAATATTATGTGTTTTAAATATAACTCCACCATCCATAGCTACATAATAACGAACATTTCTTTGTAATGTTTCAAATCCATTATTTGTAGCATATTCTACATGAAATTGTTTACCTACATTTTGAGTTTTACAAAAATCTAATATAGATTTACATTCATATAGAGTTTCCATTATAGGTTTATTATTGATAAAATAATTAGAAACAGCTTGAGCAACTATTGGCATATCATAACCTTTGGTTAAATCAATAGCATACATTTTAGGATTTAAAGCTCCTTTGTATGATATTTTACCATTAAGTTCTTGAATAAGATAATTATTAATATCTCTATTTACATAACAAAGATATTCTTCACTATCTGCACCAAATTTTGTTTTCTCACACCATTCAGCAGTAATTTTATCAAATAACTCTTTTTTGTGTTTATATAGTTTCACAACTATACCATCTGTATTAGCTGATACAACTTCTATATCATTAAGTTCTAGTTCTTCACATAACATCATAATAAGAAGTTGTCCATTTATAGTAACATTAAGAACAGCTAATCTATCGCATATATCTCCAGCTTCAAATCCTAATTTACCATAAATAGAGTTAATAACAATCTTCAATGCTTGGGCTAATACATCTTTTGGAATACCATCTATGATATCTTCAGTACTATGTTTAGCTTCTACACGAGTATCTCTCAACCATTTAACAAGTTTAACAAAACATCCTTCATTCATATGTGCAGGAGCAACACTATAATTAACCATAAGAGAAGGGTAAAAACTCATTATATCGAAATGCACATAAACATAAGAATCGTCTGTAAAATTAGACCATTCTAACTCCCCCGTAGAGGAATCAATGCATTCTATATTACTTTTTAATTCTCTAGGTATATCTTGACTATGTAATCCTCCAGTAGCAATAGTATAAACTAAATTACCAAGTTTGATCTCTTTCTTAAATGAATCTTTACCTAAACTAGTAACACTAGTCTTTTTCATTTCAGCAAGAAGCAATTGTAATTCAGGAGTTTTAAATTCTATAAAAGGTAATATAATACGCTTAAAACTCATAATAGTTCTTTGTGTAGTTTTACCTTTCCATTGAAATGGTTTAAGACCACTAAATTCTGAATAAAATTTTTCAAATAGTCTATCAGCCATATTACTTCTAGAACTATTTAAAACATCTATTTCATAAGATTTAGTAATTTGATATCTAAGTTTAACTTCATCAGTATATAATCTCATCATTTCACAAACAATAAAAACATCGTTTGTATTATAATGCATTACATCTGGAATCCACTCATCTATCATATATCTATCCCATTTATCAATTAGTTTATTTAACTCATGTAAATGCAATCCTCTATATCTAGGTAATTGATCATAATAATGTCTATCTGCATCACTAATTGGAGGAAGTTCGTGTTCTAGAAGCTCATACCATTGTAAATTAATAGATGTTTGTTTTAAACTTTTACCATAGAATACTGTATTACCATTAGCATCTGTTCCTTTACCTACTTTATTTAATGCAAATATACGCATAATATCTACATCTTTATAAGGTAATTGGAAAGTTTTTAATGATTTAAGAATATAATCATTTTTAGCTAATTCAGGGTTATCTTGTAATTCGATAATCTTTTTTGATAATTCATATAATTTAGTAATAAGTTCTTTTGTTGTATTAACTGTATTAAAGAAAGCAAGTAAACCTGCTACCATTAATTTATCATATGACATAGAATTATATCCATACATATGACTAATATGAGGTACACAATTTTCATCAATATATTTCATATGGTTTATGTAAGCTACCATTTGTAATAATTGAGAATCATCAGTATCGGTAATATAAAATTTCTTACATTTAACTTCTGCAAGTTTTTCTTTAATTTCTTGTACTGAATAAACTTGTACTAATGGCACAGGTTCTTGTTTTCCTTTTTTATTGGTAACACAAGCTGTTCTAAATTTATTTAAATAGTCATTAACATCTACTATAACAATACTGAAGAAATTAGGTAAAATTTCCACATCATATGCTTTCAAATGTATCATAGTAATTGCTTCATCTTAATAATAAAATCAGTAAGTTTTTCTTTACCATAATAAATACTAAGAAGATTATTCATTTTATATACTCTAAAATTAATACCATCAAATTGTTGAATTTCATCAGGAATATCTACACCAAAAAAGAATACTTTTTTAGGTTTTAATTTCATTAATTCATGTAGCAAATAATGTCTACAATAATTGGCATATCCCTCTACGGGGGAGCCAACTGTACATTTAGGATGATAAGTAATGTATTCTGTACTTAAATCTACAATATTATTAGTTATCATTCTAAGATATTCCTCACAATGACCATTTTTAATAGCTTCTGGAGGTAATACAAATACATAAGTAGGAAATATATTACCTTTTCCATATTTTAAATGGTCATCATCTTTTTGGTATATTTTAGCAGGACAAACTTTACATAAAGGAGCTTCATTAATAAGAATATTTGTTTTTATTCTATTATCCTTTTTAATTCTTCCCATAGCATAATATTAAGTTATGACTAGCTCTAGAACAAGCTACATATAATCTTCTTAATAAATCATCAATATTGCCATAAATATTACCATTTTTATCATATATCATATCATTTAAATCAACAAATACAGTATCATATGTACTTCCTTGAGATTTATGAGATGTTATAGCAAATCCATAATCTAAATCACGACTATATGCAAGAGAATTATTCTTAAATACATTAGTCATTAATAGATATTTCTTCTTAAAATCGTAATATTCATTCCATTTTTTAGCTCTAGTTCCACCTGTTGCAGTTTTACCAGCTTTTAGTAATTCAGAAAGAACTTTATCATATTGTATCATAGTAAATCTATCAGTATGATCAATAATAAACAAAGGTTTTGTAATATTACCTCCATGAATCATTTGGAATTTAATAAGAAAACCTTTAAAACCATACTTATTATCTACATAATTAACAATATCTTTGATAATATATTCTTCTGAATTGTTCACGATTACTTCATTAAATTCATTGACAATAGTTTGATAACTCATTATCAAATCATTAATAGTAATAATTGCTTTATCTGAATCTTTGATAATAGTATTGCGAATATAATTATTCCAAGAGTTTACACAATTATTAGTATAAGCAATAACCCTATATAAATCTATATTTTCTGTATATTGTTCATCAGAAAATGAAACATCAATTTGATTCTTAAAATCAGCAGGTTTCATTATAGTGAATCCATCTCCGTATTCATTATAATTCATATTACCTACATTATTAGAAACATATTGAATAAATCTATAAGTTTTATGATTTATATCATATCTTAATAAATCTAATAAAGATTTAATAGGATTATTAGACTCTTGTCTAACTACTTCATTTAATTCAAATGTTTTAGCACAAGTTTTAAATGCAATAGATAGTTTTTCATTAACTGGGGCTAACTGAGCCGCATCGCCGATATAAAGAATTTTTATACCAAGTTCTTTACATTTTTTATTAATATATGTAATAAGTTTTGCAGGAATCATCGATGCTTCATCAATAATAAGTAATCTGATTCCATCTAATTTTGGTTTAGCTTTAGGATTAAATTGAGGATTATCAGGATTAAAATCTTCAAGATTTAAGTCTAATCTAAGACCAAATGTTGATTGTATAGTATCTACTTTTTTATATCCAATTGCTTGACTAAATACTCTACAAGCTTTATGAGTACTAGATGTACATTTAATTACAGAATTTGCATAATTACAGTTTTCTATAATATAGTTTGTAACAAATGTTTTACCTGTACCACCTTGACCTACAAGACCATAAATGCAATTATTGATATCATATTCTTTATTAATAAATTCAATAATACCATTAATTGCATTTTGTTGGTCTTTAGTAAACTTGATAGCAGAATTAGTCTTTTTCTTTTTATCTCTAGTTACTGCTGTAAGTTCATACATTTCATTATATCTTCATAATTAGTTTTGAAAAACATTTTAGCGTTATGTACATTTGATTTATAATATTCAATTTTATTATCTTCTATATCAGATAATTCTAATATTCTAGATATATTAAATCTATTTTTACCAAATATATTATAAATATTTCCTTTAACAATAGAACCTACACAAAATGGTAAATATTTTTTATAATTTCTAGTAGCTTTATTTAATCGTATAATTTCTTGGAATTTATTATCAAATAATTCTATAGTATAAAAAACATTTTTACCTTTTACATCATATGATTCTAATGTAAGAGAATAATCTTCTGTATCAGTATGTACATAATATTTACCTTCAAGAGTAATATTTATAACACCTAAAACATTTCTTTCAACTATTTTTTTATTATTAGCATCTTTAGTTTTTTTAACTTTAGGTTTTCCAAACGCGCTAAAGTTAAATTTAATTGCAGACATAATTACAAATTAATCATAGTTTTAACTTGTTTCATAAAAGAAGATTTATTGCCTTTCTTAGCAAATTTATTAACCTTCTTAGTATCTGCATCATCGTTATATTTTTGTTTAGCTTTTGATTTGCCCGTAGAGGAGAAGTTCGCAATCATATAACGATAGCCATGTACTTTACATAGATAATCTATTTTACGCCATGACTTAAGTCCAACATCACCATTATCCTTAGAAACTGTGATAACTTTTCCGTTAATCTTACAATGTTGCTTTTTATTAAGAGTTGCAACACAATCTCTTTCGTTATAATTTTTCATTTGTTGTTTGATTATTTATGTTAAACACTTGTGTTAATATAAATTGTATTGATTTATTTAGTGCTTCATTGTATGATGTCATATATTCCATTTCATTGTCATCAGAAGTATATATTTCATCATAATGTTCTATTAGATAATACCAATATGTGACATTATTAGATTTACTAAAATAAATATTAATATTTATATTTAGATGATCTCTAAAGAATTCTTTAATATTATCTTTATATTTTCCAAAATACCATATTCCACTTTCAGTTATTGATAAAAAATCTTTAAATATTTCTTGTGTATCAAGATAATAAACAGGTTTAAACTTTTTCATAATTACAATATATTACAGTTGCATTAGAAATTGTTATTATTCCAAATGGAGTATGATATTCATTTGTTATTTTTTTACAATATTCACAATTACTACAAGATTCTAAACATACTACTTTACCTAAGTCACATATATCATCTATTCTTGGTTCAATGGTATATTGTCGCATAATATTTACATTCTTAG
>JAEIGA010018062.1_pt1 | contig 10743 bp, 7 predicted proteins | sample 9270691 | NCBI WGS metagenome assembly JAEIGA01 (sample SAMN17057246, study PRJNA624740) | gut metagenome | biome: biome; isolation source: fecal sample | host: Bos grunniens | place: China: Xizang | collected 2019 | reverse complement strand
TTGAGGATTGGTAGTTTCTATCAATCCTCTTTTGTTTTTGGAGGTTTTTATGTATAAATTACAACAAAATAATCTATCTGATAGGAAAGATTTTTCTTATAAGGTTGATGATATTTTGAGACGTTTTAAGCTTATGAAAGATGAGCGAGCAAAATGGGAACCTATGTGGAATAAGGCTTCTGAAATGTGTTCAGTTGATTCTGAGCTTTTTGCAACAGATAATCGTGGTCGTATTAAGCAGATGGTTTTTGATTCTACTGCTAGAAATGCATTATCATGTTTTGCGGCTAGTATGAAATCTGTGATTGTGCCGACTACTACTCGTTGGCATAGGTTGAAGCCTAAAGATGCTAGTTTGGAGAATAATAGTAGAGTAAAAAAATATTTAGAAAAAGCAGAAAATTTATTGTTTAGAACTAGGTATGCTTCTAATTCTAATTTCTCTTCTGAGAGTGATGTTTTATTTAATCAGTTGGGTATTTATGGACATGCTGTTTGGATGGTTGAAGATGATATTGGTAAAGGATTTGTGTATCGTACAATTCCTGTTAAAGAAGCTTATATTAAGAAAAATGATAAGGGGCAGTTGGAAGCTGTTTTTAGAGAATATGAACTTTCTGCTTGTGAAGCTTATAGAAAGTTTGGAGAAAAAGTATCTCCTGAAATTAAAAGAGCAGTTTCAAAAAATCCGGATAAAGTTTTTAAATTTTTGCATGCGGTTTTTGAGAGAGATGATTTTGATGTTTTATGCAAAGATTTTAGAGGTATGAAATTTGCTAGTTTGCATGTTGATTTGAGCGCTAAAAAAATTATTCACGAGGGTGGTTATAGATGTTGTCCGTATATGGCTCCGAGATTTTTAGGTATTGCAGGTAGTTCATATGGGGATAGTCCGGCTATGCAAGCTTTTTATGATATGTTGACTGCTAATGAAATGGGAAAGACTATTTTGCGTACTGGTCAGTTGCAAGCTAATCCTCCAATTTTAACTAATATGGGTTTGGTTGATGCTAATAAGCTTGGGGCAGCAGGGGCAATTATTAGAGGTGGTTTAGATAATCAAGGTAAGCCTGCGGCTGTTTCTATGCAATATGGAAATAATCTTTCTATTACAGTAGAAATGCAACGTGAAGTGCGAGCTTCTATTGAAAGAGCTTTTTTGGTTCCATTATTTCAGTCTTTGACACAATCTAAGCAAATGACTGCAACTGAAGTTGAAAAGAGAGAATTGGAGAAATCTATGTTATTAGCTCCAATGTGTGAACGTATTGCTTCTGAATGGTTGAGTGGTAATATTGAACGTGAGTTAGATATTTTGGCTGCTTATGGGGTATTAGATGATGTGCCTGAAGAGTTGATGTATGATGGTGCTATTGCTATTGAATTTGCCAGTCCATATGTGCATTTGCAAGAATCTGATAGTATTATGGGATTATATAAATCACTTGAGGCGGCTATATCTTTATCTCAAGCTAATCCACAGATATTGGATATTTTTGATGCAGAAGCTGCTCTTAGAAAAATTGCTGATTATTATGGTGTGAGTTCTGATGTGGTTCGTACTAGTGATGATATGCGCAAATTAAACCAACGTGCGACTATGGAAAATGCACAAGCGCTTATGAGCGTGGGTGGTGGTAATCCTTTAGCACAGGCAATGTCTGGTTTGAGAATGAAAAATGTATAAAATAATGGCTCTCTATAGTTTTTATAGAGAGTTTTTTTATGGAGGAATATATGTCTAAGATAGATATTATAAATCGTTGTTTGATTAAACTTGGTGAGGCTCCAATTTCTTCTTTTAATAGTGCTGTTTATGGTAAGTCATATGAGGTGATGTATGATGATATGAAAAAGATGTTGTTATCTATGTATCCTTGGAGATTTGCTATTGGGGAGAAAAAGTTGGTGAAAGATATTGAGCTTTATGGTTGTAGAGCAAAGTATTGTTTGCCTAATGATTATTTGATGTTATTGAGGGTTTTTAGTAATAATATTAATGGTGGTAGTAATCAGGTTGATTATGAAGTTGTAGAAAATTTTGTTGTTTGTGATCTTAAAGATGGTGTTTGTATTGAGTATGTGAAAAATGTTGATGAAGAGAGAAATTTTTCACCACTTTTTAGAGAGGCTTTAATTGCTAAAATTGCTTCTGAGATGTCTATGCGTGTTAAACATTCGCTTGAATTAAAGCAGATTTTTGAGACAGAGTTTTATAATTTGATTAGGCAGGCTGAGTTTAATAATGAGATTATAAAAGATGTTGAATATATGCCCGATAATAGCTGGGTTTTGTGTAGAAAAGCTTGGTAGATTGAGGAGGATGTTATGAGTAAAAAGCCTGCGAAAATCCAATTTAATGGAGGGGAAATTAGTCCATGGTTGGAAGGTCGAGTTGATTTAGCAAAATATGATAAGTCTTCTAAATTGTGTAGGAATTTTATTCCTGTTGTTGAAGGATGTTTGAAACGAAGAGGGGGAACTTTATTTGTGGCAAAAACTCCTGATGATGAAAGCTTAAGATTTAGAATTTTACCCAATCCGTTGGATGCTGTTGTTAAGATTAACGGTATAGAAAAATCAGAGATTTTTGTTTCACGAGGAGATGTAGTTAGGTATGAAGTTTCTTTAAATGGATATGTTACTTTGAGTGATGAAATTGCCGTTATTGAAAATATGGATTTGAAAATAAGTTTGGTTTCTAAAACTGAGATGTGCAATTTGACAATTGTTGTTGAGCCTGGTGATGCTACAATAAAAATTGAAGGTTTTGAGCGCAGTTCTTATCAAGGAAGTAAAAATAGCGAAGTTTTATATTTGGTTTATAAAGAAGGGTATGAGACTAAGACAGAGAAAGTTATTTTAGATGAAGATAAGACGATAAATGTTGTGTTGGATAAAGTTGATAATACAAATGTTGCATATGGTTCTTGGGGTGATCCGATTAGGTTTTGTGGATGTACTGCTGTGGGGCAGGCTGATAAGCAGCTTAAATGCTTTTTATTGCAGTTTTCTAATGGATATTTACCTATAATTTTTAATGCAAATTGGGAAGCTCCTAAGGAAGACTTTCAGATTGATGAGACGTTGTTTTTTAGTAATATTCGTGATGGATATGATGCGATTTATTGGAAAAAAGGCGAGTATCATTTGGGGGTTATTAGTCGTAATAGTGAGGCTATTTTTTATTATGATTTAGATGGCAAATTAGAAGTTGGATATGACTATTTGAGCTGTGCTTTTTTTGGTTGGCAGATAGATGAGTACTCTAACTATGCTACAAAGTATAATACTTATGATGGGGTAGTTAATAATGGTGTTTTTCAGGTTTATCGTTCTGGTAAATTAGTTTGGGAATTGAAAGGAAGATATGATGAGTAGTGCTAGAAGTTTTTTGTTTCCATTTAAGTATAGTGAAAAGGTTGCTTATGTGGTGGAATTTAGCCATAGAAAAATTAGGCTTTATGCTAAGAAAAGTTTGGTTACTACTTTTGGTGTTGGAGGTAGTGATGAAGGGATTACTCCTTTGGCTGATTTTTCTTCTTATCCTCCCTTAGAAATTGAGAGCCCATATACGTATGAAGATTTGTGGGATTCTGTTGATTTATGCTGTAAAATTCAGACAATTCAGCATTCTGACGTGTTATATATCTTTAATGAAAAATATCCAATTATGATGCTCAAACGTTATTCAAATGTTGATTGGAGATTAGAGGAATTAGAGATTAGAAATGGTCCTTTTTTGGCTATGAATACTGGTGATATTTTAATCAAGTGTAATGAAGAATTGGAAGATATAACAACATTAACATCTAGTGATGAGTTGTTTTGCGATACTGATGTTGGACGACTAGTAAGGTTTAGAATTTATAATGATGATACGTTACCTTGGTCTAGTAATATTAGTGTTGAAAAAGATGCAATTTATCTTTCGGATAATAAATATTATATTTCTTTAGATGCTGGAAATACTGGTAGTGTGAAACCTGTTCATAGTGAAGGTGTTCGATCTGATGGAAAAGTTAGGTGGAAATATTTACACGATGGTTTTGGTATTGTGAAAATTAGCGAATTTATTGATGCGAAAAATGTTAAAGCTAAGGTGTGTAAACGTTTGCCTGAAGCTATTAGAGAAGGTACTCTTTATTGGGAATTAGGCATGCTTCATAAAGGGACTTGTTATCCAAAATCTGGAGCATTTTTTCGAAATAGATTTGCTTTTTTGATTAACACACCAACTGGGCCTAATGTTTGTTTATCGGTTAGTGGTGATTATAATAATTTTGAAGATATGGAATTTGGTGAAGCCACTGCTGAAACAGCAATTACTGTACCGGTTATGAATACGGAATTTAATGAAGGTAAGTGGCTTTATTCTGGTGATGTTTTGTTTGTTGGGACAGGCTCTAGTGAATTTTATATTGATTCGCTTTCTCAAAATTCGGCTATGGCTGGTGATAATATAAAAATATCGCAAATTTCTAGTGTGGGGAGTAAGGCTATTAAACCTATTGGAGTGGGCGCTCATGTGTTCTTTGTTGATAGATATGGACTTGGTCTTCGGGATTTGGTTTATAATTATTATAATGATGGTTATGATCCGATTGATATTTCGCTTTTAGGAAAACATTTATTTAAATCTCGTATTGTTGATATTGCTTATCAGGAAACTCCAGATAAAATTATTTGGTGTTTGATGGGTGATGGTAGTTTAACGGCTATAACATTTTTGGCTGAGCAGGAAGTTGTGGCTTTTTCTCGGCATGATTTTAGCGGAAAGGCTGAGAGTATTGCTGTAATTAGTAATTTTGATGAGTGTTATGATGAAGTTTGGCTTGAAGTAAATCGTGTTATTGATAGTTCAATTTTGCGTACTGTTGAGTGTATGAATTTGGGTATGCCAAATACTACTTTTGAGCAATCAGATGTTTCTTTTTATGATGAAAAATTACTTATTGCTGAGAATATACAGAATAATGCGATGTATCTTGATGGTGCAGTGAAATTTGAACGAGGAGCTGATGATACTTCATTAGAAATTTATGGGCTTTCTCATCTTAATGGTAAGGTGGTTTCTATTTTTGCTGATGGAGAAGTTATTCCTCCTCAATTAGTTATTGATGGAAAAGTGCAGTTATCTTCTTATTTTGTTAAGGCTTTAGTTGGTTTGAATATTACAAGTCAGTATATTCCTCAAACAATTATTATTCCATCACAGATTAGTACTGGTTTGGGTGAAAAGCAACGAATTAGTCGAGTGAAACTTTTGTTGTATAATTCTGGTGGTGGTCAAGTTGGTGTGTCAGATGATAAACTTAGTGATATTCTGTATCGTAACACCGAACATGAAATGGATAAGGTGCAGAGTTTGTTTTCTGGTTATGTAGAAGTATTAGTTGATTCATCTTCTAGTTCTGAACATGAGATGGCGACATTTGTTTTGCAGAATAATTCTCCATTGCCGATGAATGTGTTGGGTATAATTCCATCTATAGATTAGGTTTAATAAGCTAATGAGGTATGATGATTAGAAAATATATTTCTGGTGATGTGTTTAAGATTAGAGTTCAAGAGGAGCAAAGAGAGGAAATTTATCATGCATATGAGGGGTTTGAGAGTATTGAAGCTTTTACTTTAGTTGATGATAAAAATGTTTTTGCTGTTTTTGGGTTTAGGTTAAATTGTGACAATGAGGCGGAATGTTTTGCTTTGATTTCTTCAGATATTGGAAGGAAACTTTGTGAGATGGTTCGTTTTTTGTTAAAGGAAATTCCTTTTCTTATGAGAGAAAAAGGAGTGTTTAGGTCTTTTATGACTGTTAAGTCGAGCTTTTATCAAGCGAGGCGAATGGCTATTTTGTTAGGATTTAAGGCGGTAGGAAAAATACCGTCTTTTTTTAATGGTAATGATTATGAAATTTATGAAAGGAGAGAAAAATGGTAGCACCATTACTTGTTGCAGGACTTGCTTTTACTTCTAGTTTTTTGAGTGGAATTGGCGCATATAATCAAGCAAAGGCTCAAGCTAGTTCTTATAAACAACAGGCAGAAATTTATCGTCATAATGCAGAAATTTTGCGTCAGAAGGGAGCTATGAACGAGGATTTTATGCGTTCGCAAAAACGAGCTTCTTTGGCTCAAAGTTATGCGGCTTTGGGTGAGGCTGGTATGAGCGAAAGTCCAACTACTATTTCGCATTTGATGACGACATCAAGTGCAATGGAACAGAATATATTAAATGAGAGGTATTCTGTTGAGTCTGAGGCTGAAAATTATTTGTATCATTCTATGCTAGAACGTGGAAATGCTAAGCGAGTTAAGAGTAAAGGCAGAAATGCTTTTGCTACTAGTATGATTAGTGGTTTGGGTAGTGGATTAAGCTATTTGAAATAATTGAGGAGTGAGAAAATGAGTAATAAGCAAAGTTTACCAAATACTAAACTTGATGGTGTGTTTTTGAGGAAGAAAATAACATCTAATCCTTTGAATGCATCTGGGATGGATTTTTTTGATGATAAAGGTGGAATGGGTGTTGCTGTTGAGTTAACTGATTTGGCAAAAAATATGGTACAGCAAAAGCGAAAAGTTGAGTATGAAAATAATAGAGTTATGGCAGATGCTCTTTTGCAAACTTATAGAGAACAATTAGAAAAAGCAGAAAATGAAGATGATTTTGAGAATATTGCAAAATTGGCGGAAGATGATTTGAAGGCGCAGAAAGATAGTGGTTTTTGGAGTAGGGAGTTTTGGGAAGATAATGGCGATAATATTTTGGAAGCTAACAGAAAAGATGTAGCTAATTTGCGAGCAATAAAAGAGAAAGAATTTGGTCGTAATTGGTTGAATGCGTTTTTGGATAATAACCAAAATATGATGGCTAAGGCAGGATCTGGTAAAGCTAGTTTATTGCTTGATGGAGGACTTAATGAGATAGATAATTCTTTGTTTTTGGATGATGAGGAAAAGAAAGTTTATAAAGATAAATTTTTGAAATCTGGTTTGCTTAATTTAGCGTTAAATAATCCTGATGATGCGATTGCTAAAATGGAGAAATATTCAGGTGATGATAAAGATGATTTGCTTAGTAAAATTAACCATACAAAAGTGCTTAGAGATGAGGCAATTAAAAAGCAAGAGGAGAAGGCTTTTAGAGAAAGGGAAGTTAGTGCTTTTAATAGAGCATTTAGTTTGTGGCAAGCAAAAGAAAGCGGGGCGCTTAGTGATGCAGAATTTTTTGTATTAAATGCTGATGATGATAAAAATTTATTATGGGGTATGAATGAAACTCGTTCTTCTTTGCCACTTGTTGAGGCTTATAAGATTGTTAAAAAAGCAAATGATGGAACGGCATTATCTGTTGATGATATTAAAAATGTAGGCAACTATTTGATAGGTGCTTATAAGAATAATGATATTGGTGTTAATAAGGCATCTTTTATTCAAAATCAGCTAATTGTTAGTAATGATGGTGATGAAAGTAGAGAGCTTTTGTTTGATAAAAATGTTGATGATTTATTAGACGTAGTTTTGATGGAAGATGTGAACGGAAGTGATGAGTTAAGTAGTATTTTTATGAACGAAAAAGCGAAATTAGCATTTGATATTTATGAGACATATTATGGTAAAAAATTGGCTTTAACTGATGAATTTAGGAGTAAGGGAGGAGTAGTTACTCCAGCTATTGAACGTAAGTTTGGTATGCAAGCTTTATCTGAAATTAAAGATGAATTATCTCTAAAAGAAAATAGTGATGATTTTCTATCTTTTGGTGAATTAAATTCTAGTTTGGATAAGGCAATTAATTCTGATAGTAAGATGGAAATTTGGAAGAAATTTATTAGTAAGGCACCATTTGTAGAAGATAAGAAAAAGTTATTTAATAGTATTGCCTCTACTATTAAAAAGAGAGATTTAAAGTATCCTTATTTTGATAGTGTTTCTCAGCTTAATAAAAGCGATTTATCTAAAGGAGATAGGTTTTATTATAAGGGACGAATGGCTGTAAAAATTTAAGAGAATTGTGACCGCATTTATGCGGTCTTTTTTGTTTTTTTGAAAGGGTAAAATAATGTTAGATAATTTTGATTTAGCTGGTACTAGTGTAGGTGATAATAATAAGGATAGTGCTTTAAATTCTATGACTTCTGTTGATGTAGTAGAGCCAATTATTGATAATAAAAAAAGTGAGTTTGAAGAGGGGGAAAGTGCTGATTTTTCTATACAAGAAAATGATAATACTATGATGATGACACCTATTAATCAACCATCTGAAATTGAGGAATTTCAGACACCAAGTAGGTCTTCTGATGATGAGGAAATGTTGACGCCTATTGTTGACGATAATGATGATGTTTTGGGTGGTTTTTCTTATTTGGAGAATGAGCATAATTTTGAGATACCCAAATTTAGCAAAGAAGATATTGATGATGTGGAGCCGTTTTCTAATTTTAGGATGGCAGGACAGTGGATTAGAGAAGCGGTTGATGTAGATAATTATCGTAAAGCCATTGAGAGTATGGGGGAGGAAGTTGCAAAGTATAAATGGGCTTTTGATCAAGGAGAAATGGGGGAGTTTAATCTTAAAGATTTTTCTTCTGAATTAGTTAAATCTGGAGTGCGCAGTATGGGAGTTAATACTCTTAATATGGCAGGTAATATTATGTCTATGATGGGGGCTAACTTAAAGGTTGATGATAGTGATATTAACAGTGATAGTGTTGTTAGAAAAAATATTTTACCTAAGATGAGTGATGCATTTTTAAAGCTTGGTAAGACATTGAAAGACTATGCTGCTAAGGTTGATGATATTGAATTTTTGGCACCTAGTGATGAAGTTTATAATGAAGATCCTAGCTTTGCGCGTTTAGCTAATGTTTTGGGGAGTGGTGCTTCTCAGGTTTTGATGATGGGAGCGATGTCTAAGGCTATTGGTAGTGTGGCTACTTATGGCTTATATTCGGCTGGTAGCGGCAGTGAAGTTTTTGCTCAATCTTATGAACAAGATAATGATTTATCTAAGGCTAATGCTTTGGCGGTTGCTAATGCGGGTATTAGTTTTGTTATTGATAAAATTTTTAGTCCACTTCCTGAGGTGGTTGAGAAAAATGCAAAAGTTACAGCTAAGATGATTGCTGATGATATGTTAGGTGCTCCTCTTAAAGAAGCTGGTACTGAAGTTTTGCAACAAATGTTGGCTGAAAATTTGGTTAGAAAAATTGGTATTGATGATAGCCAAGATTTGTTTGAGGGATTGATTGAGAGTGCTTTAGGTTCTTTTATGGGTAGTGCTGTTTTGGTGGGAGCTAATGGTGTATCTTATGCATCTAATAGAGCACTTGAGCAAGTGCATGAGCGTATGGCTTTGAGAGGGGTAAGTGAGGAAGATTTTGAGTTAGCTAAAAATAATATGTTGGCTTTTATGGAGAGTAAACCTGAATCGTTTGAGAGAGTTTTATCGTATAATCTTAATGAAAATTTGAAGCGATTAGAAGAAGAGGCTAAGACTTTGGAAAATAAAGTTGAGCGCAAAAAAACATTAAATGAAATTAAGAAGTTTGATGATGTTTATGAAAAGATGAAAAGTAGATTTTTGGAAGCAACAGGAGATGAGCAGAAATCATCATTAGCGGCTAAATTATTTGAGGCTAATGCAATGACTTTATATGAGGTGGATAAATCTTTTTCTCCTGAAAAATATATTGGCGGTTTATTGCCTGAAGTTAAGAGTATGGAGTTTGATGAATTTAAGAAACTAAATAAGCCAGAAGATAGCGTGCTTTATCATTTTGTTGGGGTTAATGCTAAGGATATTGATTTGAATAAATTAGCTATGGCTTATAGAATGGAACAGGAAAGATATGTACCTCATACAATATGGTCTAAAACAGGGTGGATTAGAGATGCTGATGGTAAGTTTAAAATGGAAGTATCTGATGAGGGGGCTAGGATTAAAATATTTGAAGAGATTGTTGATGATTATGTACATGAGGGGATTTCTAGTTCTGATTTTTCTGTAAAAGAAATTGAGGCTATTGAAAAAGAAATGTCTATGCATGCTTTAAAGTTAAAAGAATATAATAATATGTTTAATGAAGGGGTTTATTGGGATTTTGTACAATATCTTGATGGGCAAAATTTTGATGATTTTTGGGAAGATTCTAATCTTTATGATGAGACTACAGATAAGAGATTGAATGAAGTTGATGAATATTTTGAAGTTGCGAATGCTAGGATAGTGGAAAGTGCTAAATTAGAAGCAGTTTGGAGAAAGTATAACAAGAAATCTCGTAATGAAGATTTTAGTGAAGAAGAAACAAAATATATAATGGGGAGATTGGAAAAAAATAAATATAATAAATTTATTAAAGATTATTTTAAAAAGAGGAATATTTTAGATAAAGATAGCAAAGCTACTTTAGATAGAGATAAATTGGGTGAGCTAAAAGTAAAAAAATATTTAGAGTATAAGGATAATGAAGAATTTTTTGATGCTATTTCTAAAATTGAGAAAGATATTAAAGAAAAGATATATTTGCGTTTTGATAAACTAAAAGAAGTTGGTAAAGAAAATGAGTTGGATTTGTATGACGATATAATGAATGAAAAGTATTTTAGGCTTTATAAAGTATATATGGGAGATTTTAGTGATAATAATATTGATATGAATTATCGTCCGGATAGTTTTAAGAAAGCATTTGAGCCTTCTACGTTGAGTGAAAAGTTTTTAAATAATGCTAAATATAGA
>JAEIGA010018061.1_pt1 | contig 10743 bp, 4 predicted proteins | sample 9270691 | NCBI WGS metagenome assembly JAEIGA01 (sample SAMN17057246, study PRJNA624740) | gut metagenome | biome: biome; isolation source: fecal sample | host: Bos grunniens | place: China: Xizang | collected 2019 | reverse complement strand
TGCAAATTGTATTACAGATATATATTCCATTCTATCGGCATATTTTTTGACAAATTCGCTGCAAAGATACAACTTTTTGCCGATATCGGCAAGAAAATAACAAAATTTTTCTATTTTAAGATTTCCATGGTTTGTACTTAGTCTTTTTCGCGACCACTATAAGACATCCATGGGACATCGTCGGCACATCATCGGCTCTCATCATCCCATACCCTTGCAATACGTATCCCTATCCTATGCTTATCCATTCGGTATCCTTTCGGTATCCCTTCGGAGTGCTAATGAAAAAACAGAGTATGAACTACGAGTGAACAAAAGAAAGGTGACAAATCCTCAAATTTATCACCTTTCATATAAAGTTTTTCAATATTATTAATCTTCGCCTACATGGAGTTGGCGGATAGATTTAGCCACGTTCAAGAAGTGGTCAGCGATATTATCTCACAAATTTATTTCCATTTTGAATGATAATACCACGATAGGTTTTATCTACTTGACGACCCAAGAGATCATACATTGGCTCGTTAATATTCAATACAGGTAGAACTACCTCGTCTATAGAGGTGCTCATAGATTTCCAGATTGCATAAACAGTACCATCATAACCAATAGGTAATACAGTCAATTTCTCACCAGTGCCTTTATTATTGTTATACCAGCCAACAAATGTATCACCATCTTTCACAGGAGTTGGGATAGTATAAGGTGCACCCTCAATCTTAGATGGCAACAGAACCTCTTGAGTTTCTGTACTTGAACTACCACCATGTACCTCTTGGTACTTAGGTCCCCATTTCTCTGGTTTTCCTGCCTCGGTAAAGTCGGCAGAAACTGGGTATTCGGTGTGTTGCTTGCAATTGAAGAATGCCCACAAGTTCCAGCGCCACAATGCCTCGGTACCCATCTCCTTGCCTTGTCCGATGACTACAGCATAGATGTAGTGACCGAGCCATGCAAACTCTGATTCTTGATCAAGCAAGATTTTCACCTCAGGATCGAAATCGGTTGGCCAGAAAGAGGTGAGATTCTCCATCGGTTGATCATAACGCTCTACATTATAATACTCATTGAAGTATGCTTTGAAGTCCTCCCAGAGTTCTTCGTTGGTAGGCACATCAATGATGGTTACCTCTTGCAGCACCTTACCGCCGTTCAACACCCATGTTACTTTCGCTTCACGCCAGATAGCGTAAACGGTACCCTTATAACCCACTGGTAAGGTAGTCAGTTTGTTACCAGAAGTATTGTTGGTATCATACCAACCAAGGAAGACATATCCTGTGCGCGTAGGAGTTGGGATGGTATATGGTGTACCCGTGATCTCCTTTGGCAAAGTCGCAGCCACGCTACCGCCATTGAGTACCCATTTGACGTCCGCGTTGGCCTCTACCCAAATAGCATAAAGTGTGCCTTTCCATCCAGCAGGAATAGAAGTGAAAGCTGTGCCTGTACCATTAGGATTGTCAAACCATCCTACAAAGTCGTATCCTTCTTTAACAGGTATTGGAAGGGTGTAGGTAGATGTTACTACACCTGGCAACTCTGCGCTAGAGCCGGTAGCGATTTGGTAAGCAGGTCCCCATGCTTCTGGCTTACCAGCAGTGGTAAAGTCGGTACCAGCTGCCCCATGTTGACCCGCTGCCGCATTGAAGAAAGCATGTACTGCCCAACGCCAAGCACCTTCGTTGGCATTAGCCATGTCGGTGGATAGTGTTACACCTTGAGATGAAGCTACAGACAAGATATAATCGCCCAACCACTTGTAGGAAGAAGAAGCATCCGTCATGATCTTTTGCATGAGAGCAGGAGCAAAAGTAGAAACTTTGTCAATCGTTTGCTCTGCACGGTTGAGACCATAGAAACTATTGTAGTAAGGCATGAATTCTGCCCAGAGTTGCTCGTTGGTAGGTACATAACCACCAGGTACAATACCACCATTGAGTTCCCACTTGATATCTGGTTCTACGCCACCGATAGGAGGTTCGGTGCCTTGACCAGGGGTAAGGAAAATCTCTGGATAAATGGTTTTGTCGGCAAGGACAGTAACCGTGCCTTGATAGTTTTGGTAGCCTTTAGCATATACAGAGATTGTGTAGGTACCAGGTTTAAGGTTCTCAAACATAAAGACACCATTGTAATTGCCGTCGGTGGTGTAGTAGTCTTGGTTCTTGAGCATGCGGTCCACGTATGGATAGCAGTTGCACTTGATGACTTGACCTTGTGCATTGGTCAACACAACTTTCGCGCCATTGATAGGTTTGAACTCGTCGTAGCGACCTGGCATAGGGATGTAGTATGCGTGTGAGAACATCTCTGTCATGCTGCGCACATAACCCAAAATGTATCCTACATTCTCGCCTGCATAGCCATAGTAGTCCATAATTCCACGGAAATAGCGTACACCCTCCTGACGGCACCAGTCTGGGTTCAATGCACGGTGGCGTGCAGGACTATAGGTATGGAAATAGCCCTCTGTGAGGTAGCCATGTACGCTGTGGTTGAGTGCACCTAGGGTGTAACCGTAGAAGTCAGAAGAACCACGCACGTTAGGATTACTTGGTGAATAGTACGTAGTTGGCTCTGGGCCATCCTCGTCGTCGAAGATCTCGTAAAGACGCATGATGGAGCTGTATGCCATATCCTCGCTTGCCCAGTTGGATGGTTCGCCATCGTAACCCTTGTAAATATAGAGTGGATAGTTGGCAAAACTACCATCTTCGCCAGTAGGACCCGCATTAGAGTGAATAGAGATATAGTGCGTTGCACCCCACCACTCAGCTTCCTCGCCAAGATCAAGCAATGGTTTGTCGATTGACTCGTCGCCCCAAACATAAGGATATGGACCATTCTCAGTACGAGACATGAGTGTTTGTAATCCAGCTGCTTGTAGTTTCTCGTTGAGGGCGAAGCCTTTCCAGAGGTTGGTGTTAGACTCCCAGAAACCCGTGGTATCGCCTATGGCATGGGTTACGGTAGCCATATTGCGGCTCTCTGATCCCCAGTCGCCGTGACCAGGGTTGATATATACACGTTGCGCTTGGGCAGTGAGGATCATACCCAAAGCACATATTACTAGTAAAATGCGTTTCATAGTTGTGTATTATTTTACAGTCATCAAGAATAATTCACCCTTGGTATTGGTGTAAGCAATTTTTCCGTTTGCTACATGTGGATAGATAGCCATTTGGCTTTTATCTACCAGCACTTGGCTCTTGCCGTCTAAGGTGTAAGCCACGATACCAGAAGCAGTCACTTGCTCGCCATTGTCATCGTAGTCCATAGCCACTACGGTATTATTGTCATACCATTGTGGAGCGTGGCAGTTGCTAGTTAGGAAACGCACATTCTTGCCCTCCATGTCGCAGATATAGCATCCCTTACCAGATACACGGTAGATGATGTGCTTGTTATCAGGAGATACTTTAGCATCAATATAACGCTCATTAGCACCGCTAGGAGTAAGCACGATGTTTTTGCCATTGCGTACCAACACAATATGAAGATCGGTGTTGATGGTAATGTCCACATTAGCAGACTTATCCACCAATTCGGTCATACCGACTTGAGCCTTAGCTTGCAACGAGCGTTGGTTAGACACTAGGCTGTGTTTGTAGATGTTGCTACGGGTGATTTTGTTAGCATCCATTGTTTTCTCGCGATATACGATGTTTTTTCCGTCATTGCTAATCTTCACTGCCCATCCAGCACCCACACCTTCGCTGATCACTTTTTTGGTTTGAGTAGCCAAATCATAGCGTACCAACCCTTTGTCGTAACTGTCGGTCAATAGAATATAATCCCCCATAGGGCTGAATCCTGCCACCTTCCACAAAGTACCTTGTTCAGCAGGTAATTTTTGCGTAGACACCACTTCAAGTATCTGTGCACTAGCAAGCATAGATAATGTACATGCTGCTAAGAATAAGAATGTTTTTTTCATAAGATTAATATATGTTTTCGTTATTTTATACGTGTACCCATAAGGTCATACATCACTCCATCGCGGACAATGACAATCATGCCGTTATATAACATCTTATATGCTTCTGTTTGATAGAAGTTGTATATATCCTCCACGCCTGCAGGAGTGGACTTCACAATCGAGATGATAGAACGCTTAGGTAAATTCTGTGCATTGTCCAATTCGAAATAGGCACGATTAGCTAGCATCTCTCCTGTACTAGATGCAGTAGCCAAACGATTGTTAGCCACCAAGAATAATATATCAGGGTCCTTTTCTATAGTTGTTGGACTTGTTATTCCATGGAAAGTAGCTGCGCTATTAGCAGGTTTGATACTCTTACCTGCAATATCCTCAGCATTGACACAAGTTGACACATTAGATACTCTTACTGGCACTTTGATCTCCTGTAGAGGTTTTATCAAATATGGCTCACCCGCTACCATAATATCTCCATCTTGGAATGTGAGTTCTTGGAAGTTAAGTTTGAGCATATCCTCGCCACCTACTGTCTGAATCTCTGTTCCCACGAACTTGACCACACTAGCGCCTTCGTAAAGTGTTCCTTCTAAACTATTGATACCAAATGGCAAGCAGATGGTATTGTACATACCTGCTTGCAAATTGCGGTAAATATCAACGGTCTCGTATGTCGTATTCTCCTCTGCTATAGAATTACATTGGTCGTCCTCTACCAGACTTGGTACGCGTTGGCTAAAGCGAGAAGGCACATTGATCTCATTTGGAGTTTTTGGCAAAGTGAAGATAACAACCTGATGTTTGTCTCCGCTATCATTGTAGGTCTCTCCGAGAGTAGCGACAAGGTTGCCCGCATAGTCGAAGTTGAGAGTAGTGATAGTAGGAAGATCCCATGTACCACTTGTAAGTGGATCATTTTCCACAATAGGATAGTCGCGCTTGTTGGTCAAAGTTGGGGTGGTTTCAGTACTCCACTCTATGTCAAATAGCATAATATTACCCGTACCGCCCACCATTGCCAATAGTTTCTCATCTTTACTTACCGCAATAGCAGAACCGAACGAACCATGTATCAATTCGCCTTCAAATGTTCCACCTACTGATGAATCAAGTGCTTTGGTAAATATAGTAGGTTCACCCTCTGTAGGATAGAAGGTCAATGATGGATCGGAGATGAAGTTACCTTTGTCATTACGCAACTGACACACCCAAGCCCCACGACTAGTTCCGACAATAGCGTAATCTGTAATATCCGTATTGTTATACTCCACCATACCATCTGTTTGGTTTGGATAATGTTTTAATTTCGTATGAGTAGGTGATTGGTAGTTGTTCAAATCATACACAAAGAATCCTCTTGTCTCTCCGTTCGAATCACCATTAGAATGGGCATTATGCATCAAAAATAGTTTTGATGTCGTGGGAGAGAAGCCATTCCTGTTATTGCCATCTTCGGTCCAATAGATATGCGCGCCTGTCGAGCCACTACCTACCACCGTTCCGTTGTTGTCTTTCCACTCTCCATTTTCGTAGGTACAACCGTCGAAGAAGTTGGTGATTTGTTTGGTATGTGGGTCCATAATGAACACACCGCCATAGGATGGTCCGTTGTCGGTAAGATAAACTGTACCATCAGGTGCTACGGTAGGGCGGAAGATTACTTCAAAGCCACCTTGTGGATTCTCTGCAGGTGTATGACCAGGTTGTCCGCCACGAGGTGGTTCTTGTTTGCCACCTTGAGGTGGTTGTTGACCGCTACCATTAGGCTGTCCGCCATTAGGTTGTCCACCTCCACCTTGAGGTTGACCACCGCCACCTTGAGGAGGTTGTTGTCCGCCACCACCTTGAGGAGGTTTCCAACCATTGGGGTTAGGTTTGTCGCCTGGACGAGGACGATGACCATCTTTATACGCATCTTTGTCACGCGTATAACCTTGTTCAGGTACTAGTCGCCAAATTCCGCCGTCGACAGTGGAGTTATAGCCGTGTGTCTGCTGATTTGCCACCCAGATGCTGCCAAAGAAATCTGACTCTGGACTGTTATCGATGGTTGCATACGCAGTATTGAATGCATCAGAGCGGAAGATTTCAGCAAACAAAGTGCTTGGGCGTGCTTCCAGATGCACTTCCCACAAGATATCTTTTCCAGGGACGTATCCAGGAATATTTTCTGTTGGCATGAAAACTGTATTCTTGCCTTGACGCAGGTTGTTGAGTATATATTCCTCCTCAGTTTCTCCGTTTTTATTATAGAATATCAGTTTGCCAGAAGCAGGTTGGGTATTGGCATAGAAAGAGAAGTCAAATGCCATTGCACCAACTTTGTATTTGCAATTAAGGTCGTATGCCACAATACAAGGCACTGGACCTACCCAGATAGCATATACAGTACCCTCATAGCCAGCCTCCAAAACGGTAATAGGGTCACCCACACCATGAGGATTATCGTACCAACCTTGGAAAGTAGCACCCTCTTTTTCTGGCGTTGGGATAGTGTATGCGCTAGTGATTTGGTTAGGTAGGGTCACCTTTTGACGAATCTCTTCAGTCGCCCAACCTTTCCAACTATCATATTTACCTGCTTGGGTGAAGTCTAGGGAAACATTTGCAGAACAATGATGACAATAATAATTATAAGTTGTACACTTAAGGAATGCATTTAGCAAATTTCCCCACCATACATATTCGTTTCCAAATCCTGGGTCTGTATGAGGAGAAGCTTTATTCCACAAATAATCTCCGAGCCATTTGTACCCGCCTTCCGCATTTGATAGATGATTATAGATTGCTTCTCCACCAACGTCAGCAATAACTTCTGATGCTTTATCTATTGGTTTCAAAGGATTGTTTTTTAATTTAGTCTTTTGGAAATCTTCCCAGAGCAATTTATTTTCGGAGATATGTCCGCCATTGAGTTCCCATTTGACGGAAGTGCTTTTCCATATCGCATAGAGCGTGCCTTTGTAACCTACAGGCAGAGTTGTGAGTGCGGTACCTGTACCTTCGGCATTGTCATACCATCCTAGGAAGGTATAGCCAGGTTTTACAGGGGTTGGCAAGGTATATGCTTCGCCTGTAATTGTTTGTGGCAAGGTGCCATCTACTGTACCGCCATTGAGCACCCATTTGACATCTACATTGATTTGAGGTTCGGTACCTTGACCCTTCTCCAAGAATATCTCTGGATAAACGGTCTTATCAGCTACCACATTAACTGTCATGGATTTATCTTCATATCCAGCAGCGTGTACCGTTAGCGTATATTCACCTGGTTGGAGGTTTTCGAAGACGAAGATACCATTGTAGTTGTGGTCAGTGGTATAGTAGTATTGGTCAGTAATGTGGCGATCCACATGGCGGTAACATTCGGTACGGATGATATTGTTTGATGCATCGCGGAGCACAACCTTCGCACCATTGATAGGTAGGAATTCATCGTATGAGGTGCTCATACTATTGAAAAGATGATGAGACATCTCCGTCAAACTGCGCACGCAGCCCATGATGTATCCGACATTCTCGCCTGCTTTGTCGTAGTAGTCCTGTATGCCTCGGAAATAGCGGATACCCTCTTGGCGGCACCATTCGGGATTCAATGCACGATGGCGGGCTGGCTGGTAGGTGTGGAAATAGCCCTCTACCAAATATCCTGGACAAGTGAGACCTTCTAGCACCTTTAATCCGCTACCACCATAGAAGCTTTCGTCTCCTCGTATATTGCGGTTATCTAACGCATAATGACTATTAGGTTCAAATCCGTGAGTTATAATCTCCCAAAACTTATCGTTGCCAAACGCCTCAAAATGTCTTAGCCACGCTGAATCTGCCATAGCGATTGAATGTTCATTATTTTCTCCGCCACCATCCGTGCCTGCGTAGAGGAATAGTGGGTAATTGACCAAATCACCATCCACGTTTGCATTGGAGTGGATAGAAATAAAATAGTCTGCTCCAAATAGATTGGCTTCTGCGACTATGTCAGGTAGTGGTTTATCAATTGACTCATCGCCTTTTACATATGGATATGGACCATTCTGTGTTCGAGACATCATCACATCATATCCAGCTGCTACTAACTTCTCTTGGAGGGCGAAAGCCTTCCACAGGTTGGTGTTAGACTCAAAGAAGCCCAATGTGTCATACGCAGCATAGTTGACAGTAGCCATATTGCGGCCCTCTGATCCCCATTCGCCATGACCAGGGTTGATATATACACGTTGCGCACTTGCTGACAACCATAAACAGCACACGAAAAATGATAAAAATAGGTGTTTCATGACGTGATAAATCTTATTCTAATAATGTGTTTTTTCTATACACAAATGTACTTATTACCAATTAGATTAAATTAATTTGCAAAATTACCACTTTTTATTGGATTAAACAAATTATTTTTACATTAATTCTTTAAATATTATCAAAAAGTATTTTTTATGCTTTTTCCCAGACGAAGGAATAGACAGGACATCCCACTTCTTCTAAATCAATTAGAAGAAAGAAGAACCAAGCCATTGTGTAGAGGTATTGGATAAGCCTAGCGCAAAGGTAGCGCAAAGGTAGCGGAAAAACATCATCAAAAGTGGAGATAGTTTTAGTATCAATGATATCGAAAACCGTTTAGAATAGATAAGAAAAATAAAATATAAAAAGAGGGCACTTCAGTAGTGAAATGCTCTCTTTTTAAGATATAGGACGACGTTTCGTCTATACAACGCTCGCAGAGCGAGCTACGATTATAGGTAAGCTATTAATCCTCGCCTACATGGAGTTGGCGGATGGATTTGGCCACGTTCAAGAAGTGGTCAGCGATACGCTCTGTATCCGAAGCAAACTCTTGATATACTTGACCCACGCTAGCAGGATAAACACCATCCATCAAGCGTTGCAAGTGCATCTTTTCGATACGAGCCACCAAAGCATCTACCTCGTCCTCGTGACGATTAACTTCGATCAATGCATCAAAATCATTATCCATATAAGCCTTCATGGTTGATTGATAGAGCAAGCCTATCTTTTCGCGCAATTCTTCCACTTCGTAAAGAAGATCTTGGGAGAACTTCTCATTGAAATTCTTTAACAACTCGGCATATTCAGTCAAGTTAGTTGCATAATCGCCCACACGCTCAAGATCGCCGATAGTACGTATTGCAGTAGCTAGATAACGATGATCCTCTTCGTTGATAGGCAAGTTATTAAGGCGCACGATATATGGAATCAAGTTGCGATTGATATAGTTGAGCTGTTTCTCATTCTCGTTAAACTCATCCATATCCTTGAAATCCACCTTGGTAATGATATCCATTGAGAGATTAAAATTCTTAATCGCCACTGCAGCCATATTCTCAATCTCAAGTTTAACTTGGTTAACCGCAATAATAGGCGTACGAAGCATCTTCTCGTCCACAAAATGGAAATGTGGAACGGCAGAATCTTGCTCTTTGGCACTCAACTTCTCTGGAATAACCTTGCATACCAACTTCACCAAATAATTCGTCAACGGAAGGATAATACATACCGTGCAGCAGTTGAAGATGGTATGGAACATAGCTAATTGCAACTGTGGTCTGCCAGGGAACATCTTCTCGAATAAGTAGCCGAAGTTCAAGCGCTCTACACCTGCTGAAGTCTCCACAGAGAAAGCGCTCATGATCCATGCTATGATAAGGAAGACCAGAACGCCAAAACAGTTGAAGAGCAAATGGATAAGTGCAGTACGTTTTGCATTGGTACCACTAGTAAGACCGGCTATAATAGCCACAATGCACGAGCCGATATTCGAACCCATAGTCAGGTAAATACCTTGGTTCAAGCTAATCAAACCAAAAACTGCCATAGTAAGGGCTACGGATGTCACCACAGAAGAAGACTGAACAATAGCCGTCAACAATGCACCAAAGAAAACCAACATAAGCGGATGTTTAATACCCGCAAGGAAATCTCTAATAGCGTCTAGTTCAGCTAGTTCAGCCATGGATTTGCTCATAAGGCTCAAGCCCACGAACAGCATACCAAAACCAGTGATAATACCACCCCATGTTTTCCAATTCTGCTTCTTGGAGAACAGTTCGATAAACGCACCTAGACCGGCACAAGCACCAAATAGAATAGTGGTAGATATACCACCACCGCTACTCAAACCAAGCGCAACAATCTGCGCAGTGACCGTAGTACCGATATTAGCACCATAGATAATGGTAGCCGCCTGTGCAAGGGACATGATTCCGACATTGACGAAACCAATTACCATCACCGTGGTAGCACCTGAAGATTGAATAGCCGCTGTAGCCACAGTACCTATACCCACACCCAACATACGTGAGTTGGACATACGAGAGAAAAGGGCTTTCAAGCGAGCACTACTAGCAGACTCAAGATTGGAGGACATCATCTGGCATGCCACCAAGAAGATACCAATACCAGCCACAAGCTGCAAGATAGCAGTTGGGAGAACATCCATAAGTGTAGGAGCAGCACTAACGGTTTGAGCCACAGTTTGAGAGATAGTATCTGATACCTGCGCTACACTATCCGTTAGATTTGCAATCTGAGTAGACAATAGAGTCATGAAAGGAAAGATGTTTTTAAAGGGTTAAAAAGTTCTAAAAGTATAAAGGCTTGCACACATACATGCGCAAGCCTTTAATTAATGATTAGAAGTTGTCTTGTTGCAATTGGAAGTATGCTTGTGGGTGTTTGCAAACAGGGCAAACCACAGGAGCATCTTGACCGATATACAAGTGACCACAGTTGCGGCATTGCCAGATAGCATCACCATCGCGGCTGAACACAAGCTTATCCTCGAT
>JAEIGA010018060.1_pt1 | contig 10744 bp, 8 predicted proteins | sample 9270691 | NCBI WGS metagenome assembly JAEIGA01 (sample SAMN17057246, study PRJNA624740) | gut metagenome | biome: biome; isolation source: fecal sample | host: Bos grunniens | place: China: Xizang | collected 2019 | reverse complement strand
CGCCACCGGCACGCTGGCACGCAGCAAAGACGGCGTGAAGCTCAGCTTCGAGGTCATACCGCCCACTCCCTTTGTGGCGGAAAACCTGTTCCACGCGTTCAAGGCGGGAGAAAGCCTGACGCTTGATGCGCTGCCGAAGACTCAGTACCGCCCCGGCAGCCGGATGGAGCTCACCATTTCCCCGAATCCGTTCATCACCGTGGGAGAGCCGATGCAGTACCTGGTCAACTACCCGCACGGGTGTTCGGAGCAGCTTTCCTCCGCGCTGATACCGTGGATTCTGCGCGATGAGATGGAGCTGCTGGGTCTCAGCTTCCCGGAGAAAAAGGAGACGGCGGAAGTCGTCAGCGAAACCTTTGACCGCTTGCGCAAGCGCATGCTCTCAGCGGGTGTCTTCAGCTACTGGGACAACCTCAACGCCGCCAGTGATTACTCCCCCTACGTGGTGCTCGTCAGCCACTTGGCCAACAAGCACGGCTTCTCGCACGCCTTGACTACGGATACAACCCTGAGTAGAGCCTGCGCTGCGCTGGAGGAAAGCGTCATCCCGACCGGCAAGGCAAACAACAAGGCCAAGGCAAAAGGCTCGCAGCGCCCGAACCTGCTTGCCCTCTACGTCGCCATCAAATGCGGCAGCCGCAAGGCTTGGCTCATTGCAGCCTCGGAGCGCGTGCTGAAGCAGCAAAAGGACATCTCCATAGAGGAGCGCTGGATGCTTGCCCTGTGCGCCAAGCTCATGAATCATGAAAAAGCGCAGCAACTCCATGGGGAAGCCACCGAGGCGCTGGAGGCCATGAAGCAGCCGGACCCCTTCGGCAGCCATTACAGCCTGCTGCCGCCGCTCTACATCATCCGCCTGCTTTACGAGGTGGAGACCAACGCGGAGGCGGAATCCACCCTCAAGCAGCTCACCCAAGCGCTGACCATCATGCAGCGGCATTACTACTCCTCATGGCGTAATGCTTGGCTCTTGCTCACCCTCCACGAGTACATGGAGAAGGTGCAGCTGAGCAACAACACCGCCCGCGTCAACGGGCAGGAGGTAAGCATGAAACTCCCCATCAGGGCACAGCACAGCGTGGGTGATGGCGCCGCCTACCACGCGGAATCCGGTGATACCGTCTACCTCAGCGGGCGAGTGGAAGGGCACATGCTCCATGAGCAAGCCCCGCAGCAGGTGGATGAGGGCTTGCTCATCTCCCGCCGCTATGAGAAGCTGCTGCCGGACGGCACGTGGCAGCCCACCGCCGTGTTCGAGCTCGGGGATATTGTGCGCGTGCATGTCACCGTCACCCCGGGCAAGGGGAACAAGGCCGGCAGCTACCCCTACCGCTACATGGCGGTGGAGGACCGCCTGCCCGCGGTGATGGAGGCCATCAACCCCGCCCTGCTCAGCCAAGCCCTGCCGAGCCACTACACGGAGAAGCAAGCCCGCAGATGGTGGTACTGTGATGGCAACGTGGACAATGCCCAGTTCCTGATGGACCGCGTGCGTTTCTATTCCTCATGGACGTACTACGGCAAGATGGAGGCAAAATACGTGGCACGCGTGGTGCGCAAGGGCAAGGTAACGGCTCCCGCTGCCAAGGCAGAGCTCATGTACAGCCCCGAGGTACGCGGGCTGAGCATCCCCGCCACCATCGAGGTCAAGTAAACGCAGCCCATGGCCCGGCTCCGCAACATCATCCGCTGCGCAGTGGGAGGAGGCGTCCTCCTGCTGGCAGCGGGGTGGTACCTGCTCCCCTTTTGCGTGGAGCGCCCCACCCTACAGGCGGAGCCGGACGGCCGCGTGTATGACCGCCACGGCGAATACCTGGGCGTGGTAGCGGGGGAGGATGGTTACCGCCACATCCCCCTGCTGCAACTGCCCCCGAATTTGGTGCGCTGCATCCTCGCAGCGGAGGATCGCCACTTTTACAGCCACGGCGGGGTGGATGCCGCCGTGGGGCGTGCCGCGTGGATGCGGCTGCGCGGGCTCTCTCGCTCCGGGGCGTCCACCATCACCATGCAGCTGGCAAAGCTCTGCAACCCGCCTGCCCCACGCAGCTACCGCACCAAAGTGCGCGAGGCGCTGCAGGCGCGCCGCTTGGAGTATGCCTACAGCAAAGACGAGCTCTTGCTGGCTTACCTGAACCGCGCGGACTTCGGCAACCAATGCCGTGGGGCAGAAACAGCGGCTCAATTCTACTTCGGCAAGAGCGCGCACGAGCTGGAGCTGCCGGAAGCTGCCCTGCTGGCCGCCCTGGTGCAAGCCCCCACGCGCCTGAACCCACTGCAGAACCCGCGCGCAGCCCTACGCAGCCGCAATCGCATCCTCCACCACCTGGGGGCTAGCACAGATGCTCCCTTGGGCGTGCTTGCGCACAGCCTGAGCCCCACCACCGTGCGCCACTGCAGCCCGGGCACCCTCACGCAAGATGCCACCCTGCACCGCAGCGTGGCGCACATTGCCCTGCAAGAGCTACAACTGCTGCACGGGCACAACGCCGGTCAGGCCGCTGTTGTTGTCATCGACAACCGCAGCAGTGAGCTGCTGGTGGCGCTGCCCGCGGCGAATCCGAGTGAGCAGCACGGCGGGCAGATAAACGGCTTGCGCACCCCGCGCAGCGCGGGCTCCACCCTCAAGCCCTTTGTGTACCTGCAAGCCTTTGCCCACGGGGCTTGGCCCGGCACCATCATGGCGGATGTCAAAACGCAATACCCCGACAAATCCGGCATACAAGCCCCCGGCAATTACAATGACTGCTACTTGGGGCCCATCAGCATGCGCCGCGCGCTCGCCTGCTCGCAAAACATCCCCGCCATGGATGCGCTGAGCTACTACGGAGGCGAAGAGAGGCTACTGAGCATGCTGCGCGCGCTCGGCATGAGCATCAGCGGCAATGCGCAGGAGTATGGGCTCGGGCTCGCCATCGGCAATGCGCACGTCACCCTGCTGCAGCTGGCGCATGCCTACAGCACCCTGGCACGTGGGGGAGAGCTGAGCCCCCTGCACACCCACCTGCCACACGCACAGCCCGAGCCGCAGCGCGTGCTGGATGCCCGCCACTGCTACCAGATAGCGCACATCCTCAGCGATGCCGCTGCGCGCACCCCCACCTTCGGCGAGGCGCCCCACCTCCGTTTTTCCTTCCCCTGCGCGGTGAAAACCGGCACCTCCTCCAACTACCGCGACAACTGGTGCATCGGTTTCACGGCGGAATACACCGTGGGCGTGTGGGTCGGTAATTTTGACAACAGCCCCATGCGCAACATCTCCGGCGTAAGCGGCGCGGGCCCCATCTTTCACCGGGTCATGAGCCTGCTGTACGAAAACGGGCAGCAAGCGGGATTCCCCACCCGCCCGGAGGGTCTGCAAGAGGTGCAGATTGACTCCCGCAGCGGTACCCCGGCCACGCCAAGCACCCCAAAAGCATGCCTCGCAACGGAGCTGGGCACGGCGGAGCAACTGGCTGTCCTGCCCACGGCGCAGGTGGATGAGCGCGGGCGTGTCATCCTCAACTCCCGCTATGCGGAGTGGTACGCCACCTGCTCCTTCAAACGCCTTTATACCCTTGATGCCGCTTCCGACAGCGGGCGCCGCCTCGCCATCCTCATCCCCTCACACGGCACCACCGTGCACCTGGACCCCACCCTACCCCACAACGGCAGCATCATTGAGCTGCGCTCCACCTCCACCGCAGCCGGCACTACGTGGGCCTGCCCCTCCCTGCACCTCTATACACAAGGCGGCAAAACCTACGCCAAACTCACCCCCGGCAAACACACCCTCCGCGTCACCTCCCCGCATGGCAAAAATGCAGAAGCCACCTTCACCGTCGTGCAGGACTGATGAGAACGCGCGTGGCGAGCGATAAATCGGAATTTGAAGGGGAGTTTGCGAGCCGTAGGCGAGCCTAAATTAGAACCCGCGTCAGCGGGTGATCTAACTTAGCCTAGGGCGCAAGCCCTAGGTAACAAGCAAAAATGAAATGGAGCCCGAGCTGCCTGAGCGCTAGCGAAGGCGACGAGGGCGGCATATAATGCGAGGACCGGAGCGAAGCGACGCTCCGAGCCGGGGCGGGCGCTCTTTTTATTTGGGTGAGTGCCAATGATTTGCGGACAATGGACGGGGCAATCCTGCTGTCGGCCTCCTCAGCTCCGCTTCGTCGGGCTCTATTTGCTTTTTTTCTCCATACCCAAGGCTGCGCCGCTACGCGGCTTGCCTTGGGCTATTGTACTTTCGCCCCGCTTCACGGGGCTCCGAATTAGGCTCGCTTGCGCTCGCACATTATCCAACAATCCCCCCTTCAAATTCCGATTTATCGGTTACGGTAGCCCTCCCTGAGACTGTATAAAGGATTTGATGTGTTGCAAATGGGTGGATAATGAACCCCTGTACTCCATCAACGGTGTTTCTTTGACTGTATAACCGCCCTCTGCGTCTACAAAAAATCGCACAGAATTGTTGCCTTGCATCGGCTTGAGCATTTTCTGAGGGTTGCCACCCATGATAATTCGGGGGCTCTGTCCAATATCGATTTTTTCAGGGCTGGCATATATAATAACAGTATTTTCCGGCAATGCGCAGCCGGCACATGTTTCTACTATGCCTACGTAAATAATAGCCACGTTTTCAGCCAATGTTCTGTTTTCCCCTACGGCATCAACCAGTTTTATGAGAACGACAGGGCAATTAGTTGTTGACCATAGTGCTATGATAGGGTGATTACCCAATTCTTTGCCGTAAGAATACGGTTGAAAACAGAAAGCGAACAGGACTGCGGAATACAATAATTTTTTCATGTTGTTTGGATGAGTAGTTTTTTTTGGGGGGGCGAGCCGCTCAGGCTTGCGGCGCCGGGGCGGGAGGGAGGTCCTCCTCCTCGCATGATTCCGTCATGACAGGGGGCTCCGCGCCGGGCTGCGGCTCCTCTGCCGCAGGCTCGGCTTCTACCTCCTCCGCCTCTACTTCCTCCGGCTGGGGGAGGGGCACATTGACCTTCAGCCAATCCACCACACCCTCACCGATGGTACGGGCCAGTTTGCGGGCGTTTTCATCTTTGGCAATGAAATTGGCGTGCCCGCGGTTATTCAGATAAACGGCCTCAAAAACGATGGCGGGGATTTTCTCCTCATCCAGCGTATTCATCCAGCCGGCGGAGGGCTGGGAGCCGATGTAGCGGGGCAGCACCTTGATGCCCTTGCCGGCATTGGGCATGCCACCGGGGCGGTCCAGCACATTGCGACGCATGGCGGCACACACGGCCTCCGCCAGAGCATGTCCGTGCTTTTTGTTGCAAATGATAAGCCCGGCGGGCGGCGTGGTGGACCACTTGCTGCCCAGGCTGTTGAGGTGCAGGAACACCACGCAGCAGGCTTTTTGGTCGATGGCGTAATCCGCGCAAATCATCCCGGCGCCGATGTGCTCCGGGTGGTGCGAGGAGGGGTAACGCTTGGCGTTTTTGTCCGGCTTGTTCAGCTGGATGACGCCGGCCTCGCGGTTGTACTCCGCCAGCTTGCCCTTGGTGGGGGCATTGCCGCGGTTGAGAATGATGCAGGGATACCCGGCCTCTTCCACCACCTTGCGCACCTCTATTGCGTAGCGGCTCCAGAAGGCGTATTCGTTGATTTTGCCATCCGGCGTTTGTGCACCGGGAGCCGTCGTTTGGTGCCCGATGTCGAGCACGACGGGGCGCACGGGCTCCTCTGCAACAGCGGAGGAAACACCGGCAAAGACTAAGGCAAGCAGGCGGAAGAGGCGGTTCATGGCGGGTATCCGTTAGTTACTTATTTGGCGGAAAAGGTCGCCTCCTTGAGCACGTTGTAAAGCTCAGCAGAAGCATCACCGCTGATGCACTCGATGGGCAGCTTACCTTTGTCCGTCTTGGCGTTGACGTTGGCGCCACGGCTCAGCAGCCACTGCACCAGCTCCACATCACCCACGGCGCAGGCGTAGTGCAAAGCGGTGTTGCCCTTGCTCTCAGGCGTGGTCATGTTGATATCGCCACCCTCACCGATGCGGGGCAGCAGCTCACCCAAGCGCTTGGCGTAATGCTTGGCATTGGCATCACCATCGGCAGTGGCGGCTCTCACACGCTCCAAGTGTACGGTGGCGATGGACTCGATATCCTCGTCATCGTCCTCATCCTCAGCAATCTCCTCTTCGGCAGCAGCCGGAGCAGCGGGGCCTTCCGTAGCAGGCTCCTCCGTGGCGGTGGGGGTCTCCGTCACAGCGGGCTCCTCCGTGGTCACCGGGCCCTCCGTAGCGGGCTCCTCCGTGGTCACCGGGCCCTCCGTAGCGGGCTCCTCGGTGGTGGCGGGGGTCTCCGTCACAGCGGGCTCCTCGGTGGTGGCGGGGGTCTCCGTCACAGCGGGCTCCTCGGTGGTGGCGGGGGTCTCCGTCACTGCGGGTTCCTCCGTGGTAGCGGGGGTATCAAGGGCGGGAGTGGCCTCCGGCTTCTCCAACAAAGAATCAAGCAGAGCATCCGTTTCCTCATCCGCGGCATCCTCTTCCGTGGTGGCGGGCTCCTCGGTGGTGGCGGGGGTCTCCGTCACAGCGGGCTCCTCCGTGGTAGCGGGGGTCTCCGTCACAGCGGGCTCCTCGGTAGTGGCGGGGGTCTCCGTCACGGCGGGCTCCTCGGTGGTAGCGGGGGTCTCCGTCACGGCGGGCTCCTCGGTGGTAGCGGGCGTCTCCGTCACGGCGGGGGCCTCGGTGGTGGCGGGCGTCTCCGTCACGGCGGGGGCCTCGGTAGTGGCGGGCGTCTCCGTCACAGCGGGGGCCTCGACAGGAGCGGTAGCGGCGGGCTTGTCCGCCTTGTTCTCCGGAGCGGGAGTGGCGGATTCGTCACTGCAGCTGACGGTACCGACACCTACACCAACGGCCAAAATAAAAGCGGCAACACCACTGAGGGTGTTCTTTTTGTTTAATTTCTCATCAGGAGTACTCATGATTCTAATCAGTCGAGATTCAGCAAACGCGCAGCAGGGCAAAACTCCCCCCTCTTCCGCTTGCAGCGTTAGTGTATTACTAAACGTTAAAATAGTCAAGCCAATTATCCATCGCCGCCCCCAATCCGGCGCCCGCCGTGCTCTTCAATTACAGGGCCACGGGCACCGCAGCTTCACGCCAAAGCTAAAGCAGTGCCCTCGCGCATACAGCAAAATATCTATTTGCGACGTTTAACCAAATCACGCGTACATCTGCACTCTAAAGAGCTTGCATCACCCCGAAGCAAGCCGAAATCAACCCACAAACGCGCGGTTTTTATCTTAAATCTACCACTTATGCATTTTTTGATAAAAAAGATACTTCCCATCCCGAAAAAAACATGCTAGAATGCGCCAAGCAATCAAGCAAAAGAGCATGAACGACGAACAAAAGCGGGCAAAGGAAGAAGAAGACGCCTCCTCTGAAATGCAACATAAGAGGCTCACCATCAACCTCGACCTTAACATCCACAACAAGTTGATACGCGCTGCGGCAAAGCAGGGATGCACGCCGGAGGAGCTGGCTGCCCGGCAAATAAGCAAATTACTACAAGCGGACCCCGGCACACTAAAGCATTGATACACACAATCTAACCACCCTACGCAAAGCGTATTTTTTTACTAAAAGCAGGCTTGACATACGTAGAGATAATGCTAAAATACCCAGCGTATGATGCGCACAGAAGATCAATCTCAATTCAAAACAGAAATCAAGCTTTGGCTCAAAAAGCACAAACTCGGCTACGGATGGGTGGCGGAGCAGTGCGGAGTCTCTGAAATCACTGTGCGTAACTGGATGTCTCAGAAGAGCATCCCTCCGCTCAAGCAACAGCTCTTGGAGCGCGTGATGGAGCAGGTACCCTCCCCGCAACCCTCACTGGGCGGCTTGCCGGGTATTAAGGTGGATGCTTGCTTCTCGCTGACGGTTCAGCTCACGGCGGATCTCTACAGCCGCTTGGCGGAGAAAGCCTCCCTGTGCGGCAAGACCATGGAAAGCCTGGTGGCGGAGTCCATCATCAAGCTGGTGACGGATGAGGAGAGCAACTCTGCCATGCGCACACGCAAGGTCATACTCCCCCCGGCAAACTAAGGCTCCGTAAGCACTGCCCCGCGCAGTGCAAGGGCCAGCTTCACCTGCCATGAACCAACACGCGGCAGCCACCACTGATTACACAGACCGGCAAATCTTACCTGCAGCGCCCCTGCCCGTTCGCACGGAGCTGGAGTGCTACCAAATACGCGAAATCCTCGGCCAAGGTGGAGGCGGCATCAGCTACCGCGCCTATGATTCACACCTGCAACGCGAGGTCGTGCTCAAAGAGCATTTTCCGCAGGGGCTCTGTTACCGCCAAGCCGGCCGGGCAGAGCTCACCCCCACCGAGCAGGAGCCGTACCGGCACTCACTGGAGGTATTTTTGCGTGAGGCTCAAGTGCTTGCAGGCATTAAGCATGAGGGCATCATCTCCGTGCATGAGGTATTTCACGCCTGCAACACCGCCTACATAGTGCTGGAATACGCGGAGGGCTACACCCTGTTGCAGCGCGCGCAACAAGCCCCCTTCAGCAGTGCCGAGCTCCGGCACTTGCTCCGCCGCCTGCTGCACACCCTCAGCTACCTGCACGGGCTGGGCATCCTGCACCGCGACATCAAGCCCTCCAACATCATTTTGCAAGAGGAGGACAGCCCCGTGCTCATTGACTTCGGCGCGGCCCTCACGGAAATACCGGAGCACACCATCACTTCCGTCGGCAGTCAGGCTTTTTCCGCCCCGGAGCAGTTCAACAACCACCGCAAACTCGGCCCCTGGTCCGACCTCTACGCCCTGGGCAACACCATCCTCTACCTCATGACGGATGAGGCCGCCAACGATACCGCCCTGCTGCAAACACTGCGCAAAGCGGTGGAATACCGCCCGGAGGACCGCTGGCAAAGCGCAGAGGAGTGGCTCGCCGCGCTGGAGGCTGCACCGCTGGCTCCGGCTGCAGCGCCCGCCCCGCGTAAGCGCCATCTGCGCCCATGGCTCATCGCAGCCGGCATGTGCGCCGCCGCAGCAGCCGGCGCTTTCGGCCTCTTCTCCCGGCCTGAGCCGCAAACACCACCGCCTAGCTCCACCGCAACAGCGCCTGCCCCCGCAGCTACCACACTCCCCACGCCGGATGAGGAGCAAAACACCCCCACGGAGGAAGACACAGCCGAACCGGTAGAGGACGCAGCCGAGCCGGCAGAGGACGCAGCCGAGCCGGTAGAGGACGCAGCCGAGCCGGTAGAGGACACAGCCGAACCTGTAGCGGACGCAGCCGAGCCGGAGGCAGACACAGCGGAGCCCGCACAACAACAGGAGCTCTACGAACAAGAGCTGGCGAACAAAACGAACGGGCTCGACGCCACTTACCAACTAAAGCGCATCGAAATCGCAGGCAAAGAGATGTCCGGCGCCATCACCCCCGCACAAAAAAACACTGAGCTGCAGGAAGCTCACCGGCACTACGTGGAGGAGTACAACGCCATCAGCCGCGAATTAGCTGCCAAATACGGCCTCACGCCGGCGCTGAAACAGTAAGCGCACGAGCCCTTACAACAAATCACCGCCCACGGCAATCAAACCGAGGGCGGCGCGGTAAAAGATAGTGCTGCAGTAGTTTACTCTACTGGTTCTGCCACGGGTTTGCCATCCTCCCCGGTACGGATGCGCATGCGGATGACTTTGATATTCTTCGACTCAACCTCTTTGCCGTTGACGATAATCTTGACAACACCGTCTGCACTCACCTTCACCTCCGCAGAGGCAGGAACGGAGGGGGTGGCCGGCACAGCGGGCTCACCGCTTGCTGCAGGTGCTGCCGGCTCAGAGCTTACCGGAGCAGCAGGCTCAGCAGGTGCAGCTGCGGGCTCGGAGCATGTGGGGGCTCCCTCTTCCTCTCCGCAGCGGCATTCCGGGGTGCAGGTGCATTCCCCCTCCTCAGGAGCAGCCGTATCCGTACGCTTGACAGGGCTGAGCAGCTCCGCCAAAACACCGTTTTTCATGATATCCTCCGCAATCTCCGCCGGCAACTCCGTGCCACTGACGTAGATGCGCACCGCGGGGGTCTCCGCCTGCGGTGCGGCGGGGGCGGGCTCTTGCGCTTGGCTCAGCGGAGCCAAAGCCAAGGCCATGCATGCAGTCGTAATAATGTGCTTTTTCATGGTAAAATGACGTATGAACAGCCCTCAGATTAGCATGCCACCCCTCCCCTTGCAAGCGGAAAAATGCCCCCACGCCAAACATTTCCCATCTCGCCCCCCTCCCTACCGCACAGCCACAGCCTTTCGACGGTTTAAGCTTTCGCTTGTTTCCCAACAGCCCGTTAAATCGGAATTCGGAGGGGAGTTTGCGAGCGCAAGCGCCTGCCACGGCGTAGCTGCGCAACAGCGAAGAGGGCGTAGAATGCACAGACTCGCCCCCCTGCTCGGCAAGCACAAATAGATTTTTTGGCCGTCGCTGACGACCAAATTTTTAATTTTTGGCCGTCCCGCACGACCAAAATCAGGATTTTTGGTCGCCATGGACGGCCAAAACAAACAAAACGGAAGAACTAGATGCCAATGCTCCCCCCACGAAAAACAGACCGATAAATCGGAATTTGAAGAGGCGTTTGTAGGATAATCTGCGAGCGCAAGCGAGCCGAATTCAGAGCCCCGGAGGGGCGCCATACAATAGCCCGGCGGTGGAGCCCCGCAAGGGGCGGAACCCCGGGAAATGGCCACAAAAATAAATGCGAACCCCGGAGGGGTGGT
>JAEIGA010018059.1_pt1 | contig 10744 bp, 5 predicted proteins | sample 9270691 | NCBI WGS metagenome assembly JAEIGA01 (sample SAMN17057246, study PRJNA624740) | gut metagenome | biome: biome; isolation source: fecal sample | host: Bos grunniens | place: China: Xizang | collected 2019 | reverse complement strand
GATTTGTTTTTACCGATTTACCGATTCATTTTCTATATCCGATATATATGAAAAATAAATAATTATAAATATAAAAATAATTTAATTAATTATTTAAATGTATAGACCATATAAGAAACAAATCGGTAAATCGGTAAATGATTATTCATTTATGGTACTCTCTCGTGCATTGAGCCGTTGCTGCTCCTTGATGTCGTTGCCAGTGAGGATGATGACATTGTAGCCGCGCACACCACCCACACGGCGTTGGCGGTATCCCAGCCTGTTCATCGCAAACGCCACGCGCTTGGGCGACAGCGGACACTTCACGTACATGCCTATGAGTTCGATGATGCGCGTGGCCGTGAGGAACTCGCCCGCCTCGTCACCGTAGGGCTGGCGCAGGTAGGTGAGGATAAGCTCTTCCCCTCACGGTAAAAGACCTGTGTGCCATCGCACACATCAGCGGTGTTACCTACTACAAGCTCCTTTTGGGAAAGACCTCATGACGAGTGTACACATACGCCTATTGAGCTGCCTGGAACAGTACCAGACAGCGCAATGGGCACATGAGTTCAGACAACGCTATTTCGATGTACTCGTCAGTGAGAAGATGTAAACTCTCTCACTTCTTATGACACGTAAAGGTGTAATTACCTGGTTTCAGCTTATACTCTGCTTTTAGACGAACAGCCTTGCCGTTCTTTACAATCTTGGTATACACAGTTTGAGGCAGAATGAAGGTCGCTGTAGTGCCACATGGCACGCTTATCGTGCATGCAAACCTGTTGTCATCATCGTCATAGGCAAGCTCTACCGATCCCTTAACGGTAGGAACCGCTATAGAGCACTCCTTAATGACGGGATAGGGTGCTATATCAAAAGTCTTCCATGCTGCTTGGGTAGGATTGATGCCACAGATATATCGGGCTATCACAGTGAGCATACCGCCACTCCATGCATGATTGGTAGATCCGCCACCAAAACCACCCTCTTCCCATCCTTCAAACAGGGTAGTATGGTTGGTGGCATTGACCATATTGGCAAAACGCTCCTTAAAACGTTCGAGAGCATAGTCTCCGTATCTCATCTTCATGAGAGCTTCCATGACGTAGGTCTCCATGTAAGGACTTGCGTGCCACTGAGTGGTAAACAGTTTGTGGATAGCTTCATATTTGTCCGCCTCAGCAATTCCCGATACGACAGCCAGTGCCTGCACACGATCATCGGTATCGCCAGGATAGGTAGGATGTCGATAGGCAGTACCATTCCAACAGAGGTTATATGCATCCTTAATCTTCTGCATCGTTTGCTCATAATGGGGTATATCTTCTTCATTACCTATCAATTGGGCCACATTGATAGCCGATTGCAGTGCCATATAGTGCCATCCTGCCAAGACCAGTCGAAGGTCAATATTGCTTCCCCAGTCGCCCCATGACCATCCACCGGATCTCGCCTTGGTGAGACCTGTAGCATCAAGTTCCCATATTCCCAAGTAGCGTTTCATAGCGGGATACACATATTGCATGGTCTCCTTATCGCCTGTATGCATATAGTAGGGCCAGAAGCCGTAGGTACTGATTGAGGCAAGCATCTGGGCAGGTAGCTCGCTATTATAGTTCTGTGCCGGTACGGGAGAGAAAAGTGTGCTATCGGCTCTTTGCCAATTGACCAATTCCCTGATGGCTTTCCGAGTAAGCATATTAGCCTCTGGTGAGAGCTGATAGAAACTTTCACCCATGAGTATAGTTACGTCGCCCCACCATTGTGCACGCTCTCTGTCGGGACAGTCAAAGTAGGTGTCGCGCATGTTTACATACAGTGTTCTGAGGGCTTTCTCCCTAAATCGATTGATGAAACCGTCGGAGCAGTGGAACTTTCCCTTGAACTCGGCATTGTAGCCCGTCTCTCTGAAGGCCACACTATGTACGGTCAATGATGACTCTTGAGGATAGCGAATGTATAGTGTATCTCCATTCATCCATCCCAACGATTCGTATTGCTGCCTACCTTTGCGTGTGATATATTCGGCCCGTATGCAATTATCACTTCCTCCGTGCACATGGTCAGTCTCAATGCGTATCAGTGTTCCACCAACGGGGTCAGTGATATCTATAACAGGAGTGAACTGCGCATTGTAAGGGAGTGGTGCCTTGACAACACCTTTGCTGTTCATTGTTGCAACCGTCTTTACACCATAGTCCTTCCATTGGGGTATCGGTCTCTCTACAAGATTGTTCCAAGGATGATCACCCCACACACCTATCTCCAATGAGTTTTTCCAATCGGCTTGCTGCTCTAAGCGGGCATCGTACCGGATATTAGACTCCGCCAGTCGCCAGTTGGGCAATGGGTTGTCGGCTGTCTGATAGCAATTAAGCCTTTGGCTCTGCCAAGTATAGTCTGTATAAAGGTCAATAGCGGGAGCCTGAAGTATAAAGCCTGACTTGCCACTGTTGACATGTGAAAAGCCGGGCTTGCCAAAGTGCCATAGCAAAACACGTACCTCATTCCTCCCTTTAGAAAGATAGGGGGCAAGGTTGACTACATCATAATAGGTATCATGAGGTGTGGGACCACGCTTTAGGCCACCTTCAAAGACCACCAAGGACTCATTTATCCACAACCAATACTTGGTATCGGCAGCGATTTGTGCATAGACCTCCTTTGGCTTGCCAGCAAGAGTAAAATCTTTCTGAAACTCAATCCAGGTGTTGGGCACGTCACGGTCTGCATGGTCGGCCGTAATCCAATGTGCAGTCTGCGCAAATACGGTATAGTACAAAAAAAGACAAAGTAATGTCAGAAGTCCTTTCTTCAGCATGACATAATATTTTACGTTTCTACTATTCGGAGAACACGTAGTTGAAACGTCCACCTGGTGCAACATCGCCATTGACATAGAAGTCCATCAGGTTACCTTCATCTTGCATGTTATCGCTCCACTTAAACTCAAAGTTGAGAGTCTCACCATTGACACCTAACAGTTCACGTGGTATGCGAAGCATCATACGTGCACCATCGACACGCATCTGTGCCTCACCGCAGGGGTGCCATATCCATTTGTTCTGATGACTACGTTGAACATAAGCTGTAGTCCCTTTGGGAGATTGGTAGTTGACGATAAAGTCGTAGCCCTGCCAACCTGTAAGCTTGTCGCGGTCGATATCGATAAACAGGCGCATCCATGCTGCATCGGTCTGTGGAGTGAGCCTATCGGCAGTCTCTACATAAAAGTATACATAATCCTCATCACGTGCTACGCGTGCACCGACGATGTCGTTGCGCCCCGTAGTGTTGGTATAATGGTATTGGCATGAGCCTTTGGCGTCACGAGGGCGGGTATTGCCACGGTAACTGGCATAGTAAGGATGCACATCGTTCCACATCGACCACTGACCCATTTTCAAGGTGACAGGGGCTGAGGGTTTCTGTATAGGTTCTGTACCCTTGAACTTACGCACACGATCTACCAGTTGCAGGTAATATACATCACCATAGTCTCCCCAGGTCTTCACAGGCTCGATGTCGCGGCTGTGATCAGAGTCGAACTGGTCTACAAACGAGAAGGGTTCGCCCGTCCAGGGTGAGTTCTTGGGGCTATACTTACCCGCTATCCACTCGTTCCATCCCGTGATGAACACGGCCTTAGGATTCAGCTCGTAGGCACGTTCCCACTGCTCGGCAAAGTTCCAACCATAGAGGTACCCGTCGCGACGAGGATCAAAACCCTTGGTGTAGGAATAGCTGCGGGTGTGTGCCCCTGGCTTGTTGAATGCACTGCAGTGCCCCTTGGTCTCGGGACAAGCATTCTGTGCAATGCCCACAGTGACGAGTTCGTAAGTTCCATCGGACTGGGGTACGTAGCCATGCTGAGGATAGTTTTCCAGCCAACCCCATTGGTTGGGGTAGTTGGGATTGGGGCCATCCACATAGTCGGGTTGTCCGGGGCGGAAAGTAAAGAACTCTCTGATGGCTCGGTCCTGCTCGCTATTGGTCAGATTGTTGGGATAGGCCATGATGACAGGCTTACCCTCCCAGTAGAGCCAAAGATCTTTATATAATCCCTTGCTATAGAGACGCTCATAGAGATGGCGAAGCGATGTCAGCGAATTCTTGTCAGGTGAGAAAGGAAGCAGGAAGGCAATCTTGGGTACCCGTACTCCATCTTTCTGCGCCTGGCTCCAAGCGGCCAACAACGTATCGGTGCTGGCATCCCAGGTGGCGGTGGCATTGGTGCAGTCGAAGAACACACCGTCGACCTTGGCGTCGGCCAGCAGCTCGGCATGCTTGCGCGACACCCAGGCATCGGTCGTACGGTAATATCCGAAAATCGGTTCGCCCCAGTAGTAGTTGCCACAAGTATTCTCCGTCCAGGCAGGATGGTCGGCGTCGTATCGTGCCTCAGGATATCGGCGCAGGATTTCCGAATTGTCCTTGACCATAGTACCCTTGGCCTCGTGGCGCTGATGCCAGGTCCAATAGAACATAAACACTTGCTTGTCCTGTTTCGTGCCGTCGTAGCGGCCTACCGTGCGTCCCAAGGCATCGGTAGCAGCCCATTGGTCGCTGCTGACCACCTCCTGTGCAGCAATGCACAGGCTACAGGTGGCCAGCCATGCGGCTAATATGGATTTCCTAAACATCATACTGTATTATCTTTTACGGTTCTTAGGAGCCTGCTTGGGTTCTCTCGCAGGAACAATTCCCAATTCGGCTGTAGACACATACTGCATGCCGTCGTGGGTAGAGAGGGCTACGAAGCGGAAGTAACGACCATTCTTCGGTGATGCGATCTCGATCTCCTGTACATTGGTTGAACTCTCCAGACTCCCCTTGCATACGGGCTTTCCCCAATCACCCAAGTTGTCGCTCACATAGAACTCATAGCGTGCAACACGACCATTAGTCATGTCCTGGCGACCCTGATACAGGAAGCGAGCCACACGATAGCTCTGCCCCATGTCCACTACGACCTCGTGTGGACACTTGGGCGTGGTGGGAGAGTACTGTGTGTGCCAGATGCTGCCGGGGTTCTCATCAATCGTGTTCTTGGCACCTTCACCACCCTCACTCTGCTGACTGCTATAGCTTACCACACGCCATGTCTTCTTGCTGATGTATGCGCCAATGCTCTCCTCGCTTATAGGGCTGGGACGGCGATCGGGCGATGTGGTGTAGGCACGTACTGTACCGCCATCAACCAGACTGAACGGAGCCGTGTACACCTGCTCCTTGCCGCCATCAATGCTGTAGTGGATAGTGGCACCGGGAGTAGTGCATGACATAGTCACCACACCCTTATCAGAAAGGATAGAGGCAGGCGAGCATACGGGAGAGATCACACGTGCACGTGTGGCCAGCTGGCGGTCTGTACTGCGCTCAGAGATAGGCATCAGCAAGAAGTTGAGATGTGCCTTGGCCGAGGCTACGCGGTACTTCTCTATCACATCGGGACCACAGCTTCCGTTACCCAGAGCACGGTTGTAGGCATCGATATTGAGGATTGTCTGCTCACAGAAGTCCACTTCGCAAGGGTGTTTCTTGCGGTTACCGCCATCGATGTAGTTGTCCTCGGGGCGCCAATGCCCTGCACTGGCAGCTATCTGCTCAGGAGCCACTACCATCAGGCCTGTACCTGCATCGTCAGTAATGGCTATCCATCGTACCTCCTCCTTGTTTCCGTGCTCCTGTGGCAGTACGTAGTTGGTCCATTCCTCACTCACACGGCTGTGGTGCAAACCCACGAAGGCCGACTCCTTGCGGTCGGCATAGCTGTCGTGCGGGCCACGTCCCAGCCATGTCATGTTCTCATACTCCTTAGGCAGTTCGGCACGCAATCCCAGACGGGGAAGTTCACTACCCTTGGGCAGCGGATCTACCGTAGCATTGACAATGAGTACACCATCGGCTAGCACATCCACAGTCTGACGCACAGTGAAACGATTATTACCACTTGAAGCATACGAGTTGACAGCTACAACCGTAGCGCTCTGCTTGTCCTTGGATGCTGTTACCTCCAGCTTGCCGGGAGTGAAGTCGAGTTTACGGATTCCCATACGGTCGTAGGTACCTGTACGGCCACGCTCATTGTCGGTAGGCAGGCGGAATACCTGAAGGGTCAGCGGTGCAGCCAACATATTCTTGCCATTCACGGTGTAGGCTGTCAACAGTCCGTCAACAAAGGCCACGCTAAAGTGGTCACCGGTGATGGTCACGGCATTGTCTGTCTCGGTAATCTGCAACTTACCGCCACCCAAAGCCTCATAGGGCTTGCGATCTGTGGCTGCACGCAGAAGAATCTGTTCGGAAGCCACCTCGAAACCAGCTTTCGCCCACTCGGTATCCTCTTTCTGGGTAGCAATAAAACGGATATGATACTCTGCTTCGGGGCGCTGAGGTGCTGTTATCAATGCTTTTGCCTTGGCAAGTGTCACATCACGTGTCTGTCCTACTCCAAGCACCACATCCTTGATATCGCCACGAGCTATCTCCATACCGTCTTCGAGCAGTACATAGCTCACGTTCAGGTCATCGAGCACGCGCTGCTGGAGCTTGCTCTTAAGTGTAAACACGGCATTTGCGCTATCCTTCATCACGAAATCGAGCGGCTGATATATCTTCTTCATCTCAAAGCTCTTCGCCGTGGGTGAATTGTCGGCCAGTACCACACCATTGCAGCAGAAGTTGTTGTCGCTGGGGCGGTCACCGAAGTCGCCTCCGTAGGCCCAGTATTCCCCCTTAGAGATATCGAGGATTGATACCACATCGGCCTGTCCCTTACGGCCCAAAGCCTCAAACTTCATGGGAGCGTTTGTAGCATTTACCTTCAAGCCCTGGTCTTTCCAGTCCCATACAAACTCACCGGCCATGGCAGGATAGTTCTCGTAGATGTCGTAGAACTCGCGCTGGTTACCCATTGAGTTACCCATCGCATGTGTGTTCTCGCACTGTACGTGAGGACGAATGCCTGTCTTCCCCTGCTTGTACTCTTCAAGGCGTGTACGGGCGACATTCGCCATCAAGCCCAAGGGGCCATACATGGTACTTGTGACAGAGCTCCAGGTGCTGTTGCCCTCATAGTGAGTAAGGCGTGTAGCATCAATCTTTCCTATAGTATCCATCACATGCTTGAAGTTCTCTCCGTTACCGCTCTCGTTACCGGCACTCCACATGATGATACTGGTATGGTTACGCAGCATACGTACTTGACGCACCGAACGCTCCACCATAGCGGGGCGGAACTCCACCTTGTGCGAGAGTGTAAGGGCAGCGTGACACTCCACATTGGCCTCAGCCAGCACATACAGTCCCAAACGGTCGGCCAAGTCATAGAGGTAGGGATTGTTGGGGTAGTGGGCTGTACGCACAGCATTCACATTGAGGCGCTTCATCTGCATGAGGTCGGTTTCAATCTCAGCTTTTGTAAGTGTGCGACCACCCTTTTCGCTGAAGCTGTGGCGGTTGACACCATGGAACACCACTCTATTGCCATTGACGAGCAAAGCACCATCTTCACGAACGCCCACCGTGCGGAAGCCCACCTTCAAGGAGCGTACATCAATATCCTTATCCTTCTGCTTCAGTGAGATGACCAGGTCATAAAGCTGAGGCTTCTCGGCACTCCATGCAGTGATGCCCGTTACCGTCGGGAAAGTGAGTTCCACCTCACCAGCTGTGGTTACAGGTACTGTCTGTGTTGCCAATACACGACTGCCATCAAGCAACTGCGCCTCCAGAGTGGTCTTTTTCATCTTCGTGCCACTGACTGCTACCGTCAAGGCCGACTCGGCAGCACTATTACCATCCTTCAAGGCTGTAGTACGGAAGAAGAAATCTTCGATACGTGTCTTGGGAGCACTCCACAGATACACGTCGCGGGTGATACCCGTCATACGCCAATAGTCCTGACACTCGAGGAAGGAGCCGCTGGTGAAACGATATACGCGCACAGCAATATTGTTTTTCCCTGGGCGCAACTTGTCGGTGATGTCAAACTCACTGGGCAGGTAGGAATCCTCGGCATAGCCTACAAACTCGCCGTTGACCCACACGTAGTAGCCATGACCGGCACCATTGAAGCGGAGCATCACATCGCGTCCCTTCCACTCCTCAGGCAACATAAACTCACGGCGATACGATCCCACGGGGTTCTTCATCTTGTTGTTGTAGCTGTACCAATCGGGACGGTCGGCCATCACATCCCATGTATTGCCATCATAGGTGAAGGGATATGCAGCATTCACATAGAGCGGCTTGTCCCACTCCTTGCCATGGCGAATGCCATAGACCTGCCACGTAGAGGGCACGTCAATCTCTTCCCAACCGGAGGCATCGAAGGCATCCTCAAAGAAAGTGGTGCTAGCCTGGGAGGGATCGGCTACCCACTGGAACTTCCATGTGCCATTGAGGCCCAGAAAATAGGGAGATGCCTCCAATGCATGGGTCGGTGTATAAGCCTCCTTGGCATCGGCAGCCGAAGCCATAGGAATATCCAAGGTACGGGCGGGCAGACGGTTAAGGCTGGTAACGGTCACATCGTTCCACTCTTGCAATGTCTGCGCACTGCCTACGTAGCTGCAACAAACTGCAGCAATAAGGCCTAAAGCCTTTAATCCAGAAAAGTGTTTCATTGTTTTAGTTGTGCGTTATAAGTTCATATTTTTCTCATTCTATTCCTATTGTTTAACGACCTTCACGCCCTTCGGGGCCTTGAACGTTGTCTTCACAGTGCCGTCAGGTTGTTTCTCGTGACGCACCTTCAATATGCCGTGCGGGGTTGGGAAGGTTCCTTCGGCCCATTGGAGTTTACCCAAATGCGGGGTTATCTGTATCTTCTTACATCCAGCCTCCAGCACCTTGATACCCAATACATGCTCGCTCATCCAAGCAGTAGGACCCGATGCCCATCCATGGCAGAAGCTATGGCGGAATCCTGGATAACAATAGGCACCGAAGTCGCCATGGATATCCATTTTCCCCTCTGGCACAAACTCATCGATACGCCCTACATTCTCTGTCCATTCCAGGTTAAAGTCTTCCCAGAATGTCGTGGCTCCCAGGTCGAGCATGCCTCCCCAAAACTGGCTGATGATGTCCATAGCCTCCTCGTAGTAGCCACCCTTGGCCAAAGCCTGCAGCATATAGTAACCATAGAAGGTAGAGAAACCCTTGGGACCACCCACCAGCAGATTGTCTTGGCAAGCCTCACGCACATCCATCGTGCCAGCTATTGCCATCAGTGCAGCAGCCTGCTTCAGGTCGTTGTGTGGAAGCACCTTCTTGTTGAGACGACGAATGATATCTTCACATTTCAGTGCCTGCGACTCATCACCAAGGATACGACACAGCTTGGCCGCATCCTGCATAGACCATGCGAGCAGGGCGCGGTAGCCAGCCTCGACACCTGCCTCATTGGAGCTTGATGGCCAATCGAGGAAGCGGCCTCCGCCCAAGTTCTCAGTACCGTCCTCGGTGATGCGATTGTCAATCTGATCGATGAGTCCTTTTATATAATCACCATGCTTCTGCAAGAAAGCCAAATCACCGTTGTGCATGTACCAGTCATGCTGAATGATGAGGTACCACATACTGTATGCACTCATCCCATTGAACCAATTATCGGGGAGGGGATATTGCTTGCATGCCAGGTCAAGTGTAGCATATACGCTCTCATCACCGCCGAAGACATGGGCTATCGTCATTGCTTCAGGATGAAGGTCACCTATCCAGATAAGGCGGTCACGCTTGATGCCGTCCCACACATAATCCTGCATATTAAGGTGCACGGTATAGGCTCCCGTCTGCCATATCTCATTGAGTCGCTCATCATCACACTTGAACGAGCCTACATAAGGAATATTGCGATAGCGGAAGATAGCACTCACCTCCTTGAAATTGACCTGCATGTCGGGAGTAAGCAGGTCGATGCGTACGAAGCGATACCCCGTATTGCCCACCTCGATGCCTCCATAATAGGGTACGGTAAGTACCATATCACGCATGGCATGGTCATTGGTTGCGGTATTGTTCTTCAGGTCCATGTGCTCGTTGCTGCCTGTCTCTACAAGCGACACTGTATTGAGCTCGCTGCAGGTCTCCGTCACCGATTCGCCGAAACGCAGGCGCACCTGAGGAGTCTTGGCAGGCGACACACTGCTAAATAACAGGCTCAGCCCACCATGCAGTTCGCGTCCGAAATCGAGGATTATGGAGGGTTGTCTTCCCTCCCTGCTGTCGAGCACACACATGCCAGAGCCGAAAATGTCACTCTGCCCCGTATTGGGACGAAGCAAAAGCTCGGGATTCTTCACAGCATCGTCACTATTGATCCATACGATACGTCGTGGAGTAATATAGGCACGTGTCAACCTGTCCGCACGGATACCCAGCGTATCACTTCCAAAAGTAGGCGGGTAATGAAGTCGTTCACATGTAGACGACGTAGGCCTGCTGCAGCCACACAAGCAAAGTACACAGGCAAACAAATTCAGTAATTTCTTTATGTTCATTGTTTCTGTTTTTCAAGTTAAATATAGATGCACATATCGATATTTATTCGATTTTCACCGGTTTGATTGAAAAATATGAGATTAAGCCGAAGAACCTTCGATTGGAGATTACGGAGTCCGCACTTAGTATTAACCCGGAACGTCAGCTTGAGTTGATCAATAAGCTCAGAGCATTCGGCTTTAGTGTAGAGATGGATGACTTCGGAAGCGGATATTCTTCGCTCAGTATGTTGAAGGATACCAATGTTGAT
>JAEIGA010018058.1_pt1 | contig 10744 bp, 8 predicted proteins | sample 9270691 | NCBI WGS metagenome assembly JAEIGA01 (sample SAMN17057246, study PRJNA624740) | gut metagenome | biome: biome; isolation source: fecal sample | host: Bos grunniens | place: China: Xizang | collected 2019 | reverse complement strand
TAACCGGTCAGCGCGGAAGCAGCCGCGAGCTCGGGAGAAACCAGATATACCTGGCCGTCCTTGGTACCGCGTCTTCCCTCGAAGTTGCGGTTGAAGGTTCTCAGCGAAACGCCGGCAGAGTTGGGAGAGAAGCCCATACCGATGCACGGACCGCAAGCGCATTCCAAAATTCTCGCACCTGCAGCGATCATGTCGGCCAGTGCGCCGCACTCGGCAAGCATGGTCAGAACCTGCTTGGAGCCGGGAGAAACGGAAAGGCTGACGGAATCGTCGATCTTCTTGCCCTTGAGAATGGCAGCAACGCGAAGCATATCGCGCAAAGAGGAGTTGGTGCAGGAGCCGATGCAGACCTGGTCGACCTTGACGTCGGACAGTTCGTCTGCAGGCTTGATATTATCGGGACTGTGGGGGCAAGCCAAAAGGGGCTTGAGCGAAGACAGATCAATGTCGATAACGCGATCGTACACAGCATCAGGATCACTCTCAAGAGGCGTGTAATCCTCTTCTCTGCCCTGTGCGGCAAGGAAAGCGCGCGTGGTCTCATCGGAGGGGAAGATGGAGGTGGTAGCGCCAAGCTCGGTGCCCATATTGGTGATGGTCGCTCTTTCGGGAACAGACAGCGTCTTAATGCCCTCGCCGCCCCACTCAACGATATAACCCACACCGCCCTTAACGGACAGAATTCTCAAAATTTCCAGGCTGACATCCTTGGCACTGACCCAAGGAGAGAGCTTACCGGTCAGATTGACCTTGATCATCTTGGGCATGGTGATATAATACTCACCGCCGCCCATGGCAACAGCGACGTCCATACCGCCGGCACCGAACGCCAGCATACCGATACCACCGCCCGTGGGAGTATGGCTGTCAGAGCCGATCAGCGTTTTGCCGGGCTTGCCGAAGCGCTCCAGGTGTACCTGGTGACAAATACCGTTACCGGGACGAGAGAAGCGAATGCCGTATTTCTTAGCCACCGACTGGATGTAGCGGTGGTCGTCTGCGTTCTCAAAACCGGACTGCAGCGTGTTGTGGTCGATGTAAGCCACGCTCAGCTCGGTGCGTACGCGCGGAATGCCGATGGATTCAAACTCCAGGTACGCCATCGTACCGGTAGCATCCTGCGTCAGCGTCTGATCCATGCGAAGCGCGATCTCCTGTCCGGCGATCATTTCGCCCTTGACCAGGTGCGCTTTGATAATTTTTTGTGCGATTGTAAGTCCCATATCAATCAAGTATCCTTCCTTGTATAGTGATTTATTTTTCTTTTTTAGTTGCGGCAAGTACGATATTTTTTCTTGCATTTTCGATGTGTAAAACAGCGAGATACTCCGCCTCTGCGCTATCATGGCGCGACAGCGCATCCAAAATATTTCGATGCTCATGCATAGCAATGCGCGCGCGATTCGGGTCTTCCACGGAAAGCTTGCGATATTTGCGAACCTTTCTGTGCAGATCCGTCAGTGTTGCCTGCAGCATGCGGCTGCCGCAGTACGAATACAGCATTTCATGAAATCTCGTATCGGTATCGCGAATATTATCCGCAATGCCCTTGGAGGTATAAAACTCCTGCAGATCAACGATCTCCTGCAGTTCTTGCAGCTGCGGATACGTGATCAGCGCAGCGCAGCGGCCCGTTGCATAGCCTTCGATGCGTTTTCGCATTTCATAAATATCGTAGAGATCCTGCTCCGTCACACCGACAACACAAATGCCGTTTGTTTTTTCTTCAACAAGATGTTCCTGCTTCAAGCGAAAAATAGCCTCTCTGACCGGCGTTCGGCTGACTCCCAGCTTTTCACATAAGCGTTGCTCGGTGAGAATATCTCCATCGTGGTAAACACCGCTCAAAATTTCGTTTTCGAGTGTTTCAAAAACATATTCTCCGGCGGATGCGTATTTGATTCCTTTAACTTCCATAGTAAAATCCGCCTGCCTTAAAACTTTTTCGCTTTGGCAAAGCGTTCGCCGCCGAGCTGTTCGATCTTTTCCTCCAGCTCATGGTTGGACAGCACGTTTTGTCTGCCGTTTTCGTATTCCTGATCGACCCACTCCTTAATAGCAACAACGATCGGGTCATGCTTCTGCACGCGATCATCACCTGACAATGCGTAGTTTTCGTTGATCCAATATGCAATGCCTGCAAGTCCGGAGGTCTTGGTGACCATAACACCGGCGCTGCGGTTGAGAATGGTTTTGGTATCAAAAATATTGTAGATCTCTTCGTCCTTCATCAGACCATCTGCATGAATACCCGCACGAGTAACATTAAAGTTTCTGCCAACGAACGGTGTCATGTCGGGAATGTTGTAGCCGATCTCCTCGCGGAAGTAATTGGCAATATCGGTAATCGCCGTGGGATCCATGCCGTCAAGCGTACCCTTGAGCGATGCATATTCAAATACCATTGCCTCAAGCGGGATATTTCCCGTTCTCTCGCCGATACCGAGCAACGAGCAGTTTACCGCACTTGCGCCGTACAGCCACGCGGTGGATGCATTGCTGACTGCTTTATAGAAATCGTTGTGACCGTGCCACTCCAGCTGCTCGCTGGGAACGTCGGAGTAATGCTGCAGACCGTAGATAATACCGGGAACGCTGCGCGGCAGCGCGACCTCAGAATACGGAACGCCGTAGCCCATGGTGTCGCAGGCGCGAATCTTCACGGGAATGCCGGCATCGTAGCTCATTTCCATCAGCTTATTAACAAACGGAACGACAAAGCCGTAAAAATCGGCTCGGGTAATGTCTTCGAGGTGGCAACGCGGAATGACACCCGCCTCAAAAGCATCGGCAACCGTTTTCAGATAATAGTTCATCGCCTCGCCGCGCGTCATTTTCATTTTCTTGAAAATGTGATAATCCGAGGAGCTGACCAAAATACCGGTTTCCTTGATATTCAGATCTCGAACCAGCTTGAAGTCCTCGCGGTTGGCACGGATCCAGGTCGTGATCTCCGGGAACTGCAGGCCAAGAGACATACATGCTTCCAGGGCTTCTCTGTCCTTTTTACTGTAAATAAAGAACTCGGTCTGACGAATGATTCCCTTCGGACCGCCCAGGCGAGACATCAGCTTGTACAGATCGACGATCTGCTTGACGGTATACGGCTCAACGGATTGCTGTCCGTCGCGCATGGTGGTATCTGTGATCCAGATTTCTTTGGGCATATTCATCGGAGAGCGACGGTGATTGAAAGCTACCTTCGGAACCTCCGTATAAGGATATACATCACGGTAAAGGTTGGGCTCTGCCACATCCTGCAGCTGATAGCGGTAGGATTTCTGCTCCAGTACGTTGGTCTTGTTGGATATTTCAAGCATACTTTTTGACCTTTGCGCATTCGTGCGATATGAACGAACGTGCTACCTTTCTTGATCAATGTATCATTGTATACAAGTATATCACTTTTGCAGCATTTTGTCAATAGGAGTTGCAGGAATATTTTTCATTTCCTTCAAATAATGCGTATATAACCCGGCAAAAACGCCCTGCAAACATAAAATCTTGCAAGGCGTTTGGGTTTGATTATGTATTTTGGGGTTACGGAATCAGCACCATCTCATCCTGGCTGCCTCCGTCATGATGCGACAGTTCGCCGTTGAGCGTGATATCACTTGGCGGAGTGAGATACGCCGTGGTGACCTTTCCGTCCTCAAAACGCAGCTCACGGAAGCCCCAGCGGGTGTGCTCAATATCTCGGGAATAGGAGAATGCACCGTCATAAATGACACACTTATTCCCGTACTTCTCGCCGAGATTGATGATATTGGAGAGGTGAGTATGTCCTGCAAACATGGCAATGATGCGCGGCTCCTCGCGCAAGAGTTGCGCAAATTCCTCGGTTTCCATGTCTGCGCCGGGTCTTGCGTAAAAATCATGCGCAAAAAGGAACACGTTGGTATTCGGATACTTCGCCATTTGCTCTCGGACGTAAGCGACGTCAACCGGTGTGTACGTGCCGTCACTGTTCTCGGTCGGGTCAAGATTGCCACCAAAGTTGTCCAGCATGATAAACAGATTGTCGCCGTAAGGAATGGTCATGCGGCGATCACAGCCGGTGATCCATTTCCAGTTGGCGTTTCCGTATTGCTCATGATTACCGGGGATCATATAGATCGGCACCTTGGGTAAATGCGGTATGACCTCACGCATGAACTTCATGGTATAGCAAAGACCGCGATTCAAAAATGCGCCAAACGGAGGGCAGATCCAAAAGTCCAAGGAGTAGTCTCCCAAAAGAAGCAGCATGTCATAGGGCTCTTTTTCGTATTCATCGTTGAACGCCTTGATCATACGCTGCATTCGATCGTCAGTCTGGACGTTATACCACACCAGCTCACAGTGATGCAAGTCGGAGGCTATCAGAATTCTTGACATAATCGGGGCTCCTGCCTTTCAAAATTATCAATAATGAGTTTCGATCGCATTGATGATCTTTTCGATCTCAGCGTTGGAAGGCGTCTCAATGCTCTGGCTCTCAGATGCAAGATTGGTCGAGAAATTGCGGCCCATTTTGCGCAGCATGGTGCTGGGATGCGAAATGTACATAAAGCCAACATCGTATGCCATGGTAGAAATGATGATATCCAACGATACGGTAGACTCTTCGTCCTTACTGATGATACCCTTGAGGTTGATATCATAATAAGCGGGGGTCAGAATGTTCTTGGAGGCTGCGCCCAGCGAGTCAAGAACATAAGCGGTGCGCTCAAGACGCGTATTGGTTTTGGGAATAACGATAACCGCAGCGACACCGGCGTTGATGGTGTGACGGTAAGACTCCTGATACTCGTCGAATTTGGGCATGGGCATAATACCGAACTCATACTCGGTCGCACGCATATCCTCGGCAGAGTGCAGCTCGCCATAGTAGAACAGTGCTCTGTTGTCCATGAAGATCTCCCACATGGTCTCCTCATTCTGACCAAATCGGTACACGTTGTAGGAGGTATCGGGATCATAAAGCAGATCTGCCATCAGATCCAGTACATCCGAGGAGTGGTCACTGTAAATAGACAGCTGAGGGATACCATCATCGTCTCTGGTAGCGTATTGTACGCCGGCACCGATCATCATGGTCTCAAATACGCCATCAAAATAAATGATGCTGTAACGGTCGGACTTATCCATCTTATCGTTACCGTCAAGGTCTGCAGGAACATCTTCGGCCATCTCGATCATGGTTTCGATGGTCCACGTACCATCGACAGCCATATCGTAGGGCATTTCCAAGGAGTATTCGGAGATCATCTGCTTGTTGAACAGAATCGTACCGATGCTTCGCTTATACATGGTGCCAATATCACCCGTCAAGCAGAAGAACTTATCGTAGATCGCCAAATCGCGACGAACGTTCTGATCCCACCAAGCAGCCTCATAGTCCAGCTGCTGCATATCGGGAATGCTGGTCAAAAGGCCTTGCGTAACCTGGCTGATGTGGCTGCGCATATTCACGTTTGCAATGTCAAATGCATCCTCACCGGTGGTAACGGTATTGATAAAATCAGTGGGGTTGGAATAAGACTCGCCGCAATAATACTCAATCGTAACGTCGAGCTCTTCCTCTACCTGGGCAGTACGGCGGAAAACCGCGTCGTTGATACGATCACCGGTAATATCACCGGAATTCTGCCAGTCATAATCCTTCCAAACGAAAACATCCTGCGGATAGGTATAAACGGTAAACGTTTCTCCCTTGCAGGAATAACCGTCGGGGATTTTTGCGGTATAGACGATTTCATCAGAATCCTTATCTCCGGACTGATTGTCTCCCGTCTCTCCCTCTTGCGTGGAATCATCGGGTGTTTTCTCATCTTCGTTCTGCTCAGCACAAGCGACTGCTGCGCTCATGATCATCATCAAAGCACACAACAAAGAGATGAGCTTGATCCAAAAGCGTGTCATAGTTGATCTCCTTATCAAGATAAATATTCGAGAGTATCATACCACATTTTTTGTCAAATTGCAATAGGTGTCAGCAAAAAAGCAGAAAAATATTTTAGAGTTACCGTTTTTGCAATTTTCCCTTGACAATCCTTCATTGCGGTGGTATAATGAAAAGCGTCATATTCCTGCGCTATACCACAGAAAGAAGGTTATCGAAAATGGATATTCGTATCGTAGAAACAACGACGCCCGCAGCCAAGCCCGAGGCAAGCAAGCTGGGCTTTGGAAAGATCTTTACCGATCACATGTTTATTATGGACTACACGCCGGATCAAGGCTGGCACGATGCACGCATCGTCCCCTTTGGCTCTTTTGAAATTCATCCCGCAAGTACAGTGCTGCATTACGGTGCTGAGATCTTTGAGGGTCTGAAGGCTTATCGCCGTCCCGACGGCAAGGTGCAGATGTTCCGCCCCATCGAAAATATCCGCCGTATGAATGCTTCGGCCGAGCGTTTGTGCTTGCCCGAGATCCCCGAGGATGTTGCCCTGGAGGTTCTGACCGCAGTTGTCGCACACGAGGCTGATTGGACGCCCGATGCTCCCGGCACTTCCCTTTACCTGCGTCCCTTTATGTTCGGTAACGATGAAACGCTGGGCCTGCACACCATTCAGAATGCACGTTACATGATCATTGCCTCTCCCGTTGGCAGCTATTATAAGGAAGGTATCAACCCCGTTCGTATTATGATCGAGTCCGAGGACGTTCGCGCTGTCAAGGGCGGCACCGGATCGGCAAAGTGCGGCGGTAACTATGCAGCCAGCAACCGTGCCGGCATGAAGGCCGAGAAGAAGGGATATTCCCAGGTGCTTTGGCTGGACGGCGTACATCGCAAGTACATCGAGGAGGTTGGCGCCATGAACGTTATGTTCATGATCGATGATGAGATCGTCACCCCTGCCTTGACCGGCTCTATCCTGCCCGGTATTACGCGTAAATCTTGCATCGAGGTACTCAAGAACAAGGGCTACAAGGTCAGCGAGCGGTTGCTTTCCGTGGACGAGCTTGGCGAAGCGCTTGCTCAGGGTAGACTCAAGGAGGCTTGGGGCTGCGGTACGGCGGCAGTTGTCTCCCCCATTGGTGAGCTTTGCTATAAGGATGAGGTCTACAAGATCAACGACGGCAAGATCGGTCAAGTCACCCAGAGCCTGTATGACACACTGACCGGCATTCAGTGGGGTAAGATCGAGGACAGCTATGGCTGGACTTACCTTGTAAAATAATCGAACCAAATAAAAATTAAAACGCCTCCGACCATCGGGGGCGTTTTCACAAAAAAGGAGAATTGACATGCAACTCACACAAGCAAAAGCTGCACTTACCGCCTGGCAGACCAAGCTCAGCGCGTACAATCACGCCATCTCTTTGATTTACTATGACGGTGCTACCACCGCGCCCAAGGGCACTGCCGCAAACCGCGCGCACACACTGGGCATTTTGTCCGAGGAATGCTACCGTCTTTCCACCGACAAGGAAACCGTGGAAATGCTGGAATATCTGGATGCAAACCAAGCAGAGCTGACCGACGCAGAAAAGCGCATCGTTTATCTGGCGCTCAAGGATATCCGCGAAATGCAGAAAATTCCCATGGAAGAATACGTTGCGTATCAGCAGCTGCTGGTACAGGCGGATGATGTTTGGCATACTGCTAAGGAGACCAATGACTTCGCGCTGTTCTGCCCGCTGCTTGAGCAGATCTTTGAAACCGAGCGCAAATTTGCCTCTTACTGTGCGCCGGATATGCATCCCTACAACTACTGTCTGAACAAATATGAAAACGGTTTGACGATGGAAAAATGCGACGAATTTTTTGCCGCGCTCAAGAGCCGCCTGGTTCCCCTGATCCAAAAGATCCAGCAAAAGCCGCAACTCTCCGACGCTTGTCTCCACGGCGAATTTGACGAAATCGCGCAGGAGAAATTTTCTCGTAAGCTCATGGAGCTGATCGGCATCGACATGGCGCACTGTGGTCTTGGAACGACCGAGCATCCCTTTACCACCAGCATCGGTTCGCATCACGACGTGCGTATTACCACCAACTACGACACTGAAAACGTTTCCTCCTCTATGTACAGCGTCATTCATGAGGGCGGACATGCCCTGTACGACATGAATTCCGCAGACGAATTTGCGTACACGCTGCTTGACGGCGGTGTTTCCATGGGTATACACGAAAGCCAAAGCCGCTTTTACGAAAACCTGTTGGGTAGAGATCGCGCTTTTGTTGAATACGTCTTCCCCATCATGCAGGAATGCTTCCCGCAGCAGATGCAAGGTTACACCGCAGAGGATGTTTACCGTGCGGTAAACCTGGTTACCCCTTCGCTGATCCGTACCGAGGCCGACGAGGTGACGTATTGCTTGCACGTTATGGTGCGGTATGAATTGGAAAAGCGCGTCATTTCCGGTGAGCTCGCCGTGCGGGAACTGCCCGGTGAGTGGAATCGTCTGTACAAGGAGTATCTTGGCGTAACCGTTCCCGACGACACGCACGGCGTACTGCAGGACAGCCACTGGTCGGGCGGCGGCATCGGCTACTTCCCTTCTTACGCTCTTGGAAGCGCTTACGGCGCACAGCTGCTACGCAAGATGAAGGAGACCGTGGACGTGGACGCTTGCTTGCGCGAGGGTGATTTTACTCCGATCAATGCATGGAACCGCGAGCACATTTGGCAGTTTGGTTCTCTGATTCCGCCCGCAGAGCTTTTGGAGCGTGCGCTGGGTGAGAAGTTCGACCCCTACGTCTACACCGATTATCTCGAGAAAAAGTTTGGCGAGCTTTACTCTCTGTGATAAAAAACGCTGCCTCACCAAACGTGGGGCAGCGCTATTATTTTGTATTTGCAAAGGATTATTGGCGTCCCATGATCATGGGTATTACACTCACATACGAATACAGGCTTTCTTCCATTCCAAGCTTGCAACGCTTGAGGCATTTTTGCACCGGCGCCATCTCTGTGCCATCGGGTAATTTGACTTTGATATTCAATTCGCCTTCCGGATCATGGTCATCTGTGATCCAATCACCACCATACAGCTTGATGACTGTTTTTCCGACGTAAGCGCCCATGGCAAATATGATCAGTCCCCTGTTTCCTGCAATGATCCCATTATTTTCTGCATTGATGAAGCGATCCAGCTCCTTCATGCTTTCCAAAGTGTAGTCAGCAAGATACCCAGAACGGTTGAGAGCGGTCATGATCCATTCAGAATACTCATCAATATCCTGTCGCAGCGTAGACGCAGAGCTCTTTTTTCCAAACAATCCGGCGATAAGCTGAAATAAGCCCATATCAAGTACCTCTTTCATAATTCGGTGAAAAAATTATATCACGTTTACCCGATTTTGTCAAGATGCTGTTGTAGGCAAGCAACATGGAACGGGTGGATTCGTGGACCACCGAAGTCAATATGCAATTGCTAAAGAATCAATGAAATCGTGCTGCGCACGATGAAATCCTCGCGAATTGCTTTGCAATTCTTTGCTCGGATGAAATCTTCAGCTAAAGCCTCAGATGAAATTAAATCCGCCTCTCTTCTTCCCGCAAAGCGGGATTTCATCGCGAAGCGATTTCATCCACCGAAGGTGGATTTCTTCCGCCAAAGGCGGATTTAGTTGAAAAAAGCACTGCTTTCGCAGTGCTTTTTTCTGGTGGGCGCGGGTGGATTCGTGACCACCTGTTCGGTGCTGCGCACCTCACTGCGAGTTTGTCTTGCGGTCAGAGTGACCGCATCGCCCGTTGGGCGACCGCCAAACGTCGCCCCCGCCGCTACGCGGCGAGCGGGATACTTCAGCCATCGCACTCGACGAAAAAACGAGCACCACCTGACGGTGATGCTCGTTTTTTGGTGGGAGCGGGTGGATTCGGACCACCGAAGTCAGTGACAACAGATTTACAGTCTGCCCCCTTTGGCCGCTCGGGAACGCTCCCATGTCGTGACGACTCGCATATTATAGCAGATTGTCGCGTGTTTGTCAAGTACTTTTTCAAAAAAAGTCGAAAATATTTTTATAATTTTTTCAATGACAGGACCCCGTCGGATTTCTCCCACGGGGTCCATGCAATTTATTCCTCAGTAGGCGTCTTGACAAGCTCGGTTGCGCTGGTCACAAGTCCTGCCAAGCCTTGGATCTGGCTGGGAATGATGATCTTGGTAGCCTTACCGTCGGCAGCCTTTTCGAAGGCCTCCAGGCTCTTGATGGCGATGACGCCCTCACCGGGATTTGCCTCGTTGATCATACGGATACCCTCGGCAGTTGCTCTCTGAACCTGCAGGATTGCCTCGGCTTCACCCTCTGCACGACGGATGGTGGACTCTCTTGCAGCCTCAGCACGCAAAATGAGAGCTTCCTTTTCTGCTTCAGCCTCCAAAATTGCAGACTGCTTGCGGCCCTCTGCAACCAGGATGGCAGAGTTCTTTTCACCCTCTGCGCGCAGAATAGCCTCACGGCGCTCACGCTCTGCCTTCATCTGCTTTTCCATTGCATCCTGAATTTCCTTGGGAGGAATGATATTCTTGAGCTCAACGCGGTTGACCTTGATACCCCAAGGGTCGGTCGCCTCGTCCAGAATGGAACGCATCTTGGTGTTGATAATATCACGGGAGGTCAGTGTGCTGTCAAGCTCGAGTTCACCGATGATGTTACGCAGCGTGGTAGCGGTCAGATTTTCGATGGCTGCCATGGGCGTGGTATGACCGTAGGTGTACAGCTTGCAGTCGGTGATCTGGTAGAACACAACGGTATCGATCTGCATACGAACGTTATCCATGGTGATAACCGGCTGAGGCGGGAAAT
>JAEIGA010018057.1_pt1 | contig 10744 bp, 16 predicted proteins | sample 9270691 | NCBI WGS metagenome assembly JAEIGA01 (sample SAMN17057246, study PRJNA624740) | gut metagenome | biome: biome; isolation source: fecal sample | host: Bos grunniens | place: China: Xizang | collected 2019 | reverse complement strand
TTCCGGCCTGCGTGTCCGTGATTTCTAGTGTTAAGCTCACAATATACCTCCCTCGTTAAGTCTTGATTTCTGAATTTCTTGAATCCTCTCTGCGATAACCTCTGCCACTTTGCGTTGCTCGTTGGTTGAGGTCGCGAACGTGCCGGAAACGTTAATCGTGATGTTCGCGCCACCACCACGAGCGTTGATTTGGTCGATAAGTGAAGCCATCTTCGATTCCGGCACTACCCACTCATCTTGTCCGCCCTCACCGGCCACGATAAGTTGTCCGCCATTCTTTGATTCGACGATACCACCGGTGGCGAGATATGGAATCTGCGGAACTCCGATAGATGGAAGCCAGCCGAATGGAGTGATTACTAAAATGTTAATCCCGCGAAGTCCGCCAAGAACTCCGTTGATAGCATTGAACGGAATAGCCACTACTGCATTGATACCACGAATGATAGTATTCACAATAGCCTTGAACGCATTGACGATGCCGTCCACGATGCCAGCGAAGATTTTGCCACCTGTTGAGAATACTGCCTTGACCGCATTCCAAGCGTTCGAGAAGATAGAACCGAAGAAATTGGCGAGTCCGCCAAATATGCTCGTGATGCCGTTCCAAGCGCCTTGTGCGGCCTTAATAACTCCATCAAACGCCCCTCCGACGATATTTCCGATAGTCTCGAATATGGCGCCAAAGAACTGAGAAACACCTTCCCAGTTAGAGATGAGGAACGTTGCTAGGCCAGCAATAGCCGTGATACCAGCGATGATACCTAAGACGACAGGGTTGAGGCTCATAATCGTAGTGACGAATGAAGCAATTTTCATCCCTAATCCGAGAGCGAGAATAGAACTGATACCAGCCGTGAGAACGGGGAATACCCATTGGTTTTCAGAGAGCCAGCCAACGAATCCAGAAAGACCGTCTATAAGACCACTAATGGTCGGCGAGAGCTTGTCTGCGATTTCGAGCTGTAATCCTTCAAACTTAGACTTCAAGAGCGTTAGAGCGCCTCCTGTATTGTTTAACATAGTGTCTGCCATATTCTTTGAAGCGCCATCAGCATTGTAGATAGAATCCTTGAGCTTGTTGTAGTCTTCGTCAGTAGCGTTGAGCATAGCGTTAAGACCGGCCTGCGCCCTCATACCTGCAACCGTGTTGGCGAAGTTGGTCTTCTGTTCGTCCGTCATACCCTTAGTCTTCTCACGAATTTCATCGAGAACTTGTGCGAATGGTCTTGCGTTGCCTTGAGCGTCGTAGAACTTGACACCAAGACTTTCTATTTCTTTTCTTGCGCCATTCGTATTCGTTGCAAGCCTTGAGAAGATGGCGTTGAGTTCAGTACCAGCTTGACTGGACTTGATACCTGCATTTGCCATAAGGCCGATAGCAAGTGCCGTGTCTTCTACTGAATAACCAAGAGTGCCAGCTTCAGCCCCTACATACTTGAATGTTTCGCCCATCATTGAAACGTTGGTATTAGCGTTAGATGAAGCGGTTGCGAGAACGTCTGCGAAGTGGGTTGCGTCTTTTGCCGAATAGCCGAATGCCGTGAGAGCGTCAGTCACAATATCAGAGGTAGTTGCGAGGTCTTCACCCGAAGCCGCCGCAAGGTTCATAACACCTTCGATGCCGTCGAGCATATCAGCGGTCTTCCAACCTGCCATAGCCATATAAGTGAATGCCTCAGCCGATTCAGTAGCTGTGAACTTGGTCGTAGCACCCATTTCTTTGGCTTTATCACGGAGCTTGACTAGATCGTTGCCAGTCGCGCCAGAAATAGCCTGAACTTTAGACATAGCCGAGTCGAAGTTGACACCTACATTGACTGCGCTTGCCGTGAATGCTCCTAGAGCCGCACCAGCAATCATAGCGCCCTTTTCAACTGATTTGAACGCTTCTGTTTGCTTTTGTTTTACAGATTCGCTCGATTTTTTAACCTTAGCTTCTGTCGTCTTGAGTGCTGCGTCAAGCTGACCCGTGTTTGGGTCGTAGGTTATCTTGTATACTGCCTCCCCGACTACTTGTGCCATTCTAGTCCTCTACTTCCTTTATAAACGGCCTCATACCCTTCTCAAAGGTTGATTTCGTGTTCTTCGAGAGAACTGAGCCAACTGCGGTCTGAGTGCCTCTTGCTTGGTTAATATAATCTGAATACTTGAACTTCTTAGCCGCCATTACAAGCCCGTTGAATTCTTCCATTGTGAGAGGAATCTGGACTTCGTTTCCATCCTTGTCTTTTGCCTCTGTATAGCCTCTACGAGCGTCTACGATAGCTTGCCAGCCGAAATAAACGCCAGCCTCAGCGAGAAGATAGATCATCGGTGGGATTTTGTCTTTCTTGTATGTTCCATCGCCAGCCATTCGCTTTTTGAAAGCGCTTCTCATCTTCTCCTGTTCTTCAGGAGTCATCATATCGAACAGATTGACTTTATTCGACTTCATCGCTTGCGTTCTCCATAATGTCTTTGTAGATGTCCGCTAGATCAGTAAGTGAGATTTCCTTGAGGACTTCTCTTGCCTTCTCTGAATCGTCGAACACGTCGAAGAATATGCTAGTACCAGCGTCATAGAATTTTCTAGCTTCTGCCGTACTGATCTTTGGGTTCTTTGCGCCCTCTTGAAGTTCCGAGAGCTTAAATTGTTCGTCAGTAGTAAGTCTGCGAACCTTAAAGATAGAGCCGTTGATGTCAACGACCTTTCGTGCGGTATATTTAATAGTGTTGATTGAGTATGTCATATTTTGTAAAATCCTTTCAAGTCTTTTCATAAAAGGTTTTCGGCACAGCACGCGAGTTTTGTGATATAATTGAGTCAACATAACATAAGGGAGTTTATATGACACCAAACAACACTTCAGACAAAGATTTTGTCGTTGCGTTAATACTTTTACTTCTCGTGGGAGGCTTAGGCATTCACGATTTCTATCTCGGAAATACCGGATGGGGCGTTGCAAAACTTTTGACACTCAATTTTCTTGGAATTGGGTCATTGATTGACCTCATAAAGATGGTGACCGGTTCATACCACGACGGAACAGGCAAAATACTTTCGACGAAGAAATCCAAATAACCCGGAACACAAAAAGCCACCTCTTGCGGGGTGGTCTTTTTGATTTCTAGGCGAATTATTCAGATTCGTAAGCCTCGGTTTTTTGAGTGGTGACATCCCAATATGATGGTTGAGTTGTATCACCAGTTCCGACGCGGAGCCTGCCCTCATCTTCGGTTGGTTGAAGATACATCGTAGTTTCGATATTGACTGGGTCGGAAGTCGAGAGAGTCAAATTGAAATTATGGATGATAAGAGCCGAGAAGTGAATGTCGTCATCGTCAGTAGCATTGCAGACTGGGTGAATGTTGACCTCGACAGGAGTTTGCGTCTTGCAACTGTTTGAGCCGAAGATGATGTTTCCGGTCTTTTGGTCGCCAGTTCCGCCAGTATAAAGGTCTGAATAGATGGTTTTGAGGTAGTCGATGTTTGGAAGATACATCGTAAATGTTGCCTCAGCCGTTTCAGCCTTGCCGTTTGGCGTGACGATGGTTCCGGCCTGCGTATCAGCCTCAGAAGTGCCTTCCTCGTAGTTGATAGCAATTTCGCCGAGAAGTTCAGCAGGGATGAGCGTAGAGCCAACTGATAGCTCCCACTTGCCTGCCATAATGGTTGTTGTTGCCATTGTGATTCCTTTCTTATGTTAATATTCGATGCGCCCTGTTGCCGTCCAGATGGTCTTTCCAGCTGAATCGGTGCCACCGTTTGTAATGGTGGATAGTGGCATAAGTGAAACATTGCCGATTTCTTCGCAGACCGTTTCGCCTGCTTTATTTTGGACGCTCGGCAGTTCACAGATTGAAGAATAGGAATTGTTAAGAAACTCCACGATTTCCGCGAGTTTCGAATAGCCACTAACTTTTGAATTCCCCCTTGCGATAAGCTCGAACTGTTGAACTCTACGAGTATGGATTTCTTGAGCCTGCCCGATGGAAGTTATCAGAACGCCGTCCACGTCCTTGTCTAGTTCCTCCCACCACAAATCTTTCGACAATTGGCCGAAACCTTGTAAAGAGAGGTATTTCAAGAGAGAGAGTGTTGGGTTTTTCATAGATAGACTCCTATTCCTTGCTTAGACACGCGATCGCCAGCATTTTCGAGATAATGCGGACCAGTTCCGGGCGTAGTATAGCGGTGAATCTTGCCATAACCGCCCATCTCCTGATAGTGCGCATATGGAACGTCGCCACCGCCGAAGATAATCTCCCGCGAATGAGCGTCCGAGCCTTTTTTGACCTTTGAAGAATATCTCATCTTGCCGGTCAATTTCGGAGCCGTCACCATAGCGTTTTTCATAATCGCGTCGCCCATAGCATTCAGGGCATTGTTTAGGTTCATTTCTTGGACTTTGAGCCAAGCGGCCGAGTGGTCTTTGAATTCTACGGTTGATTTCATACAAACTCATCCTCTATTTCGCGCTGAGAGCCGTTTTGAGCCACATTTGCGCGTTCGAGGGTTAATGTATAATGTTCGACCTCATTCGTGTCGAAATTGCGCCCCTCCGTGATTCCTGTGATTTCATAGTCGGCACCGTTATACACGATTCCATTTCCGACTATATCGAGAGTTCCATCGAAGTCCTCAGGATGGACGTGAACCGTAGCACTGGAGCTTGAGGCTTCCGCTCCGTTCGTCGTAGTCATACCACTTCGAACTTTGAAGATACCTCTGATTGTTTTCGATTCTTTAATCAGGTCGCCATAAACCCTAGCGCGAGCCAGGTTGACATAAGTCATTTCGACCTCTCTAAATACATCGAATACAGTCGCCATAGATAACCTTTCCGCTTCGAATCTTTCGGCCACATTTCGAGAACTTGGCGATTTCCCTTGCAAACCTCTTTTCAAACACCACCTCTGGCGAGTCAGGATTTGAGTCGTAGGTTATAGAGAAATCTTCCACTTTCTTTGACGTGGCACCTGAATCTACAGTTGCTTTCAAGTCCAGAGCGACAACTCCGAACATTTGGGCGATGAGTAGCTTGAGTTCGCTCGGAACCTCTGACGGATACTCTGTCAGACAGAGAACGTCGAGAAGTCGAGTTTGAGCTAAATCCATCCAAACATCGAAATTGTCGCTTTCCATACTTGTAAGAGGACGACCGAGATAGACCGCCGTTTCTTGTTTTGTTAGAATCGTTGCCATTCAAGTTGTCCTCCTAAGTTAAATTGTTAAGCTGATGCTTCTGCTGATGCATAACCAGCGACAGCGCGGTAGCCGTAAGCAGAACCTGCAACAGAACGCTCGACGAGCATTGCGTCGGTGTTGGTGTTGAGGTCGAAGCTTGTGCGAACCATATCGTTGGTTGAGTAGAGGCCGTAGCCTTGGTTAGCGTAAGCGATCACATCGTAGCCAGAGCCGTTGAGTGAATCCATTTCGAAGATTTGAGCTTCGATGCCATCTTCAACAGATGAACCTGGATTGAAGATGTAGTGGCCATCTTCGCCTTTAAGGGTCTTGAGAGTTGAAATCGAGCCAGTAGGAACGACGACAACTTTGCCTTGACCGTTAATTTCACGAACTTCGCCGAGAGCTTTGACAATCTTGTCATAAAGGTTGTCATCTTCGCTGTTTTCGACAACAGTAGCGACGAGGGCTGCGTAATCGTTGGTACTAACAGTATCGAGGTCAGCAACCATTGAGAACAAGCCACGAGTGCCGTCAAATACACGGTAGTCAGCGCCAGAATCAGGAGCTGTGCGACCATCGCCAGTAATTGCACCACGAGCGATTTCATCAGCGACACGGCCAGCGAGTTCTTCAACACGGAATGCGTTGAGTTCGCCAGTTTGGTCGTCGAGAAGGTCTTGGAGGTCGATAGCAAGCATCTTGTAGATGAGTTTTTGCTTCAAATCACGGCGAACAGTAGCGACAGTTTGTCCAGCTTTTGTATCGCCTTTCTTGTGACCTTTTGCGCGGATTCCTTCCCCTTCACCAGAGAAAGCATACATAGCGCTTGCGTTGGTGCGGATGTTGCGGAATGTTGAAAGGATGCCAGTTTGGTCATACCAAGCTTTGAAGAAGATTTGCTCGATTTGGGTTGGAAGAATAGCGTCGCCGCTGATTCCTTTTGCTTCGAGGTTAGCTTCCCAAGCCTTTTTGATAGCTTCTGGGCTTTGGCCTTTCATTTCAACTGTTAAATTGACGAAATCTTTGACAGCAGATTTCGATTTGAGGTATTCAGCAGATGTGCTTTTTGCCTCTTGGGTAGCAGGTTCAACGACCTGTGCTTTAGCGATAGACTTTGCGTCCATTTCGTTTTCCTTTCCGGATTCTTCATCCGATTCTTTAGTTTCTTCTGCCGGTTCTTCCTCTGATTTTTCTTCGGATTCCTCGGCAGGTTCAGCTGTTTCTTCGTTCGCGATTTCTACGACCTCAGTTTCAGCTTTTTCTTCGGCCTCATCGGTCTTAGTTTCGGTTGTTTCAGCCGGAGCTTCGACAACTTCCTCTTTGACTTCCTCGACCGGTGTAGTGGTAGGTTCTTCCACTTCGTCTCCTTCCTTTAAGCCCTTGACTTCCAAAACGCGAGCGTCCTTATTAGAACCTCTGGTCACGAGCGAAACTTCGATAATCTCACCATCACGGATTTCGCCGTTGTCTGGGTTGTAATTGAAGTCTCGGAATGATATTGAGAACGCGTTGTCGAGATGACCTTCGTCGATAAGCTTAAACACGTCCTGCGCGTAATCCCTTGAGCTGATTCCAGCCTCGAAGATAAGCTCGCCGTCTGTGAAGTAAGCCTTGCGAACTGAACCGATAACCTTGTCGACTTCGAAAAGGTCGTGGTCTGTTAAAAGCGGAATATCAACCTCATCTGTTCCATCTGCCGGAATGTCAGATACGATGATTTCGCCTCCGCCTTTCTTTGGCAATCGGAATGTCGAGATGATGACCTTTTCATAGTCGCGGTCCTCTGATTCAGTCGAAGCCACGAATGTCACGCGACGTTCGCCGTCAATATCTGCGACTTTTGTTTTGGTTAGCCTCAAGCTTTTGAGTTTGAGATTTGCCATTTAGTTAATGTCCTTTCAGAACGCCCTGATGGGCTTATGTTCTGACCTCTCTATAACGAGTTTTCGGCACAATAAAAAAGCCCCCTGAATTTTTCAGAGGGCAGGGAGTGGTTAGAATGTTTCGATGTGCGTTTCAGCCTTATACTTGAAATAATGGAGTTCGTCCGCTATTTCGGCGGCCTTAATCGGTGAGCCATTGTAATAGACGATATAATTGTCGTCGTCTAATTTCGCGCCCTTATGCGCCTCCACAATTTCACGAACGGCAAGCATATCAGCGTCCTGATTGAGCCATATTTTGAGATGAGAAATTGTCATAAGTTTTGCCCCCTTTCTACCTCGACAAAATGTCCGGTTCGTCCAGCCTCGACAGCGATTTGATTGATAACTCTTTCTTCGCAATTCCCATAGATGAATGCGCTCTTGTCTAACACCGTGAAATTCACGCCAGCCCATTCAATTTGTCGCCAGATTCTATCGGCGATACCCTCTGGAACTGGTCCGTGAATTGTAATCAGAAATTTCATCACCACCACCTCCTTTAATGTGCTACCACCCTTGTTTAATAGTAAATATCTTTCGGCACCAAAAAACCGACGGGGTGGGCTTCGTCGGCTTGTTGGTTAAAAGAAATGCACAACTGCTGACGGTGTTGTGAGTTCCGGTCGGAGTTATACGACCATTTTATTGTAAAACCTTTTCGGCACTATCGCGGTTTTGCCCACGAAATCGGTTTAATTGCTAAATCAGAAACTCCGTAGCGGAGAGCGTCGAGCAGATGGTCGTTGCCGTCCTGTGGCTCGTCCAAAATCTCGCCCGTTCGCTTTTTGCGCCAAGCATACGAAAGATATTCACGCTTTAAGTTCTGCCCGACATAATAGATTTGCTTTTCAGAAACGGCGTTGATGCCTGCCAGCACCGAGCCGGGCTTTTTGTCTGCTCCGATGATTCGATAGCCTCTTGACTTGATTTCAGCGATAGCCTCAGGTCTTGCCGAGTCCGCCACGATCAGAACATTCGGGTCTACTTGTGCGACATTGAATTTTTCGGCATATTGTGAGTTAAGTATCCCTCTTTCGTAGAGAGTTTCGACGATTCCAAGCCGATTTTCGCCTAAATCATAAATTGCCACCATTGCCGACTCGTCATTGCTGAATCCGAAGTCCAGACCATACCGCACGAGCTTGCCAGCCGTGATAGTTTTAAGGTCTGATTCAATCCAGCCGGAATAGACGTTCCCCTCGAGCGAGCCGATTTGTCCTAGACCGTAAACTGTCCACCAGTTGCTCGGTTCTTCGCCCTTTTTCGGCTTTCGGCTTTCAATATTCAGCCGTTCGCGTTCGCCGAGCGCCTCATTGTCCAAATAAGTCAAAATCAGGAATGATGTGTCTTTTGGTTTCTTCTCGACAAGTTCTTCGTGCGCCCAGAACTTAGATGATGGGTTGTAGTCGATAATCACGAAGTCGCGCGTCCTAGTTGCGAGTTGGTCGAATGTTTCAAAGATGATTCCGTTGGCCTCATTCACAAATAAGACATCACGGCGCGGACCACGGGCCGACATCCTGTCAACCGACAGAAATTCAAGCACGGAGCCGTTGGCGAATGTATAGAACGCTTTTGTTGAGTTCCAGCGTTCATCTTGCCAGCGGTTCGTTTCTTTCATCACCGCCTTAAAATCACGAATCGCACCGGCCGAGAGATGCGGATAAGACATACCGACAACCGACACGAGCGAATCCTTATATGATTCACAATACCCGACAAGTAGAGTTATAATGGCGAACGTTTTGCCAGCGCTCGCCCCTCCCTGAATTACTTTGTAAAAAGTCGGCTCATAAAGCGTAGCTTCAATTTTTGATAGTGAGCTAGTTCTTGCCATCTATTTCGTCCAGCCTTTCCTGTAAAATCTTCGCGGCCTCTTTGTTGTCTAAAACTTGCCATAAATCGACATCAGGGAACCGTTCATCATAGGGGAGTATCTCGCACCCCAACACTTTCGCCTCAATAGCACATCTACCGACAGCGAACACACGGCGATATTTCGCCAATTTCCCAAGCAGTTGCTTTCGTGGTAGGTTTTCGAGGAAATGCGTTTGAATAGGGAAGTGAACCCCCTTGCGCTTAGACGGACGGCCCACGAATGCTAAATCTTCAGTCTTTTCACGCTTGAATTGCTCCACCTCCGCGACATCTACCGACAATGGAAGATAAATCGGCTTCCCGAGATGCTCGACTTTCGAACAGGTCGAGGGAATACCGCAGACAAGCACGAGGTCTTTGTAATCTTTCAGCCACTCATACTTCTGCGGCTCTTTGTTGTTGTGGATAAAGACAATCGCTCCATCTTCACACTTTCCCGAAATGTTAATCGTGAGCCACGAACGGTCTGTTTTGACATTCGGAATGATATTCTTGACGATTTCTTGAGAATAGTAATAAGCGCCGTTGAACCTGTTGGCACCGGCTCCACTCCATCTTAGTTTATAAGATGGGTCGTTATGACTTATCACCCTCGCCATTCTTCTTCCTCTTGGTTAAGTCTACGAGTGGTTTGACTTCTGATAACTCAGCCGAGATAGTTGCCTTTGGTTGTCCGTAGACTTGGTTAATCATAGACTCGATTTCTTTCCACTCACCGTCCAGAATTGCCTTTGCGAGCTTCCTCTCGAACATTGGAGCGTCTGGGTTGTCTTTCACAGCGTCTAGCTCTACTTCTGACAGTTTCATCATCTGTTCGAGTTTATAGCGTGCCGTGTCCTCTTTTTTCCAGCCTCCCGGGTTTCTAGGGTTGCCGTTGGGTTGGCCGAAGCGTCGAGCCTTCGCCTGCTCTGTGGTGAGATTTTCAAGATTTGCCATTTTCTTTCTCCCTTGTGAGTAGTATCTCTCGCATATTCTGTGTCGTTATTCCTTCGTCTATTCCGAGAGCGACTGCGTCTTTTAATCCCTCTCTTGAATCTGTCCACTCGACAGAGCCTAGAATATAGCCGAAGTACCAAGCATCATCTCTCGCGTCTTCACGATATTCATTCTCTAGCTTGCGATAAGCCACGACAGCTTTCTTGAGAGTGTGCCAAGCGTCTTCAACCTTATCCCAAGACTGTTGGAGTTCATATTCCTTGTCTAGATTCTTGACTGTCATCGTCTTTTCCTTTCTTGAGTTCTATTATTTCTACGTCTTCGTTTTGCATAATAAGTTCCTCAGTATCCCCTCTAGTACATTCACTACGATAGAGTTCCCGGCTTGCTTGTAGAGTTGACTATTGCTGTTGACTTTCTCAGCTTTCTCGAAGTCTGAATCATCAAAGCCCATAAGTCGCCAACATTCTTTCGGAGTGAGCTTTCTAATACGGTAGTTCTGCATAGCTCCCATAGTATCGCTACAAGCTAGAGTCTTTGATACTTCGTGTCCGACTCTACCTCTGCGAGTCGTAGAGTTTGGATAAGCCAAGTCGATAGAATCTCCGTCTTTCGCTAGATCGTAGCCTTGTTTGTTAGCGGTCTTAATAGCGACATAGTTGTCTTTTTGGACGTGCGAGATAGTATTTGTCAAACCATCTTTCCTGGGCTCTAGCTTCTGATAATGCTTGCTAGAGTGCCATTCACCATCTGCTCGGCCACGTTGTGCTACTACATATACAGTTTTCATACCGCCACACTCAGCTCCCGACCTTGTCGTTAATGTTCCGCA
>JAEIGA010018056.1_pt1 | contig 10745 bp, 9 predicted proteins | sample 9270691 | NCBI WGS metagenome assembly JAEIGA01 (sample SAMN17057246, study PRJNA624740) | gut metagenome | biome: biome; isolation source: fecal sample | host: Bos grunniens | place: China: Xizang | collected 2019 | reverse complement strand
GTTAATAAGATTCATCTCTGTATTCTATTAAATTTGGTGGCAACATCACGTTTCTTTTCACCCAGCGTGAGAGGTTGCTTTGATTTTGGGATTGCAAAGGTAGGAATTAATTTTAAACCTGCAAACTTTTTTAAAGAAATTTTCTAAAAAATCTCTTTTTATTCGAAAAAGTCCTTGATTCTATCGAAGAATCCCTTGTCTTCCTTGCTTGGATTAGGCTTATATGCCTCCTTCACCTTAAGAGATTCCATTACTGCCTTGTCTTCCTTGTCAAGTTTCTTAGGGATCCAGACAACGATCTTCACATAAAGATCTCCTGTTCCGCCATATCCGTTAACTGTCGGCAGACCCTTGCCCTTAAGCTTTACAACTGTTCCCGATTGCGTACCTGGCTCTACCTTTATCTTATATGTTCCATCAATACAAGGGACCTCTGTCTCGCAACCAAGGATAGCGTCCGGAACAGAAATCACCTTAGTATAATAAAGGTTATTGCCCTCTCTCTTGAGTTCTGCATGTTCCTGCTCTTCTATCACGACAAGAAGGTCACCGTTTATACCATTATTCTTTGCCGCATGGCCCTGGCCCTGGAGTGTAAGCTGCATTCCGGCCTCAACTCCTGCAGGAATCTTGACCTTGATGGTCTCGCGCTTGCGCACAAGGCCGCTTCCGCCGCACGAGCGACATGGATTGCTGATGATCTTGCCTTCTCCGCCACACTGCTGGCAAGTCGAATATGTCACTGTCTGACCAAGGAAGGTATTTGTAACCCTCTGCACCTGACCTGTTCCATGACATGCAGGACATGTCTTTACGTCAGCACTGCTTTTTGCTCCCCTGCCACCGCAGTCAGGACATGGAACGCTCTTCTCAATAGTAATCTCCTTCTCAGCTCCCTTTGCGATCTCCTCAAGAGTCAGCTTTACACGCACACGGATATCGCGTCCCCTGTAGACCTTCTGCTGGCGCTGACCACCTCTTGCGCTATTGAATCCGCCGAAACCACCAAAGCCTCCGAAGCCACCTCCGAATGCTCCGCCGAAAAGATCGTTCAGGACATCATTCAGGTCTCCGAAGCCACCGCTGAAGTCAGGGCCCGAGCCTTCTACTCCTGCATGGCCGAACTGATCATACCTTGCCTTCTTTTCAGGGTCACTGAGGATGGAATATGCCTCTGCCGCCTCCTTGAACTTTTCCTCAGCTTCCTTGTCACCGGGGTTCTTGTCAGGATGATATTTTACCGCAAGCTTACGGTAAGCCTTCTTTATTTCATCTGCCGAAGCGCCTTTAGTGACGCCCAGCACCTCATAGTAATCTCTTTTAGCTGCCATTGTACCTGATGTTTATGTAGCAGGGTTAAATACCTACTACCACCTTAGCATATCTTATCACCTTGCCGTTAAGGGTATATCCTGTCTGAACGACATCGAAAACCTTTCCTTTCTTGTCTTCTTCCTGAACAGGGAACTGCGCAACAGCCTCATGAAGGTCTGTATCGAAAGTCTCTCCCATTGCATTGATGACAGCAAGACCCTTGCTCTGCAGGTATGACATGAGCTTATGATAGATAAGTTCTGTTCCCTCTTTTGCTGCATCGCTGTCATCAGACTGTCCAAGTACCTGAAGTGCTCTTTCACAATCATCAAGCACAGGGAGCATACCCTTGATGGTCTCAGTAGAGGCCATGCTCACGATCTCAAGCTTCTCCTGAGCTGTACGTCTGCGGAAATTGTCAAACTCTGCCATGAGACGGATATAATCATCCCTATCCTTGGCAACCTTTGCCTCCAGTTCTTCAACCTTGTCCTCAAGCTCCTTTATCTTTGCCTTGTTCTTATCCTTCTTCAACAAGCCCTTCTTATCATCCTTTACAGGAGTATCCTCAACCTGAGGTTCCTGTACAGGCTGTCCTTCTACATTAAGTGTTTCTTCTGACATATATATCGTATCTTTTCTTGTTTCTATTTATCGGCTCATTATGAAAGCCGCCGCAAAGATAACAAATAATCTGCCATCCGCCATAAACTGCCAATATGGCAGTGTTTGCTGACATGAAACTATTTTACTACTTTTGTAGGATATATTAAAAACACGGAACATGAAACGTATATTACTTGCATTAGCACTCATGTCAGCATTTGTGACAGCAGAAGCCAGAAAGGTCACAGGAAGCGTTAAATGTGGAGAGAACAAACTTGAAGGCGTGATTGTCACAGACGGAACAAACTTCACCAAGACTCTCAAAAGTGGAAAGTTCACTTTTGACATTGATGACAATGCAGAATTCGTATTCATAATCACACCAGCCGGCTATGTCGCAGACTGGAGTTCCGGAGTACCTGCATTCTATATGCCAGCTGCCGGGGTCAGCAGATTTGACTTCCAGCTTACAAGGACAGTTGGAGGAGACGATTACACCATCGTGGCCATGGCAGACACGCAGACAAAAAGCGACGAGCACTTCGCTCAATTTGCAGGAAAGCCCCTGAATGACATATGCAAGACCACAAAGGGACTTAGTGGAGCTGCTGTCGGACTGACCTTAGGTGATATCTGCTGGGACAGGATCGAGCTCCTGGACAGATACAAGCAGGAGATCGTACGCACAGGTATCCCATTCTATCCGGTAATCGGCAACCATGACAAGGAAGCACATGCTGAAGGAAAGGCTGAAGCATCAGCAGCCTACAGAAGCAAGATGGGCCCTGAAAATTATGCTTTCTGTCTCGGAAAGGATGTAGTCATCATACTGGACAACATCATCTTCAACAAAAATTCCAGAATAACATCTGGCTACACCGAGGAAGTCATATCCTGGGTCAAGGGTCTGCTTAAGATGATCCCTTCTACAGCTGACATCTATATCGCGCAGCATGCACCTATAGTTGGAGGAAATAAAAAGATTGACAATGCATCTGCATTGCTCAGCACCATCCGTGGACGTAAGGTGACATTCCTGTCAGGTCACATGCATATCAATCAGATCAGTCAGATAGAGAAAAACGTAACAGAACATAATATTGCTGCCATATGCGGCGCATGGTGGGACACCATCCGTTGCACAGACGGAACCCCAAGAGGCTACAAGGTCTTGACCAAGTTTGGTGGCAAGTTATCATGGTATTACAAGCCTATTGACCAGAGCAGGAAGCACATGGCAGAAGTCTACACCCTCGGACAGACAAGCCGTCACCCTAATTCTATAGTTGTAAATGTATGGGACTGGGATCCTGAATGGAAAGTAGAGTGGTATGAAGACGGACAATACAGGGGCAAGATGGATCAGGTGGAAGAGGTTTCGCCTACATTCACCGAAGAAATCGAAGCCGCTTACGCCGGTCAGGAGATACCTGATTGGAAACGAGGCTCTGTCAGCAGACACTATTTTGCTGCTACACCGTCAAGATATGCCAGAAACGTGACAATAGCAGTGACCAGCCGCTTCGGCCAGAAGTGGACACAGACCGTGGAAGTTGCAGGAATATGCGAAGAACACATGACATGCAAAGGAAAAGATGCGACTCTGGAGAACCTGACAGCATTGGTTGACGGCGGAGCCAGGTATATCAGACTTGATCTTTGCGTAGACATGAATGGAGACGTAACAGTCGGTCATAAGGATGGTCCGCTTATGATCGAGGTACTCGACGTAATTGACGAGCACATCAACAAGTCAGGCAGGTCAACAGTAAGATACAACTTTGAAATGTATACTGTAACAGGTAAGGAGGAAGGAAAGTCAGTCCCATACTATCACAATTATGTTGATTTCGTCATGGCTGACCTCTGGATCAGATACATGGGTGACAAGCTCATGCTTACAGGATCAGACTACCGTTCACTCAATCATATGAACGAGAAATATCCTGAGGTTGACCTCGCATTCAAAGTCGCTCCCGGCACAAAAGACATCGAAAAGTCTATGGCCAGACTCAAATTCACTCCGAAATGGATAAGTCTGCATTATACAGATGCTGACGAGGCTACCATAAAACAATTCCGCGACAAAGGCATGTATGTCTCTGTCTGGGGAGTACCAGACAAAGACACAGCAGCAGAGCTTCAAAAACTGAGTCCTGACGCCATAATGTATTAATAAGGATAAAATATAAGTGCGGCATGTTTGATCAAACATGCCGCACTTTAGATTTAACGAGGAAATTCAATCTCTATTTCCTTGTCAATGTGCTTCAATTTGAGTGAAAGTATGCAAAGCAGACATCCAAGCACAAGAAAGCCTACACCTGCCAATATTATAACTGTTGCCACACCGGCACTGAAAGGATTCAGGAGCACTATCACAGAAAGCAGAAGCAGAAGTACACCTCCAACAATAACTAGACCGCTTCCTCCAAGACGGAATGTCTCCATATCACCGCCAAACGCTATGATGATGAAGCTATTATACATCATCCATATCCCCATCATCAGAGGAAGAACGACAAGTGTTACCCCAGGATAAATGCATAGGAATATACCCAAAATCAGATCGAGCACACCACCAACAACAAAATATCCTCTCATAGTGAGATAGTTAGAACTTGTTGATGCCACAATAAGCTGAACCGCACCTACTATCAGCATCAATACACCGAAGAGGATTGCAAGAGTAACATAGCTCTGAAGAGGGAATACAAATACAACGATACCCATCACCAGGCACAGCAGGCCTGCGATCAGCATCAGCCACCAGTGCTTTACAGCACGTGCTGCCTTACTTGTCAGGTTTTCAAAATGACGTTTCATAACACTATAAATTAAAATTCGCGGAAACCGGCTCATCCGGTCTCCGCGAATCAATTTTCAAGTATTATGCTAAATGCTTAAAACATTGCCTTTACCTGATTGTATACGTTCTGGGCTGTAAATCCAAGCTTCTCATCAAGCACCTTGTAAGGAGCTGAGAATCCGAAGCTCTCAAGACCGAACACCTTACCGTTGCATCCTACAAGACCCTGAAGGGTTACAGGAAGTCCGGCTGTAAGTCCAAAGATATTAGCTCCTGTAGGGAGCACACTCTCCTGATACTCCTTAGGTTGGCTACGGAAAAGTCCCTCTGACGGGCAGCTCACTACGCGTACCTTCAAGCCATCCTCACGCAGAAGCTTTGCACCTGCAACCAAAGTGGAAACCTCAGATCCAGAAGCAACAAGGATAACATCTGCATTCTCCTCTGAACCTGCAACGATGTATGCACCCTTCTCTGACTGCGAATAGTCATTTCCCTCTGGGAGCATGTCAATGTTCTGGCGAGAAAGAATAAGACCGGTAGGAGTCTCTACATTCTCCATAGCCATCTTCCAACATGCTGTTGTCTCCTCTGAATCAGCAGGTCTTACTACGAGCATAGAGTTCTTGCCATGGTGGTTCTGAAGTTTCTCCATGAGACGGATCTGTGCCTCATGCTCAACTGGCTCATGGGTAGGACCATCCTCACCAACTCGGAATGCATCATGTGTCCAGATGAACTTGACAGGAAGTTCCATAAGAGCTGCCATACGGACTGCTGGCTTCATGTAATCCGAGAACACGAAGAATGTACCGCATGCTGCGATAACACCACCGTGGAGAGCCATACCAAGGCAGACACATGCCATTGTGAGCTCAGCAACACCAGCCTGGAAGAAGGCGCCGCTGAAATCACCCTTTGTAAATGCTGTAGTCTTATTGAGGAATCCGTCAGTCTTATCTGAGTTTGAAAGGTCAGCAGATGCACAAACCATGTTAGGCACTTCCTGAGCGAGAACAGAAAGAACGGCTGCAGACGCATTTCTTGTTGCATCACCAGCCTTCTGCTGAACCTTGCTCCAGTCCACCTTTGGAGCTACACCGCTGAACCACTCAGCAAGCTGTGCTGCCTTTGCAGGCTCTGCAGCTGCCCATGCAGCTTCCTCAGCGCGACGCACTGCTACGATAGCCTTAAGCTCTTCAGCACGCTTAGCGTAAAGTTCCTTGACATCGTCGAAGATTACGAATGGTTCATCAGGATTACCACCGAGGTTCACCACTGTATTTCTGAAAGCATCTCCACCGAGAGGAGCACCATGAGTCTTGCAGCTGCGCTCGAAAGATGAGTTATCAGCCTTTCTTGCACCCTTACCCATGATACATTTACCGATGATAAGAGTCGGACGGTCATTTATAGTCTTAGCCTCATCCAAAGCCTTGCGGATCTGGTCGCAATCGTTACCGTTGATTGTAATTACATGCCAGCCCCATGAAGTGTACTTCATTGCTGTATCCTCTGAGATTACCTCAGCGCATGTAGTTGAAAGCTGGATATCATTCGAGTCATAGAACATTACGAGGTTATCAAGGCCCAAAGTACCTGCCACACGACCTGCGCCCTGTGAAATTTCCTCCTGAATACCACCATCGGAGATATATGCATAGATTGTCTCCTTTGCAAAAGTAGGGTTACCTGTTCTTGCTGCGAGGAATTTAGCAGCGATAGCTGCACCAACAGCAAATACATGGCCCTGACCAAGCGGTCCTGAAGTATTCTCGATACCTCTCATCACATCAACCTCAGGATGTCCCGGTGTCGGTGATCCCCACTGACGAAGCTGCTGAAGCTCTTCAAGCGAGAACTTGCCGGCAAGAGCAAGCTGAGAATAAAGCATCGGAGCCATATGACCTGGATCGAGGAAGAAGCGGTCGCGACCCTCCCACTTTGGATTTTCAGGATCATACTGAAGATACTCTGAATAGAGAACATTGATAAAGTCAGCTCCTCCCATAGATCCGCCTGGATGTCCTGACTTTGCCTTTTCTACCATTGATGCTGCGAGAATACGGATATTATCCGCCGCATGATTCATTACTTTAGTGTCGTTCATGATATCGATGATTTAAGAATTTGTCATTTAATCCCGCGAATTTAATCATTTTCGTAATTTTGAGCAATACAGTATAAGTGCATTCATTATCTTTATAAACAAAAAAAAGACAGTCTTTCGACTGCCTCTATCTAAAATCCATAAATTTCAGATTACGCGTTGAGAGTGTAGTACTCACACTCCTTGCCGCAACGAGTCTCTACTACAACGTTGAGCTTACCCTCGCGAGCGAGCCAACCGAGAGCTGCGAAAAACTCTGCTGATGCAAGACCAGTCTCCTTCTTAAGCTTTGTCTCAGTCATCTTGCCATTTGCGTTGAGCGCATTCCATACGAGACCTGCGTTGTTTCCAATGTTGTTGATTTCCATAGTAATTAATCTTTTAATTTGTAACCATATCGGTGACATACGCCACCTTCACTCTAACTAACTTTCTGTTTTTCAGCCGCAAAGATAATCAAAAATTTTTAATCTCTATAAAAACATACCTTTATCATAAAAATACTACCTTTGCAATACAGATAAATCACCCTAATATGAGAAAAACAATAATTATGCTCTTAAGCATCATCGTGCTTCTTAACGCCACTTCAGCATTTGCATGGGGCCCTAAAGGACACGATGTAGTAGCAGCAATCGCCGAGCAGCATCTCACAAAGAAGGCGAAGAAGAACATCAGCAAGATCCTTGACGGAAAGTCTATCGTCTATTATTCGTCATGGATGGACAATATCCAGAATTCCCCATATTGGGAGAACGGCTACAACAAGACCAAGACATGGCATTATGCCAATGTTGACAAAGGCCTGACCTATCAGACCATGACAAAGAATCCTGACGGTGACGTAGTAACCGGCCTTGAATTCCTGACCATGGAACTTATGGAAAACTATGACAACCTTACAGACAGCACAAGAGCTGATTATGTAAAGATGATCGTGCACATGGTCGGAGACCTGCATTGCCCTATGCACGCAGGAAGGCTCTCTGACAGAGGCGGTAACGGAATGAAGGTAAAATGGTTCGGACAGAACACCAACCTGCACTCTCTTTGGGACAGCAAGATGATCGACTCGGCACGTAAGTGGAGCTACTCAGAATGGGTAGAGCATCTTGACAGAACTGACAAGAAGTTCAGAAAGAGCGTCATGCGCGGAACCTATGAAGAATGGTTCGCCGACACAGTTGCAGGTGCTGCAAGCATCTACGAGTACGTCGAGAGCATGGGGGTTGAGAATCCTAACCTTTCATACCAGTATGTATATGACTTCTCACCGCTTCTTGAAGACAGACTTCTTGTCGGTGGCTACAGACTGGCATACGTGCTTAACATGATCTTCGGATAGCCAAGTACACCTAATCATATTAGACTCAACAACTTACGTAAAAGTCCTGCCTTCCTCTGACGGCAGGACTTTCGCATATCTGTCTACAAATCAGGAATTTACACGACCACACGCACCGTGACACTATATTATCGGAACCAATTCTTCTGTCATCTGGCCGTCTTTGATGGTGATGACACGGATCGATGCTGGGCCGGTGCCAAGCTGATAGCCGGAAGATGTTGTCGTGAACATCGGTATGCCTTCGTATTCTCCGGCACGGTTGTCATGAAGATGACCTGCGAACACGGCATCCACTCCCTTTGAGCTGAAGTAATCGAAGTACTGGCGCCTTTTTGACTTCGGGATCTGCACATGGCTGTCCTCCTCATCAATGCTCTCGCAGAAGAACGGATGGTGACCAAAGATCAGAATCACATCGCTCTCCTGGGTTGCATCAAGCGTCTCCTCAAGCCATACCATCTGATCATGTTCCAAAGCAGAGTCGAAATAAATCAGGCTCGTATTGATGCCCACTACATTCACATTGTTTTTCTTGACTGCAAACCTGTCAGAACCGAAGCGTGCTATAAAGTCCTGGGGATCCGCCGTGCCGTCCTTCAGGATATGGTCATGATTGCCTGGAAGATGGTATTGTTCTATTGATGGATCGATATCGGCTATGCCCTGCACGAATGCATCCCACTGCTCCTTATCGTATGGCAGGTGCACCTGGTCACCTGTGAACACGACCATGTCAGGCTTCAGTTCATTGACCTTGGCTACAGTAGCCTTGAGGCACTCGATCTCAAATGTCAGGTCATTGACATATTCCGCACCCGGCACGCTTCCCTTCACGGCCGCATCAAATCCCAGCTGCGCATCTGCAATCTGGACTATTGTCAGCGTCTTTGGGGTACAGGCTGCAGCGATCAGGGCTACAAGGATGAATAACTTTTTCATATATATCTGATTATAAAGATCCTTCACTTCGTTCAGGATGACAGGGAACTAGAACACTCCCTTCCAGCTTGATGGTACAGGAGCCTCGATTGTCATTTCTTCCTTCTTGACAGGATGGGTGAAGGTTATGCGACGGGCATGGAGAGAAATGCCTCCGTCAGGATTCGAGCGAGGCGAGCCATACTTGAGGTCACCTTTGATCGGGCAGCCGAGGTTGGAAAGCTGACAGCGGATCTGGTGGTGGCGTCCTGTGAGAAGTTCCACTTCCACGAGCCAGTATCGGTCTGTCTTGCCGATCTGCTTGTAATTGAGTTTGGCCAGTTTTGCATCCTTGCGCACTGCACCCGGACGGCATACGTATGATTTATTCTGTTTCTCATTGCGCCACATCATGTCCTCGAGATGGCCTTCAGAAGGCCTGGGTTCTGCACAGACCAGGGCCCAATAGTATTTATGTACATCGGAATCGCGGAACATAGCATTGAGGCGTTCCAAAGCCTTGGAAGTCTTGGCAAGGACCACTATGCCGCTGACCGGACGGTCCAGACGGTGCGGCAGCCCCATGAACACTTGTCCAGGTTTTGCGTCACGCTGAGCGATAAATGCCTTATATGTCTCAGTAAGGGGTTCGTCTGATGTCTTATCTCCTTGGACGATCTCACCGACCTTCTTGTTTACTACAAGAAGATGGTTATCCTCATATAATATTCTTGACGCGAGGTCGTTGAACTCTTCGATTGAAAGTGTTCTGTAGATCATATTTCCGTTTTAAAGATCCTTCGCTCCGCTCAGGATGACAGAAAGGAGTTCCAGATGACGATTAAGATGACAAAAATAGTAATTATGTCATTACAGAGGGCATGCTGACAGACAAAAACTGACATTTTGGCATATATTTTTGCCGCTCATGGCTTGGCACACCTTTCGTTAATAACCCCACTGTCATCCCGAGCGCAGTCGAGGGATCTGTAAAATGAATATAAATTAATAAAAGATAAACATTATGGGAAAGATTATTGGAATTGACCTTGGAACCACCAACTCATGCGTGGCAGTGATGGAAGGTAACGAACCTACCGTCATCATCAACAACGAAGGACAGAGAACAACCCCTTCAGTGGTAGCTTTCACTGACGGAGGCGAGAGAAAGATCGGTAACCCTGCAAAGCGTCAGGCTATCACAAACCCTCACAAGACAGTATTCTCTATCAAGAGATTCATGGGTGAGAAGTACAGCCAGGTAACAAGCGACATCGCACGCGTACCATATAAGGTAGTAAAGGGCGAGAACGACACTCCACGTGTTGACATCGACGGCCGTCTCTACTCACCACAGGAGATCTCTGCAATGATTCTCCAGAAGATGAAGAAGACTGCTGAGGAATACCTTGGACAGGAAGTTACAGAGGCTGTCATCACAGTTCCTGCATACTTCTCAGACTCACAGCGCCAGGCTACAAAGGAGGCTGGTAAGATCGCTGGTCTTGAGGTTAAGCGTATCATCAATGAGCCTACTGCAGCTGCACTTGCTTACGGTCTCGACAAGATGAACAAGGATATGAAGGTTGCTGTATACGACCTTGGTGGCGGTACATTCGATATTTCGATCATGGAGCTTG
>JAEIGA010018055.1_pt1 | contig 10745 bp, 15 predicted proteins | sample 9270691 | NCBI WGS metagenome assembly JAEIGA01 (sample SAMN17057246, study PRJNA624740) | gut metagenome | biome: biome; isolation source: fecal sample | host: Bos grunniens | place: China: Xizang | collected 2019 | reverse complement strand
GGCCGCGAGTATGTCGCTCTTGGCATCGTAGCTCCTAACCACTTCGTCAAGATCACGAAGTAATCGCTTTTACAACAGAACGGAGAAAACACCATGAAGAAGATACTTATCGCGGTGCCTTGCATGGATCAGGTGCCGGCTCAGTTTGCATCTTCTCTCGCCACGCTGACGAAGATCGAGGCGTGTGTGGTAGCGTTCCAGATCGGTTCGCTCATCTACACCAGCCGTGAGAATCTGGCGGTCGAGGCGATAAAGAGAGAAGCCGATTATATCCTGTGGCTCGACAGCGACATGATCTTTACGCCTGATACACTTCAGCGGCTAATGGCAGACCTCGAAACACTTGGCGAAGGGGCGATCGTGTCCGGACTTTACTTCCGGCGCGTCGCTCCTTTTACGCCGGTGCTGTTCGAGCAGCTGGACGTTGACGATGAAGGTGTCTGCACATGGAAAGACTTCGACGATATTCCTGAGAAGGAAATCTTCGAGGTGGCCGGGTGCGGTTTTGGGTGCGTACTCATGCCGACAGCAGCGTGTATGGATATCCTGGCAACAGGTGACACAATGTTCACGCCTGTCAGCGGAGTAGGCGAGGATCTCTCGTTCTGCTGGCGAGCGAGGAAACAGGGATGGAAGTTCTACTGCGATCCGAAGATAGAGTGCGGCCATGTTGGTCACACAGTTATCATGCGGTCGTATTGGAAGGACTATCAGGCATTTATCGAGGCCCAGAAGGCCGAGGAAACGAACTAACGGAGGTGCTACATGGCAATCAGCACAACTACACTCGCAAAAATTAAAACGGCTCTCAGGATCACGACTACTTCGTTCGATACGGAGCTGTCGGATCTGGCCGAGGCGGCACTTCTTGATCTCGGCATTGCCGGCGTGGACGGAACGAGCGTCGCTCAGACCGATCCGCTTGTGCTGAGAGCTATCATCACGTTCTGTAAGATGAGCTTCGGCGAGCCTGATGAGTATGACCGGCTGAAGAAGTCATATGACGAGCAGAAGGCTCAGATGTCCAATGCCACCGGCTATACGATATGGGAGGCGTAAATGGATCGCTCAACACCTATCTATCTTATCAAGGAGACCTACTCCCCAGACGCCTACGGAGTGCTGAAGGTTACGCGAACGAAACGTGGTGTGTACGCGAATGTTCAGTCAGTAAGTGCTTCGGAGTGGTTCGAGGGCGGACGAAACGGACTCAATCCAGAGTATCGGTTCACGATGTTCGCGCCGGACTACGAAGGGGAGAAGGTCGTCGAGTATAACGGCGTTCAGTATTCCATTTATCGCACCTATCACGCGAGAACGGACAGCATCGAGCTTTATGTGCAGCTGAAGAAGGGCGATACTCCTGCACCGACGGAGGGAGAAGATGGCGAATCAGAAGGTTGATATCTCCAATATGGCGAGCATCATCTCCGGCTATCTGGACGAGTACGGTCTTCAGGTCAAAGACACGCTTCAAGAGGCGAGTAAAAAGACCGGCCAGCAGGTCGCGAAGGAACTCCGCAAAGGCGGCAGTTATCGAACGGACAAAACAGGCGAGAAGTTCAACAAGGGATGGAAAGCCACCGAAGAGAAATCGAGGCTCGGCATCAGCACTGTCGTTCACAACACGACGATTCCTGGCCTCGCTCACCTGCTGGAGTTCGGTCATGCCAAAAGAAACGGAGGACGGACGCGAGCATTCAACTTCATCGCGCCGGTGTCGGATAAGGTCGAGAACCTGTTTACCGAAGCCTTCGAGAAGGAGATGAACAAATGAAGTACGAAGACATCAACACAATGCTGACGGCGACGAGTATGTCAGCGACATATTTCCAATGGCCTATCGGTAACGTGCCGGATCTTCCGTATCTTGTTTGGTATCTCCCTGGATCCGAGAACTTCACAGCCGACGATAAGGTCTTCAAAAAAATCGATACGCTCAATGTCGAGCTCTACACCGAGAACAAGGACTTCGCCGCCGAGGCGGTCGTTGAAAGTGTCCTGAACGCCAACTATATGGCATGGGATAAGGTGGAGACGTATATCGAGAGCGAGCGTATGTATCAAGTTTTATACACTATGGAGGTAGTCATAGATGGCTAATCGTATCAAATATGGCCTGAGAAGTGTGTACTACGCAAAGGCCACTCCCACCACTACCGGCTCCTTAACTTATGCTACTCCTGTGGCTATCCCCGGAGCCGTAAACCTTTCTCTGAGCCAGGAAGGCGACAGAAGCATCTTCTACGCTGATGATGTCGAATATTACGTCTCGCAGAACAACAGCGGTTACTCAGGAACCCTTGAGGTCGCAATGCTGCCTGACAGTTTTAAGACCGACATCCTGAAAGAAGAGCTTCAGAATGGCGTATATGTCGAGCACAGCGATGATGTACCTGCTGAGTTCGCTCTGCTGTTTGAGTTCCAGGGCGACGAGTCAGCAACCAGACACGCTCTGTTCCGCTGCATCTGCTCACGTCCTGATGTCAACGGCGCGACCAAAGAAGCCAGCATCGAGCCTCAGACCGAGACTCTCGATATCACGGCTCTGCCTCGTACCGATGATTTCGTCGTAAAGGCTCGCGCTCCTTATACCACAAGCGGCGCGTATACGACCTGGTTCACTTCCGTATTCAGCGCAACCTGATGAGGTAACATTTCTATGGAGAAAACAATCAAAATCGATGGCCGTGATGTCAAGTTCAAAGCAACGGCGGCCACTATCAGAATGTATCGTCAGCTGACAGGCCGTGATCTTCTCATTGATATGCAGAAGCTCCAGTCTTCAGCTGGTTCCGGGAATGGACTGTCGTCAGAGGCTCTGAATCTCTTCGAGGATATCGCGTATGTTATGGCACGTCAGGCTGACGACACCATCCCGGACACGGCAGATGAATGGCTCGACAGCTTTGAGATGTTCTCGATATACACAGTACTGCCGCAGATAATCGAGCTGTGGCGGCTGAACGAGATGACGACGTCACAGCCCAAAAAAAAAGTAACGGAGTAAGTGAACGGCCTCTTACTACTGGTCTGTTCCTGCTTCGATGCTCGCAAGTAGGCCTCTCCATGTCCGACCTTGATCTGTTGGACGTGGGGATGGTCTACGACATTCTTGTAGAACATGGAAATGATAATGCCGAGTGGGATATTATAGCTACTCAGGCAGATTTTGATAAATTCTAAATGGATAACTACATTTTATACGTTCATATCAATAAAACGAACGGCAAACGATATGTGGGGATTACATCTAATCGACCAGCGCAGAGATGGCACCGCGGCGGCGGATATAAAGACCAACGGCGATTTTATAGCGCAATTCAACATTATGGATGGGATGGCTTCGAGCATATCATTTTAGCATCTGGCCTTTCCAAAGAAGAAGCCGAAAGGCGAGAAGAAGAAACGATCCGTGAGTATAAGTCAAACGACCTCCGATATGGCTATAACATCGAAAATGGTGGCGTAATCCACAAATTGAGCGATGAGCAGAAGGAGCATTTACGGCAGGTTCAGCTTGGACGAACTCATTCGGAAGAAACAAAGCGTAAGATGAGCGAATCGCACAAGGGAGTATCTTCGAGCTGGTTGATAGGGAGAAAAGCAAGCGATGCTACGCGCCAGAAAATGTCAGACCATCGCAAAGGCTCAAGAAATCCCAGAGCCGTTGCGGTGAGGCAGTATTCTTTAGACGGAACCTTCATCGCTCAATATGACTACATGGAAAAGGCTAAAGAGGCTGTTGGCGTGAAAAAGTCTACACATATCAGCCAATGTTGCGCTGGAAAAAGAAATAAGGCTTACGGCTATGTATGGCGGTATGCAGAGGGGGGTGAATAATAATGGCAAGCAATCGTATTCGTGGAATAACCCTGGAAATAAATGGCGATACCACAAAACTCACCGACTCCCTAAAAGATGTCGATAAATCCCTCAAAGATACACAATCACAGCTTAAAGATGTCAACAAGCTCCTGAAGATGGATCCCGGCAACGTGGAACTGCTCAGGCAGAAGCACGAACTGCTCGGCAAGGCCATCAAAGACACCAAAGAACGCCAGGAAGAGTTAAAGAAGGCTCTTGAGGCAGCAAAAGAAGCAGGAGACACCGAAGAGAACAGGCGCCAGCAGGATCTCTTACAACGTGAGCTCATTGAGACCACCAACAACCTGGAGAACCTCGAAGCGCAGTTTGACGAACTGGACAAAGTACCGTCAAAGCTCGAAGCCATCTCCCAGAAGACCGGCGAATGGTCAGAGAAGACGAAGAAGGTCTCCGCTGTCGCAGCTGCCGGCGTTGCTGGCATGGTCGGCCTCGCGGTAAAGTCTGCGGCTACAGCTGACGATCTGCTGACCCTGAGCCGTAATACCGGCTTCAGCGTCGAAGAGCTCCAGAAGCTCCAGTACGCAGCCGACCGCGTTGACGTGCCGTTCGATACCATGACCGGCAGTATCACTAAGCTGACAAAGAGCATGGGCTCCGGTAACAAGGCCTTCGAGACTCTGGGCGTATCCATCAAGAACGAAGACGGCACCATGCGCGACGCGGTTGACGTATGGTACGATGCCGTGGCTGCTCTCGGCGAAGTCGCAAACGAAACCGAGCGCGATCAGCTGAGCATGGATCTGTTTGGCAAGTCTGCGATGGAGATGTCCGGAATCGTTGATGATGGCGGTGCAGCCCTCAAAGAGATGGGCGAAGAGGCCGAAGCAACCGGCAACATCCTCAGCAAGGACGCAGTAGAAGACGCGGCAGAGTTCAACGACAAGATAGACGAGCTGAAGAACAAGGCCTCGATGGCATTCCTGGAAGCCGGCGCGACACTCGCAGACACGCTCGTTCCGGCACTTGAAAAGGTCGTTGACGCGGTGAGCAGCGTACTGTCATGGTTCGGCAATCTGGACGGCACGACGCAGACGGTTATCCTCACGGTGCTGGCTCTTGTCGCGGCACTCTCTCCGGTGCTCGGACTGATCTCTACGCTGACCACACTCGCCGGCGCGCTAAACATCGCTATGCTGCCTATGATAGGCACGATCGCACTGGTTGTCGCCGGCATTGCTGCGGTGATAGCTATCGGCGTGGCTCTGTATAAGAATTGGGATCTCGTCAAGGCAAAGGCAACTGAACTCTGGCAGAGCATCAAAAACACATTCGAAAAGATAAAAGAGGCTATAAAGAAACCGATTGAAGCCGCGAAGAACTTCGTGAAAGAAGCGATAGATAAAATCAAAGGCTTCTTCGACTTCAAGTGGGAGCTGCCGAAGATTAATCTGCCTCACTTCTCTATCAGCGGCAAATTCTCGCTGAATCCTCCTTCCATACCGAAGTTGTCCGTCGACTGGTACTCTAAGGCGATGGACGACGGCATGATCCTGACTTCACCGACTATCTTCGGAGCCAGAGGGAATACGCTTCTGGGCGGTGGAGAAGCCGGAGCAGAGGCGGTGGTTGGAGTAAGTTCGCTGCGGAACATGATCAAAGAAGCTATCGCTGACCAGACGGCTGCACTCAGCGGACTCGGCGGTGGCGACATTACGATCCCGGTAATTATTGGCGGCGACAGAATAGATACTCTCGTTGTAAAGGCAGCGCAGAGGGCGAATTATAGAAGTGGAGGACGCTGATGAACAGACGCGCTTTTATACAGATAAACGGCGATACCCTCCCGATTAATCAGAACGACTACACGATCACGTATACAGATATCGAGACCGATAGGGTTTCCGAGACCGGCACGACTTCCAGGGAGATCGTCAGAGAAGGCAAGAAAACCATCTCGACGAACTTCACCGTAACGCAGCCGTGGATAGCAAAGCTGAGAGCATACAAGGCTTCTTCGACGCTGAACGTGGTTTATTATGACCCAGCAACGGCGAGTACCAGTACGGCTGTTATGTGGGTGACGAATTATACGCCTTCGCTGATCGGCGATAATGGCATCACGCCACTTTTCAGCGTAGCCATGACCTTCGAGGAATATTGATATGTATCCAGTATCAAACGACTATTTAGCGGCTATAAAAGCTCCGGCGATACGTTCACGCATAACCGGCACGATCGGAGACGTTTCGTTCACGGACGCGAACATTCTTCAGGGCTCGTTCACGATCACGAATCAGAACAGCGGCTCGGATAGCGTCCAGATCGGGACCGTCTACATCGGAGAGCTGGACATCACGCTGATAGGACTGAGCCTTTCACGGTATTCACTCGACGGCGTGGCTATCACTCCGACGTATAGCTTAAAGCTGGCCGACGACAGCTACGAAGACGTTCCTCTCGGCGTGTACTACATCGGCGAGGCAAATTATACACGCGATGGACTCACGATCAGAGCCTACGACGTGATGAGCAAGCTGGACAAAGCGTTCATGATTACGGACACGTCCGGCACTCCCTACGAACTCGCGTCACTCATGGCTACGAACTGCGACGTTACGCTTGCCAACACCGAGGAGGAGTTCGAGGACTTCGCGAACGGAGATCAGACGCTTGGCCTCTATACGGACGGATCCGACATCGAAACATGGCGCGATTTCGCTTCGTGGGTGGCACAGGCTTGTGGCTGTTACGTGACGGCGACGAGAGACGGAAAGGTAGAGTTCAGGCCGTACAACACGACAATCGTAGACACGCTGGACGCCTCGAACAGGTTCCTGGACGCGAGCTATTCGGACTACGAAACACGCTATACAGGCATCTACGTCACCAATATGGCTGACGATACAATGACCTACTACGGCCTGGAGCCGGATGACGGTCTGACTTACAACCTCGGCAGCAATCCGTTTTTGCAGTATGGCACCGATGTCGTGAGAACAGCTCAGCGACGTGCAGTACTCGATGCGATATCCGTCATTGACTACGTGCCGTTCACGATCGAGACCGTCAGCAATCCGATGTACGATCTGGGAGATGTTCTAAGCTTCCCCGGAGGACGCGGAGACGCGGCGAAGCTGTTCTGCGTCAATAAGTACACCTGGACGTATCACGGATCCATGGAGCTGGAGGGCGTCGGTAATAATCCTGCACTCGCTACGGCTCGCAGTAAGCTGGACAAGGACATAACCGGACTTATCAATTCCGTGTCCGATGTCGAGCTAAAATACATGATATACGAAAACTCGACAGCCATCTCGATAGCAGACCAGGCGCGAGTTAACGTGCTGCGTCTGTATGTGCAGATGGATAGAGCTTCGTATCTCTCCATCGACATGGAATTTCTGCTCACCGTAGAAGCAACCGGCACAGGCTCGTCTTCGTACGTCGTGGATCCGGTGACAGGTGAGGTCACGGTCACGGCTGAGATCCCGACGACGTTTATTGACTCGGAGTATTATTTCGATGGCACAGAGATAACCGGGCACAATCCGTCGCTGACTTGTATTGATGGCCAGCACGTTCTGCGCGTCCGTTGGGATGCTCTGAACGCCGAGACTGGTATGCACTTGTTTGAGGTGTATTTCACATCTGACGGCGGCACGGTTGGCATACCTGTATCTGGGCTCGTTGCATGGGTAAACGGCACAGGTCTCGGCGGTGCAGCGCAGTGGGATGGTCTGATCACGGCATCGGATGAAGTCACGCCGCTGACCTTCACGCTGGCAAGCATCAGCGATTCAGCTCCTGTTGTTACGTTCCAAGTACCGACACCGATCACCGCATCTGATACCATCAGCGCACTCACGTTCAGTATGGCAACGATTACGGACGAGGCTGAGGTCACGCTCGGCATTTATGTATCACCGACAACGCATACATCAGCGCAGACGATACCGACTTCAACAACAGTATGGCAGGCCACCGAGGATGGGCAATACGTTGATAGTGTGGAAGTCACGGGCATGACGGGGTTCTCTGCACCGACCGGCAGACAGCTATCGTATATGGCTTCGTTTGATGGCGGTACTACTTGGGTCGGTTGGGATGGAGTCGGTCAATCATGGATTCCCGATTTGACTATGACATACGAAACGATAAGCAGTATCACAACGTGGCAAAGTCCCGTAATGATAAGAGCAATATTTGATACAGCCGAAACTTGTTACGGCATGATGTTGGAAGGAGCGAGTATATGATAAATGATACGATTAATCCTATGGGCTTAGACCTCACAAAAAATCTGCATGGACATGTTCGTGTTGAGCTGCGTGACAGATGGACGGGCAGAGTGGTGGACTCGCAGGAGAAGGACAATCTTGTAACAAACGCAGTTCAAGAGGCGATGCAAAGTATGCCGCTGGCAACAGGAATAAACAGCGTTTATGCATGGCTTCCTATTTTCTCTGCCGCCCTTGGAGGACTTTTTCTGTTTGACGGCACATTAACTGAGTCCGTAACTAACACTTCTTTCCCCTCGTCTGTGAAAATGGTTGCTTATGCAGGGCAAGGAGCGAACTCAACGGCGGCAAATCAAGGCTCGTATAATGCAAACGAGTCCAGTTATACATCGAACGGCTTTATCTCAACTTGGGATTTCCTTACATCACAGGCGAACGGAACGATAGCCTCACTAGCAAGGACATCGAGTATGTTTGTCAATGCTCCATGCTTTGCGTATGTAGGGACGGACAGCTTTGCGGTAGTTTCGATAAGGTCAACAAATCAGTTGGGGTCATACTGTAATGTTATAGGTTATGATGAAACAAATCATTATGTGTATATTGCAGTAACGGCTCAACGCACAGAAGATGGGTTGACGTTTTATCCGAGCAACATATATAGAGCTAAATTTAACTTCGCAAAGGTTGGGGTGAATTATCCTCCGCTTTTTGCTCCACAACTAACATCGATAAAAACATTGACATCTTCCGACGGGTCTGCAAGCGCATATAATTATGCCTATGACCGGTACAACAATGAATTTGTGTACATCACAGGCACAACGATACATATAGTTGCTACGGACGGTACTCATACGACCAAAACCGCTACCGGTACAAGCGGCACAGCCTTCGCAATTACGGAGAATTATTATTGGAGAGCGACAGGGAGTGTTGTATATCGCATTTCTAAAAGCAACACTTCGTCTGTGGAGAGCATTTCGGTCACAGGGGGCAATCATATTACTCCGTTCGATAATGATTGCGTTTATACATATAGCGATGGCTTTAATTCGTGCAGTTTAGTATATCCTGACGGAACAGTAATGCCACTACCCGCTTCAACCATAAGCACAGCACCGCAATATGCGAAGAGCGATTATAAAAGTATAGGCAGAACTTTTTATGACTCAAGAGGCGTCAGTTCTATGAACTTGCGCCCGTCAACGCATTACCTTGGCACAATAGCCAACCTCGACTCGCCCGTGACAAAGACTTCTTCGCAGACGATGAAGATCACCTACACGCTGACGGAGGCATGATGCTATGCAGTTCGCTTTCACAATCCCTGGAGCCACGTTGAGGACGGAGAGCGTGACGATACAGACCTCTGCGTGGAGTAATAAGACCGCCACAGCAAGTGTATCAGACATTACTTCATCGAGCAATATCATGATGGCATACGCAGAATCAACGTGGGATATAGCAAAGGCGGCTGTTATCAGAGTATCGGCGGTAGGAACGAACACGCTCACGCTCAAATGTGAGAACGTGCCGACCGCAGCCGTCACGCTGAATCTCGCAATCTTCTAAAAGGAGCAGATGTATGATTTTTAACCCTGTATATGGCGGCTCGTCTGCTCCGAACCTCGGAAGTAAGACTATCACAGCCAACGGAACGTATCTCGCATCTGCCGACAACCTCGACGGCTACGACGAAGTCATCGCTAACGTGCCGAACACGTACGCCGCAGCTGACGAGGGAAAGGTCGTTAATAATGGCGCGCTCGCCAGTCAAACGGCTGCGACATACACCACCAACGACACCTACGATACTACGCTGATCAATAGCGTTACTGTCAATGTATCGGGAGCTTCGCCTACACTCATCACAAAAACGATCACCGAAAACGGAACGTATGACGCTTCAGACGATAACGCAGACGGATACTCGCAGGTGGTAGTCAACGTGAGCGGCGGTGGCGGCGCGACATTTGGGCAAGCGGTATCACCGGTTCCGCCGTCAGTATTTAATGTATCAATTTCAGCAAAGGAGAAGCCGTAATGCTTACATCATGGGGTAAAAAAGTCGTGGCGTGTGCCAAGATCATAAACTATACCATACCATACGTTACAGTGGCGGCCACGAGTCCGGCGATGATAGAGGCCAAGAACGTACTCGGATCAACGTACTATATACCACCCGTCTATTATACCCAGGCGTGGACGGCAATCACCGCAGCACTCGCTGATACGTCGTATGGTATAGCGCTCGGATCCGGCGACACGGCTCCAACCGAGAACGATTACACTCTTGCAAATCAGATCACCGGGTTCACGATGGCCACGCCGACAATTACCACGTTTTTCGATACTACAAACTTCAAATATGTCGCGCGGTTGGATATGTCCGTATCGAACAACACAGGATCACCGATAACGATCAAGGAAATCGGATACTTCGTACGCTTTAATACGAACGGAACAAGAGGAGCTAATGCGACGGGGAGCAATACTGCACGTCACAGTTTTATGATCGACAGATCTGTGCTCGAAACTCCACTTACTATTGCAAACGGAGCAGCCGCAGTAGTTCGATATGATTTCGCATATGAGGGGTGACCGAACATGGACAACATCACAACAATCATTCTCGCGATATTTGCGTCGACAGGCTGCTGGACGTTCCTGAATCAG
>JAEIGA010018054.1_pt1 | contig 10746 bp, 9 predicted proteins | sample 9270691 | NCBI WGS metagenome assembly JAEIGA01 (sample SAMN17057246, study PRJNA624740) | gut metagenome | biome: biome; isolation source: fecal sample | host: Bos grunniens | place: China: Xizang | collected 2019 | reverse complement strand
GGCGCAGTCTAACGACTGCTGAATAACAGGCGCTTTGCCATTCAGCGAGAGAATCGAGCGAATGCCATTCGTTGCCATTCAGCGAGCGACAAGCGAGCGCATGCCATTTTACTGCGCAAAAAGAACTAATCAGAGCTCACTTGTTCAAAATCGTCAATGATTGAGCTATTTTTTTTGCCAAGCTAGGAGGCGAAAGCGCAGCATAGTAAGCCTATGTGAGCATTTCGACTACCGACGATTGGTGAAAAAAGAGCCAATCAGAACGATTTTACTTCAAGAACTCCAAGAGTGCCTCGGCACACACCTTTGGCTCCTCGATAAAGCCCATATGACCTGAATTTTCGAGCCAAACAACCTTCGCCTCAGGGTGCTCGGCAACCATCCTCTCTGCAATTTCAGGCGTGATATAGCCATCCTTGCGACCGAGAACGAAGAGTATCGGCTTGCCCAACGAATGCAACATCTCGCTCTGCGCCTTGCGCTCAATCATACCATTGAGGAGAGCAATTATACCAGCATCTTCGGTGAGATAGATAGTCTGCTGCAAATCCTCGATTTCGGTGCGGAAGCGGTTGCGATTTTCGGGCGCAAAACCTGCCTCTGGTGCAGTGTGAGCCAACATCTCCTTCTTACCCGACTTGATGAGCGAAATCTCACGCTGACGATTTTTCTTCTTCTCCTCGCTATCGGCATAAGGTGTAGAGTGGAGCAACACTACCCCATCGGTGCGCTCGGCATATCGCTCGGCAAAGGCGAGAGCCACATATCCGCCCATCGAGTGGCCGACAATGGTTACACTCTTGATACCGAGTTTATCGAGTGCTGCAGCCAGCGTGTCGGCAAGGTAGTCCATAGTATGAATCTCGCCCTTCACCTCCGAGATTCCGTGTCCTGGGAGGTCGACCGTCACAACTCGCACCTCCTTATAAATAAGAGGTATAAACTCCTCCCACACAAGCATATTCTCGAGGTATCCGTGCAACAGCACCACCGTCTTCTCACCCGACTCCGAGTCGCAGATATGGAGTGCAGTATCGCCTGCCATCATAAATTTTTCGACCATTTTTAATCGCTTTTTGAAATTTTACTGCGTAAAAATATGGAAAATTCTTCAAATTTCACTATTTTTGGACGATTATACACTCGAAAGAATGAAATTTGACTACATAAAGTGCCACGGCTCGGGCAATGAGTTCGTTATGGTGGATGCAGTGAAGCACAATCTCACCAGCATCGACCTTGCCGAATTTGCCCGTTTCATCTGCGACCGAGAGAGTTCGGTCGGAGCCGATGGCGTATTGCTTTTGGTCAGAGAGGGCGAGATGTATGGTATGCGAATGTTCAACCCCGACGGCTCGGAGGCAGAGATGTGTGGCAATGGTATTCGTTGCGTGGCACGCTTGGCCGAGGAGTATGAGGGCAGACGAGAGTTCGATATGTTCTCGGGTGGCAACACCTATGGCATCGTTCGTGCCGAGGATATTTACCCTGCCATACCAACCTACGGTATCGACCTGCAGGTGCGCCTCGCAAGCCCTGACTTTGGCTTTGCCGAGGGAGAGGAGCAGTTCGTATCGCAGCGCATCGAGCAACTCGACGAAGATTTGCTATGGACTGCTATAAATGTGGGCAATCCACACATCGTAGCCGAGGTCGAGGAGATAGACTACGACCACCTAACACGCCTTGGCGAGCGAGTTTTGGAGTTAAAGGAGGAGTTCCCGAAGGGTATAAATGTCTCGCTTGTGAAGGTGTTGGGCAAGAATCGCATCTTTGTGGCGACCTACGAACGAGGTGCAGGCATCACAGCCTCGTGCGGCACGGCAATGACCTCGAGCGCAACGGCAATGACTCTCAACCACCGATGCGACTACGAGGCCACTATTGAGGTCGAGAACCGAGGTGGTGCAGTGCGTTGCATCTGCCACAACGAGGGTGGCTTGCACACCCAACTCATTGGCAATGCCTCCTACATCTCCTACGGCCGAGTTGTAGCCGAGGAGGGAGGTTTTGTCTGCGTGGAGTTGGGCAAGGCCGACGAAGAGATAGAACTATACAACGACTTTTTGAGAGAGAAGAATGCGTAGATGTCTCTACATAGTATGTTGCGTGGTGCTGGGAGTGACACTCTCCGCTTGTAATGTCACACGCCTTATTCCATCGGACGCATACCTTCTGCAGAGGGTGAAGATCGAAGAGGACAAGGGAGCACCTCGTGCCGAGCGAATAAAGAGTGAGGAGGTGACGAAATATCTGCGACAGAAGCCGAACAAGCACTTCCTTGGCACCGACTTCTATGCGTGGATCTACCTTATGGCAAAGCCCGACCAGGATACTTGGTGGAACAACCTCAAGCGCAAGATGGGCGAGGAGCCTGTATTGCTCAATATGCGTGACACGGAGCGTTCGGTATCGAACCTAAAGCTCTATCTCGACTCCCGAGGCTACTACTCCTCGAAGGTCGGTTGCAAGGTCGACACCACATACCGCAAAAAGCGAGCAAAGGTTGCCTATTCGCTCAAGCAGGGCAAGCCATATTTGATAAGTTCAATTTCGTACGACTTCAAGGATCAGTTCCTCGAGCCGATAATCCTCTCCGATACGACAAATACGCTCCTCCACAAGGGCGACATCTTCGACATCTCGGTATTGGAGGCGGAGCGTCAGCGCATAGCACTCTACCTCAAGGATCGTGGCTACTATAACTTCTCGGTAAACAATGTCGAGTACCTTGCTGACACCCTCTCGGGCAACAACAAGGTGGGCGTGAAGGTGATAATCAAGCAAAATTTAACAGGCTATGACGCACGAGGCGAGGCGGTATACGACAACAATATGGTCTATCGCTTGCGCAATATCGACATCATACCTCGCTACAATGCCGCCATCGCAAAGAGCGAGACCAACTACTTCGAGCGATTCGATTCGACCGAATATAGAGGTTTGAACATCCTCTTCAGCGGCAAACAGCCGAAGGTGCGACCATCGGTTCTGCGTGAGGCTATTCCGCTCTATCCGAACTACCTCTACAACTACTCGCAGGTGAGTCGAACCTACGCCAACCTTATGGCTATGGGTTACTTCAAGAGCGCACGCATCAACTTCGAGGAGGTGAGCGACTCGCTCAAGCAGAATCTCATAACATTGGTGGGTGTGGATGGCAAGACGAAGAATGCGCCAATAAGTTACACTCGTGAGCGTTACCTCGATTGCAACATCTACTGCACACCTGCCCTGCAGCAGGGCATCAAGGCGGAGTTGGAAGCCTCCTCAACATCGAGTTTCTATGGTTTGAAGGCGGTAGTCGGTTATCAGAACCGCAACATCTTCCGAGGTGCCGAGATGCTCGAGGTGACAGGTACGGCAGGATACGAGTATATGAAGGCGCAGAACGCAAAGAAGAAGCACGCTATGGAGTTCGGTGTGGCGGCAAGCCTCTCGTTCCCTCGATTCTTGTTGGCCAACTACGCTGTGAGCAACAATATCCTCGTGCCGAAGACCAAGTTCGAAATTTCGTACAACTATCAGAATAGACCATACTATCAGCGTGGTTTGTCGAGCATTTCGTGGGTATATTCATGGCGCAACCGCACAAACTCATCGTTCGTGTTCCGACCAATAGGTATCAACTGGGTGGATGTTTCGGAGATCGACGAGAACTACCTCAACTCGTTGCAGAACCAATACCTGAAGCATAGTTTCCAGTCGCAGTTGATTGTGGCACTTTCGGGTTCGTATGTATTGAACAAGCAGTATAAGTCGGCTCCAAACAACCACACAACCGTGCGAGCAAACTGCGAGTTGTCGGGCAACCTTCTAAACGGCCTGGTGCATCTCTTCTCGAAGCCAGCCGAGGGCAAGAATTACTACGAATTGTTCGGTATTCGCTACTCACAATATGCTCGAGCAGACATCAACGCCAGCCACAAGGTTATGTTCGGCAAGGTTACCGCCTTGGCAGCACGACTCTATGCAGGTGTGGCCTACGCCTATGGCAACTCCAACGCAGTGCCATTCGACCGCCTCTTCTACGCAGGAGGTAGCAACAGTATGCGTGGTTGGGCTCCTCGCACACTGGGACCAGGCTCTTCGCCTGCACCTACCAATGTGGTCTACCCTACACAGTTGGGCGATATGAAGTTAGAGGCAAACCTCGAATTCCGCTTCCCTATTTGGGATATGTTCCACGGTGCGACATTCCTCGACTTGGGAAATATCTGGTATATGGGGCGCAAGGATGTTAGCTATCCAGAGAGTTCGGTATTCCACTTCGACTCCTTCTACAAGCAGTTGGCATTCAACACTGGTATCGGTCTGCGACTCGACATCAAGTTTGCAATTCTGCGACTCGATTGGGGTATTCAACTCCACAACCCAAACAGCCCCGAGGGACAACGATGGATACACAATTTCAAGTGGCGCAACACCTCGCTCAACTTTGGAGTGGGATATCCGTTCTAAAAAACAACATCGAAGACAGTATGACAAAACTCGAATATAAATATCTACATAGTATAGATTCGCCAGAGGATTTGCGCAAGCTCGCCATCGACGAACTTCCACGCTACTGCGAGGAGGTACGCCAATATATCATCGAGCAGTGCGCCGTAAATCCTGGTCACCTAGCCTCGTCGCTGGGCGCAGTGGAGATTGCCGTAGCTATACATTATGTATATGATACACCTACCGACAAGCTCATCTGGGATGTGGGTCATCAGGCCTATGCGCACAAGATTATCACAGGTCGTCGTGACGCATTTCCCACAAATCGCAAGCTGGGTGGCATAAGTGGCTTTCCACGCATTGCCGAGAGCGAGTACGACGCATTTGGTGCAGGCCACTCATCTGTCTCGGTGTCGGCAGCTCTCGGTATGGCAAAGGCGGCAAAGTTGCAGGGCAAGGAGTACAAGACCGTGGCCGTTATTGGCGACGGCTCAATCGCTGGAGGTCTTGCGTTCGAGGGTCTGAACAATGCCGGTTCGGACAAGATGGCCGATGTGTTGGTTATCCTCAACGATAATAATATGTCGATTGACAAGTCGCAGGGCGCACTCAACAACTATCTGCTCCGCCTCTCGACCTCGTCGAAGTACAACCGCTTCAAGCAGGGTTTGTGGTCAATGCTCTCACGCACACCACGACTTTTGAACCTCTGCCGCAAGGTCGGCAACGGCATAAAGCACGGCCTCTTGCAGAATAGTAACCTCTTCGAGAGTCTCGGCTTCCGCTACTTCGGCCGTATGGATGGTCACGATGTAAAGCGTCTTGTACGCACCTTGCGAGCATTGAAGAGCATCAACTCGCCAAAGTTGCTCCACATAATCACCGAAAAGGGACACGGATATGCTCCGACCAAGCGAAATCTCTCGGTTTGGCACGCTCCGGGCTGCTTTAATCCCGAGACTGGCGAGCGCATCGAGAACTCATCGAAGAGCGCCCGTATGCAGGATGTATTTGGTCAGACGCTCCTCGACTTGGCAAAGCTCGACAAGAGGGTTGTGGGTATTACACCTGCTATGCCGTCGGGATGTTCGATGACCATTATGATGGCCGAAATGCCCGAGCGATGCTTCGATGTGGGCATTGCCGAGGGTCACGCCGTAACCTTCTCGGCAGGTCTGGCGGCGGCAGGCGAAAGACCCTTCTGCAACATCTACTCGACATTTATGCAGCGAGCATACGACAATATCATCCACGATGTGGCACTGCAAAATCTGCCTGTCATCTTCTGCCTCGACCGAGGTGGACTGGTGGGCGAGGATGGTGCAACACACCACGGAGCATTCGATATCGCCTACCTCGGTTGCATCCCTAATATGACCATCGCCACCCCTTCGGACGAGTGGGAGTTGCGCAATATGATGTTCACCGCACTGCAGAGCGATGCTCCATTTGCTATCCGTTACCCTCGTGGTTGTGGCCGTGGCACGGCTTGGAAGGATATGCCTTTCGAGGCTATCGAAGTGGGTAAGGCTCGTGAGGTGCGCCAGGGCGAGGATGTTGCCCTGTTCGCATTCGGCACACTGCTGGCCGATGCCGAGAAGGCTGCCGAGAGTGCTTCGTTGATTGGCGTGAGCACTGCAGTCTACGATATGCGCTTTGCGAAGCCTCTCGACGAGGAGTTGATCGTCAAGGCGGCTCGCAAGTTCAAGCGCATCGTAACTCTCGAGGATGGCATTCTGCGAGGTGGCGCAGGCGAGGCGGTGGTGAAGTTGTTGAACGATCATCACATCTCGACACCTGTCACCACACTTGGCATAGATGACAAGTTTGTCGAGCACGGCACAATCGCCGAATTGCGACAACTCTGCGGTTACAGCCTCGACGATATATTACACGCAATAATAGAGTAAAAACATTAAATTAAATAATATGAAGATTAAACACCTTTCTATACTTGTGGTAGTTCTGCTCCTTGCAGACCAGGTACTCAAAATTTGGGTTCAGACAAATATGCACCTTGGGGAGGCTATTGTAGTGATTCCCAACTGGTTTCAGTTGCTCTTTGTAGAGAACAATGGTGCTGCATTCGGTATGCAGATTGCTCAATCGGGTAGCTTCGATTGGGGCAAGTTGGCACTCTCGTTATTCCGCATATGCTTGGTTGGCGGATTGGGCTACTACACCTACGACCTCGCTCGCAAGAAGGCTCCTACAGGCGTCTTGGTAGGTTTGACACTTATCATTGCTGGTGCGCTCGGCAACATCCTCGATAGCGCATTCTACGGCTTGATATTCTCGGCTTCGACACCTGCGCAGATTGCAGAGTTTGGCGGTTCGTATGCACCATTTATGATGGGTAAGGTGGTCGATATGTTCTACTTCCCTCTCTTCCAGTGGAGCAACCATCCGGAGTGGCTTTCGTTCCTCTTCGACTCGCAGGGATACTTCTTTGGCCCAGTCTTCAACCTTGCCGATTCGTACATCTCGGTAGCGGTGGTCTATATGTTGATTTTCCAATATAAGTTTTTCAAATAGGGAGTCCGATGCTAAAGGCTATACCTTCTTTTATATATAGTAAGGCAAACCAGATCTTTATGATTCTGTTTGTCCCTATTTTTGCTGTCATATTCATAAACACCTATCGCCCATTCGACTTCGACCGCATAGGCGAGATTCTCGATCTCCATATAAATATATCCAACGAGTCTTTCGTATTGGTGAGCGCCCTCATAATGGCTCTCAGCGGTATGGCTATTGGTGCTATCAGTCGCTTGATAATGGGGCAATATACCAAGTCGCACCAACTGACCTACCTTGGATATGTCGTATGGATTTTGGCTGAAATTGGCGTAATGGCTACGCTTTTTACCATCTTCATGCTCTTCACCGATACCGATAAGTCACTGCCGGAATTGCTGCGCAACTCCTATGTGAATACGGTACTCATCGTGCTTATACCCTACTCGCTGAGTTATATACTCTTTGTATTGCGTGACAAGATGAGGGAGCTGAAGGCTCTCCGCCAGCAGATCGAGAAGGACGAAACTGTACTGCAGAAGGCATACATCCAGATTCTCGACGAGAAGGATGAGATGCGCCTCTCGATTCGCCGAGAGAATCTGCTTCTAATCGAGTCGGCCGACAACTATGTATGCGTCTACTACCTCAACGGTGGCAAGACCAAGAAGAGTATGGTACGCAACACATTGAGCCGCATAGCCGAGCATATGCAAGGTACTCGCATAGTGCGATGCCACCGCTCCTATATGATAAACCTCGACCACGCACAGATCTTCCATCGTGACAAGGAGGGTGTATATATCGAGCTTGGCATCGAGGGTATCCCAAATATTCCGATATCGAAGACCTACGCCGATAATGTGAAAGAGTGGTTGGTTAATCGAGGTTAGCAGAATGTGGCAGAGTGAAAATTCTGCCACTTATTTTTTACTTTTACCCCCTATAGGGATTTCGCCCCTAAACACCCCTCTTTATACCTTAAATTTTCAGGTTTAACTATCGCATACGATATTTGCACCAGCAAAAACAAATTCAAACCGAAAAACAGAATGAGACACTACTTAAATCGTTTGCAGGAGGCGATGATTGCCAAGTGGAATACCGAGGCGTTGTCGGACTATAGAGGTGAGAACTTCACCTTCGCAAACTTTGCAACCGAGATTGCTCGCTTGCACACAATCTACCGATTCCTCAATGTTGAGCGTGGCGACAAAATCGCCCTCGCAGCCAAGAACTCTTCTCGCTGGGCTATGGCCTTCCTCTCAGCAACAACATATCGTGCCGTAGCGGTGCCTATCCTCTGCGACTTTACACCCGAGGCTATCACTCGCTTGACCGCCCACTCGGATAGCGTGGTACTCTTTACCGAGCCAAAGATTTGGGACGAGATGGAGATTGAGAAGATGCCCGAGGTACGCATCGTAATCAACTTGGAGAACTACTCGATACTCTACTTGCGAGAGAGCGAGCGTATGAGCGAACTCAAGAGTGCTTTGGCAGAGATTCCAAGCGTATACCCCGAGGAGAAGAAGCACGAGGTGGTAAACTATGGCGAGTTCGAGCTTTCGGATCTCGCAATCATCAACTACACTTCGGGTACAACCTCGCAGCCAAAGGGCGTGATGCTCACATCGGAGAACATCTCCACCAACATTGACTTTGCACTCGATAATATTCCTGTTGAGGAGGGCGATAAGATCATCTCGATGCTGCCATTGGCCCACATGTATGGCATGGCCTTCGAGTTCATCTACCCGATTTGCGGAGGTGGCCATGTATACTTCCTCGGCAAGACTCCGACACCTACCCTTTTGATGCAGGCGTTGGCAGAGGTTAAGCCATACTTGCTTATCACCGTGCCACTCGTAATCGAGAAGATTTTCAAGGGTAAGATTTTGCCTATCCTTGGCAAGCCTTTGATGAAGGTTCTCACCCACACACCTGGCGTGAACAAGATGATCTACGGCAAGATTCGCAAGCAATTGCTCAACACCTTTGGTGGCAACCTCCGTTCGATTATCCTTGGCGGTGCTGCGCTTAACCCTTCGATCGAGAAGATTATGCGCAAGGTACGACTCCCTTACACCGTAGGTTACGGAATGACCGAGTGTGCTCCATTGCTCTCCTACGCTCCGTGGGTTTCGTTCAAGATGGGTTCGTGCGGTCGTGCAATCGGAGGCTTGGATTTGCGTATCGACTCGGAGAATCCACAGAAGCAGGTTGGTGAGATTCAAGCAAAAGGCTCGCAGGTGATGCTCGGCTACTACAAGAACGAGGAGGCTACAAAGGCGGCATTTACCGAGGATGGTTACCTCCGCACGGGCGACCTCGGCATCATCGACAAGCAGGGCAATGTCTTTATCCGTGGCCGTAGCAAGTGTATGATTCTCGGTGCAAACGGACAGAATATCTACCCCGAGGAGGTGGAGGCACTGCTCAACACTATGCCGCACATCGCAGAGTCGTTGATTGTAGAGCGCAACAAGCATTTGGTGGCTTTGGTGGCAGTCTTGGCCGACGATTTGGCTCTCGACGAGGCTACCATAAATGCCGAGTTGGAGCAGGTTCGCAAGGATGCAAACCTCCTGCTTCCGGGCTACAGCCAAATCACCGCTATCGAGATTGTGCGTGAGGGTTTTGCCCACACTCCAAAGCACTCGATCAAGAGATTCCTCTACAAATAATCTGTAGAACAACACAAAACGATAGACATCTTCCATCTCGGGAGGTGTCTATTTTTTTGGCCGATTTTGCATACTGAATTTTGAATTTTGAATTTATTTTTGTATCTTTGGTGCGGTATATAGATTTGAATAGACCACAAAGATGAATAGCAAGGAGATAATAGCGACTTTGACCGCAGATGTGGAACGACTTATGAAGTTGCACGAGAGTGCAATGGAAGAGGTTGCGGCTCTGCGTGAGAAGAGTGGCGAGCAGAGTGCAACAATTCGTTCACTGCAGGAGCAGTTGCGAAAGGCTAAGGCCGAGACCAAGAAGGCGTCGTTGCACGCAGCAATAGCTGGTAGTGTATCGAACAAAGCCGCCGCACGCTCTCACATCAACCGTTTATTGCGGGAGGTTGATGATTGTATAGCAATGGTGTCAAATCGAATATAAACAGACTTTTTTTTGAAGTATGGGCGAGAGAGCGCTGAAAATAAAGTTGGATATTGCAGGTAAACCCTACGAGATGCAGATAAACCCTCGCAACGAGGAGATTTATCGCCTTGCCGCACGCAAGATTAACGATCTGCTGGCAATGGCGCAGAAGTCTCGAGTGGATGGTTTCAGCGTGCAGGACTACCTCGCAATGGTGGCGGTAGACCTGATGATCTCGAACATAGTGATGGAGCGCAAGAGCAGTGTCGACGAGGGCGATTTGAAGAGTCTCTCGGAGTTGGCAGAGAAGCTCTCGAAGCACCTAGAAAAGTAGGTTTGAGTAGTCGCTGTTGCCCGACTAGCTTGGCAGCAATGGTTCTTTATATAAATATAAGGAAAAGATATTATGGAAGAGGTTGCAAAACAACGACCATAATACGACAATAACAAGAGGCTTGCTTTGTATCTATCTGCAAGACTATTTTATAGTCTATTTTTGAGCTATTTTTCACTCTACTTTCGAGGCGCATAGTCGACCTATGCAACGAGAAGTAGGGGGGGGGAAAAAAGAGCCAAAAAGAGCAGAAAAGAGCGAAGCAGATAGAGACAAAACAACCTCTCTACCCGCATAGATTCCTTTCAACTTTGCGAAACTGAACACTTTTTATATTGGGGTGTACT
>JAEIGA010018053.1_pt1 | contig 10746 bp, 5 predicted proteins | sample 9270691 | NCBI WGS metagenome assembly JAEIGA01 (sample SAMN17057246, study PRJNA624740) | gut metagenome | biome: biome; isolation source: fecal sample | host: Bos grunniens | place: China: Xizang | collected 2019 | reverse complement strand
GTTTCGCCAATGTATTTGGAAAGGTCTGCATAATACTGTACCATATTGAGAAGGCGCATGCCGTTCTGAACGTAGGGGAACTGGTAGTTCCAATACTTGAAGTTGGAGTATCTTGCAACCTCAACTGCGGTGTCGCCCTGCTTTACCATAAATCTCAGGTAGGTTTTGCTGTTATCCGCACAGCCACCAAGCTTATAGGTTATATAGCCCGAGCCGCCGAGAACGAACTCGGACGAGCGCATAACGCCTGTTGCAGAGGGCATATAGTGTCCGTAATGATAGTTGCCGTCACGGGAATAGGTGATATTCTCATTCCACCAAACGCTTTCGGTATTGACACCATTGTTGGAGAATGCTTCTCCCTCAACTACCGTCCAACCGGCGAGCGAGCCAAGCTCGAAGCCGCCGTTTTTAATTTCGTAAATCGACGGAGCAGTTGCCTCGGTTGCGTAATCTATAACCTTGGTGAAGAATACTCCCTCGGTCTGCGGATCGGCATATTCGCCCACCTTTATATCGTCTACTGCGATATAACCGTAGTAATGGCTCTCGTCGTTATCCACGATTCTGATGTAAATTTCCTGATTTTTATATTCAGACAAATCCACGTGATACTCATAGAAGTTATCAGTGTTATATACACCTGCGGCATATCTTTCGGGAATGATGTATTCCTCAGTATGCTCGTGGAAGTATTCGTTTGTTTGCATAGCTATCATCTTATCATTTTCTGCAAGATAGAAGCCGACAAAGCAAAGTCTTTCCTTAGCCTTTTCGGGTGCGCCCGTGCCCTTTCCTACGGTCAATGCACCGCCTGCCAATTTTAAGCTGACGATGCCGTCATTGGAAAGTACAAAGCTATTAGAGCGGATAGCGCCCGTTCTAGCGCCGGAATACTTGCCGTGATAGCCCTTGCCGGTAAGATACCAATTACCCGTCTGATTGATTGCCAAAACGTTGTTGTTCGCATCATTTGCAAACATAAAGGTTTTCTGAGAAGAAACGCAATCATCGTCAAAGGCGTTACCGTACTCAATCGTCCAACCGGACAAGTCCGCCGATTCAAATCCGCCGTTTATCAAAACCTTCGTATCATTGGGTGGAGCTTCAGGCTCGTTCTTCTTGCAGCCAACAAGGCCGACGAAGGAAAGCATCAGGCATAAAATGCTTAAAAATGAAATTATTATTTTACGCATATTGCCTCACCTCACTCACCCAAATTTCCCATATTGCCGTAATAAGCAGGTGTCATAGTCTCGCTGTAAGCACTGCCCATACGGTAAATGTGCAATTCTGTAAACTTAATGTTTGCATTATTGTCAAAAATTCTTAAATAATCAGAGTTTCCGTACTTAGGGTAGATTCTTGTTGTGAAGCTGATAACTCCGTCAACGTAGACCTCCAGCATAGAACGGTCTAAGAGTATTGTTATTTCATACTCGTTCTTAACTCGTCCCCAAGTATGGCTCGGCTGACGGTTAACGTAATCAAGGAGCGACGACTGATTTCTTTCAACGTAAACTCCGTTGTTTGTGAACATAATTCCCGATCTCTCAGTCACGCCGTTAATAACGTTGGGATTGTATCTCAAATACAAGCCTGCAGAGTATTCAGGACTGGTGGGATCAATCTCTATCTTTGCTCTGATTTCAAGAGTATCACCGCGGATTGCGGAAATCTCACTATTGATTTCATCTGCGGTTTTTCCTGTACCGCTATACGAATACAAGGTTTCATCTCTCAAGCTCTCAACTTCCTTGACAGGCTCGCGAATAACCTCTGTACCGTCATCAGAGAGCCAAAGCTCAAGCGGAATTGCGAAGTTGTGTGCCCAGCCCGCAGTAGCGTTCTGCGCAGTACCTGCATCCTTACCCTGTGCGATAGCATAAATAATGGTTCTGCCATCCTCGTAGGACTTGCCTGACGCAATATCATCCTCAGTCAAGAAACAGAAGCCGTTCTGACCGGTATATACGCCTCTTCCCAAATCGAAGAGCTTAGGCTGATCGTCGTCTGCAATAAATCTGCAGGTGTTTTTATCAAACGTACCTATCCAATAATAGCATTCAACGGTATAACCGTCTACTGTATACTGAGGACAGTCGAAGAGAATGTACTTCGTCTGAGAGCCGTCCTTAGTACTGATGGGAAGCATTACTACACACTCCCAATGCGCACCCTGCTCGGGATATCTGTTATAGTCACACTGATAGAGATAACCGCGATGATCCCATTCTCTCATATTCTCGGAGGTATAAATAACCGCCGATCCTCCCGCACCGGGAATGGAGGTGGAAACCATCATATAATAAGTGCCGTCATCGTACCAAACGAACGGGTCACGGAACTGCTCACGCTCACCCTGAGAGTTGTCGTTGGGCTGAGTGATAACGAGCTTATCCTCAACTACCCATTCTGAAAGGTAGGGATCGTTCGGATCTGCCGCATGAGCGAAGGCAACGTTCTGTCCGCCGTGATTGGGATTACCGTACAAATTCGTACCTGCCGTTATCACAAGCCAAGGTGTGCCATCAGGGCCGATGCAAGCACCGCCGGTCCAAATGCCCTCGGGGCAAATGCCTGCTGTAGGAACAACCGCATCCTTAACGTACTTCCAATGAATCATATCCTCGCTGACAATATGTCCCCAGCGAATCTGCGACCAATAGGGGCCTGCGGGATTATGCTGATAGAACACGTGATACATGCCCTTGTAGTAGAAGGGAGAATGGGGCTCATTCATCCATACCGCAGGGGGAATCGCATGATACTGAGGACGGTAACGGTCTCCCTCGTAAACAGAGGAATCAAGTGCGATATCCTCGAAGGGAAGATAAGGATGTCCGTCGGTAGAATCTGTATCGTTGTAAATCGTGTTGATTTCCTTGGGGCTTAACGCCGAGGAATAGATTTTAACCTCGTCGAGAAGTCCGGAAATCATCTGTCTTTTAATACCGAATTCAATCTGTGGGCTGACGTAAGCGCCAATGCGCAAAGGCTCTTCAGTAGTGATTATTCTTGTTGAAGCGAGCTCGGGAATAAGCGCCTCATACGCCTTTTCTCCGTTATAGAAGAGTCCTATATAACCGATTCTGCCATCAAAGGATACGGCAACGTGCGACCATTCGTAAAGAGGAAGGGCGTTCATGGGATCGTAAAATCCAATTACAAAATCCTCACCGGTTTCCTCGTTATGTAGCGCAAGCTGAATGCCCCAAAGGCCAAGTCTTCCGTAACCAAGAAGGAAGCCCTCGCACATTTCAATGTCACCCTTATTAATTATTGAGGTCATGCGGGGATGCCCTTCTGCATCAGTACCGCCACCGTAATTAACTATGTTTTCGAAAACTCTGGGGGCTACCCAAGCAGACATAGTTATTGCGGAGGAAGGAGCCTCAAATTCTTTATTGACTATATTGTTTGAAAATCCGTCCATATAAAGAGCGTTGCCCTTTACACCGGGTCTTCTCAAGGGATCGCTTGGCTCTTTGAAAAGAGTATCCGCATTGGATTCATTGAATACGTAGTTTATCGTATAATCTTTTCCGCTAACCGATTCCTTGGTAAGACTGCCGGTGGATTCATCAAGCGAATAATGCAACACCAGGCCACCCTGCTCTGTACCCGCACCCGAGCCGCCATCAGGCTTTTTGCATCCGGATGCTGCACAGACCAGCATAACCAAAACTATAAATAATGCTATGTGTTTAAAAAATCTCATAAATCCTCACATTTTAAGACCGGCAGTGCCAAAGCCTTGAACAATGTATTTTTGTGCCGCAACGTAAATTGCAAAAATAGGTATACTGGTAATTACCAACGATGCCATAATCTCGCCGGTAGTAATTCCCTCAATACTCTTTATCGAGATAAGCGCAGTCTGTATAGGCAAAAGCGGCCATGAGCCGTCGTCAGCAGCAGGTAATATCATTGAGGGCCAAAGATAATCGTTCCACACTCCTATGAAGCAGAAAACCGCAACCGTTGCAAGTATGGGCTTAGACAATGGCATAATAACCTTAAAGAACACATCCAGAGTGCTTGCTCCGTCAATGTGTGCTGCCTCCTCATATTCCTTGGGAATATTCTGGAAGAACTGCATAAACAGAAAGACGTTGAAAATGCTTATGGCGGCGGGTAAAATTACACCCCAAACCGACATTTGCCGCTTTAAGCCAAGCATTATTTTAACTATAGAATAAAGAGGTATAATTGACGTTTCGACAGGTACTACTATTAGGAAAATAATCATAAACGACAGCAGCTTTTTTCCGGGGAACGTAAGCTTTGCCATAACATAGCCTGCAAGTCCGTTAATCAATATATTAAGAACTATAACGATTCCTGCGTATACAAAGCTGTTTATAGCATATTTCCATATGTCGTAATTAAGTAAAACGCTTTTATAATTTTCGAACGCAATACCCGAATTTGCAAAGTCGGGTAAAAACATATTTAACGTTCCTATGCTTTCAGCGTAAGCCACCTCTCCCTTTGTAGAGGTTGCCAGCATATACATTATGGGTAGAATAAATATCAAGGATAAAACTATTCCTACCACGTGGTATATAATTTCCTTGACTGTTTTTTTGACAGGCGTTTTATTGGGCCTGAAGTTAGGTAAATCTTTTGTTCGTTTATCCATATTACTTCTCCCTGAACAATCTGCGTTGCATCAGTGTTATACCGCCGATGAATATAGTCATAAGCAGTGCCACCGCTGACGACTCACCTACCCAACGCTCGGTATAACCGGTGTTATACATATAATAAGACAACGTTACCGTGTGGCTCATATATCCCGTCATTAGCATTGGCTGTGTCAAAATTCTGCAAGCACCGATAAACACGGTGATAAGTATGTAAACAAAAGTGGAGCGAAGTCCAACCCAGGTGACCAACCAAAATTTGTTCCACCAGTTCGCACCGTCAAGAGCTGCCGCTTCGTAGAGGTCCTTTCTGATGTTGGAGAGTCCTGACAGGAAAATCAGCATCTGATAGCCGCAGCCCTGCCAAGCACTGAGTACTATAATGCAAGGCATCGCTGTGTTTGGATCGCGAAGCCAATCGTGCGGTGCTACGCCGAACATACCGAGCATAGCGTTAAGAAGTCCGCCCTCGCCCGGAGCAAGAATCTGCTCCCACAAAAACGCGGTGATTGAAAGCGAAATTACAACGGGAGCAAAGAAGCAAACCTTAAAAATCTTGCTTCCAATGCCCTGCCTGTTTACGAATAACGCAAGAAGCAAGGCAAGTCCGATTTGAAGCGGCACAACACCGACTACGAACGTAAGAGTATTCTTTATCGCATTATAAAGCATACCCTTTGTCGAAATTTCTTCAAAGATTTCCTTGAAGTTTTCAAAGAATATGAATTTAATGTTATTTGGCTGCAGCAAATAGTAGTCGGTAAAGGCGTAGCCTAACGAATATAAAATCGGTAATAATATAAACAGAAAGGCAAGAGCCACAGACGGCAAAAGCATAAGATACGCCGTTACAGAGGATTTTACCCTATAAACCACCCTTTGCCTCTTTGCAGTGGCTAAGTCATAAACGACGAAGCCACCGAAAGCGCAGACAAATAATGCCAAAATAATTATTGAGGTTGTAAGCATTTTTTCCCTCAGTCAATTTGTAAAATTATTAACGGTCCTTGAGCTTGTTCATCTCACTCTGAAGAGTGTTGGTTGCTGCGTTCAAAAGATCTGTTACGTTTCCGTTACCCAAGCCGGCGATAATCTGGTTAAAGGTTATAGAGAAGGTGGGGTATGCAACGGTAACAGGACGCTCCTGGCCGCTCTTCTCAAGCTGCTTGAGAAGAGTATATTCAGGAGAACCAACAGCATAGTTGGTCTCAACGTCATTACGCGCAGGAATCATACCGGTTGCATCGGTGATAGCCTTGGAGCTTTCGGCGGAGGTCATCCACTTGAGAAGCTCGAGCGCTGCGGTCTTGTCTTCGTGATGGTTGTTCGTAATTGCGTAAGACCAGCTGCCTGTTGCGCTTGCTGCAACCGCCTCCTTGGGATAAGGAAGAAGTCCCCAATCGTCACGGCTTGCAAAGTTTTCTCTGTACTTGTTATCAAGATCCGGAATAGTCCAACCGGAAGAAAGATACATACCTACCTTGCCGGTGAAGAAGTCTGTTGCACCAATTGCATAAGAGGTGTAGCCTGAGGAAATCAAATCCTTGATGAACTGGAAGCCCTTTGCAGTGTTGGCAGAGTTGTAATAACCGGTTGCGGTGTAACCGTCGTCAGAAACGAAGCTACCGCCTGCTGCATAAATGAAGGGGTAAAGAAGATAAGGCGCGGTTTCGTCCTTGGTTGCATCAAGACGCATATCAACTGCGGTTACGCCGTGTGCCTGAAGTCTTGCACAAACGTCCTTAAACTGAGCAAAGGTCCAGGGATTTTCTGCGGTATAAGCGCTAACGTCTATACCTGCAGCAGCGAAAATCTTTTTGTTGTAATAGAAGCCTGCGCTGGATTCCTGAATAGGAAGACCGTAGAGCTTTCCGTTATACTTGTTAAGAGAGAAGAATTTGCTCTGCTCCTCTTCGGAAATCAAACTGCTGATATCGTAGAGAAGTCCGGAGCTTGCATATGCAGCGGTGTTGGGAGCATCGAATGTGATAATATCCGCAAGAGTGCCCTCAAGCTGATTGTTCTGAAGCTCGGTTTCATAGCCCGATGCGCCTGCGCTGCGAGCCTTGAATATAGCCTGTGCCTTGATCTTCTGATCCTTATAGGCTGCATTGAATGCGTCGATTCGCTTCTGATAAGCCTGACCCTCGGTCGAAGACTTGTCAACGTGGAACATAATTTTTACGATAGTGTTACCCTCGGCATCAACGCCTGAATCTTCGCCACCGTTACCGCCGCCACCGAAGCATGCGGTCATGCCAAACAGAGATGCAACAACGAGCATCATTGCAATGATTGAAGTTAAAATCTTTTTCATATTTTCCTCCTCAATTGCAGCCTTTAGCTGCTTATATTTTTATTTTTTTATTAATTCATCACTTTGTGGTTGTGCCAAGCACAAACTTGGTTTTAAGAACCGTTCTCTGACAGGTTTCCTCACCGTGAATTTTCTTGATGAGCAATCTTACTACCTGCCTTGCCATCTCCTCGATTGGCTGCTCAACGCTGGTCATATTGCTTGAGCTCCATTGCTTGAAAACACCGTCGTACGATATGATTTGCAGATCCTCGGGTATTTTTTTGCCAAGCTCGAGCGCTGCATCGTAGAAAACCTGAGATAGCGTGTATCCCGAGACGAAGACTCCGTCAACGTCAGGATACCTTTCCATAAAATCTGCAACTACAACGGTCTCATCTCCGTGCTGCATAACCTCGTTTACTATTCGAGGCGGCATACCGTATTCTGCCATTACGTCAAGATAAGCGCGCTCTCTTTCAAGAACCTCCGATGCTACAAGAGGCTTGGAGCCTATAAAGCCAACGCTTTTAGCTCCGCGCTCTATTATATACTTTATTGCCTTTTTAGTAGCATCGTAATTATCGCTGGTAACGTAGGGAATGTTTTCGCCAAACGCCCTGTCTATTGAAACGATCGGGCACTTTTTCAAGTCCTCCTCCTCGTGCATATAGTGGGTTACGAAAACAGCTCCATCGACCTCTCTGTGAGTGATTTTTTTGATAATTTCAGTTTCTTTGTCAACCTTTTGCTGCGAGGATACCAAAATTACCGAGTACCCGAACTTGCCAGCCTCGTCCTCAACGTAATATGCAAGCTTGGCGAAGAATGGGTGATTTATAACAGGCACCAGCAAGGCTATGATGCGTGTTTCGTTCTTTCTAAACTGAAAAGCCATATTGTTTCGTGAATAGTTAAGGGCTTCGATAGCCTCAAGCACTTTTTTTCTGGTCTTTTCACTTACCGACTTTTCGTTATTGATAACTCTTGAAACCGTACCTACGCCTACTCCTGCGTATTTTGCTATGTCTATAATTGTCGCTTCCATTTTTAACCTCCAACTGTAATCACGGAATAAATTTGGATTTCCTATCTATATTACTCCAACGTCACAGTAACGGTTTGTTTGCCATTGATTACAATTTCATTGTTGCTTTCAGTCAAAAGAGCAGCATCAATGGTGAGCATTAAATTTTCTACGGTATAATCTCCGCCTACGAGCTGCTTTCCGTTAACGGAAACCGAATTTACCTCAACGTTTCCAAGATAAATCACTGCGTTACAGCCCTTTTGAATAACCATATCCTTCAGAACGGTCTGAGTAACGGCGGTAACGTTTACCGTAAATTCGTATGCGCTTGATCCGCCCACAGCCTTAAAGGTATACGTGCCAACGGGTAAAAGCTCGAAGTATCTTGCATCTATTACAAGATTTTTACCGTTGCTCGAATAGAAGGCTCTATCAACAAGCGTATTGTTTAGGGTTCTATTGTAAAGCTCGGTAATAAACCGATTCGAATCTCCGACAACGGTCAAGCTTCCATTGCCGTTATAATCGTACTTATCTTTAAAGTCAACGACGGACTTAAAGGTTGCCTTACCGGAATAAACGTTCAAGCCGAAGAAGCCCTCGCTTCTTTCATCCTCGTCAAGAATCACATCAATAGCGAGCCTGCCGTTGATATAAGCCTTCACAGAAGCGCCCTTGGCCTCTACTCTCAAAACCACGTTGCCAAGGTTGACGTCATGAGCAGCCGCTCTGCCGATTTCACCGTTGTGCGACCACATCTTAACAACCCTTTCATTGTTATCGTAGTTGAAGATTATATATTCGCTCATATCGGCGTTTGCTCTGAAGATAAATGCAGCAGCAACCGCATCAAGAGAGAAGGTTACAGAGCAGTTGAAATCGGATGCGCTATGGCTTGAGAGGATATATCCGTCGCCTGCAGGCATTTCGGCTATAATCTCCGAGCCCTTGGCAATCCAGTTGCCCGAGATTATTCCGCTCGAAGTGAAGGGGATATCTGTTTCAGGCGAGCTCTTGTAAACTGTAACTGCAATAACCTTCGTCTGATTACCGCAGGACACCTTGATGGTAGCCTTGCCGGTACCGAGCGCCTTGACTATCACACCGCCGGTGGTGTTGGTGAGTGAAACGATATTGCTTCCGTCAAGAAGCTCCCATGTGATTTCCTCACCGGAGGTCGAATAAGCAGTCACAAGTCTTTCACTTGTAAGAGTGGTATCGAGCTCAAGCGTCTCGTTGCTGACGTAGAGAACGGTCTCACCGTCTACTACATCTCCCGTGCGCCACACAGATGCAATTTCATTAAGCGTCAGCTTCTCAACGGTTACCTCATCGCTAACCGAAAATTCCGCCTTCACTGAATAGGGGGATGCGAGAGTTAACAAGTAGAACGGAATCTTGAAGTCGTCACAGAATACCTCTACTCCACCGTTGTCAGACAGGATATAGAAGTTCTGTGAGCCAAAATCTCTCGGTCCGGAGGTATATCTGAAGTGGTAATCCTTGATGGTCAGCCCGGCATCAGATGTGAATCTTCTGTCTACGAAGTAGCCCTCGTCCTTGTTCCAACCAATCTCGGTGTATTCGCTGTCACTTACGTTTATCTTGATGGAAATTGCAGCGTTGTTCGGGTTATCAATATTCAGGAGCATTTCAAATATATGAGTGTTTACGCTTGCAAGAATATTGTCGCTTGATGCGTCAAGCTTCTGATTATTTACTGTTATAAGGTTGGTTTTATCGAATGTGTCACTGTCCTTGACGATAGGAGTCTGGGTGAGGATATATCCGTCGCCCTCTGTCACGAGTCCCCATACTACAGGGATCGTCATACCGCTTCCGTTCCAGACCTTTCGTGCGTTGGCGTAAATACCGCTGTCGGTATCCGCAGGCACGCCTGCATACCAGCTTATCGATACCGTCTTGCCGAAGTATGCGCTATCGGTATCTCTGATGCTGAAGGTCTGTGTCGCGTAGGAGTCGGTACCGAAGTCCATTTTCTGGAAGTCGCTCTTATCTATCGCACCGCCGTCCTTGTCGGTAAAGACGATGCTGTTTCCGTCGTAAACAATCTTACCTACTATGTATTCTCTGCCCGAGAGGGACATTACTACGTAGGTTTTACCGTCGTTTGCCGTCAGGGTGACAACCTCGGGGCACTCGGGTACGTCTGCGTTAAACTGACCCGCGTATGACCAGTTGAGAAGGTCGGTCGATTTCAAGAACCAGACTCTGTTTTCCTGCTGACCCGTCAGAGCCATACCCCAGGCGGTAGTCTTGCCGTTCTCTGTTGCTATGGGGAATATCTTCGGGTCGCGGCAGGCAACCTTGTGATAAATTCCGTCTGCACCGGTGGCAACCGTTTGAGGAATCATTTTGCGCTTCGTCCAGCTAATACCGCCGTCGTCACTTGACATAATCATCTGGTCCTGCATTCCGCCGTCACGGGTGTAGAATGCGATAAGGCCGTTGCCGTCGCCCTCGGGGAACCAATTGAGCGCATCTATCGCTGCGCTATCTCCCTCTCGGTACTCGTAAGCCGTGCCCGACCACATATAGCCTGCACCGCTGCCCCAATCCTCATCGGGGAACAGAGCTATGGGAAGCAGTTCCCAATGTGCGAGGTCCTTACTTCTTGCGTGGCCCCAGTACATATCAGCCCAATAATTGCTGAAGGGGTGGTGCTGATAGAAGAGGTGGTAGTATCCGTCATAGTAAACAAGACCGTTGGGGTCGTTGTTCCAATGCGCGTACTGCGAGAAGTGATACTG
>JAEIGA010018052.1_pt1 | contig 10747 bp, 6 predicted proteins | sample 9270691 | NCBI WGS metagenome assembly JAEIGA01 (sample SAMN17057246, study PRJNA624740) | gut metagenome | biome: biome; isolation source: fecal sample | host: Bos grunniens | place: China: Xizang | collected 2019 | reverse complement strand
GATAAACCATAGTATTCTGAGGCTCTTTTACCTCGGTGTCCATCGAGATTTCCTCTCCGTCAACTTTGAGGTGCCAGACCTGCTGTCCCTTAAAGGGTGTGAAAACGAACGAGGTGCGAGCTCCCTCTACGAGAAGCGCCTCAACGCCTGAGGGGTACTTAAATGAGGTGAGCTTTATTTTTCCGTGGGTCAAAAGCTCCTTTTTTTCAAAATCAAAAAAGCTTTTTTGTAAATTGAGTTTCATATTTATTTCCGTCCTTTATACGTTTATAAATTTAACTTTTACAAAAATATTTTAGCACATAAGAGTGCGGCTTGTCAAGGTTTGCGACAGCTTCATCACAAAAAAATAACGGTTCTATAATAAATGTTGGGGTAAATGCTCAACAAAAATAACGAGCCGCTAAGCGCGGCTCGGATTGACGTTAGATTTGCGGCTCTTTCTAATTCTCTTCACACAGTTCCGCAGCGCAGCTTTTCTCTGCTCTCGCGTAGCGAATAAGAGCGGAGATAATCGAAATTATAGCGAGTATACTGCCGGCTGTAGCGGCGTATGCGCCTACGATGGCGTTGTAGGCGAGCCAAAACGGAACACCGATAAGAGATACTATGCGAAGTCTTTTTTCGTTTTTCATCCAATTTGACGCGCTCTCAAAAAGCACTGCTACTATCGGCAAAAGGCTCACCGGGCTTTCGTACAGCAAAAGACCAACTATTACGATTACGGTGTGTATGAGAACAAGAATTGGCGCTTTGTATTTTTTAACAAAGCGCGTATCCTGTTTGTAGGCAATGCCGTTTGCGACGCTTGCCGAAGCGTCCATAGCCGCGCCGACAAATGCGAAAAGCAAAAGATACTGCAAAACGTACAGTATGCTCGATATAAAGCGGCAGGCTATTATTTTCTTCGAATCCTTTAGCTGAAAGCACAAAAGATAGAGCGCAACCGCTCCGATGCCGGCTATCAACGATGCTATTTCCATACGAGTCTCCTTAATTCATTCGTGACGCTTACTCACGAGTACGGTGTCATCCATACTGTAACCTGTTGTACGTCAGCTATAACCAATCGGTACTTTGTCAGCTATATCGAAGCTATACCCAAGCTTACCGAAGCTGTACCATAGCCGTTGTGCCGAAGCGATACTTTGTCAGACATAGCTAAGCAGTACAATGACTATTATACTAAAAATAGCGAAAATAGTCAACACGTAAGCGGCAAGTAGCTGAAATTTTCTTTTCCCCGCAGCTTTATTCGTGCTTATGCAAAAAGGGGCAGCCTCAGTGCATAGGCTATCCCCTTTTCGTGTTTTGAGCTTTTATAATTCGGACGTTACACCGCCTGCCGTCCAGGTGTATGGGCTTATTGTAAAGACATCCTTACCGCTGTTACCGCCGCCGAAATAATATCCGAGGGTGGCTTTGCCTATATAGGTACCGTCTGCGTACCATACTCCGTTTGAGTCACGCGAGATAATCTGCTGATAAACGAGAATCTCGTCGCCGGCCTTAGCATTTTCGCAATCGGAATCATAGTACATATACAGTCTCAATCTCGTTTCCTGATATGCAGGATCGGGATCGGCCTCGAATATGAACTGCAGGTTTTCGGTAAGATTTGAGTTTGCAAAGCTTGCGATAGCCGACATCGTTCCTCCCGATACGCTATTGACGCTGCAGTGAAGAATCGGGGCGTCCTCCTTGGGACGCTTCTTTGACGTCAGCGATTCCATAACCGCATCGAATATAACGTCTACGTGGTTAAGACAGTTATTGTTATCGGACAGAAGCGCCTCGACAAGTCCCATAAAGTCGTTGTGGCGTTCGTCATCCGGATCCGACACCTGTGTCTTTTCCCAACCGGCGTAGAGTGTCATATTGGACGCAATCTTGTCGGTATCGAAGTTCCATGGCTTTGTGCATGCGGAATCGGTGTACCAGCCTATGAAGGTGTAACCCTCACGTGTGGGAAGCGTAGGTCTTGGAACGAGGGAGCCTTCCGTTACAGTGACGGAACTGTCCGCTGCTCCGTTGTTTAGCTTAAAGGTCACGGTATACTCTTCAGGCACGTCCGGGATAATTTCCTCAGTCCAGCCTCCCCAAAGTGTCATATGCCACTCAACCTTGTTAACTTCAAAGTTCCAGGCGGTAGTATAGGTTTCATCTGTATACCAGCCGGTGAAAACGTATCCCTCTCTTTGGGGAGCGGTGGGTCTCGGAATAAACTCACCTGTAAGAACGATAATCGTAGTATCGGGGTCGCCGTTGTTGAATTTAAAGATAACGTTACAGTCGGGAGGTACGGGGGGGACAAATACTTCCCAACCGCCGTAGAGAGTCATTTTTGCTCTTACCCTATCGGTATCGAAGTTCCACGGCCTTGTGCATTCAGCATCCGTATACCAGCCGATAAAGGTATATCCCTCCATCGTTGGCGAGGTAGGTATAGGAACAAGTTCTCCGGCGGTAACTATAATAGTACCGTCGGGGTCACCGTTGTTGGGCTTAAAGGTGACGCTGTATTCTATGGGTGTCGGCTCGGGATTAAGTATCGCTCTCCAGCCTGCGTAAAGCGTGGTATCGCCCTTTACTCTGTCAACCTCAAAGTTCCATGCAGTATTATATGAGCTATCCGCATACCAGCCAATGAACTCATATCCGCTTCTGGTCGGGGTCTCGGGTCTTGGAACGAAATCGTTCTCGTGTAGACTGATGGTTGTATCGGGTTTGCCATTTCCGTACTTGAACGTTATGTCAAAGTCGTCGTTTCCGGGAAGAATTTCAGTACCGGTCTTCTCAATAAAATTAAATTTAAGGTATAAATTATCGGTTGTTATGCCCTTGGGGTTAGCAACGGTTACATCAAAGGTAACAGAGCCTCCTGCGGCAAGCTCCGTAAGATAACTGACGCCACTCACCGAGTTAGTTATATCACTACCCGTATAAGCACCGTCAATACCTAACTCCTTGCCGTCTATAACTCGCTCGTATATATAGGTTTTATCGCTCTGATTAATGACGGTTACTGTAAAGGTAGCAGTTTTTGAGGTGCTTATTTTAAGCGACATAACAGTGCTGAAATATCCAGTAAGCTCAGCTCCTCCGCTTACAGAAGGAGTTACGTGAGAAATATAAACGTCATACGAGGGAGCGGCAATAGTCGCATCTCCTTTAAACAAAAGGCCGTCAGAAACTGCCGCATAGCCTGTTCCGAGGAACAAAGTCATGAAGACGAGCAAAATGCTCACTACTTTTCTCACGTTCTCACCTCTCTTTAAGTTTGATTTTTAATGCTTCCCTGCGCTTTTGCAGGGAAGCATATTTTGGTTTTTTATCTTACGTGATTTACTTTTTTGTCTTTGGCATCTTAGGTGCTTTGGGTTCTTTGATTTTATAGCTGTCGCTGAGTATCTTGACAAATCCTGCCTCTACAAGCTCTTTTGTCTTTTTAAACGGATAAAATTCAAGATAATCAACTTCCTTTGCCTTTGGATTAGGCTTAATATCAAATTTTGCCATTACGGCGTCAACAAGCTCTTTTGCTCTCTTTAGTCCTCTTTCGGTTCTTATTCTCACCATAGTGGGAATCTCGGAATAGTCCTTTGCTGTGACAACGTCGTGGAAGTACCTCGACTCATCAACCGAGGACGGCTCAAGAGCGCAATACAGACAAAGTCCCTTGCCCTTGATTCTGATGCGGAAGAGCTGATTTCTGCCCTTCTTGTAGGTTTCGTATCTCCAAGCTGTCTTAGCCTTTATTCCCTTGAATGAGAGGATATAGTTTTTAAGCTCATTGTAGTAGCTCTTGACTGTCTTGGGGTCAGACTGCATAAGGTTTGCGGTGAAGCTACGCTTACAGTGGATATTCAGCTCTTTTCCCGCAGGGTTTATTGCATCGCCGTTCTCATCGAACTCAAGCTCGTCAAGAGAGATGCCGTCTATAGACTGTGCAAGAGTTTCAGCACTGTCGGAAAGCTCCTCCGCCATCTCAAGCATAAAATCGAGGTCACTTAATGGCTCGGATTGTTGAGGATTGCTTTCGAGCTGCTCGTCTGAAATAACTGCGTGATAATCGTTATCAAGAATTCTGACAAGTCCCTTTTCAACAAGTGCTTTCGTCGTTTCGTAGGGATATTCAGCTACGTAGTCAACCTTATTTGCCTTGGGATTCGGCTTAATGCCCGCCTTCTCCATTGTGGCATCGATAAGCTCAATAGCTCGCTTGAGACCGCGGGCACTCTTTACCTTAACGAGCATCGGAACGCATTCGAACATCTTTGCATCGATTGCTTCCTGGAAATACTTCGTCTTATCAAACTGCTCCGGATCAAGCGCACAATACAGACATATGCTCTTGCCTCTTATCTTCATTCTGACAAGATGCTCTCTTCCCTTCTTGAACGCTTCGTATCTCCAGCTCATTCTTGCCTTAACTCCCTTATATGAGAGTGCGTGATTTTTAAGCTCGCTGTAGTAATACTTAACGGTATCAGGGTCTGCCTGAATAATGTTTGCGGTAAAGCTTCTTCTGCACTGAATTTTGAAGGAATGCCCCTCTTCGTCAACGAAGCATTCGTGCTCTTCATCATATTCAAAATCGTTAAGAAGATGTGCAAGGTCTATGTGATTTAACTCATCGGGAGCTACACTTACCTCCCCTGCCTCGTCTGCATTGGACTCATCTATGTAAGCCGGCGCTGCTATCTCTATAGCGTCTTCGGCTGTCGGCTCGGAAAAACGAACTACATCGCCGTTTTCGTCCTTGAGAGGAATTATAAGGGGGGCTTTTGCATCTGCTTTTTTAAGCTCCGCTGTTATCTCGCGCACTGCGGGAGCTACAGGCTTTTCGGTTACTACAAGCTCCTCGGCTTTGACAGGCGATACAGTCTCTTCAGCTTTTGCAGATGCTGCAGCCACTACAGGCTCTTCGGCTTTAGCAGGTTCTACAAGCTCTGCGTGGACCGCGGGCTCTACCGGACGTATTGGCGCTACGGGTACTGACGAAACAGAGCGCACGTTGCTCTCTCTTTTAATAACCTCAGTTATTTTCGTAGTTATCTCACCTGTCACTTTTTCGAAAGAGATACGGTCGCCAAGGTCCTCGGCAATCATTCTTGCCACTTCTTTTATGGAGTCCTCGGTCGGCATCTCGTGGTAATTGATGTTTACGTCTCCTGTGGCTGTAAAGTTACCGAACTTGAGCGAACCCGTGGTATCGGGCAGCTGAACAATCTGAGGTTCAAGCTTAACGCTCGGCTGTTCTGTACTCTCCTTGCCTGTAGCAATCTGCTCGCGAAGCTTCTGAATTTCAGAATAGAGAGTGAGGATAAGGTCATTCTGCTTGTCGTCCGCGGGATAGGTGACGGTTGCTTCGGTGGACTTGTCAAGGCAGGTGTCACGGACATCTATATCTTCAACAACATCTGCGCGGGACGTCTCAAGCTTGATAATAGAATCGTCGGTCCATTCGGGGTGAGAGCCGTAAAGCTCGTCGTAGTTATCTACCTTTATTTCAAACACATAAAGAATTTTTGTATTGGTAGGGATAAAGAACTGCGTTCTCGTCTGGTCTGTGTTTTCGCTCATAAGGACAGGCGACTGAATAGTGTCTCTTATCGCCAGCATTTCCTTAAACGTTGCTATCTCTAGAAGCTGATAACCCGTAGTATCAAAGCCGTTCATTACCTGCTGAATAAACGAACGGTAGCTGTTAAGCAATCTTTGAACCTTGATAGTGTACTTAACGTCGTGGTTTCTTGTAAGATAAACGTACGCTATAAAGGTGATTAACAGGAGAAGCTCAATGCAGCCAAATGCTACAGCGAAGCCGCCGAAAACGTGCTGGTTACCGGCATTCTTGCGCGCGAGAATCTTACAGTCTCCGCCCTGACCGCTCGAGATAGAATATTTTACGTCAAAGGCGTTTTCGTTAAGAGGTACCGAAACGTTGATAGTATAGGTGTTCTCGGTGTTATTTTCAAACACCTCCGAGGAGCCTATAACCTCAACCTCCATAGTAATAATAAGATTTTCGGTGGCATTCTTGATGCCCATCTTATCCACAAAATCCTTTACGAGCTTATCATAGTAATGATAATCAATCTCGACGGGTTTTGTGATAATCAATCTGTTATTAGAGTTCTGAGTTATCGGAGTATTTGACTCGCTGATAACGGTCTTTGGCATTGGAAATTTACTTTTAGATGCTGCATCAACAACCTCGGGATAAGCAACTATACGGTAAGTGTACTCGTAGTCTACGTCCCTTGTACCCATGTTTAGCTGGTAATCAAGGTCTACCTTAATAGTAGTTGCAGCCATTGTGGGATAAGCGTAGCTTGATGGAATCCATAAATCACCGTTTTCATCGGCGTACTGCTCAAACTCTTCAAGATAATCACTATAGAACGGAGCATTCTTTGGAATCTTGACACTGTATTTTACACTGCTTGACTCCTGATACTCTATATAGATTTCTTTATTTAACTGATTGTATACCAACACCGATCCAAAAATCAGCAGAGCAACTACTGCAATGGCTACGCCTTGAATAAAGATCCACTTTTTTCGCTTTTCTTTATAACTCAGTCGCTTTTTTCTCTCGGCTTCTGACATTACGATCTCCTATCTGCCGCAGGAAGCGGCGAGCTTTATTTTGACGGGCAAAGACTTTTTTGAAGCTGCCCGATTATAAACAACGTAAATTATTCGACTTATTACAAATTATTTTTAACCAACTCTCTAAGCCACAGAGTCGGATATCCAAAGTACGGGAGCTTTAGTTCAACAAGCCCCACAATGTCACCGTCGGTAATGTATCCAATGTCTAAATCTTCGTTTGCATCACCCTTGGTGTAATAACGGGTTTGTCCGTTAATGTTTTCTATATCCACAACGCGATGGATAACCTTGTTATTGTATTTGTTGAAGACTATAACCTGGCCTTCTTCTATTTGACCGCCGTCATACTGCTCGTATATGGCAACGTCGCCTTTGTTAAGCTCTCCCGTCATACTCTCGGTAGCTATAACGTAAGCGCCGAAACGGAAAACGTTGGAGACAAGCATAATGAGAAGCGTCATGCATACGACTAATACCATCGTTATAACAACACCGACCTTGCTTGCTCTCGAAAGAGCGTACTTTTTCTTCTTTTCATATAGGTAGTCTATAAAGACGTAAACCAGCAAAGGAAGTAAAAGATTCACAAATGCAAGAAGTGAATCCGGAATTCCCACGGCGTAAGAAATTACGTACGGATAGAGCGTGATTATCAGGCGATAGGCGATATTGGGAAGATATCCGTAACGCTTTGCAATATAATGATAAAGAAGGTTTGATATAACTGCGGGGAGGAACACGAGCGCTACAATATCCATAAACTTTTTGAAGCTTAAAATATCTGAGAGAACATAATGCACAAGCACTTCTGCAATCACGCAGGATATGTATGACAAAACGTCTGCAAGTTTATTCTCCTGAGCGCGCATTATGCTGCGTACAAGCTCGGTTGAAACTATTATTACAGCAATTGGAAGGACGTATTTGAAAATCACCTCAAGCGTGGTTCCGTAATGCGATTTAGCGAATCCGAAGGCAAAGCCTGTCAGATAATAAAGCATTACGTAGACTGCGGCTATAACTCCCATAAGCATCGCAACCTCGGTATAAACGAAGTTCGGTATGCCGCGCTTTTTTATAAGCATAACAGTCGCGGCGCATATAATAGCCATAAGAACGGCGGCTGCTATTCTGCCACCGTCGCCAAAGAGAAATGAGATCAAGAGGGCGACAAGTGTCGAAAGAGAAATTATATGTACAATTCTTTTGTCGGACATCTCCGCCCTCCTTACTCGCTTAATTTGCGTATTTTGTCCTAGCAGTCTTCTTAGCCAACAACCTCTGCATGAATGTTGAAAGAGAAGGTGCCCTGGTAGGTCTCTGCGGGAGTACCCTTGACAGTAACGGTAAGCTTAACGAGAACCGAGCCGCCTGCTTCGAGAGCAGTGGTTTCGGTCGTTCCGTCAGGTGCATAAATCTTGTAGACTGCCTCGAAGTAGTCACCGGTGCCGCTCTCAAGAACGACAGAAGGGGCGAGATTTGCGTCGTGCAAGCTCTTGTTCTCAACCTTGAACCAGATAACCTGCTCGTCACCTTCGTCTGCAAGACCGAAAATCTGGAAATCAACGTTATCCTTCTCGTTATCACCGGTACCGGTGATATCTACAATAAGGTCTCCGTCAATGTTGATTTCGGGGGCTGCAGCGTTGTACGCCTTCCAATCACCGTTAGTCTCGGAAGTTGCAACAATTCCGATGTCGAGGTCGAACTCGCTCTGAACTTGTTCATCGGAAATGGTAGCATCACCCGAGAAGAAGAGCGTATCGGAAATTGCTGCGTAACCTACGCCAAGGATCATAGCTGCGATGAGCAAGAATGCTGTAACTATAACCTTTCTGTTTTTCATTTGTTTTCTCCTTTCAAAGATTTTGTGTTTTAATTTTATATCCAAAAGCTTTTGCTTTAAAGATAACTGTTCAAAGCCGTAAGCGGCTGTTAACGAAAAAACATCTAAAAAAGGCGACTTTTCCCCTTAATCAGATGGAGTTTTTATTAAAATTCCGCAAGAAAAGAAGGCAGAGAACGTCCTTCTGTCTAGATGTGCCACTGAACTATTGTAATTTACAAACATCATACCTTGACCTTTTTATAAAACAATTATAGCGGAATAACCTAAATAGTACTGTTTATGGGTTACTTTTATAATAAGTTTATTTAAAAATATACGTAGTCAACTAGAGTATAGCACATATCTTTTAACCTGTCAACAATTTTATAGTATCTTCTGCGTTTTAAACAAATCCTGGTCTCATATTCTATGCATTTTTACCAAAAAACGACATTTATCCTTACTTGAGCTACTGTACAAAACAATTAGCCGTATTAAAAAAACAAAATCTATTTACAAATTCAAATATTTGTGATATAATGAGTTTGCCAAACAAATTTCATAAAGTAATTGTAGGGATATTTTTATCTTTTGAGGATATTATACCCTTTTTTCGTCATACACTAAAACTATTGAATTTGGTAAAAATGCAAATTCCGCAAGTTTTGGTGTATGGCTTTCCTTACATTACTCTTGAAATTTGTTTGGCGACAATTGGAGTTTGCGTTTTTCGGTGCGACAACTCCGGTTGTCGCACTTTTTGATTTTAGAAAGGACGAAAGAAATGAGAAAAATTATTCACTTCACCCTGCTCTCAATGATCATTGTTTCAATTATGGTCACAGCCACATCTTGTCACTCACATAATTACAACATCTCTACTGTCAAAAACTCCACTTGCACTGAAGTTGGTATTTACAGATATACATGTGACTGTGGAGATACATTTGAAACCGAAAACCCAAGACTAGCCAAGCACACTTTTTCGGAAGCTACATGCGAAAATCCTCAAATCTGTGTAACGTGCGGATTGACAAACGGTACTCCTTTGAAACATAATTTCGAAAATAATTTGTGTATTGACTGTAATACCCCCCCTATAAACTTAACTTTCGACACTTCGGAAAAAACCATCAAATATTTCACTACAAATAACGAAACCATAACGTGTAAAATAAACAAACTAAGTTACGAAGCAAATTACAATAGCAACGGAAATATTGACATCGTCGTATTTTGGAGCGGTGAAAAATTAACGAGTGATGCTAACGTCAACAGTATTAAAGGATGTCATATAGGATACGCACTATATGCTTACGATGGATATGTAATTGCATGTGGATATGATTCATCTATAAATTTAAGGCCAGGTGATAAATTCAAGAACGAATCATTTAAAATAACCGATTTGCCAATAAACGGGACATACACTTTGATTATATTTGATTATATGGGGTAATAAAAACATCTTACATACGTTAATCCCAGCGTCTGTTTTTGTTAAAAAACAAAAGGCTAGTCACACACGCAGAAATGATGTGACTAACCTTTTGTTTTTCGAATCATTTGTGTTCAAAGGAATTTTTACGAAAACTAATTATCAAAATCGCTTTTTGCTGCATTGGTTTTTGAAGCGTTTTTTCTTGGAAACAACTATTAATTTCAGGCAGAATGGGTGTTATCGGTTACACCTTGAACTCATTTACGGCATCTGAGAGCTCTGTGAAGAAGCGTGAAACCGTGAAGCCGTCGCAGACGGCGTGGTGGAGCATGGCGGTGACTGGTAGGAGAATTTTGCCGTTTTCTTCCCTATATTTTCCCCATATTACGATTGGAAAAAGGGATTTTCCGTCGCCGTAGATATGGAGATCGAGGCTCTTGTAGGTCGTCCACGGGAGGCAGGAAATGTCAAAGGTGTTCTTTGGCTGATTTGGGAGAAAGCCTGTTTCGTTTTTGTGCTTTTCGCAATCTCTGACGCATCGCTCGTAGAACTCGTGAAAGTCCTCGGAGTACTCGGTTACGAATTTGTTGAACTTCTCGGTTTCCTTATTAAAGTCGGTATAGGACGGGGATACGTAGTCCCATTTTATAAGCTCGCCCGCTTCGGTCAGGTGATACTTGAACTCGTCACGCGCGTTCATAAGGCGTGAGGTTATACATATCATAGTAGGATAAAAGCGAAGTCCCTTTGGCTTTATCTCGTTTATAAGATTCGTTATATCAATATCAACCGTCATATTCATAACGATTTTCAAGTCTGTAGTATAAAGCTTAAAGAGGTCGCGTCTATCCCAGCTT
>JAEIGA010018051.1_pt1 | contig 10747 bp, 9 predicted proteins | sample 9270691 | NCBI WGS metagenome assembly JAEIGA01 (sample SAMN17057246, study PRJNA624740) | gut metagenome | biome: biome; isolation source: fecal sample | host: Bos grunniens | place: China: Xizang | collected 2019 | reverse complement strand
GCTTTTTTAAAGAAATTCGATTTCTTTTCTTTTTTCTCTTTCTCTTTAGCCATTATAAACACATCCTTAATTTATAAACGACATCATATTATACTTTAAATGCCGTCACATTAACTCCTGCCTTAAAGCAAATTACTTTGTTTCTCTGTGTGCTGTATGCTTCTTACAGAACTTGCAATATTTGCTCATTTCTAGTCTGTCAGGGTTATTCTTTTTATTTTTCATTGTTGTGTAATTACGTTGTTTACACTCAGTACAAGCCATTGTTACCTTTACTCTCATGTTACTTAACACCTCCATCGCCTAAAGCGCATTGACTAATGTAACACATCTCAGATTGGTTTGTCAACCCTTTTTTTCTCTGTTTATAATAATTTTGAAATAATTTTACCTATAAAATTACTTTCGTATATAAATTTTGTAATTGTAGAGCTTTCTATAGCTTCTACCACTCCGTGCATGGAAGATGTTGATGCCAAAACAGATATAACAAGTAATACAACAAGCACAAATAACGCGCCTTGAACAAAGCCTATTAACAGACCTCCTATTTTGTCTGCTTGCTTAACAAGAGGAATTTTAACAACTATCTTAAGCACGCGTTTTACCACCATCATTATAACTAAGACAAGAATAAATACAATGACAAAGGCAAGCAAAGTACAAACAAGCTTTGCTGCTGTAAGACCAATCTCATCAGACACTTTTGATATTTCCTCTGCGGAAACAGTCTCAACATTCAGAGCCAGCTTTTCCTTTATAAAACCGGGAAGCGGCAGTTTTTCTGTTGCTTTATTAACATACGTTTTACCTGTTTCCTCGTATTCACTTAACATTGCCTCTTCTACATGTTCGGAAAATGTGGGTGCCATCTTTTCGGCAACACCTATCTTTTCAAGTCCGTCAGAAACCACCGGTGACAAAACACTTGCAAGAAATATTGCAATAATCGTTGAAGCCAGCAAGAATACTGACAGAACAAGTCCTCTTTTCCATCCTATAAAAACAAACAACGCCAAAATTGCAATTAAAATAATATCAACTATCATAAAAAACCTCTCCTTTGTTTTAATATTCTTTTATTCAAAAGATGCGATTAGCAATTTACCTTCACCGCAAATTCCAATATGACGACTATCAGTACATACAGCATGAGCAATCTTAAAACCTGCTTCAACTTTTCCGATAAGAAGACCTTTGCTGTTATATAAATAAGCATGAGAATCCGTGTAAACCATGAATGTTTCTCCCTCAGAGTCCATACCAATAATGTTGCCCTCAATTTCAAGATTTAAACTTTCTTTACCGGATGTATCAAAAGCTTTCACTGTGCTTTTGTCTGCGTTTTCATTTCCTATTGCTATAAGAATATACTTGTCATTTAACAGTGATGCATTAACAACACTGTCCTGTTTGCTGTTCCTATTCCAAAGAACGTTTTCACGGTCCTTGCCGGAAGACACACTCATCTCTTTATAAAACACCCTTACAGAATCACTGTTTACTGCAAAAACACTGTCATCTGATGCATAAAAAGTTTTTACATACGTATTATTCTCAGTCACTTCACCGGAAAAAATTTCTCCGTCCGCCATTTTGATGAATGAAATAATGCCGCTTGCCACACCTCCGTCAGAAAAAACTCCCGAGAGAACCATTTGCTTGCCATTGTTGCTTATTGCTCCCGTAAGCATATAATGTGTGCTGAATTTCCTTGTAAAAAGCTCTTTGAGCGAGGATGTTTTTGAATCATATTCATATATCGTAGCTGCTGAAAGATATTCGTTTTCTTCGTGAATGATACATATAAACTTTCCCTTACCGAAAACGGATTTGATAACATTACCGCTGCCGTATTTCCAAACAATACCATTTTTATCAAAAGCATAAGCCGCTGTACCGCCCACATCTGCCACTACAGCAAATTCTCCGCAATCCGAAAAAGCAGGGTTGCTTACAGAACACATTTCATGCCACTTCCACTTACCGTCAGTGCCGTAGCCGGTAACCCCTTGCTCGTCGTAAACAATGGTTGTACCGTTTTTGCCTGCCAGCAAAATATTGCCTTTTATTTCTGCCTCAACATAAGTTACAGTCGGAGTTACGGAAACATCGCGTTCTATTCCCAAAAAATCTAAAATTTTCTCATATCCGCCTACTGCAAAAAAAACAACAAGAAAAACAGCCAATGCCACACCAATGCAAATCAGAAGGATATGTGTCTTTCTGTTTTGTTTTGTTTCTCGCCTCTTGTTCATTTCGCTGTTGTCTATGACTTTTGTTTTGTTATCTTTTGTATGCGGCAAATCTTTCCCCGACCTCTCAATTTATTATTTTCTATATTATACTTTTTGCAACCTGTCAACGCAAGTACAATCATTAAAAAAATTCCGGCAAAACCAAAAACGGGATAAACGTAATCCATCAATCTGCCAAAAGAAATATACGTAGCCGGTATGGCAGCCAGGCCCATATAAACACCCAATTGTTTCTCAGGTATATATTCTTCAAAAAAAACACATGTCCCCGTCAAACCGGTTATTGCAGAAAGAAACATTGCGGCAAATACTATAATCTCTATTACTGCCTTCTCTTTTCCAAAAAGCGGCATAACAGGCATCTCGTATGTGTTTGGAGGAATTTTCCCGTAAACCAGGCCAAAAAGAACTGCTGCACCTGAAACAAAAAGCATCATACCTCCTATTATGCCGCCATGTATTGCTGTGTTTTTCTTAGACAATATATCTCGACTTCGTCCCAATACACAAACAGATGTGAGCACATTATAACCGGCATATAATAATATTTTAACAATCATTTGTATGGGAGATGCAATATATTCCGGCTCAGCAGAAGTATTTTCCCCACAGAAAGCACCTATTACAACGATAATCGCAATAATGCCTGCAAGACAAGGAGCGCAAATGCCGCATATTTTCGTAAGCGTTCCGAATCCGCAACAAAGGACAGCATAAGCGCAAACAGAGGCAATAATAACCGGCATTATGCTGCCACCGCAAATTTGCTTCATGCCTGCAAGCACAACGATATATGCCGAATATGAAAACAGCCCGCAACACACAGTTAAAAATCTGCCTCCGACTGCGCCGCCAACTGTCTTATTGAATGTATGCGGACCTTCTATATTGCACTCGCGTACTATCAACAATGCTTTTGCTCCGCAAAAAGCTATTAATGCACATGACAAAAAAAGACCTATCAGCCCTTTGTATCCAAAGCAGGCAAAATAAGTCATAATCTCTCTTCCTGTAGCAAAACCGGCGCCGATAATCGCTGAAAGATACACGGCGCCGAGTATAAACGAATTCTTTATGGGAAACAGCTCTTTTCATTGGCTTTCCATAAATTTTATTCTGTTTGTTGTTATTTCATTCCGGAAGTTGTCTTGAAATTTTCTAGTGTTCCCATAATACCGTAGCTGTTGTTCTCGCCGGTAATTTGCCTTATATAGTCATAACCTCCGCAATACTTACCATTTTCGTAAAGGCTCATTGTAGTTTCGTCATTGCGATAACCTTCAACAACAACCACCTCGCCGTCTGCGGACATTGTATACGTTATTCTTATAAGAAGCTCACCTTTTGTTTCCGGTTCCGGTTCAAGGCCTACAAGGTCTAATGAATATACTGCTGTATTCAACCTTCGGAATGCTTTTATTGCCGCATTATTGTCAGCCAGCGGATTTCCGTTAAAGTAAAGTTGCTCTCCGTCTTCCCATATATCAAAGCCCATCGTAAAGTTTTCGTTAATATCCCCGCATGTTATTTCTACTTTTATAGACTCCAACACTGTATACATTCTGTTAAAAATATTTGCATTCATGTATTTTATAACAGAATCATCGGTAAATGCTACAGATTCCATGGCTATTGTGAAAACATTGTTATCACCGCCAAAAACGCAGTAAAACTGGCCGCCCTCCGGAATTCTGTTACCGATGGACAGTGTTTGTGAACCTTTGTTGTCAGTAAGTTTCAAAAAGTACGCCGGATTATCAAGCCCGTATTTGGATAAATCTTCACAATCGCCTTCAATATATTCTGCGGTAAATATCGACGTGACACTGTTTATTACTTCTTCCACATACGAATCGTCACAAGGACGTTCAAGAGGGTACTTCATTGTCCATGTTCTGCTTTCTTCGGTAAACTTACTCGTAAGAGACATAAACATTTCGCCTTTTTTATGCACCTCTATATTTTTGATTTTTCCTTTATCATTAAAGCTGAAAATCTGTGTATATAAAAGATTTTCTTTTGTAAGTGTCGCAGCATTTTTATATGTGCTGTTTATAAGATAAACCTTTCCTTTTTCTTCGACAGCAGCAAAATACATTGCCTCTCCCGGTTTCTGCATACCAAAACGCAACGTATATACGGTACCATCTTTAAGCGTCACTTTAATATGCTGTGTCCTGGAAATTTCATAATTTTTTATTACTTCATCTGTTATTTCACCTTGGTACACGACAGCGGCCATACAAGATCTTACAGAAGACAAAGCTGTATTTATACCCGCAGCATAGAGCTTAATATCCTCATAAGTGCTGCAAGACCAATTGCCGCTGCTGTCTCTTTCAAGCTTTATATCGTCTACAATGTTACTCTCGTATGATTGTATTTCACTGATTGAAGAAAAACCGAAAACACTTTCTGTTTCGATATCTTTTGTAGGAACTGCTACTTCGTTTCCATCATCCTTATCCATTACTGATGAAACAACGAAAAAGCCTACTAACACTACAGCTATTACAATTAATGAAATAATAGTTAATTTATATTGTTTCATAAAATATTACCTCTCGAATATCCCATTAAAACATTATCAAAGATGACGTCTTCTCATCCAAACGAAAACACCCACACCAATAATTACCAAAGGATAAATAATAACAGAAAAAGCAAAAATCCACTTATTCTGAACTTTATCGACTGTTATTGTTGTTGTATTATACGTCTTTGATTCAACTTTTAAAGACTCCATTGTGTCTTCTCCCATCATCCAATCAATGCTGTACAGGAATAAAAGTTCAGAAGAAGAATCTGCATATTTCTTAATAAAGTCATCAGACAAACCAAGGCTTGAACCCAACACAACAACTCTTGAGCTCTTTCCGTTTGCATAGAATTCTCCGCAAGCAGCCAGAGTTGTAATTCCGGTCACCTCTTCTCCCGTAACGTATCCCGTGCTTTTACCTGTCTTTGATGTTTGAATTATGGGATGTGACTCAAAATATCCCGTTGTATTTAACATATTTATACTTCTTGAATCATAAGCGATAAATGTTTTTGAAAGGGGATTTACTTTAAGCGGTCCGTAACTTAAATCTGTTGCAGTAATTACTGAATTTTTTGCGGCAGCCGTAATCTGATACTCCTCCTCATCAGAGACAATATCATTTTTAACTTCCATACCATAAAGCTCCGAAAGCAGCAAATTAAATCGTGTCATTTCCGTGCCTGTCATATCTGAGTCAAAAGCGACAAAAACCATGCCTCCGTCAAATTCCAGCCACTGACGTAACATGTCATATTCTGTCTGAGAGAGGTCTCTCTTAGGACTTAAAATAACAAGTGCGCCGGCGTCCTCAGGCATTTTTGTAAACTTTGAAATATCCGCTTCTTTTATGCTGATATTCATGTTGTCTATGTCCTCGAAAATCAGTCCGTAATCATCCACGGAATTCTCTTGCATTCCCGTAGAAACGTAGAGATTGGGTATGATATCAAGTGTAACATATCTGATTGCTGTACTTACCCTCTGCTCAGTTCTGTTGCCTGTTGTATATGTCAGCGGCAAAATGTCTGCCACATAGCCTACTTCTGTCTCAAACATATCGTCTGCCGCTATACGTTTGTTTCTTTTGGCGCTTTTTACTATATAGTCTCCTTCGGAATACGTTCCTGCTGCCACGGCCCCTACTGAATCATTTATAATATTGGGGTTTACGTTCAGTGAAACATACGAAACATCCACGTGTTCATATCTGTCATAAATATCAAGGATTCTTATTACCTCTGCCTTTTGGGTGTCTGCTTCACCTTTAACTCTGTCGTATAAAGCTATAATTTCTACGTCTTCCTTAAGATTTTCCAGAATTTTTTCTGTTTCTTCTGTTATCGAAAATTGCTCGTTTGTAGTGAAGTCCAAAGTCATGGGGAGTTGTTCCAGAATTATATTTACCACAACAAAAACAACTACAACAGCCACAATTAACAAAAGATAGCCTACGCTGTAATTAATTCGTTTTTTAAATGTACCTGAATTGTCTTTATTTTTACTCATATAACTCTTTTCCTTTCAAGGTTTACGTATGTTAAAAATACAAACATTGCCGAAAATGTAAAATAAAAAATAAGTGAAGCTATATTAAAAGCACCCACTGTGAAGTCCTGATATCTGGTAAGAGGTGCAATCCATTGCAAAACCGCACCGAGTGTTGTTCCCAACGAAGCTCCTATAGATTGTAAGAAATATAAAATAAGCAATACAACAATACCGGAAACTGCGGCTACAGATTGACTTTCCGTAAAAGAAGACACAAACAGACTCACCGCAATATATGCCATACCCAGCATAAAGAAGCCTACATAGCTACCGAAATCCTGCGCAGAGCCTACCACAGCTCCCTCTTCTACGAGAAATGCTATCAACACGGGATAAATACCTGTCAAGACAGTCATTATAAGGAACAATGTAACTGATGAAAGATATTTACCGAGTACAATCTTCCACATTGGAACGGGACACGTTCTCAAAAGGACTTCTGTACCGTTTTTCTTTTCATCAGATAAAAGTCTCATTGTCATAATCGGTATTATAAAAGTAAGATACATGCCTATTGAGCTTAGTGTTGTGGAAAACTGTGCAGAAGCTTGCAAAATAGAATTAATCCAAAACATCAAGCCTACAATCGCCATAAAAAAACCTATGATACAATAAGCAACGGGCGAGCGAAAATATGCTCCCATTTCTCTTTTATAGATTGTTAACATAAATACACCTCCGCTTGTTACTCTTGTTCCGAGTTTTGTTCATTGCTTACTATATCAATGAAAATTTCTTCAAGAGTTCGTCCTACAGGTCTTAACTCTATTATTGCCATGTTATTACGTGACACAGCATTGAAAACACTTCTGCGCACGTCGCTTTTGCGTTCAGATTCTACATTAAATATGTATGCATCCTTATCCACTCTCACAAAATCAACTCTGCGCACACCGTCTGTTTCTTTTAACGCATTTTGGGCTTCTGTTCTTGAAGGCGCTCCCACAATGCTTATTACAAATTTATTTACGGTACCTTCTGATGCTGTAAAGTCGGAAACAGAACCGGTAGCCGCAAGTTTACCCTTATTGATTACGGCAACACTACTGCAAACTGCATTTACTTCCTGCAATATGTGCGTACTTAATATAATCGTGTGCTCATGTCTCAAAGCACCAATCAGTTTTCTGATTTCAATTATTTGCTTGGGGTCAAGACCTACCGTCGGCTCATCCAAAACCAATACTTGCGGATTGCCTACCAAGGCTTGTGCAACGCCAACCCTTTGCTTGTATCCTTTTGAAAGATTTTTAATCAGACGATCCTGCATATCTCCTAATTTTACAAGATACAAAATCTCGTCCAATTGGCGTTTGCGTTGCTTTAGCGGAACACTCTTAAGCTCTGAAATAAATTTAAGGTACTCACTAACAGTCATGTCCTGATAAAGAGGCGGCAACTCCGGCAAGTAACCGATTAATTTTTTAGCTTCACGAGGTGAATCCATTATATCAAAACCATCAATGGTTACGGTACCTGAGGTTGGCGACAAATATCCTGTAAGAATATTCATAGTTGTAGATTTTCCTGCACCGTTCGGCCCCAAGAAACCAAGGATTTCGCCCTTTTTAATTGTAAGCGATATATCATTTACTGCGTGTATCTGTCCATATCGCTTTGTGAGATTTTTTATCTCAATCATACAAACTGACCTCCGAAAAATATTAATAATCAGATAATTTCTCTGCTATTTTTGCTGCTCTTTCATCTTTTGATGATATTTCAGGCATATTCAGACAAATATCTTTAAACGAAGTACAAGCTCTAATAGCCTCTCCGTATTCCTTTATACCATCCTGGTTCTCGTCAGGATTAAGCAATCCGGTAAAAATATCGCACACTCCACGGAAAATTTCTTCTGCCTCTGTTTCTGCATATTCTCCGGCTTTCAGCTTTGCGAGAATATCTGCCATATTACCTTTTGTGGCACACACATTGGCAGCATAAGAATATCCTACAGTATTGCGGCAACCTTTTTTGACTGCCCAAAGGCGAGCTTTTTCATCACTGTAATCCAGCTCATAAAGAATCGCCAATTTGCCCCAGCCCTCAACTTCTTCTGCAAGTTCTGTAAGAAAAGCATTTTTTTCCTTACCTTTTAAAAGTCCGGCGGCAGAGCCTGCTGCAAATAAAGTAAACTCATCATGTTTTCCCAAGGTTTTCAATATATGCAAATCTTCTTTTTTACCGGCAATACCCAAAAGCGCAAGTCCCATTTTGACCGGTTCACGATTAACGGAATTCTTAGCCAAATCAAGCGCCAAAGCTCTTAATGCTTCCTTTTTTGCTTCATTTTGAGGTATCTTAAATGCCACACAGTATGAGCATACAGGATCAACAAGAGAAATAGCAGGATATTTTAATAATCTTGCTGTTAATTTTGCTTTGTTTTTTTCTGATGGATTGAAAGCCTGTTTTTTTACAGCCAAGGCAGTGAGAAAATTTATGACCGTATGAATCTTAACGCTGACATTAGAGCGCAGAATCGTACCTTCGTATGCTCCCGGCACCCATATATCGCCTTTTTCCATATCCAAGTCCGGTAGCCTGTATCCGGCTTCTGAAATTTCCGCGGGCGTTTTTTTCTCTAAATAATCATAAATACTCATGCCTTTTCTCCTATAATTCTTGCTTTTAATTATCTCAAGCTTGCTCCAAATTGCATTTCAAGTCCATTGAGAATCTTTTTCATAAATTTACTTACGTCCTCATCGGTAAGTGTTCTTGTTGCATCACGGAATGCCAACGCGTAAGCGAGACTCTTCTTACCCTCCGGCACTTGTGCACCTATATAACAGTCGAACAAAGTGCAAGTTTCCAAAGCCTTTCCTCCGCGCTGACGTATAAGCTTTTCTACATGGCCAGCCGGAACATCTGCGTCAAGAACAACTGCAATATCTCTTGTAACTGCAGGGAATTTAGGAAGTTCCTTATTCTTGGGAATATCTGTTACGTTTGCAATAAGAACATCTGTTCTAAGCATTGCAACCATTGTATTATCAGGACAGCCCCATTTTTTGGCAACTGCAGGATGTATCTGACCGAATATTCCCGAATCCTTTCCTCCTATAAACAATCTTGCCGTTCTTCCCGGATGCATAAAGGCTATTTCTTTCTCAGGTTCAAACTCATATTTTGTTATTTTGAGTGCTTCCAAGAGAGCCTCGATATCACCTTTAAATTCAAAGAAATCAGCCTTACCGTTAGCAGCATAGCCACCAAAAGTAAGCATTTCGCGATGTTCGGGAAGCTCATCCGGATATTTATCTGTTTTAACGTATATATATGAAATCTCAAACAAGGATGCAGCTTCTACTCTGTGTGCATAGTTATTAGCTACGGATTCCAAGAAAGAAGGCATCATTGTTGTTCTCATAACACTGTAATCCTCTCCCAAAGGATTCTCAATGATTACAGCATCGCGAAGCAAACAATCTGCAGGAAGATTAAGTCTGTCAAAAACAGAAGGACTGATAAATGAGAATGTAAGCATTTCGTTATAGCCCATTCCCGTCATTTGCTTTCTGATACGGTCCTGAATCTTCTGCTTACGATTTCTGCTGCCTAAAGTTGTAGCACAACCATTAAGCAAGCGTGATTCAATCTTATTGTATCCGTAAAATCTTGCGATTTCTTCTGCTATGTCCGCATCGCAAATCAAATCTCCTCTAAAGCTGGGCGGTATTACATAACCTTCATCAAAATGCGGCTCACATTCAAGCTCAACAAGAATTTTCTCCATTTCAGCTTGTGTCGCGGAAATTCCTATAAATGTGTTAATTCCTTCTACGCTGCATTTTATCTTAGGCATTACCTTTTCGCCGGTGCTTACATCAATAACACCCTTGCAAACTTTACCTGCACCAAGTTCCTCAACGAGCTGTGCGGCTCTGTCAAGCGCCTCAAGGCAAAGCACTGTATCAAGACCTTTTTCAAATCTGGAAGAAGATTCTGTTCTTAAACCTACTTTTTTAGCGCCTCTGCGTACCGTTACTGCATCAAAAATAGCAGATTCGAACACGATTTCCGTTGTGTCCGGCTCTATTTCCGAATTAAGTCCGCCCATTACTCCGGCAATAGCCGTACTGCCTTCTGCGTCTGCAATAACAAGCATTGAATTGTCAAGAATACGCTCTTGCTCATCAAGTGTTGTAATCTTTTCGCCGTCTTCAGCTCTGCGAACGATAATTTTATTACCTCTTATTGTCCTTTTATCAAAGGCATGCATAGGCTGTCCGTATTCAAGCATTACGTAGTTTGTAATGTCTACAATGTTATTTATGGAACGAACTCCCGCAGCCTGCAAGCGCTCCTTCATCCACTTAGGAGAAGGTCCTATTTTAACATTCTTAACAACTCTTGCCGCATATCTGGGGCAAAGGTCAGATGCCTGTACCTC
>JAEIGA010018050.1_pt1 | contig 10748 bp, 20 predicted proteins | sample 9270691 | NCBI WGS metagenome assembly JAEIGA01 (sample SAMN17057246, study PRJNA624740) | gut metagenome | biome: biome; isolation source: fecal sample | host: Bos grunniens | place: China: Xizang | collected 2019 | reverse complement strand
TTTACAGTCTGACGCAACTCGCCATCGTTGCCGCACTCCCGTGCCCCTACTACGCTATTTTATAATCTCCCTAGGGACGCGAGATAACCCTATTAAGGAAGGGTGTGACACTTGTACTTGGTGTGGTCGTATTATAAACCTCGGCTTAGCCACCACTTTGTTTTGAGAAAACAAAGAAAACATATGTTACAAACCTATTCTCCGTATAGAATTTTTAAGTTTCTAGCTTTTTCTTCTGCTTTAGTAGCTTCAATTTTAGCATTTATATATTCATCCCATAATTCTTGAACTTCTGGAGGTAAATGATATATAGTTTCAATTGAAACAATACTAAATGTAGAATCTGTTGGTATAATTCTACTTTCAAGAGAATCGTCTAAAAATTCTGTACTGTTATTTTTTAGAATGTTAAAAATGTATTCTCTAGATGTTACCTGTCTAGCAACTCCATTCACCATAAATTCAGTATAATTTTCTCCCTTATACTCTATTATGTATTCTATTGCTACACCGTCTTGTGAATAACATTTAACATTTGTTGTCTTAATAGGTGAAAGTGTTTCTTCATTCCTATTTTCTGCAAACTTTATAAGCAAGGCACTTAGGAATACACCTAATAATAATAAAATTAATACTTTTTTCATATTATCTAAATTTTTAATAGTTAATCTAATTAAATAACTAACCCATATCTTCACAGACCGAGGTTAGTTAACCATTTATCATAAAAACACACAAAGTTAAAAATTATTCGTCTGGATGGCACGGCTCGAACGTGCGACCTCTACATCCCAAATGTAGCGTTCTACCCACTGAACTACACCCAGATAATATACATAAACTAATAGGGCGGAGTTGCACTATCCTTTTTGCCTACACAGACAGCCCTTCTTCCCCGCATGCTGGGATGTTTAACACCTTCATTTACCGGTAAACTACGTTATTTATGTATATTGTGACCCCGCTGGGACTTGAACCCAGGACCCACAGATTAAAGGTCTGTTGCTCTACCAGCTGAGCTACGAGGTCATCTGAGTAATCTATCTTCACAGACTAATTACTCTATTAGTTATGTCTTCAAATAATTCATCCAAATAAAAGTTCATCAAAGTCATCACTAACCGTATATGGGTTAGGTAAACTTCTATTCAAGCATACTATTTCAAAAGCAATACTAGCTAATGATTCAGCAGCTTTTCGTTCTTCGGCACTTAATGGTTTATTCCATGCTTTGTATGCCTGATTTATTATACATTCATTTTGATAAATATCAAACATTACTGTATAATCATCGACATGGAAAGCAATCTTTAACCGATTCTTTAATATAGTACCGTAATTGGAAAATATACAATGATGCATTGCACTACCTTCTTCAGCAATTCTCATTTCAGAGTTAAGTAACTCTACATTGTTAGGAAGTTCTATTGTATTTATCCAAATCATTTTTGTAGAACGATTGCGATTCTTTAGTTTATTGATTTTCTCAGTCCACTTCATATGAAGGTCGTGAATCTTTCTATCAGACCATGTTGTCTTGATTCTTTTATCAAGTACTACTGCCTGATGATACAAGTCTCGCAATTCATGATTCTCATGCACTCTTTCAGCAAACACGTCTAAATCTCCTTCCACAAAGACTTTTACATCTTCAATCGGACCAGGAAACCTTTCTTTATATAATAATTGTTGCCGATGTTCTTCAAATGCAGATTGTCCCTCATTTAGGATTTTTCTAAATAATGTTCTATTGACTGGAACATGTATATAAAATCCTAAATATCTAGCTAAATATTGCCCAGCTCGAGTAATATTATCACTAAATATTCTTTTTGGAGTTACAGTTGCTACAATACGACATTTAGATTTTACAAAGAAACGATTTCTTGCAAATTTCCATTCTAGTTCTCGTACTGCTACTACGATGTTACTCTCCTTTCGATATACCTTTATTTCTGTTCTTGAAGGTAAGTATTTGTCATCCACTAAATGATAGATTCTTTTATCTTTTTCAGACAAATTGCTAAAAGTTTCGAAAGTAGTATCTTCGGAGATATTTTTCCATTCATTACTAATCTCTATCATGGTTTTTATCTTTTTAGTTAGTACCCCGAATAGGATTCGAACCTATGACCCACGCCTTAGAAGGGCGTTGCTCTATCCAACTGAGCTACCGAGGCATCCTATAAAGAATTGTGGCTATTGCTAACCACAATTCAATTATACATTCTCTCTTTGTGTAAACCTAGTTAATTTTTGTTAATTACTCGATTTTGACATATTTACGTCTTTTCAAAGCGATATACTCCTTGGTTGACGCTTTAGGTTTGGAAGACTCTTTAGGAACTTCAGTCTTAGAAGGTTTTTGTAATTTTAAAGAAGACTTAAGATCATCTAATTCCTTTCTTTTGATATCAAGTTCCTTCTTAAAAATACTATTTTGTTCTTCCAACAACATGATTTTAGAATTTGCAGAGTCTAACTTTTCTTGAATATTATTAGAAGATTTATCTGAAGAATCATCCTCTAATAACTTTAAGAATATTTTATAACCTTCAACAATAACACTAAAAACTTGTCTGCTAAAGTATACAAAATGGTCTATATCTCTGAAATTCCAGCTTGTTCCAAATGAATCAACAAGATCTCCTTCTGAAACTGTCCAATCATCTTGATATAATTTATCAAATAAAGACTCAAGTTCACTAGCTTCAAACCTGTCGAAATATTCTTTTAAATGTTTCATCTTGCTCATTGCTGTATTTCTTTAAAGAACTCATTATATGTATCTTCAGCAATCTTAAGCTGAATATTGATATCATACAACTGTTCTTTAGTCTCTTGCAGCTCTTTTGCCCACTTAGCAGCATCCCAATCCTTATCACCTGGACGTAAGGAGTCCGTAGTTTCTGGAGCGAAGTCTGTTAAATTGATGACTTTCATCTCCAACTGACTCTTTTGTTGCTTCAATTGGTTTACTATGTTCTGTTGCGCAACTTCTGCTGCGGTTGAAATGGTTTCAGCTCTTCTAATGAGAGTGCCGTTACCGTTGTCGCTAATTAGCTTAATGAATTTGTTTGCCATAATCTTAACTTATTTTTTAATTCTTAAACTTCCTGGAGACATTCTCAAGGCTTTTTCAATCTCTGCTACAGTCATTTCTACTGGTTTAGACCAAATAACACTTCCATTACATCGGATTTCCGTAATAGCAGACATTCCAACTTTTGGAGTTAAATCTTCATTACAAATATCTGTAATGGGCACCATAGCTACATAACTACCATTAGGCATTAAAAACTTACCAGCAGGAACTGAAACTATTGTATACACCATTCCATTTGATAAAGTTATCACGTGACCTGCATGAATATCATTTCTTGTCATAAGTTTTCTTTTTAAAATATATTGATTAGTTGAACCAGATATTGGATTCCTCTTAGTTATAACCATCATTTCCTTTTTATACAAATATGTAATTAAATACATACAACATAAGAAATACCCATATTGTATATACGATAGTTAATACCTTGTCTTTCATAATCTCAATTTATTAGAAAGAACCCCTACTCTCACGAGCAAGGGAACTTTGCGTTAATAAAAGAAAAATAATCAATTCAAATGGATAAAATCACCTTGAACTCTTTCAGACCCTTCCTTACCTACAACAACGGTAAGTTTAATACCATCTTGTATTTTGTTGTCTTTAATATAGGTAATATCATCCTCAGTTACTTCACAAGTAACTAAGACAAGTGGGTACATAGGATCTATTGAAGCATTTTTAGTACCAAAATACTTCACAATCTTTTCTTGGAGAAATTCAATAACCCCTTGATGATCCGAATTGTTGTTCGGAACCATAATGTGTATAAGTGATGTTTTCATATTAGCAAATTTGAGTTTTCTTTACAATTTTTTCAACACGATAAATTTCATATTCTCCAGTAGCAACGAGAAGTTCAATAGCTTTCTGGATTTCTGACTTATCTTCTTTCACTTCTTTAGCTGGTTTCTGACGATTGCTTTTGAGATACTGTCTGTTTTTCTTACGAGTATATTCATAAGCCTTTTCCAACAGATTGTGATGAACAGGATGCGAAGTAAACACATATGTACCCTTATTCGGATGTTCAATACATCCTGTTGACACAAGTGCCATTAGAAAGACATCAGTTTTTCCATAAGGGATTTCAGCCAGAGCAGACTTTACATCCTTGCCTGTAAGAGGTTGACCAGCAAAGGTCATTCTAACCTCATTGAAAATTTCAATTGTTTGTTTCATAGTTTTTTATCTTTTATATGTTAATAATTTTCTTCTTACTTCCATTTGAATTTCAGTAATTACTGTCCTATTTAATTTACTTAAATCGTATGTATACTGATTCATTCTAATTTTAATTAAGATTTTATTATGAACTAATTGTCCAATAAATTCAGGACAATCAGAATAAAGCTCTCCATTAAAATGGGTTTTGATCTGTGCGATGGTAAATGTTTTCATCTTTTAAAAGGTTAATAAATTAATTAGTTTAAAGCTATTAGTTTCTACACATAGTGTATACTTATCCCCTAAACCACGAAACGGTTGCTTTTATCTTAGGAGTCCGCACATTGCTGTGCGGTCAGGTTGTTTATTCTCATCCTGTATGAGCTAATCTAATCGTATAGACCGTACTGCATGCGGAAACGGTCGTCAATTTCTTCTGGAGAGAGTCCTGGATTATCCAGGACAAACTCACAGAATTCAGGGAATACTCCACAATCAATAGCTATATTAGCCAAACAAAGAAGAATATCTTTCTTTCTTTGGTGTTCTGTATCAGCTTGTTTGATTGGGTTGTTTTTAATCTTTAAATTCCTCATGTCTTACTGTAAAATATTCTACTCGAGTAATCAGTTGACCAAAACCATAGCCTCCGTGGTCTTGCTTATCCTCTTCAGATACCCAGTACAAAGCCTTCATCAGCTGTCGTGCTTGTAGAACTGACGGAATAGAGTTTTTCCACCCTGAGGTTCTGAACCATTCAAGCAAATCTTCCATTGCTTTAAATGACTCAAAATTGAATGAATGGATTTGGCCATTGTTCTTTTTAAATACAACACAACTCTCATTAGCAAATATAACCCTGTCCCTATTTCGGAACAACATTGATACGCATGAATCCATTCGTGCTTCTAATGCACGAGCGCATACATCCCACCAAGCTGCAAATACATATTTCCATAGTTCTGCACATTGGTAATCACCTGGTTCCATTGATTGGAATTTAATACGGAACAGTGTGGTGAACTCAGCGTAACGATTTTCTGGATACACATTTGCTGAAGATACGAGATTGTTAGTAGTTCTTTTCATATCTTTTTAACACTCCGAAATCATGCTCGGAATAACACACGATACGCAAGTATTTCTCAACTTGAGAAATCAGCTCACGAAACTGACAGTACTTTCCTGTTGTCATCAACCCCTTCATCTCGAACAAGGGCAAGCCTACTATACTTCTGCTTTTACGATTTGAGAATACTAGTTAAAGCCACTACGCCACGTCAAGGCTATTCTCATGTAGTGGATTTTAGTCTCCTCTGAGACAAGGGATTTCAACCTAAATTGCTATGTTTGAATTGTAAAGGGTTTACTTATTCTTCCATAAGGCACATGTGCCTATTTGTCTTTCTCCATAGTTACTGTATTCCGAACCCGGAATCAGCTCTAATACACGATTTCCTGCAAAGCTAAAAGATTGCAATCCTAAGCCAACAGAAAACTTTTGGTCATAGACCCCAACAAAGAATGTGTGTCCAGCGTAAACTACTTCGAACGCACATTTATTATCATTGAGATTCTTTTTACTACCAAGTTTCTTCTGAGCTTTTTCAATGAGTTCTTTCCAAAACTCTTCAGCCTCTTCATCATGTCTGTCAAGGTCTATAATGCGATCAACAACACATGATGTATATGAATAATATCTTATGGGTTCTACCTTATATGCTCCCAGACTAAATAAACTTGTTCTTTCCATGTTCTTTACGGTTTTTAATATGGATACTCTTCTCCTACAAGCTCATACTCATCATGAAGAGCTTTTCTAACCAGTTCGTCTAATGTGTATTCAACATCGTAAATGCCACGTTTTTCCACAAATACTTTAGTACTATTTGCAGCGGCATCTTCTATGTTTCCTTCATATTCAATAGTCTCACCTTGTTCTAATTCAGGATAGACATGATTGAAGTAAACAAAGAGACGATTACCATTATCTAGTGGAATAGAAGAGACGATTACTTTACCTATCTCTTCAGCGACTAAAATTTCTTTTAAACTTTTCATATGTGTGTTTTATGTGTCTAGCTCTAAACATGCACTTGCACTAAACTTGCCAAACAATAGTTTTACATGATTTTATTAACGCGTCATGCTGGCGGATTTAAATAGTTTACTCTATCGAAGGAATTCTACATAATATCCTTCTGCTGAATATTGTTCTACTTCTATGAAAGAGTATACAACACCAACGTAGTGACCAGCTTGGTCATATATCTCAGCTAATGGGTTCATGATATTAGCTTAAGATAATATACTCTGAGCAGTTTCTATTTGAACCACTCGTTAAGTCAACCCTATTTTGTCTACACGTTGGGAATAGGATGATCCCAACAGCCTTCTCACTTACTCTTAGGTTGTGTACGCAGAACAGTCTTGGAGAAAGATACATCTCCATCTGCATACTTAAAGCCAACACTAACCTTGATGAACTTAAAGCTAAAGCCTTCAGGTAGAGTTGTACAACCTTCAGGAAGTCTGCCACCTATAAGCTGAGCTACATAAGCAACATCACCTTGTGACAGATGGACATTACAGCGATTCATTGGATAACCAAGAACCGCTGCAGTATCAGCGTGACCAATAGCTGATACAAGACCTTCTGGAAGTACGTCCACTTCTTCAAACTGTACACAGCATGGTGCGTCCACCATCTGCAAAGAGAAGGCATTCAAAAGAAATGCCATTATTTTAAGCCCATACATGCCCAACGCATTGGAACTTGCCCTCTGCAAGATGCAAATGCATCAAGAACAATACCTTTGAATTGGTCATTGTCAATTTTTTGATTCACCAACAGTACTGTTTCACCATCAATGTATGTCTTGTCGACTACACAATTGAGTTGTCCAATAAATGTACTAAAATCCTCTTGTGAAGGCAAGTGGATGATTGTACAGTTTGAATCTACTTTTCCTTGTTTCACCCAAACCTGTAATTGAGCATTGATTTTCTTGATCATATATGTGTATTTTTATGTTAATATTCTTTTTATATTTCCGTCTATAATTTACAGAGGCTTCGGACTCTCTAATATTCAAAATGAATATTAGGCTACATTAAAATATAATTTTAGTTTATATTATTACTAATACTATGAATAAAAACAAATCCTCAGTTCATTAGAACTTCTAAAAGCTGATTATTAGAGTGATTAATATAATAGCTCCAATAAACCGAGGATTTGAAAAATTGGTAAAAGAGGGAAAAAGCATCCATGTGGTAGTGTGCGTTTCCTCTCATTCCTTTGCTACATCTGAGAACTATAACAACAAACTACCATCGAATTTGCTTGTTATTTTTATCTACAAAAGCTTGTCTAATGGTTCTACCATTATATGTAGTGATCCAAACATAACAATCTGCAAAGACTGCCTCATTTAGATCAATGTCAACCTCAGTAATTGTTTTAAGGTCATATACTACATTATAATAATATCCATATAGTTTAGTTACAAAACCTTTTCGATTATTTGTTCTCATTCTTTGACTACAGTTTTAGGTCATTCCTTTACTACACCAAGTAACTGGTGTTAAAGCATTGGGAGAGTAATAACTCTCCCTTTTGCTTTACGCTTTGACAGTAACCTTACCCGACTCTGGACGGTAATCGTCGTCAGTGAATTTACCCTTTCTTGGAGTGTATTCAGACAACTTGAATGTAGTTTTTGCCTTCTTGTGGTGTGCCACGAAGCGACAAACTTCTTCGTCAGTTACGCCGATAGTAACATTGTCCTTAACGCTGCCAAAGTAGTCAGACTTGATACGCGCACCAGTATTGGTTGTTACAAACACAGTGTAGATGACCTCTTCGGGTTTGTCCTTGTCGGGTACAAACGCAGTTGTATAGATACCAGACACTTCAAATTCCATACCTTCATAAAGACGGCAACGAACTACGGCTTGAGCGTCAGTTGCTTTGGTTACTCTTCTAATAGTACCGAGCATTGCTTCTGCTTCTGCCTTAGTGTCGGCATCAAAAGATTCAAACAAATCCGATGGGATACGCTTAATCAATTCTTCTTTCTTGTTTTCTTTGTTTTCTGCACTCATAGTGAAATAAATTTAGAAAATTAGTAATAATGTTATTTTGTTTTATATTCAAATTACTGGGGGGGACTAAATGGGTTGTGGACTCCCTCTCTAGTACCTCTCCAAATTTTTTAGATTTACTCCCTCTCTAGTACCTCTATAAAATTTTCAGAATTAGGATAATATATCGGAGACTAAAATAAAATAGGGGGGGGGCTATTTTTATAAGTACCTGTACCTTTTTGTTTAACACTCTTTCCGAATTCGGCATTTATAATGCGATTTTAACATTTAAAATTTTTTAACTTGCATTTAACATTTCACAAAATTACATTTGAATGTATGAGAGAATTAACGATTGACTTAGCAAAATTAATGGATATGGAACAGTTCCAAGAACTATTCAATGTCCTCGCTGAAAATGGAGAATTCAATTATTCAGAAAATGGATTAAATATTTCAGCTAAATCTTCTGATAACGCATTACAACTACAAGTTAGTTATGAAACACCTAAACCAACTGCTAAATCGGAAGCGAAAGATTTTCAAAAATTCATCGAAACTATTGATGATAACTTATTTACAGATGTATGTGAATCACTTGGTGGTGAGCAATTATCAAGAATTGCAAATTGTTTAAATTCAGATGATGTAGAAGCAGTAAGATCTGCAGTATTGAGATTTAAACAAGAAATGAAAAATGTCTTAGTTAAGAAAATTAACTTCTACACAGAATGCTTGAACAACTTAGACAAGTAAATATGATTCTTGCTGCGTTTAGATAGAACGTACAAGAGTTATTACACGAGAATGAAGAACTGAGAAAAAGATACACAGCTCTTCAAAAGGAATATGATTTAATGAAGAATGAGTATGATGAATGTAAAAGAAACCTTGAAAAAGCTACACAAGAAGTTTCCTCTAATGAGTCTTGATGAGCTATTTGAAATTTTAGATTGTTATGTAGAAGAAGTAAAAGAATTTGACCTCACTAAAACTATTTCAACTTGGGAACCACCTAGTAAAATATGGTATTCTACAGATAAAACTACAGGTGTGAATGAAGTTCCTACAATAAATTGTATTACTTCAAAGAATACAGATCCTGCAATTTATACTATTGCTAATAATTGTACCGATGGAAAAATTAAGTTCTATGATGGAGGAGGCTCTACACAACTTGTAGCTGACCATTAATTATGCAGAAGAAAACAATCTAACTAATACTCAAGAGTTTTTAGATTTCTTAGATATTATTAACGAGCTTAGTGTTAGCCATTAAGCTCACATACTGGCCTATGGTGTAATGGTTAGCACAGGACTCTCTAAAAGTCTTAGTCTGGGTTCGAATCCCGGTGGGCCAACTAATTAAATAATGATTATGGAAAAAATAATAAAGAAATCAGAATGTACTTATATATTAAGAGAAGGAGATAAGCAAGTAAGACATACTATTAGTCATCAACAATACTTCACACTTAGTAGATACTATAATGTCGATGAGTACATAGAAGATTTACTTAATAGAGAAATGGATAAATTAAAGAAAACGATAATGCCCTATGATATTTAATGACAACGCAAGACAACAACTCCTTGTTGGAGTAAATGCTTTAGCCGATGCAGTTCAAGTTACTCTCGGACCTAAAGGCAGAAATGTAATAATTAAAGGAACTCATATTACTAAAGACGGAGTTTCAGTAGCTAAGCATGTAGAACTTGAAGATAGAGTAGCTAATATTGGTGCTCAACTTATTAAAAATGCTTGTGCTAAAACTGGAGATGATGCAGGAGATGGTACAACTACCACATCAATATTAACTAGAGCAATCATACAAGAAGGTATGAAATACTTAGCTGCTGGTATTGATCCTTATGAGATTAAAGAACAAATTGATAAGGATGTAGCCACAGTAGTTAATTACATTAAAGAAATTAAAGAAGATGTTGACATAAATAAAATCCGAGAAATTGCGACTATCTCAGCTAATAACGATGCTTCTATTGGTGAACTATTAGCTAATGCTTATGAAAAGATTGGCAAAGATGGTGTGATTACTATGGAAGAAAATAAAGGGTCTGATACTTATATTAAAGTAGTAGAAGGAACTCAAATAGAAAGAGGATTCTGTTCTCCTTACTTTATTAATAACTCGGATTCTCAGAATTGTGAACTAATAAATCCTATTATATATTCTCATAAAGGTAATTTATCTAATCTTAGAGACATTTTACCTATATTAGAAAAGACTTCTACAACTAGAGGTTCTCTTTTAATTCTTACTGAAGGTATTGAACCTGAAGCTCTTGATACATTAGTTATTAACAAGATTCAGAACCAATTAAAAATATGTGTAGTTAAAGTTCCATTTGAACAACTATTCGATGA
>JAEIGA010018049.1_pt1 | contig 10748 bp, 8 predicted proteins | sample 9270691 | NCBI WGS metagenome assembly JAEIGA01 (sample SAMN17057246, study PRJNA624740) | gut metagenome | biome: biome; isolation source: fecal sample | host: Bos grunniens | place: China: Xizang | collected 2019 | reverse complement strand
TCGGCTCGTAACAAAGCATTCTCCAATTTACCTGTGTCCAAGGCGAGCAATGCGTCCGCATCGCAGAGTGCTTCTTTGGTCTGTCCCATTTGCACAAAGGTAATGGCACGCAGGCGCAAGGATTCAGCATCCCGGGGATGTGTCTGCAAATGCTGCGTAAGCAGGGCTATGGCAGGTATAAATTGCTCTTGTTGAATGAGTTTTTCGACTTCTTGTAACATGTTTTTATAGAATGAAGAATGACAAAAGAAGAAAGAGTATAGATAAAAGATGGCCCCGATTTATAAGTCAGGGAATCGAGAAATCATTCAACTTTCAACCTTAAACTTTAAATCCAGCCTAAGACTTAAGTTTCCTAACTCTGTCACCTTTTATCTATACTCTGTAATCTATTATCTGTTATCCAAAGCTTTAATCTTCGGAAGTTTTAGCTGTTTTGCGAATACGACGCTTTGGCTTTTCTTCAGTAGCTTGATCTAATTTCACGCCTGCCAATTCGGGATCTATCATGATACGACCGCAATATTCGCACACAATAATCTTTTTGCGCATACGCACGTCAAGCTGGCGCTGAGGGGGTATCTTGTTGAAACAGCCACCACAAGCATCACGCTGTACATAAACCACTCCAAGACCATTACGTGAATTTTTGCGAATACGCTTGAAAGCTGTAAGCAAACGTGGATCGATGCTCATCTCGATATTTTTAGCCTTTTCACGAAGTTTCTCTTCTTCGGCTTTAGTTTCCTGTACAATCTCTTCGAGTTCAGCCTTTTTTACCTCTAAGTCAGCACGACGTTCTGCGAGTAATTCATTACCCGATACGATTTCGTTTTGCTTGTTCTCAATCACGCGCTGCACTTCACCTATTTTCTTGTTTTGCAACTCGATTTCAAGGCTTTGGAACTCGATTTCTTTTGAGAGCATATCGTATTCACGATTGTTCTTTACGTCGTTGATTTGAGTTTGATAGCGTTCTACAGCAGCTTGTGCCTCAGCAATCTTGTTACGCTTTTGGCCAATCTCTGTCTGCATACTTTCAATCTCTTCGTTGTACTTTGCAAGGCGAAGGGTAAGACCTTCTATTTCGTCTTCCAAATCTTGTACTTCCAAAGGAAGTTCACCACGAAGGGTCTTAATCTTGTCAATTTCAGAAAGCATGGTTTGCAACTGATAGAGCGACTTAAGCTTCTGCTCTACAGTCATTTCTGCATTTTCTTTTTTAGTTGCCATAATCTATAAAATATTTATTTTACTTTGTTTTATTTATTTCTCCACATATATTTTATGGGATTCGTGTCGTGTTCCGTTTTATAAATTGGCAGAGTCGGGAATTCCGTCTCTAAAATTTGCGAAAGTAATTCAATGGTGAATTGTTCACTTTGATAATGCCCCAACACACCAAGCCAAATACTATTTTCTTGACCAAAATAACGATGATAACTCATCTCTCCCGTAAGAAAGGCGTCAGCCTTTTGGGCTATCGCCGCTTCCAGCAAAAAATCACCGGAGCCTCCACACAAGGCTACTTTTCGTATTTCACAAGATGGGCCTTCGTTATGCATCAAGCAGTCTACTCCAAACACCTTGGCCACACGCTCCAAAAACGCCATGGGATCCTCTGTTGCAGGTAGATATCCCACAACACCACTGCCCCCTTTTACTCCAGCGTATTCCCCTTGCGGCACAAGAAAATCAAGCTTTTCCAGGCCCAACTTTTGAGCAATAACATGGTTCACACCGCCCTCAGCATTGTCTATATTGGTATGGGCCGCATAAATGGCTATTCCATGTAAAATGGCTTGTCGCAAACAACGTTCCACCATCGTCCTGTCTGAAATTTGCTTCACGCCTTTAAACAACAACGGATGATGGGCCACCACAAGGTTACACCCCTTTGCAGCAGCTTCTTCTATGACGGATTCTGTTACGTCTAAACACAACAAGACCCCTGATGTTTCCGCCTCTGTTAATCCAATCTGCAAGCCGGCATTATCGTAGCTTTCTTGCAGCGGCAGGGGCGCGAACCTTTCAAGGGCCTCAGCGACTTCCTTTATCTTCATTTTCAGAATTTGAAGGCAAAATTACAAAAAAACTTTCCAGCACCCAAATTTTTTCGTAATATCTGCATCTGTTATTTTATTAAAAAAGAAAAAAGGGCTTCCGCCCTTTCCTTTAGTGGGGCGAAATCGCCGAAATGGGCGTTCCGCTTGCCACCGGTTCCGTTTGAACCTTGCGTCTTGTGTTACCTTTGTTTAATCTTTTTACCCATGGAGAAACCCGTTCTCCCAGAATTACTTTTTACCTTTTTATCCCTAAACCTATATATCGTCGTTTTGTGTTGGTTCTTCAGTATTGGTTATGTCTTAAACACTGATGCAAAGTTAAACATTTTAGTGCTGTCTGACAAGCATTTAATACTGTTTTTCTATTTTTTTAGATTTATTATACTCACTTTGTAAACTGCTGTTTGCAAAACAGCTCAAAATAGCCACATTGCTCGCCTATTAATATCTTTCACCCGTCCTAATGGCCCCATCAATATCTTAAATTTGCACATTAAAAAATAAAGAGGTAACTTTGCTCCTTATCTTAGGATTATTTTGCACATTTAGGAACACCATAGCTATGAACCACGAGCTTTTTCTTATGATGAAATATGCAACAGTTGGTGTGGCGAATACCGCCATCACCATCATTGTATTTTTTCTATTGCGAAAGATAGGAATGGGCATAGACGGAGCCAACTTCATAGCCTACGCGGCAGGGATTCTCAATAGTTTCTTATGCAATAAGCTTTGGGTGTTTCGCAGCAGAGGAAAGAATTGGAGGAAAGAAGCATTTTGGTTTCTTTTCGGCACCTCACTCTGTTGGTTTCTTCAATGGCTTTCGCTCAAGGGATTACTGCTTTTCGTATCAGAAACCATTGCATTCTTTATAGGAATGTGCATATACACTGCTGCCAACTATCTATTCAATCGCTTGATAACTTTTAAATAAAAACAATCAATCTGCATAAATCACTGTCATGAAAAAGTTATTGTCATTACCGCCCAACGTCGTCAGTTGTTTCTACGACATCACAAACAACTCCCCAGCAGATTTCTTCTGTACTTCCGATCCCATAAATTGCAAATTAGGTTCGGGAGGAGGTACTGCTTGGCTATTGGAGAGTTGCCATCAGGCCGAACAACCCGACAATGATTTTTACAGCTGGCTTTCGACAGAAAAACGCATTCTGTTACATGCCGGAGGACAAAGCAGAAGACTACCAGCATATGCTCCCAGTGGAAAGATTTTAACTCCTATCCCAGTTTTTCGTTGGGCACGTGGACAAAAAATCGACCAAACACTACTTGACTTGCAATTGCCCCTATATGAGGCTATCATGCAAAAAGCACCCGATTCTATTCGCACACTGATTGCTAGTGGCGATGTTTATCTGCGAGCTACAGAGCCTTTACAAGACATCCCCGAAGCCGACGTTATTTGCTATGGTTTATGGGCAGATCCCGAACTTGCATCACACCATGGTGTGTTTATGATGAACCGAGAAAATCCAACAGAACTCGACTTCATGCTACAAAAGCCTTCTACACAAGAACAGGCCACATACATGCCTACACACTTTGCGCTGATGGATATCGGTATTTGGTTGCTCTCAGACCGCGCCGTCAAGGCTTTGATGAAGAAATGCGAAGCCAATGGAGAAGCCCAGCCTTTTGCCTGCTATGACCTCTATTCTCAATTTGGACAGGCACTTGGACTTCACCCATCCACTCCAGACAAAGAGCTAGAAGCACTTTCAGTTGCTATCCTACCACTTCCGGGAGGAGAATTTTACCACTATGGCACAGCGCCCGAAATGATTTCTTCCTCTGAAGCTATACAGAATTTGGTAAAGGATCAACGACTCATTATCCAGCAAAAGGTAAAGCAACAGCCATCTATCTTCACCCAAAACTCCATCATATCCAACACAATGGAAATGACCAAAAACATTTGGGTAGAAAATTCCTACCTAGGCAAAGGATGGCACTTCCATTCTCACAACATCATTACCGGTGTCCCTGAGAACAACTGGGAAATCTCATTACCTGATGGTATATGCGTAGACATTGTTCCTATAGGTGAGAAGAGCTATGCCGTACGACCTTATGGCTACTACGATGCTTTTAGAGGCGAAATTTCCTCCTCCACTACCACTTTCCTCAATCAACCCGTCAGCGAATGGCTTGCTTCTAGAGGTATATCGGAACTGTATCTAGGACGTACAGACGACTTACAAGCATCAAAAATCTTCCCTGTAGTAGACACTATTGAAGAAGCTGGAAAATGGCTGGCTTGGATGATTGTCTCCAATCCAGACAAGAATTTGTCAAACGAATGGTGCCAACTCCAAAGAATTTCGGCCGATGAAATATCAAACACCGCCAATTTGCGACGCTTATTCCAACAACGTAATGAGCTACGAAACAAAAATCTTCCCACGTTGGCCCAAAACTGGAAAAAAAGTGTCTTTTACCAAGCAGATTTAAAGGACATGGCACAAAAGTTTGCAAAAAACGAATTGTCCTTGCCCGAAAAATTAAGTGAGGATGCTTCTACTATGCTACAAATTCACGACGCTATGTTCCGCTCAGAAGTTCATCTCTTACGCCACGAAGCAGCCGGAGGAGAACAAGCCGCACAAGCATTCTCACTACTACGTAAAAGCTTAACTGAAAACGCTTTGAAACATAAGTGCACTCCGCGTATGACAACTTATTTAGACCAAATTGTTTGGGGACGCAGCAGTGTACGAATTGACGTAGCCGGCGGTTGGACAGATACTCCTCCCTATAGTTTAATGGCTGGCGGAAATGTTGTAAATTTAGCCATTGAACTAAATGGTCAACCACCCTTACAGGTATACATAAAGCCTTGTAAAGAGCCTGTCATTATTTGTCGTTCAATTGACCTCGGCGCCATTGAGCGTATTGAAACTTACGAAGAGTTAAAACAATACAACAAAGTAGGTTCACCATTCTCCATTCCTAAGGCAGCTTTAGCCTTAGCCGGTTTCTGCGCTGAGTTTGGCACGGAGAATTTCCGTTCTCTTAAGGAACAACTTCAAGCATTTGGTTGCGGTATTGAAGTAACACTCCTGGCTGCTATCCCCGCAGGATCCGGATTGGGAACAAGTAGTATATTGGCAGCCACCGTATTAGGAGCTGTATCTGATTTCTGCGGATTAGGATGGGACAAAAGTGAAATCTGTAATCGCACTTTAATTCTAGAGCAATTACTCACCACTGGTGGTGGTTGGCAAGACCAATATGGAGGAGTATTGCCTGGTATAAAGTTATTACAAACCGCACCTGGTTTCAACCAAAATGCCACAACACGTTGGTTACCCGACACTCTGTTTACCAATTCGGAGTATTCACAATGTCACCTACTCTATTACACCGGGGTAACACGTACGGCCAAACACATTCTCACAGAAATTGTACGCGGCATGTTCTTGAATAGCTCACGTCATCTGAGTCTGCTTGACGAGATGAAGCAGCATGCCTTAAGCATGTTCGACGCCATCCAAAGAAGCGATTTTGAGTTATACGGAAAACTTTTACGAGCTACCTGGCAACAGAACAAAGCCCTTGATGCAGGCACAAACCCAGACCTCATTGAATCCATTTGTCAAAAGGTTGACGACCTCTGTTTAGGATATAAATTACCGGGGGCGGGCGGCGGAGGCTACATGTATATGGTAGCCAAAGACGAAGAAGCAGCCCGCCGCATCAAGAAAATGCTCTCTGCACAACCAGCATCACCTAATGCACGTTTTGTAGAGATGAGCCTCTCACAAAAAGGATTACAAATCAGCCGTTCATAAAAAGCAAACGCAACAAAATGAAATATCCTATTCTCCATAAAGTAGTAATCACACTAAGCCTTTCGTTCTGTCTGGCTTTGGGACTTTTTGCCAACAATAAGTCACACATCACCATTGCCATCTTTTCGCTTAATGACTTTCATAGTGCCTTTTTACGCGATGACAGCAAAGGCATTCCTGGAGCGGCAGCTATCCTACAGACACTCGACTCCTTGAAAAGCGCCTATCCCCACCATATAACGGTAGCTGCAGGAGACAATTTTGGAGGTAGTTACTTCGATCAAGCCACAAATGGTGCTTTGATGCCGCTTTTCATGCAAGAAATGGGGATTAGCCTGTCTGCCGTGGGCAACCACGAATTCGACAAAGGGCAGGATTTTCTGCAATCAAAATGGATAACCTCCCCCTTACGCCCTATCAATTGGGACATTCAATATGTGTGTGCCAACGTAAGAAATGTCAATGGAGAAACTCCAGATTTTGCTCAGCCCTTTGATATTCAAAGTATCACCCTTCCTTCCGGAAGAAAGGTCAATATAGCTTTCGTTGGCATGATTACATCTGCCACACCATGGCAAGCCAGCAAATCAAAATTAAAAGGTTTGAGCTTTGACGGCCGCTACAATCTCGTTCTTGATAGCCTGCGAAAAACCACCCAATACAACGCCGTTGCTTCAGCAGATGCCCGTATCCTACTCACCCACATTGGCACCTCTATGAACAACGAAGCAGCAGTATGGACGGACAAAGACGCCCCGGCACTTCAACGCATTTTAGAAGAAGATTGGGACGGAATTATAACAGCACATACACACGAAAAAGTATGCGGTTATATTAACGAAAGACAATACCCCATAGTACAAGGAGGATGGCATGGCGAGCATATCAGCCTTCTGAAAATAACATTCGACACTTTGGCACATCGCGTAATGGCTATCCATCCGGAACTTTGCCCAGTTCATCCCCACCCTCAACTATCGCCCAAAGCAGAGCTAATGGAAAACATTATTGATTCGCTTCTGCAAGTCACTACCACCCCTGGCGGAAGTCCTATTGGCGAAGTTGTGACTGAACTACCACGTAACTTCAAACATGACCGTACACAATTGCTCTGCACTACAGAGATGGGAACCCTCGTATGCAGTTCATACGCCGAAGCGGTACGTGAGAAGTTAGATCTTTCTGACAAGGATGTCGTCATCGGCGTGAGCCATTTTGGCAGCATACGTGCAGGTTTCAACAAAGGAAAGATACGCGTGCTCGATGTCGGCGAAGCGCTTCCCTTTGCTAATGCAATCAAGGTGTATCGTCTCACAGGAGAACAATTACTCCGTCTTTTCCGTTTTGGAGAAAAACACACTCAACTCGGCATCATGCAATATGCCAACGTCAAAACTATAAAATCCCCGCAAGACAATATTGAAAAACTCATTTACATCAGCCCTAAGGGTGAACAAATTCCGCTAGACAAGCAGCAGAGCTACCTTCTCGCTGCTGACGAATACATGACCCTCGGAGGTGACGGGTACTCCACAGACCTTTTCCCGGAAGCTGCAGAATTGGAAGTAGAGCACCTACCGACCACCACCGATGCCTTTATCCACTTTCTTAAAAATTACCGATTCTAAAAAATATACATAGAAGAGTCCTTCACTTCTATTTTACACATTATAATATATACCACCTATGATAAACAAAGGCATTTCACAAGAACGCATACTCCTCCCGGAATGGGCTCCGCAAAGCGGCATTCAACTAACATGGCCCCATGCACAGACAGACTGGGCATATATGTTAGAAGAAGTGACAGCATGCTACCTCCGCTTAGCGCAAGAAATCGCGCTCAGACAACCATTGCTTATTGTATGCCCGGATATCCAAGCTGTGCAACAACTGATAGAAGACAAACTTCCACAAGAGATACAAAGCAATATAAGATATGCCCAATGCCCCACTAACGACACCTGGGCACGCGATCATGCCTTTCTGAGTGTTGAAACAACAGAAGGGATTGAATTACTGGACTTCCGCTTCAACGGATGGGGCGGAAAATTTGAGGCTTCACTCGATAATGCAATCAACCGCCAACTTCACTCCGAAGGACATCTTCTTGGCAAATACCAAGATTGTTTGGATTTTGAATTAGAGGGCGGAAGCATTGAGAGCGATGGCGAAGGAACCCTTCTCACCACCTCCGAATGCCTACTCAATCCCAATCGCAATGCGACTTATGACAAGGAGCAGGTAGAGGCTAAGCTACAAACTCTCTTTGGAGTGCAACGCATTCTTTGGCTAGAGCATGGTGCCCTTGCCGGAGATGACACGGACAGTCACATTGACACTTTGGCACGTTTAGCACCTAATAACACCATTGTTTATACAGCACCTCCCACAGACACTAGCGACGAACACTATTCTTCGCTCTATGCCATGGAACAACAGTTACGAACTTTCCGTACAGCAAATGGAGTTGCTTATCGTCTCATTGCATTGCCCTTCCCACCTGCGGCCTATGACGAAGATGAAGAACGCCTTCCTGCAACATACGCAAACTATCTCGTAATGAACGAAGCCGTACTCTGCCCTACTTATGGGCATCCGTCATACGACAATGCAGCTCTTCATGCATTGGCGGAAGCCTTTCCCGGACGCGAGATTGTAGGTATTGACTGCTGTGCGCTCATCCGTCAACATGGTTCCTTACACTGTGCCACCATGCAATATCCGGCTCATGTATTTCCCATTTAACAACCTATAAATTTTCTACGATATGCAGAAAGAATCACATATTTCACGCACTACCCTCCTCGTTGGACTTGTACAACAGAGTTGTACTGCAAACAAAGTTGCCAACATGGAAAAACTGACCCAAGGCATAGCACACGCCGCCGAACAGGGAGCCGAGCTTGTTGTATTACAAGAGCTTCATAACACATTATATTTCTGTCAAAGCGAAGACACCAACCTCTTCGACCTTGCAGAGCCTATCCCCGGCCCCTCGACAGAATTTTATGGTAGTCTGGCCAAGAAACACAACATTGTACTTGTCACCTCTCTCTTTGAACGCCGAGCAGCAGGCTTGTATCACAATACAGCGGTTGTCTTTGAACGCGACGGCAGCATAGCCGGTACCTACCGCAAGATGCACATTCCCGATGACCCTGCATACTATGAAAAATTCTACTTTACTCCCGGCGACCTCGGTTTTCACCCTATACAGACCAGTGTAGGCCGACTTGGTGTTCAAGTATGTTGGGATCAGTGGTATCCGGAAGGAGCCCGACTCATGGCTCTTCAAGGTGCAGAACTACTCATCTACCCCACCGCGATAGGCTATGAGAGCAGTGATGCTACCCAAGAACAAGAGCGCCAGCGCGAAGCATGGACCACAGTACAGCGCGGTCATGCTGTAGCGAATGGACTTCCCGTAATAGCGGTCAATCGCACAGGCCATGAACCAGACCCCACTGGTCAGACTAATGGTATTACGTTCTGGGGAAGCAGTTTTGTTTGCGGTCCACAAGGCGAGTTCCTACACCGCTCACCTATCAATGAAGAAGAAGTGGTGGTGGTAGAGATAGACCTCAAACGCAGCGAAAATGTGCGCCGATGGTGGCCTTTCTTACGCGACCGCCGCATTGAATGTTTTGAACCAATCACCAAAAGATTTATTGATTGAACGGGAACTGGGAACTGTAATATTCTCAGTGTAGGAGAATTGCTGTACTCCAACCAGATTCAACATAAAAAATAAAGGATTAGCATTGATTAAAAGTTAGTTCTTCGTAGGCTTCTAAGAAAGACTAGTAGCAGGTGAGGAAAATTTGTAGCCCATTAGTTTTTCCTAGAAGCCTAATTTTAAAATGGCTATTCACTTCATAAAAAACGAAGATTTGAATAGCCTTTATTTCAAAGATATATTGTAAATTCGCAGTCGCATTTGTGGTGGACTCCGAGTCGAGGAGAATTCGGGTTATCAAGACTTCAAGATGTCAGAGTTTGAAGCTCGTAGCTCTTTTTACTTTTGTCCATTGGAAAATAATTTTGAAATAAATCAATAAAAAAGAAACAAATATGTATCGTACTCAGAATTGTGGAGAATTGCGCATTGAGCATGTAGGCCAGAAAGTGACTTTGGCCGGATGGGTGCAACGTAGCAGAAAGATGGGAGGTATGACCTTTGTAGACCTCCGCGACCGCTATGGCATCACGCAGTTGGTATTTAACGAAGAACAAAACGCAGCCCTTTGCGCTGAGGCCAACAAATTGGGCCGCGAATATGTGGTGCAGGTAACTGGAACCGTTAACGAGCGTTTCGCAAAGAACGACAAGATGCCTACAGGTGACATTGAAATCATCGTAGAAGAGTTAAAAGTTCTCAACGCAGCAGCAACGCCTCCTTTTACCATTGAAGAAAACACAGACGGTGGTGACGATTTGAGAATGAAATACCGTTATCTCGACCTTCGTCGTCCCAATGTCAGAGCCAACCTCGAGTTGCGCCATAAATTCTGTTTAGCTGTACGCCACTTCTTGGACAACAAAGGATTTGTAGAAGTTGAAACACCGGTAGTGGTAGGTTCTACTCCGGAAGGTGCACGTGACTTCGTGGTACCTTCACGCATGAACCCCGGACAATTCTATGCCTTGCCCCAGAGTCCGCAGACCTTGAAACAATTGTTGATGGTGGCCGGTATGGACCGATATTTCCAAATTGTGAAATGTTTCCGCGACGAAGATTTGCGTGCCGACCGTCAGCCTGAGTTTACACAGATTGACTGCGAAATGAGTTTCGTAGAGCAAAATGACATCATCGAACTCTTTGAAGAGATGACTAAGCACTTATTCAAAGAAGTAAGAGGATATGACC
>JAEIGA010018048.1_pt1 | contig 10748 bp, 3 predicted proteins | sample 9270691 | NCBI WGS metagenome assembly JAEIGA01 (sample SAMN17057246, study PRJNA624740) | gut metagenome | biome: biome; isolation source: fecal sample | host: Bos grunniens | place: China: Xizang | collected 2019 | reverse complement strand
GCCTTGTTGGCTCCGATCTTCGACAGGGCGATTCCGATGCGTTTCTGCGGATCGTATGTGACCTCTATCTCACTGTTGTAGATGTTGATCTGACGCTGTTCTCCCTTGATGAACTGCCTGAGTTCCTCCGGATCATCCAGGTCGTAGACCTTGCTGGCAAGTTTGCTGATCTCCTCTCCATTAAGACGGCACATCTTGCCTCTGATGCTCTCGAACATAGAATCCTTGATGTATTTGTACGCTCCCGAGAGTCCGCCTCCGATGACAACCAAGCCGTCTATGATAGATACGGTCATGGCTATAACATCTCCCAATGCGGCTCCAAGCTGCGCGAACGCGCCCTTTGCTGCCTCCATGTCACCTTCCTTCAGTCCTTCAGCAACCTCGAAGATGTCCTTAGGCGAAAATCCATGGTCAGGATTACCGCTAAGTTCTCCATAAATTCTCTTCACGGCTCTGATGGAAATTCCTTCCTCTGCGATCACGTCAGGGCGTCCCTTCAGAGGAATACTGAACATTTCGATGCATGAGTTGTCACCTCTGTTCAGTTCTCCGTTAACCACCACTCCGATACCGAGTCCGGTGCCGAGGGTGAATCCGAGAAGATTTCTGTATCTCTTCCTGTTGCCATATTCATCCAGCAGTTCGTTTATCTCCGGGAGCAGGCCACCAAGAGCCTCTCCATAGGCATAGAGGTCTCCGTCGTTGTTGATGTATACGGGCATGCTGAACTTCTTCTTGAGATATGGTCCGAGGGCTACTCCTTCACGGAATGCCGGGAAGTTGAGCAGCTGGCCGCCGATGATGCCGTTAGGATAGTCGGCAGGTCCAGGGAATGCGAAACTGATTGCTGCAGGCCTTTCGTCAAGCTGGTCTATGATGGTCCTGAAACCTTCGACCATAGTCTGAAGACAGAGGTCGAGGTTGTCTGCATGAGCCGGGAGCGTGAGAGGTTCAACAATGAATTCTCCTCTCTGCATGGCTCCGAAGACCATGTTTGTTCCACCAGTATCGAGTGTCAGGATGATACGCGGATCGGTACTATAGTTTATCATAATTGTGCGGTTAGTTTTACGAAGATAGTTAAAGTTTTGGATTTTCCGACATTTTGAAGTCAAGGACTGCTCCTGCGGTCAGATGCTTATGCTTGAAGAAACTCTCCTTCCACTCCGTGCAGTTGACCTTCATGCCGCGGACATAACGGTTCTGTGGACTGTTTGCAGGCGCATTGATCTCAAGGTCTTGACCGTTCTCCAGATGTACGACAGCCTTCTTGAACAGAGGTGCTCCCACTGCATATTCATCCGAGCCCGGGCACACGGGGTAGAATCCCAAGGCGGAGAATACATACCATGCCGAAGTCTGGCCGTTGTCCTCGTCGCCACAGTATCCGTCAGGGGTTGCGCTGTATAGTCTGTCCATGACCTCTCGTACCCACTTCTGGGTCTTCCAAGGCTGTCCGGCCCAGTTGTAAAGATAGATCATATGCTGTGCAGGCTGGTTTCCATGGGCATAGTTACCCATGTTCGCTACCTGCATTTCAGTGATTTCGTGGATACGGTAGCCATAGTAGCTGTCGTCGTAGATCGGTGGAACTACGAACACGGAGTCGAGCATGGAAGCGAATTCATGAGCGCCACCCATAGCCTCCATGAGTCCGTCCACGTCGTGGAACACTGACCATGTGTAGTGCCATGCGTTGCCCTCAGTAAAGGCACCGCCCCATTTGTAAGGGCTGAACGGTTCCTGGAATGTTCCGTCAAGGTTGCGTCCGCGCATGAGGTTGTGAGACGGATCGAACACGTTTTTCCAGTTGCTCGAGCGTGCCTCCCATTTCGCGATCTCCCCGGCAGGTCGGCCGAGCTTCTTGGCCAGCTGAAGGATACACCAGTCGTTGTAAGCGTACTCAAGCGTACGGGCTACATTCTCATGTATGCCTACGTCGTACGGTATATATCCGATGCTATTGTAATACTCGTGTCCGAGACGGCCTGTAGAGCTTACGGTCGGATGCACATGCTCGGTGCCGTATACGATGCAGTCGTACAGTGTCTGCCAATCTTCTCTTGGGGTGATGTCCTTGAGGATGGCATCAGCCACAACAGAAGCTGAATTGTTTCCGACCATGCATCCTCTGTGTCCCGGACTGGCCCACTCGGGCAGGAATTCATTTTCGCGTGCGATGTTGGCGAGACCCTGCTGAATCTCCTCATTCACAGAAGGGTATACAAGATTAAGGAGAGGGAAGAGTGCGCGGAATGTGTCCCAGAATCCTGTGTCTGTATATAGATAACCCTCACATACCTGTCCGTTATATGGACTGTAGTGAACAGGCTTGCCGGACTCGTCGATTTCGTAGAACTTGCGAGGGAAAAGTGTGGCCCTGTAAAGGCATGAGTAGAATGTGCGGTACTGCTCTTCGGTTCCGCCTCCGACTTCTATCTGACCTAACACTTCGTTCCAGCGGTCTCTTCCGGCTTCCTTGACCTGCGCCAGAGTACGTCCTTCGACTTCCTTGAAGTTGGTCCATGCCTGCTCGAGGGATATGAATGATGAGGCAGCCTTGACGCTGACCTTCTCGCCGCGTTCAGTCTTGAAGCTCACCGATGCCAGTACACGGTTGCCTTTGAATTCGGCAGCATCCTTCAATGGCTTCTGCGGACCGTCGTAAAGCGTCCAGCTTTCGATGTCCTTGTCGAACTGCAGCACAAACCAGTTCTTGAAATTGTCAGGTACACCGCCGCTGTTCTTTGTAGTGAATCCTACGATTGCGTTGCGCTCCGGAAGTACCTTTATATATGACCCGTTGTCGAAAGCATCTATCACAACTCCTGATGTTTCGCTTTCAGGGAAAGTGAACTCGAAGATTGCAGCGCGCTCTGTAGGGGAGAACTCTACATTGATATCATGGTCAGCAAGATAGACCTGATAGTAATATGGCTTTGCAGTCTCGCTCTTGTGCGAGAAGTAGCTTGCGCGGTCGTTCTCGTCCACCCAGGAAGCGTCGCGCACCGGCATGATGGCGAACTGGCCGTAGTCGTTGATCCATGGTGAAGGCTGGTGGGTCTGCTTGAAACCTCGGATCCAGTTCTGATCATATCTGTATGCCCATCCGTCACCCATCCTTCCTCCCTGGGGAGTCCAGAAGTTCATTCCCCATGGCAGTGCCACTGCTGGGTATGTGTTGCCTGTCGAGAAGGCATGATGCGAGAGTGTTCCCGTCAGTGTGGAAACATAATCCACAGGCTCTGTAACCATCTCCACAGGTTTGCTGCATCCTGCCAGCAGCAATAATGCTATCAATACTCTTTTCATAACGTCGTAAAAATCATGCCTGGCACTCAAGTTGTTGTTACTCAGTGTTTTATTGAATATGCGTGCTCCCCTTTGACGGCACGCATATTGTGAAAGTTGTTGAGGGATAGTGAGTTAGGCGCCAGATTATAATATGCTGTTCAACACGTGTAGTCTGCCGTCGTCAATGATCTTCAGGATGAGTTCACCGAAGAGAGTGTTCTGCCATGCGAACCACTCGCGGGTGAAGACCTCGCTGTCGTGCTTGTAGAATGACTCGTGCATGAAGCCGGTGCCGGCGTCTGTGGCCATCAGCTGGCATATACAGTCGCGGATCTCATCGTCGTTATCCGATGTGAACGCCTTCATCATGATGCTCATAGGCCATATCACATCCGACATGATATGTGGCCCTCCGATGCCTTCTCCCGCAGCCCCGCTGTGGAAATATGGATTCGCTTCGCTCCATACAAAGCGTCGTGTGTTCATGTATACGGGATCATTGGCAGGCACATCTCCGAGGTAGCTCATAGCCAGAAGCGACGGCACATTGGCATCATCCATCAGGAACTGACTGCCGAAGCCGTCCACTTCGTATGCATAGATCTGTCCGAATTCAGGGTGTTCATAAACCGCGTATTCCTTCAAAGCCTTTTCGACCTCTGAGGCCAGCGAAAGGCACTCTTCAGCCAGCTCCGAGTCATTGTTGACTTCCGAAAGTATTTCTGCAGCCTTGCGTAATGAACTTACAGCCATGAAATTCGATGGCACGAGGAATTCGAATGTAGTCGCGTCGTCAGAGGGACGGAAAGCTGATGCTATGAGTCCTACAGGGTTGACGGGATTGCCTTTGCCTACAACGCATTTCGTATCCAGCTGACGGTCTGTAACTCGCAAGAATCTATATCTGCCATGTCCTTCCTTACGCTGCTGCTCCTTCATCACAGCTACCATCTTGGTGATAGCTTCATGCCATGTGGAGTCAAAAATGGTGTCATCTCCCGATTTCTTCCAATATTCATAAGCAAGGCGGATAGGATAGCAGTGTGAGTCCAACTCCCATTTCCTTTCGAATACATATGGGTTTGCCGCAGGCCAGTCTGTCTTGTTGGCTGCACCAACAGGCTCCACATTGAATGCATTCGCATATGGATCTATACAGATGCATTTAAACTGCCTTCTGATCACACCTGCAATCATCTTGCGAAGCGACGGATCCTCGTTCACATATCGGACATATGGCCAAACCTGCGCTCCGGAGTCGCGGAGCCACATGGCCGGGATATCGCCCGTAAATATGAATGTATCCGGCAGACCTTCATAGTCCTCGTCATAGTGGACCGTCGTGTCAAGTGTGTTAGGATAGCAGTTTGTGAACATCCACTTCAGACGAGGGTTCTCAAGCATTCCGGCCACCCTTTCGATATCAGCTTCCACTGCTTCAGATACAAACAATCGGTCCTCCTCAAGCGGACGCTGGTCCTCATACTCTTCAGGCTCATTGGCGCAGTACCATACCTTCGGTTCCGGTCCCATCGTAATGATGAGTTCTCCTCCAGACACGATGTCATTGTGTCCGATATAACCCTTGGTGTATGCCTTTCCGTTGAGGGTGATGCTCTGTATATAGCGGTTTTCATCGCTGTTGTTTTCCGCTATGATCCTGAACGTACCCCCGTCCACCTCGATCTCAGCCTTGTCGAAGAGAGGTGTTCCGAACCAGTAGCGTCCGGAAGCAGGCTCAACTTCATAGAATCCCAGAGATGACAGGATATACCATGACGACATCTGGCCTACATCCTCATTGCCGGAAAGGCCATCCGGTTCAGCTCCATATAATGTGCTGAGTACCTCGCGCACCTTATCTGCCGTCTTCCATGGCTGTCCTGCCATGGTGTAGAAATACAGGATATGATGGCTTGGCTCATTGCCATGTGCATACTGTCCGATGAGTCCGGAGATGTCAGGTGAAGACTCCGCACCCTCGATTACGGAAGGCACGAGGAACAGTGAGTCCAGCTTATCAAGGAATGCATCCTTGTTGCCGAAGCAGCTGACCAGTCCTTTGAAGTCATGTGGCACCAGCCATGTATACTGCCAACCGTTGCCCTCGCAGTAGTCATCTGCGCGGTGTGTCGATGCAAATGGACTGTATTCCTTGCGGAACCTGCCCTTGCTGTCCTTGCCTCTGATGAATCCCAACTCTCGGTCAAACAGATCTATGTATGACTTGCTTCTGTTGAGGAAATGCTGGTAATCGTCTTCCTTTCCCAGTACTTTGGCTGCATTTGCCAAGGCTCCGTCTGCAAGTGCATATTCCAGGTCATACGCCACAGACTCATCCATGAGGTCACATGGAATGTATCCGTATTTCATCCTATGTTCCTGACCTCGGTCGGGTCTGAGCGCCGATGCCTTCATGGCCTCGAAGGCATGCTCGTAGTCAACGCCGTCAATCCCTTTGACAATGGCATCCGCCACCGGGATTATGCCAGGATTGCCCACCATGCAGTTGGTCTCGCAGCCATGCAGATGCCATACCGGCAGCTTGCCCTGCTGATCATATATGGCAATCATCGTGTTTATGAAATCCACATACCTCTCTGATTGGAAGATGCTATACAGCGGCATTGTAGCGCGGTATGTATCCCAAAGTGAGAATGTTGTATATGTCTTGTATCCTGGGTTTTCATGAGGCTCGCCGTCTGCACCTCTATAGCTTCCGTCCACGTCGCAGAACGTCGAAGGAGCGATCATTGAGTGGTAAAGGGCGGTGTAGAATATCTTCAGAGCCTCCTTGTCCTTGCCCTCTACCTTTATCTTTCCAAGCTCCTCGTTCCATGCCTGCTCGGCCGCCTTGGCAGTTGCCTCGAAGTCCCAACCCGGCATCTCTGCCTTCATGTTTGCATACGCTCCTTCCATGCTCACTGGCGAGAGCGCTACCTTCATCATGATCTGCTCCTGCGGCTTCGCTTCAAAGTAAGCATGTGCAAACGCAGCCATGTCCTTGAACTCATCCTCCCATATCTGGATGTTGCCTCTAAGGACTTTGAAATCCTTGAACGGCTTTGAAAACTCGGCGTAGAAATACACCTTCTGGTCGTCAGCCCAGCCTCGTGAGTATCTGTATCCCCTTAGCGCCTGTCCGTTCGGATCCGGCTCTCCGGTCTGCGGGTCAACTCTTTCGATCTGGGCATCCATAGGCCTGTCCCAGCATCCTCCGTTCAACATGTTGATGACGATGCCGGCCTCTTCCGACTGCGGGAAGGTATATCGATGCAGTCCCACGCGGTTGGTGGCTGTCATCTCCGCAGTGATGCCATATCGTGTCAGCGGGACGCTGTAGTAACCAGGTTTCGCAACCTCATGACGGCGGTCCGCATATGACCACATTCCTGTTGACGGGTCCTCTTCGCGTCCGCGACCGTATGTAACCTCACCGACCACCGGCATTACGGTGATGTCGAACAGGTCGCCGATGCCGGTTCCGCTGAGGTGGGTGTGCGAGAATCCGATCACGGTCGAGTCGCTGTCATGGTATCCGGAGCACCAGTCCCACTCCTGAGGGATGCTGGTCGGTCCGAGCTGCACCATGCCCAGCGGCACGTTCGCTCCCACGAACACGTGTCCGTGTCCGCCGCTGCCGATCTTCGGGTCGACGTAGTCCGTGTAACTGTCAATATTGCCTTGCTGTGTGCATCCTGCCAGAAGCAGTGCCGCAAGCATGAATTTTATCTGGCGCATAAATTGTTGTGTTTCAGTGTGTTATTGAAACTGCGTGCCGCAAAAGGGGAGCACGCAGTTCGTCTAAGTTATTGATTGTCAGAGAGATGTCTGCCAGCGGTTTTGCCGCCACGGACGAGGTCGGCGTGGCTGATACGGCCCTTCATGTGTCGGCCCTTGGTGATGACCAGGCGGTCACGGCCACCGCAGTAATTAGGGTCGAGGGTGATCTCGATGCTGTCGAAGCGCGGGGTGGTCAGCGTGTATGACGGATCGCCGGGGCAGTCGGGGTATAAGCCCATCATGGAGAACACCGCCCATGCCGACATTGTGCCGGTGTCGTCGTTGCCCGGAAGGCCGGCCGGCGCCGTAGTGTAGTGTTTGTCCAGCAGCTCCGAGACTATCTGAGCTGTCCTCCACTCTTCGCCCTTGAAGTAGCTGAAGAGGTATGGGTATGCTATGTCCGGCTCATTCGCGGGATCGTAAAGTCCTTCGTCAAAGACCTTCTGCAGCTTCTGCACGAAAGCCTTGCGACCACCCATCAGCTTGGCCAGGCCAAGTACATCATGAGGCACATAGAAGGTGTAGTTCCATGCACTGCCCTCGTGGAAGCCCGGCACGGCCTCGAAGTTCTCTCCCTGGCGCGGATTGAACGGCGTGAGGAAGGTGCCGTCTGCGTTCAGCGGTCTGAATGTTCCGAACTCAGGGCAGTAGTAATGTTTATACTGAAGCGACTGCTCGCGGAACGTCGCCGCATCCTCGGTATGTCCAAGGTCCTCGGCAAGAAGCGAAAGCGCATAGTCGGCGATATAGTATTCGAGTGCATGTGATACCGAGTTGTCGCCCGAAGCGTCGGCAGAATATAATCCGAGCGGCACATAGCCGTCGGAAAGATAAGGGTCTATGTCAGGGCGCATGAGGTTCTGCGCTCCCGGGGTGGTGGCTGACTTCACAAAGGCTTCGTATGCTGTCTCTATGTCGAAGTCACGAAGGCCCTTGAGCCATGTGTCAGTGATGACAGGGATTGCAGGGTCGCCCTCCATTGTGAATGTCTCACGCCCGAAAAGTTCCCACTTCGGCATCCAGCCCCACTCCTTGTACATCGATATCATCGAACGGACCATGTCCAACTGCTTTTCCGGATAGACAAGGGTCATCAGCTGGTGCAGGTTTCGGTAGGTGTCCCAAAGCGAGAACACGCTGTAGCGGTTCTGTCCCTGAGGAACGCAACCCACTCCGTCCGACTCCATCAATGGATACTCACCGTTGATGTCGTTGAGGATGCTCGGATGGATAAGTGTGTGATAAAGAGCAGTATAGAACACTTCTTTGTCGCGATCTGTGCCGCCTGTGACCTTGATGCGCGACAGGTCTGATTCCCATGCTGTCTCGGCCGCAGCGCGCACAGTCTCGAAGTTTGAGACACCCGGTGCAAGCCTTGCCTGCTCGGCGTTCAGATTCTTCCACGCGTTCTCGCAGCTTACAAACGAAACTCCCATCTGCAGCTCTACCTGCTCGCCCTCCTCGGTGTCAAATGTGAACCAATATCCGACATCATTTCCAGCTATCTCACGTCCGTAACGCTCATATATCTTGTATGTTCCGTCGTCCGGAGTCCAGGCTCCTTCTATTCCCGCCCGAAGCGGCTGGAACTTCCAGAAGCCACCCTTCGAAGGCATCTTGTTGATGCGGATGGCGAAATATACAGGGAACACAGCCTGTGAGTTGTAACAGAATGTACCGGCGAGGCGCATGCCCTCGATCTCCGTTTCGCTGACCTTGCGGATCCATGCTCCGGTCTCATTGGTGAGTCCTTCGCCGAAGTTGACCAGGATATTCCCCTGACCGCCAGGGAAGGTATATCGCTCAATCGAAGTGCGTGTGGTTGCGCTGACCTCGGCCTTGATGCCATGAGCCAGAAGTTCACAGCCATAATAGCCGGGCTCGGCTGTCTCAGAAGTGTATTCGGATCCATATACATGGTAATCCACCATAAGCGGACCGCTTGTAGGCATGGTCAAAGCCAGACCTACCTCCGGGCATCCAACGCCACTGAGATTGACATGTGAGAATCCTGTAAAGTATTTATTGTCAGAGCTATAGGGCGTGCTCCACCACCTGCTGTCCTTGTCATAACGGTTCATCTCCGACCCCATCACATTGAACGGAGTCACGGACATCATTCCGTTAGGACATAAGGCACCCGGATTGGTCGTGCCATAGTTCGACGACCCGATGAACGGGTTCACATGGTCGGTGAGCTTCGCCTCCTGCGCATAAGCCGAAAAGCAGACGGTGCAAAGCGCGAGTGCTATCAGTCTGGCAATTTTCATATTATCTTCTGATGAGTTTGTCAAGCGTGTTCAGACGGGTCTTGACAGATCTATTCATGGTGTTATCAGTTTCGGTTAACTTACAAATATAGCAAAAAGAAAGTCGCAACGGTCTGTTGCGACTTTCTTTTTTGTTATATATAAATCAATTATACGAGCGGCTCGCCGGTCATTGCAGCAGGCTGCTCGATGCCCATGAGCTTGAGGATTGTCGGAGCCACGTCAGCGAGCTTACCGTTCTTCACCTCCTTCACCTCGTCACCAGCGTTCACTACGATAAATGGAACATCGTTGAGTGAGTGAGCCGTGTTAGGTGTGCCGTCCTCGTTTACAGCGTAGTCAGCGTTACCGTGGTCAGCTGTGATGAGAACAACGTAACCCTGTGCCTTAGCTGCCTCGACTACCTTCTCAACGCATGTGTCTACGGCTGTAACCGCCTTGCGGATAGCCTCATAAACACCAGTGTGACCGATCATGTCGCCGTTTGCGAAATTCAATATGATAAGGTCGTTCTTGCCTGTGTTGACAGCCTCGACGAGCTTCTCAGTTACCTCTGGTGCGCTCATCTCAGGCTGGAGGTCGTAAGTTGCAACCTTTGGAGAGTTCACGAGGATACGGTCCTCATTCTCGAAGAGTGACTCTGCACCACCGTTGAAGAAGAATGTAACGTGTGCATACTTCTCGGTCTCAGCGATACGGAGCTGGTTCTTGCCTGCCTTCGAAACTACCTCGCCGAGAGTCTCCTGTACGTTCTCCTTGTCGAAGAGGATGTGTACGCCTGTGAATGATGCGTCGTACGGAGTAAGGCAGCAGTAGTAGAGTGGAAGGGTGTGCATGCCGAACTCTGGCATGTCCTGCTGTGTGAGGACAGCTGTGAGCTCACGTGCGCGGTCGTTACGGAAGTTGAAGAAGATCACTGCGTCGCCCTCCTGGATCTTTGTAAGTGGCTGACCGTCAGCGCCTGTCACTGCGATAGGCTTGATGAACTCATCGGTAACGCCCTCGTCGTATGAAGCCTGGATAGCCTCGGTAGCAGAAGTTGCGTATACGCCCTTGCCCTCAACGAGGAGGTCGTAAGCCTCCTTAACGCGCTCCCATCTCTTGTCACGGTCCATGGCGTAGAAGCGACCGCATACTGTAGCGACCTTTCCTGTAGACTTCGCCATCTCTGCCTCGAGAGCCTCTACGAAGCCCTTTCCGCTCTTAGGGTCAGTGTCACGGCCGTCCATGAAGCAGTGAACGAATACGTCCTCAAGACCATACTCCTTAGCTACATTGAGGAACTCATATACATGCTCGAGTGAGCTGTGCACGCCACCCATAGATGCGAGACCCATCAGGTGGAGCTGCTTGTTGTTTGCCTTTACATAGTCATACGCAGCCTTGATCTCAGCGTTC
>JAEIGA010018047.1_pt1 | contig 10749 bp, 6 predicted proteins | sample 9270691 | NCBI WGS metagenome assembly JAEIGA01 (sample SAMN17057246, study PRJNA624740) | gut metagenome | biome: biome; isolation source: fecal sample | host: Bos grunniens | place: China: Xizang | collected 2019 | reverse complement strand
CTTCAGTGTTCGCTACATGTATTTCAATGTTAGGGTTTCCATTAAACATTGTTTCGTATAGGTAGTAATTATACTTTGAAGCCAATAAGAAACCGTAATTGTCATTTTTCACAACGCCACCATTTTGAATTTCTCGTTTTAGCTCAGCTGCTTCTTGCTTATTTTTAATGATCTTCTTCTCCAATTGGGGTTTAATGTAGTTTATTTTAGAGAGCATGCTTATCGCGTGCAGGCGAGTAGCGTCTGTATCTGCGTTCGCGGCTCGCTTATACACTTAAACGAAACCATTTTATATTTTAACACTATACGGTTTTAAGAATTCGTATTCTTTCTCGAAATTGTATTCGAATTACTGAGAGAAGTATATCATTTAGTCTAACACTATATAAAACTTTATATTCCTTTAACGTGCAATATTTATTAACTTTTAGCAATACTCTTGAATAATTTAAAACTTTCTTACAGGAGTGAGTGTTTTACGTTATAATTACAAAATTTTATATATTTAATTGTTCATGTCTATGATTATATGTTTATGGTTATACATATAATTAACCTTTTACATATAACCGAGCTTATTGAGCGTTTTTTATAAAAGTGGGATACCCATTTCAGTGTATGTTAAAAAAAATAGACTTTAATTTGTGAGTGATGTTGAGAATAGACTTTGTTTTGGGTGATATTGGAATAATCTTCAATTTGGGCGATGTTGAGAATAGCCTTTGTTTTGGGTGATATTGGAATAATCTTCAATTTGGGCGATGTTGAGAATAGCCTTTGTTTTGGGTGATATTGGAATAATCTTCAATTTGGGCGATGTTGAGATAGTCTTCAATTTGGGCGATGTTGAGAACACTTTTCCGAGCGATATTTCGTGCTGTAAATAAACGACAACCATAAACATCGTCGCCAAACTTTATTGTGGATAGCCCGGGACTGGGAAATCTACACTCTTACGGAAATTATACGCATAATATAATAAACGGGACCAGATTATATTGTGTCCGACAAATTAACTTATATCAACATATTAGATGTTGTCCCAAGAGAATGTTGCATAGTAGAGTACTCCCTAGTAGAATACTCCTACATAGCTGAAAGCTGCTACGCTAGATACTCCTACATACCACTTCGTGGCTACGTTTAATGCTCCGCGACTTAACGTCGCTACGTAAAATACTTCGCGACTTGCAGTCGCTACGTTATACAACTTGCTCAAATTAACGCCCAAAACAATACCCTCAAAACATTTAAAAAACTTTGGCCCACTGTATAAAGACAGAATACACATCCCACGGAGGATATACATGGACGAAGTTTTCATGTTCAGTTATTAGGAAATGTGGGCCCTATTAAAGTGTATTCAAATAAAACAACATATCCAAAAAACACTCTCTCCGGAATAGCCGATAGAAATTTATATGTTTGGCGATCCTTTTTAGTTGAAATGCACCGCGACATCTATCGCTTAGCAAACTAACCTTAAATAAGGAGGAGATGGAACACCCATGTATTGGTATCATGCGTTTAAAGACTTTGGTATAGACATCGAAACGGAATATCTTTAAAAGTTGCATCGCTTCGATGAGGAGTTTGGTAAATACATTTCTGGTTTAAAACAACAGTGGCGAAACCAAATCTTAAACTAAGAGACCAACAAGCCAGCAGAATAAAAGCCAGTAGAATAAAGACTACCTTTTGATGTTGTGTCGGTGGAATCACTTAAGAAATATATTTCTTAGGGATATGTTATTTTAGTTGGAACACATAGAGCAAGAACATATTATTAATAGAAGGTCTTTTCACAATTCAAAAATACTGTCTTCTACGCCAAAGATGGTAAAAAATATCGTCTAAATGGTCCGGTTTATACGCTGTCCGAGACCGGATAATCATACCAAAAGAAGTATTTGATATACAATTACAACCAAACTACTGGCGAATTCACCCTAAAAGATGAGCACGGTTCGGAAACTATCGTAGGACCGAAATATAAAAACAAAACCTCATACCAACTCGCGCCTGGTGATGTTTTGACAGTGAATGTCGTTTAAGGAAGAGAATTGCCAGGTGTCATTATCGACATGTAAAGTCTGTTTGAATTTGGTAGTTTTTACACAGCGATAAGTAGATGTAAAAAAATTTAAGATGTGAAATTGGTGTCCGTTGCCCAAATGCAATGTCCGGATTTACAAAACGAGTTCGTTTTAACGGAACTACTTAGTGAGTGATTTTAGGGTGGTGACTAAACAAACTCTCAAAGGCGCACCACCTCAAATAAATTTTTTTTAGGCAAATTGCTCAAACGTAAATTTTCTATTTTGACGCCCCGAAAGGACTTAGAGTAAAATAGAAAATTTGCTCAGTGAATGATTTCCTCAACTTGGTGATTAAACAAAACCAAAGGCATATCTTCTTCTGAGGATAAATTGCGATAGGGCGCATCCACCTAGAAAGTATTGTTGCCGACAAAAGAGCACACGACGAAATTCGAGTCTATTTGTTTGTCGTTAAGAACTTTATACTCAAAATGCTGGAAACATGGCTCACCGTAATCGTTCAGGTAATTTTCGGTCGTGTTTTGGTCAGGGCATGCTGACACGTTTAGGATGAAGTATTCATACGTCTTTTGCGTTTAGGATTGTTTTTTGTAGGGATTGAATGACAAATAACGTTAATCAGGCGAGCGTGTATCTTTGGGTTGGACTTGTTTAAGCACAACGCGCATACGGTATTTTGTGTCTGGACCAATTATATGAAATTGGTCCGTGTGCAAATAGTCATCCAAATTGAGTGCGGTTTGTTCATCCTACGTCAAGAAGGAATATTTACGAAGAGATTGTGTCTCGGATAAATCGTATTTGGCTTTTGTTTTGATTATATTTTGGTTATGTGAAGTTTTTGTTTAATATCGTCTTTTTGTTTAAATGCTTCCTCCTTGGTGATATTTATAGGTGATGTTGCCGTATAATTCATTCTAAGAATCTAGTTATAATTGAACGTCTTTTGTTAAAATCATTTTTTATTTGCAATTAATTCAATAATATTATTTTCTGAGACTTTAATTTGGTTATGATTTGTTCCTAGAATATAGTTATGTTAAAGATTTATTATTTTAATAATAAATGTTATCTTATAACACTTATGATACATCTATGACCGAATCTACAATTACGACATATAACGCAAGTCCATATGACGACAGCTTATTAGTCTCGTCATTGCAAAACACTTCCCTATAAAATACCTCAGATTTGTGCGTGATTAATAGAATGAAATAACAACAAACTGATAGCGATGAATGGCAGGTGTGGTAGCCACATTTGGCACACCCATAATATGATAATTTTGTGTCATTTATCAACGAATCATTAGATGCTTTCGGCACAATGTTGCGGTTAAACAAAACATATCCGATTAAGGAATACAAGGTTAGAGATTTGTTTGATATGTGGGATTAAGTAATACGAAACACTAAACAGGGATTTGTTCCTACGCCTAATGTTCTTTTGCACCCTTCTTTCGTAAAAGACTTAGAAGAGAACACAATTGCTATGCTGTTAGCCAAATAAAAGATAAAAATTCCACCCTATTTGAAACACAAATCAGAGATGAGAAATGCGTAAGATGAAACTGTGGCGATGTTATACGCTGAAAATGGTATTATTCCTCCTAAGGAATGGTGCCACGCTGATAGTCTTCAAAACAGTAAAGGTCAAACTGTGTTGATGATGCTTATCCGTTATTAGTTCTTCTCGAAGCATGAATATGGGCAAAGATTAATTTAACACGAGTTTGATAAATGGTTTAAAACAATCCCGAAGTGCTGGATACATAATCCGCTAATACGTAATAAAGCGGGAAACACCGTGGCCATGTTGTTATCAAGATTTGGTATAATCGCTCCACCAGAGTTATAACACGATCCGAGAAAATAAAACTACTCGGGTGTCACTGTGGCTGGGTATTTGACACATCTCTAAGTTAATGTCCCAGCATAATGGCGTGTTGTTGAAAAGCAACATCGAAGAAAAAGCAATCTTGAAGAAAGAATACTATCGAAGAAAAGATAATACAAGTGAGCTTTGAAAATCTGAAAATTTATTTTTTGGCGCTCGCGAAGCAAGCTAAAAGCTAAAACAATATTTTGTAAATAAAATGTCGTCAAAAGACGATGATAAGTAATCAGATTAGGAAGCAAAACCCTAGGCGAATGCCAATAAACCTGCGGATGTTAATAAACCACTTTTACTTGTTCCGGGATTGTTCGCGAATTACAAACATGAAACTGTTTAAGCGGATCGCGTTCCTTACGAAATTATTATAGATTAATTACATGCCGACAAATAGGGTTATTATATACTTAGTGCCGGAACAGGCACAGGCAAGAGCTCTGCGTTCGTGAATGAGTTATTTAAAGATGCTTTACAAAACAAAAAATCTGTTTTAGTCACACAGCCACGTGTTGCGTTGTGTATTAATAAGATGACAGATCTTCCTCCATATTAAAAGAATCTCAAACCTGGTGCGAACTTGGGCTATCTTTGCGGTAATGGTATTTAGTTGGATGTGTCCGAGGCGCAATATGTTAAATTTTTAACCACTGAAAAATTTTAGCAGTTATGTATTTAGTCTATTAACGAATAGAAAGATTTGCTAGCGGATATTGAATATGTCGCCATTGATGAGGCGCATGATATTTCTGAACAAATGATCTTTACGCTTTTAGTTATCAGAGAGTATAGAAAATCATTCCCGTATAGTCACGGGCTGACAAAGTTTATCTTTATGTCGGCTACAATTGATATAAATCTTTTTGCCAAATATTATTAAATGAATTTAAACGACACAAATATCGGCTATATTGTTCCTCCGAAGTAGAGTATTGTTTGGAATAAAGATATAACATATCAGGGCACAGAGCCAACAGCAATAGCCAATTTCTAAAAAATATTACCTTAGTTGTATAAGGATATACAAACCGAAAAATCAACTTACAAGCACACGCTTATATTCTGTTCAGCTAGTATGTAAATACAAAGCATCCTTAGAGTTATCCAAAATAATCCACCCCCGTTTGAGCATATGGCATTTCCTTTTGCGTCTATGGATATAGCAGAACACACATAGAACTTGACTTATTTCGAGAGAGAGTATCCATTGAAAGATGCCGAAGGGAAAGACATACCAGACACGACGACTCCGAAATTTATTGTTTCAACAAACTTACTTGAAGCAGGTGCGACTATTAAGAACTTGCTTTGTATGGTTGATGTGGGCTAGCGATTTTACCCAACGATAGATGTGTTAAATAACAAGTCCATAAATATGATCATACCCATATCGGATAGCTCCAAGTAGTAGCGTATTGGTCGTATTGGTCGTAATCATGATGGTTATGCTTTTATGCTTTATCCCGAAAGCACGACCTTGTATCCTGATCCCTCACCGATCATTTTGCCGAATAAGCTTAGCACGGACATTTTGCTTAGGATCATTAAACTTGAAATCAAAAACTATACAATATACCAACTATTATATCGTCCTATGAAAATACGTTTCTAAAAATATGATTTGCTGCAAAACATTAGCGCAGATCTTCTGAACAAGTCTATCTGCCAATTGAAGCAACTACAAATATTAGACGATAATAATTGTTTATCCATCTTAGGAATATGGCTCCTCCGGAATATGCTTACTATTCCGGATATGTTATTAATTTTCTTTGGGGCTAATTTGGAGCAATTGTGTATATGTCGCGCTATTATAAACGCGCGTTTAACGAGAGCCTAAAAATTGATATTAATGGACATGCTCCTTTCTAAATACGCCGTTCAACAGGATAACGTTCTTAGGAAGGCGATGATAAATGTAAATGTCGTAATACAAATACTAGAACAAGCATTCGAATCATACGTTTCTGGTTATAATAGACTGTTGCTCCTTCCTAAAGAAGATCGCGTATTTAGGTATTAAGAGTTTAAAGACTTTTTAGTCGCGGCAGACATCATATGAGACCAAAAAATATATTTTTTGGAGGCTATCAGTAAGGAGAGTCTCGCAGAGACTCGACGGCGTTAGATAGGAGAGTTTTTTTAAACTCGACGCCCATCGGGTCTGAAAGTCTCACAGACTTGACGACATCGTTTAGAAGAGTCTCACAGACTTGAAGGCGTTAGATAGGAGAGTTTCATAAACTCGATGGCATGCCTTCCTTGACAATCATGCTAGCTCTGAAAATGTTGAACTTATACATGAGTGGCATGTCTTGGTATTCTCTCGACTTTCTGATTTCTGGATAGGAGGCCGGGTTCTCGACCAACGCCGCAAGGATGGATACGAGAGCGGATTACATGGCCGGCGTTAGTTTGACTTTATAATCAGAAAACATGTTCAGTAAATCTGCAACTTGGCCGGATGTGTCAAAGTTTTGACTTGGTGATGGTTTTTCACCAGGCATGTATTAGAACTGTTCCTTACGGCCTAAATTAGTGTTTTACGGCATTCCTGATCCCTAGTATTTAGCCATCTTAACAAAGTTTTCCTTTTGAGGGATGTTCGCCTAAATCGCTAATGCGTCGCCACGTAGTGGCTCTGAGCGCGGAAGCGCGTCGCCCCTTACGGGGCTTAAGGTCGGCAGACCGTCATATCCCATCGGGTCTTACTAAACACCATTAAACGGCGTAATAGTAGGCAACAGTTGGCCGGTTTCGCCAGCACGTTGCATGATGTTTTGGATAGCGGTGGACTAGGTAATGTGGTTGCCTGTCTTGAATCTACGTTGGTCGCGAGTTTGAATGTTAGATTGGTTCAAACGGTTGGCCTGCTCCATAATTTGGCTTTAGGAGACGGTTAGATCTGGCATAAGTTTGCGACGTTGGAGGTTGATATATTGTCCGTCATTGTTATAGACTTCCTAATAATCGATAGCAGCAGTTTGATAGATGTCCTGTTTCTTGAGACTGTTGATTGCTTGATCGGCGTATTCCTCAGTGCCCAAAAGGCTGTCAAAGTTTTCAATACCATAAGGAGAATTCAAGGAAATTGTGCTTTCAGAAGGAACAACAGAATTTACAAACTAAGAATTTTTTATTTCTTGGGTTTGGTAATATGGCTTACCGTATCTTTTAGTTTAACTCTGCATTTGATTTTATTTGTGGTAAATATTTGGTAATAAAATCGTAATGCAAACATAGAAATAAAACTTATTTATGATCTTTTATTCAAAACTAGAACCATTTATAAAGACTTATATAATGTAAGATTATACGAACAATCCTTTTGTAGGGAGTAAAGTGATTTAGGAGTTAAAAATTGGAACACGCAAAAACATGCAATACGATCCTATCCAAAGTCCGGTGTAGCTGATATAGTAGCTCGAAAACATGGACTATTTGGCGTATGATATAGTTGAACGCCTCAAAGATAAGGAGCCTGTTGTGAGACAGATATTAAAGGAGCAAAACGATATAGATTATTTAATGGATATGCATTAGGAGTATTATACAAACGAAAACAAACGCGAAAACAGTCTAGTGTATAAGTTGCAAAACTAATACCTCTCTGACATTGAAACTTAGCGCATCATTTCCAATATACCACTTTGCCCTGGAAATATTGTTGAACTGGACACGAATGAACATCATATACTATAACTCAGCCCGGTGATGTATTTGGTTAGCGTGAATTGGGGAACAACCAACCAAAACACGGTTAAGGAATATTTTAATAGGTGGGTGCCAATAGTGCCTTATAATGCGAACCTTTACGTGGCGATGTATTCTCCAAACACTTTTAAGATACAAGAACACTAAAAACAATTCTTAAACGTTTATAATCATCGTTATATACACAATTATAAATACGCATACGTTTTGAAACAATTGCCATAAACAAAAGTTTATTTAACGTATAACGGTTAATTATACAAACTTACCAAAGAACAAAACGCCTAGAATGTGCTTTCCAAGTTGGTAAAAGACTTCACAGATGTGCCGGATGATATGATTCCTATTGAGGACTATCATTCGAAAGTGTATTCCCTTTTGGAGTAGATGTTGGTCGAATAACTAAACGAGTTCTTTAGCAATTGCGATCAACAGCGAACGCAAATAAACGATAAGCTCCAAAAAATTGTTTCCATAACGCAATCGTTGTTTAACAATTTAGTTTATGAAAATATTCTTTAAAAGGATTAGACTTTAAACAGAAAATACAAAATAATTAACAGTGAGGAAGTGTGTTCCGAATTATTTAACGTGGTGGATGTGTTTGTATAAAATTTGCCAAAGATAAATTACACATAAGCGGATTAACGAAACTTGGATATGAATCAACACATTTGTAGGATCGTTGATACCTTGTTGGGGGTCGTGTAATTCGATTTTGATCACCGTCTCCTGGACACGTAGAAGGAATATTTTTACACAAATTAGGATTATATGTTTTGCATTAAATAATATCAATTTACAAATTAAGAGGGGAATGTTTTTAGGATAGTTGCTCCTATGAATAATATTGTTTCAAATGTTTATGTATATTCGGTTGTTGGAAAGTGATAATCGTTTTAAATTGGGTTTAATTTTATTTAGTATTCATCATAGAATGTTAGTAAATGGTATTTTTTGTATTGGTTTTGGACGTATAAAAATGTCAAACGAAATTGAAGTTGAAGAATAGATGGATTATTATGGTGGTATGAGCACATTACACAAAAAATAAAATAATATCAATTTTGTAAAGAGACATATAACAACAAAACGTTCCGAAAGAAAAAATACGTCGCAAACGAACGTTATAACCGTGAATACGAAAGATAGTAAGATGTAATAAATTTTGAAAAAGAAGGGGTTGAATTAATAAATTATATCAATGATAACATCCCAATAGTCAAATAATGACACATATGAAATAACTCCTATATCTTGGATAAAAGATTCCGTATTAGAATAAACACAGGAATTAATAAATTGGATGAATGGGGTTAAAAGTTAGATAAGTCAAAACAATAACTTAAAATAATTTACGGCATGCTAAATGAGTTTTTAATTAATGAATTGAAAAAATAACTACATTCTAATTCCGTAAAATATCACGCTTGTCTAGATTATCAGTTCTTTAATGAAAACGGAATAGATAGAGAATACGTGGATAAATTTGTCCAGTATTTACTAATTAGTGGTAATGATTGGGTTTAATATTATTTAAAGCTTTATGCTTTATCTCAAACTATCGTGTAATAAATTCTGACGATTAACAAAACTACTGCAACTTAAGCCATTTATCAGAATGAATACATCATATACACGGATCCGAATCTCGAAGCAGGATAATGTTCTGTGGTGTGTGATAAATGTGGTGCTAAGATAGTTAATAATGTTGAAAATTTTGTAAAGTATTTGGAAATTGTTTATAGTGACGAAGTTATTGACGGTGAAAGTTTGTCTAATTTCCATCATATTAATTGTGGAAATTAGTTCTTCACAAAGATCGGTGTCGGTATAAAGGGTTCGGATTCTGGTATAGCCCCGTATGAATACATCGGTATGGGTGATCCAACCGAGTTAGATAGAATTTAATGGGAGTTGTTGCCTGATTTTAGTATTTTGGGTGAAGCGTTTAAGGAGGGTGATATGTTTAAGAACGATAATACACCTTCTTAATCATATTCGTATGATGCTTTTACCTCTAGAATTTATGTTGAGAATAGTAACTATTTAAGTGGTAGAAGAAGAGGTGGTGTGAGAACTAATTTATAAAACGAAAATAATAGAATCTAACAACTAGCGACGATACCAATCTAGGGCAATCCTCTATAAGTAAATGAGGATTAAAATATTGTAGCCGACTTTGAAGCTATACCGGATAATTTTATAAGGTTATAATAACGTAATGGTTAATTTTAACTCCCTGTTTTTGATCTTAATCCAAATGATCCCAATTCTAACATCCGGAGATTGTTAAATATACGAAACCTTTTAAATAATCCATTTAATGACCGTGCGTAGTGGTAATAATTCAAAGATGGAGTAAATGAATAATTTAAACTCGCATTTAAAGGACCAGATGATGAAAACATAAATTTAAATATCCTGGAATCAATGACTTATTTGCTTAAGTTTAAATAATTTGTAGATGAGCTTTATAAAAAATATACGTAATAACGAGATATACTTTATATCATTAATATTGGTGATTGTGAAAATACCATTAACACATTAAGGAGTTGGATCCTTGACGTGTGGAAAAGAATTTAAGTTTTCATTTAAGTTTTATTTATTAATCTGGTAGTGCATGTTCAATGTTGGTAAACATGTGGTTACATAGTGACGATAATTTACAAAAATAACTTCCTTAAGCCATAAATAACATATTAGACACGATAAAACATCGTAATGGTGAATAATATCTTATCGCAACACGACATTGCAAAAATATATTAAGTGCCTTGGATACCATACACAAATAAATATTTAAAAATGTTTAACAGGCAAATGGAATGTAATTCATTATAAAATAAATTATCGCCATAACCGTTTTAAGATCTTTTGTTTTTGATACTTATAATGAGTAAGGAATACTAATACACACATCAATTGTGTTCTCTGATAACATTGTTGCTTTTAATGAGGCATATGTTGAAATATTAAAAATAAAATTCTAAAAAATACAAGAACTACTAAACATCATAGTTATAGATAATGATAAAAAACATGATTTTAATAATATATTGAAAATTATTAACAATTT
>JAEIGA010018046.1_pt1 | contig 10749 bp, 21 predicted proteins | sample 9270691 | NCBI WGS metagenome assembly JAEIGA01 (sample SAMN17057246, study PRJNA624740) | gut metagenome | biome: biome; isolation source: fecal sample | host: Bos grunniens | place: China: Xizang | collected 2019 | reverse complement strand
TGCTGTGCTTTGCTGTGGCAAGGATCCGGGAAGCAGCTTGTCTTCCGGCACTCCGGCGCTCGCTACCGCATCCGTCTTGCACCACCAGCGGATGATCGGACGCATTGACCGTCTTCCTTCATATTCTGATTCTTCGTTGCCGTAAACAGCGCCGATCTTTTTCCCCTTGAACTGAGCGCCCCAGTCATCGCCCCAGTTGATCTGGAAGTTGTTACATTTCTCAACGATCGAGCAGAATGTCTTGAATGCGCTGCTTGTCTTGCTCGAATCATTGTAGTCGTTGACCATGATGTATTTTGAACCGGCGAAAGGCCATTTCTTGTCAGCTCTGTCGTCGTTGTTGAACCTGTCCGCGAAGAGTCCCGCCTGATCATCATTCTGGTCAAAGTCAAGCAGAACAACGATCATGTCCTTGCCGGTACTCGATTCCTTTTCCGTGACCTGCTTGATCACACAATAATGACCGCCAAGTCTGATCTGGGTGCGCTCTCCGCTAACTCTTGCTTCATCAAATCCGCTAGGTTTCTGCATATCTTTTAACCTCCTGCATAAGCATTAAAATGTTTTTGTTTTCGCTGTAATGTCTGTGGAAGCTTTCCGGCGTATGGTCGAACGGACCATTCTTCTTTCCGGCTTCCTGTCTCAATGGGTTCTTTCCGCGGACCTTCTGTCCGTAGTATTCGTCAAGGAACTGCTCAACGGTCAAACCCCTGTCTTCAGCTTCGAAGAACAATTCATATCTTTTATTACGCACAAACAGCTGAATGTCGTTCGGATCCACGACGACAGGTCTTGTGATCTGGTTGTCTCGGAAGTAGTCTTCGATAGCTTGTCTGCACTGTTCTTTGTTGCACATATTGGGTGCGTCAACGTCACGGCAAATCAGCCGATCCGTCTTCCATACCCTTGCGCAGATCTTCGCAGTTGCTTCAATGTCGCACGCTGACCAGTGTCCCGTTTCCCTGCCTCGCCAGAATTGGCTCTTTTCCCATGTCTCATGGAACTCTTTGTGGCATTTGGGGCAGAGCGTGATCACGTCCTTATACGCTTCATGACCCAGCCGGAAGTAGTTGAGGTGGTGCGTCTGGTAGACCTGCCCATGCAAATCTCGGTGGCAGATTACACACCGACCGTCGTCAAATTCGAAGCGTGCTTTTTTGACGTTTTGCCAGTGCGGATGCTTCTGGATGTATTCGCTGTAGTCAATCAATGAACCATCTGGTAGATAAGCCCATCCCAATTAATCACCGTCCATTCCATAGTAATCTCGAATAGCAGCGTCTACGGCCTTGAGGTCGTTCGGGATCTTCGGCTCGAATAATCCTTCGGGACTCTTTGCCGTGCTGATGCCGTTACTCTGGGTGTAGAATTCGTAGTTGTTGCAATACAGTACGATGTCGAAGCAGCCTTCAAGGCAGAGCTTTTCATCAAGCATCTTTCCGATAGTCTTGCACTTTTCTCTGCCGTCTGCTCCGGTCTCGGTGTGATGCAGGAAATAAACAATCTTGTCGTCCTGATCCAGCTCATTGATAAAGTGCACAAGATTGCGAAAGTTCTTCGCAATATCGGTGAACTTGTCGTAGGATTTTTCGCCGGAGCGGTCGAACAGCTCGTTCGCCATGAGATACTGGCTGTCGTCAATAACAACCGATTTGACCTGCGCTCTGGCGATCGTGCTCTCAATCCATGAGTATTTAGCAGCGTTCGCCTGTGCATAAGAATTGATATCGGCGCTGTTTTCGAACTTCGGTACTCTGATCACTTTCAGATCCGAACGAAACGGCAGGCGCCCTTTTTCTATAGAAATAATCCCAACCTCATCCGGCTTGAAATTCTTCAGAGAATACGTTTTCCCTGAGCCGGACTGACCGATGATAAGAACTGGTAAACTGATAAGTCACTCCTCCTTTTCATATTCCCATTTATAACCGCCTGCTTTCAGGTGGTCCGATCTTGCGGAACGTGTAATATTTGTTTTATGGATGCCAGTTTGTACACTCGCGTCCACAGTTGAATCAAATGTTGCTACGCATACTCCTGCGTCGGTATACATACCTACTGGTCTGGATACAGTGCGTCCATTTTTTATTGCATTTTCGCGGTAACATGGTTTTGTATAATCAATTTTTAAATGTCTTGTTTTTGCACCGAATCCATAATTCATGTTGTATTTGGCTGTGCACCACTCTAAATTGCTCACATCATTGTTTGACGGATGTTCGTCTTTATGGTTGACTTGCGGAAGGTTGGCGGGATTTGGAATGAATGCACTGGCGACTAACCTGTGGATCAGTCTTCGCTCCTTTTTCCCTTTTCTGCGTAGTTCAACTGATAAATATCCGCCGTGGTTTGCATTTGGCTTTAAGAACTTTTTGCTTAACCTGCTGTATACCCTTCCGTCGGAATAAATGGTATAGTCTGGATAATCTGGGATCACAGCGCTTAAACTCATATAATTCCCTCCTCGTCATTAATGTAATCATCAACCCACGCTTTATTTTTCGCGACACATTCGTCGCAAATCCACTCACCCCACAGGAGTAATGCCAGATCGTCCTGCACGTGCTCACCGCACACCGCACATACTGGTCGCTTCGAGAGCCAGCGTTCCTGCTCAGCGTCATGGTGTTCAAAGTCTCGGATCGGATCATCTGTAAACACGCTGAACCCTCCCTTCTTGGAAGCAGGTCTCGAAGGTCATGCCTGTTATGTCCAGAATCGCCTGTATGCGGTAAAGGGACAGATTGTCAGCGCCGTCCAGAAGCTTGTACAATGTCGTCCTGTGGCATCCGAGCATATCCGCAAACTCTCCATAGCTTTTGCAGTTTTCCCGAATCCATTTATCCAGATTGGGATATGCAGACTGTCTGCTTCGCCATCCTCTCCAGTCTTCATTCTGCTTCATACGGCGCCATCCCTACTACCTGCCGGAGCAGGTCCGTGCTGATACTGTGGAAGCATTCCCGCTGATCGGTGTCTGTGATAATGCGGCGGATCACGCGCAGACGTGTGCGGTCTTCAACCAGTTCCTCATATTCCTTAACATCAATTTCAATTTCTGCCATGTCAGTTCCCCCATTCTTTCATCAATGTCTGCCACTCATCCAGTGACAATGGACAGTCCGTAAAATGCTCACCCGCTGCTCCGACCAGAACGATCGTGCCACGGATCACGTCGAAGATCGTCGAATTCCAAGCGAGCGTAATATTCGGCTCAAGGTCGCGGAGCTTCCCTTCCTCGTTGCAGATAAGGATCAGCCCGCGGCGCTGTGGAATGTGCAGTGTTTCGACGTAGCCGTCCACCAAATTCTGGTAGCTTTTCAGTGTGTCAGAAATCTGCTCCAGATGACCTACTGGTTCGTCTGGTGTCTTTACGATTGCATTGATCTTGTTCATGTTGTTACCCCACCTTTTCATAATATTCATTCAGCTCATTATGCTTTACTTCCCTGTACACTTTCCGTGCGACTTCCGCGTCCCTGGCTAACAGCATCTGCTTTTCTGCCCACGTCTCCAGATTGGCGAACGCCAATGCCATCCCGATGCAGATCAGCATCAGCCCTGCTGACATGATTGGACGATCAGAAACGATCATCTGCACGAAACAGACACCAGTTCCAATCCCGAATGCCGGAAAAAATGTCCGTCCAAGCCTTCTCAGAAATTCGATCTTCTTCACTTCCTTACCTCCCGGCATACGGCCAGAATGTCATGGTCGTCAAACTCCAGAAACCGGAATACTTTGAGAAGCTCCAGATATGAGAATTTCTCCGGATGATGCAGCCTTCTGGTGAAGGTCTCTTTACATGATCCTCCAAGAAGCAAAGCCATCCGCTCTGCCGATATTCCCCGCTGCCTCATCTTTATGTCGATCAGCCCATTCAGGGCGATCATGCAGCGATCATCGGCCGCTGCTTCAGCCGCTGCCTTTCTGGCAAATGAGGATGTCCCCATGTTTGTTCTTGGCATGATGTGCCTCCTTTCTTCGACATATTTCGACAAGTGAAATGCTGATGTATCTTTTTAAGACACTTTCTCGACAAAAAAAATAGCGACAATGGTATCAGGATCCAGTGAATATCTTTCTTTAATTTTTGCTATTTCTCCCTGGGTAAATTCTGCACCGTTTGTCTCATTCAATTTTGCAGAGAAGGTACTTCTAGCAATTCCAAGATATTCAGCAAGGCTGCCTCCTGTGTCTCCATGTCGCTTCATTTCAGCTTCCAGCTCGTTCTTGTTTAACATATTTCCTCCTTTCGTGTGTCTTTTTAAGACACTTTCATGATAGCATCGTATCTCAGACGTGTCAACACATTTTTATGATTTTTAGGACACTTTTTCCGAAAAAGCTTGCAATTATGCCATTATTAGTGTAAGATTAAGACACTTGGAGGTGACCACTTTTATGGAAATGGGACAAAGAATCAAAGAACGCAGAATTGCAATGCATCTTACTCAGGAAGAATTAGCTGCTAAATTAGGCTTACAAAAATCTGCTGTTGCTAAATATGAAAATGGTAGGGTAGAAAATATTAAGCGTTCTGTCATTCAGCGCATGGCGAAAATTTTAGATTGTTCTCCATGCTACTTAATGGGATGGGAATATCCAATTAACAATCTTTCACCGCTTACACTTCGACCAGATGAATCTGAGCTTTTAGAAAGTTATAATGTTCTGAATGATGTTGGAAAATCGAAGGTAAGAGTTTATGCATCTGACCTTAAGGCTAATTATGGGGATGTTCCCGCTCTCCTGGCAGCCCACACCCGCACCGACATCGCACCGGATCCTGAAGGGGAAGCAGCCGATGTCACCAAGGTCATCCAGATTGCCAAGTCTAAAAAATCGGACTCAAAAAATGATTAAATAATCACGGGGGTGATTACTTGACATATGACGCACTGTTAACTGAAGCCGAGGCAGACGGACTGATCGTGGAGGATGTTGACATGAAATGCCACGACGGTCTGATCTGCGACAACTTCATCGCGATCCGCAAAGATCTCTCAACCTCCGCTGAAAAGATCTGCGTCCTCGCCGAGGAGATGGGACATGCCAAACTGACCTCCGGCAATATACTCGATCAGAGAGACGCAGGCAACCGCCAGCAGGAGCTGAAGGCGCGGATCCTGGCCTACAACAAACTGATCGGTCTCCGGGGTATTGCAGATGCCTTTGACCACGGATGCCGAAACAGGTATGAAATTGCGGAGTATTTAGGGGTAACTGAGAAGTTTCTCGATGGAGCATTGAAGGCATACCGAGCAAAATATGGATGCCGGGTAAGACTGGATAATTACCTGATCAGGTTTATACCGCATTTGGATGTGGTGAGAATGTTATAAAAAAACCGCCCACCCTGCGCCAACAGGATGAGCGGCGTGCTCTGGAAGTGATCCAAAGCCCTAGACAAGCTTATATTATCACTTCCGTGGCACCAATACAAGAAAGGAAGTGATTTTTTCATGCCTACAGCAAGAAAACTGCCCTCCGGCAGCTGGCACTGTAAGGTCACGAGTCACTATGAGAGGATCCTGCAGAAAGATGGAACGATCAAAAAGAAACGAGTCTACAAATCCTTCACTTGTGATGATCCGTCTCCGAAGGGAAAGCGGATCTGTGAGAAGGCAGCTCTGGAATGGCTCTTTGATCATGAACAGGATGATTACAGCAACAATGAAGCCGACTTCACTGTCAAACAGGCCTTAAGCAGCTACATTGAGATCAAAAGCAACGTCCTGTCGCCTTCGACCGTGAGTACTTACCTGAATGCGACCAAGCACTTCACACCGATCGAGAACATCCGGCTCCGGGACCTGAACAACAGGATGGTCCAAAAATGGGTGAACGATCTGTCTGCAGATTTTTCTCCAAAGACAGTATCAAACACCTATGGCCTTCTGACTGCAGCTCTTTACACTTTCATGCCGGACAAAACGCTGCATGTCAAACTGCCGCAGAAACAGATCTACCAGGGATATGTCCCAACGGATACAGACATCAAATGTCTGATCGATTATGCTGCCTCTTACGACCAGAACATGCTGATCGCCATCTATCTGGCAGCCTTCGGCACACTACGCCGGTCCGAGATCTGCGGCCTTACTGCAGACGATGTCAACTGGAAGGCAAACACGATCCATGTGCACAGTGCCGTTGTCATGAACAAAGATAACGTTTATGTCAAAAAAAATAAGACGAAGACCAGGGCAAGCGACCGTTACATCGAAATGCCTGACTTCGTCATGAAAATTCTCCCTAAAAAGGGCCCTCTGATCCCCTATGATCCCAGGTCCGTCACAAAGCGATTCATCCACATCATGAAGGTCTGCGATGTTCCTAAGTTTCGTTTCCATGATCTCCGGCATTACTCTGCATCGATCATGCATGCACTCGGAATCCCGGACGTTTACATCATGCAACGCGGCGGCTGGTCCTCTGATCACACTCTCAAACAGATCTATCGAGGTAGTATTTCGGACTATGAGCGCAGGTTCACTTTGATCGCTCTAGACCACTACGAAAATATAATTTCTGAAGAGGTGGGAAACGAAGTGGGAAATGAAAATAAAAAAGCCTTGTAAATCAAGGCCTTTTAGAGCAGGGGCACCAGGATTCGAACCACTTAGGCAGTAAATCTAAGAAATCCAGTAAAACCAGGTAATTGCCACGGAAGGCCTGATTTTACTGGGTTTCTTTTGTTTTACAGATGACTGTTTCTGTCTCACATATTACACTATATTTCCAAGTGTGGGAAATGAAATGGGAAACGGTAATTACTATTTAATCAGCATGCAATACCTTCAGAATTGCAATATGCGTCTGAACGCCGGCGTAACCGTCAACGTCGATGCCGGCGTCTTTCTGAAACTGTTTGAGCACTCTATCTGTCTCCGGGCCAAATGATCCGTCTACGTGAATAGAATATCCAAGCGTCTTGAGCGCGTCCTGAAGCCAGCTAACATGAGCGTTCTTCGTTGGATTTGACTTAATATACCATAAATAATGTCTGTCGATAGCCTGCTTTGTAAGCGGACCTGCTGAGCCATCCACCGCAAGTGACAAATCATAAGACGCATTCAAAGCAGTCTGGAGAAGCTTCGTCCAATTTTTGCTAGGCGTCGGCTCTTTTTCTGATGCTTTGGACGCGAAGTCCGGGCAGCAGAATCCGCGAATATAACGGCCATTAACGGACAGTGTTCTGGTTCCGACTGCCTTGGATTTGTTGCCTTCGATTACTGTGATGTAACCATTGGCGACTGAGATGATGAGACCGACATGGTCCGCCTCACCAGTATTGTCTCCCTTGCCTGAGTCGTCCCAGTCATACATGATCAGATCGGCCTGCTTCGGAGTATATCCGTCACTTTCGATCCAACGCCCATGCTTCTTATAAAGATTGATCATGGCATTGCAGCTTGCGGACGGGTAGTAAATATCTCCGAGTCCTGCCCGATAACCCCAAACAGACACCGAGGCAGCGCACCAGGCGTAATCAGTACTCATCCAAGTGCCCATGCCTGGAATTTTATTGAAATCCCTGATAATCTGAGCGTGTCTTTCGGAATACTGCCTTGCTCCAAGGTCTCGTTTGGCGATCTCTACTACGTATTGTCTAAGTTGAGATTCTGTCATTCGCCCACCTCTGGCAAAATATAACTGTTCATCTCCTGCACAGCTGCCTCGATCAAAGCATCAATCTGTTCCTCAGTAAGACTGATGTTAGCCTGTTTGAGGATTCTGTAAATCTGATGCTTGGCCAGGGTCTTCTTATCTTCGCCATGAATATCCAGCACGGTTTGCTCGATCGCTCGCACAACCGCATCGACGATCTCAACCGCCCATGCCCATTTTGTATGTTCAAGCTGTCTCATCGCTTCGGCTTTCTTCTCTTTAAGATAAGGAAGAAGCTCCTTGGCGATGATGCCGAAAATAGCCACAATAAGCGCCATTAGAATGTTAAAGATTAGTTCGTTGGGCATAATTATCACTCCTTTGTCAACCCATGCTTAACACGATCATGTTCCTCTGCTTTCTTACCATCGTTGAATCGATCGAGAGTTCCTACTAAATATCCGGTGATACGCCTAATGCGTTCAAACTTCACACCTTCGCCTACTATGCCTCCGTGAGGCCTTGGATCTACTGCCATATTCCTTCTCCTTTACGCTGTCTGCGCGATGGTCAACTGCGGAGCATAGATATAGTATCCCGACCTGCTTCGACCGTATACTGCGACCGTGGCGTTTTCGGGAATCTGCACACCTGTTAAATGGTTGTTCTGGACATTGTTTGACCAAGTAGTATTTTCTGTGCCATATGCAGTGCCATTGATGTACAACTGAGATCCCCATGTCTGGCTTGTGTTAGACCGTGCACAAGTCCAATAGACATCATATGTTCCCGCTGTTGAGCATGTCAGGGAATTGATTGACCCTAATGCCGTATTGTTTCGGCGTGTCGTTGATTGTGCGGTCTGGACGTTCTTGGGTGTACCACCGCCTGTCGGCACATTAACTGTAACGCTCGAGTATCCATCCGCATTGTCATCCTCAGCATCATACGTGCCGTTCGACGTAATGGTCTTTGTGGTCAACGTTTTCTCGGTCGCCGTTCCGACAACAGGTTCTCCGTCTGCTCCGATTGCAGTGTTGGGTGCTATCAGATTTGACGCCTGTACGGACACATCAGTTACATCCATCTGGGTGACACCATTTAATATAATTTTACTTATTGCCATTTAGTCACCCTCCTAAGACGTTACAAGATGTTCGATCTTAATCCGTACTGCCGTTTGTACATTTGGAATATCAAGCTCGCCAGTCCATGCACCGTAACGTGTGTAATCCTGAAAGATAACAGGAACACCGCTTCCATCATCTTCGCCCATCATATATTTAGGATTTCCAATAATCTTAGCACCATTGTAAGTCTTTGCTGTTAATCTGTACTCTACATTTTGGTAAGTAATTCGATATACGTCTCCAACTACAATCGGCGTGCTTCCCAATTCGGAAATCCAACAATATGGATAATCGCCGTCACTCTCATACAGGTATGTTACCATGCCATCTACATAAGTCTCCCACGTCTCTGTCGGTCTTGTGTACCAAGCTACGCCATCAAGTTCAGCAACATCTACGGTCTTGCCGCTGTAAGTTTCTGGAATGTATGCCGTAATCATCGTTCCAAGCAAGGGATCGTCATAGTACACGTCGATATCCGTATCTGTTGAATCTGAGAACTCCAGATGGATCGTGTGCTGTGTCGCGGACGGCCCGCTGCCGCCGGTACCAGTTAGCTTATTACCGTATTTGTTGTATCCGGTCACTCCCTGTGCCAGCTGGCTGGCGGTCTCAAGTGTTGAATCTGAAATATCCAGAGCCGTTATGGTCCGAATAGTGCCCCCGTGTGAGTCAGGCGTATCGACCACGGATATCGCGGGAGTCCCGCCTCCGGTCTCGTAAAAACGCACTGTTCCGCCGCCTGTCTGCGGCAGATCGACAGCGGGGACGTCCGTGTAAGACGCCCCCAATAAAGTAATATTTGCCATAAGTGCACCTCCTAGGAGATGCTGAGGACCTTAGTAGATGAATCCTGAGAAACAGATACCATGTCGAGCGCCCCCTCTATTCCGAGGATGTTCTTGCCCCTCAAAATATTGGATGCCGTAAGATCCTCCGTGGCCGACGACGCGAGGCTGACAGTGCCGCCTGGGGTCTGTCCTGCCGGAATCACAACCGTTCCCGCTTTTGTGCTGATTGTGCCAGACACATCACCATTTACAGGCATAGAGCCAGCCACCTGGCCAGACGCTCCGTAGCCTGTCTTGCCAACGGGTATGTCCGCGGCTGTGATATTTGCACCCGCTGTGTCGTAAAATTTTGCCGTGCCTCCACCGCTCTTAGGGATATCGACCTCCGGGACGTTGCTGTAAGTTACACCATTGATAACAACATTTTGTGCCATAGTTTCTCTCCTCTTATTATGATACTGTCAGGGCCACGCCATTCCACGTGATAAGCCCGTAGTTGCTAGGTATGGGATTAACAACGATGTTGGACAGGACGACCTTGTCCTGTGTTTCCAACGTCTGAGTCTCCGTGGACGGCGTTACCTCTGTCGGGCCAGAATAAAAATCATAGTCAGACTTAATGACCTCCGTTACGATCCCGCACTCACCGTCTTGCACCAGATCAAGGTCAATGTCCCCGTCCAGAGCAAGGTCAAGGTCAATCTCACCGTCCAGAACGACGGTCTTATAGTCAGCAATCATTTAGATCACCTCGTTCTTCAGATTCTCAGATATTTCGATTCGAGCCTTCTTACTTGCTCCTCTTGTGCCACTGTCTGTCAGCCAGTTGAGCTGGCAGGAAATAGATTTGTCAAATTCAATAGTCTCCTCCTGTGTGAGCGTCCATGATATCATGTTGTCTTCGATTGTGGCTGTTGAAAGGTCACGCTCCGTAATAACCGTATCGTTCTTCTTGATTGACAAGTATGCTTCCGTAATATGCGCAGGATCAACTTTTTTAAATCTGTACTTGATCGTTGGAGTCGTACAAGCAATGATGTCCATATCAATCCTTCCTTTCCAGATGAATGCCTTCGATTTCCTGCTTCATTTTCTCAACCATACCGTTACCGCCAAGATCGTGATAAGCGTCATACATATCACAAAAATTTTTGTAAGCGTATGACGGGATAGAACCGAGCGAGACATATTTGTCATGGTACTCGATCAGCTG